>ENA-OPCG01001101-OPCG01001101.1-human-gut-metagenome-genome-assembly--contig:-NODE-1101-length-9413-cov-1.824749_pt1 | contig 9413 bp, 6 predicted proteins | sample MGYA00241248_ERZ501476 | MGnify/ENA primary metagenome ERZ501476 (study PRJEB25962, sample SAMEA2042629) | human gut metagenome | biome: human gut; feature: human-associated habitat; material: faeces... | reverse complement strand
ATCTTTACAGGTATCGATCTGCAAGTGAAGCAAAATTTGTTCAAAGTGAATTGCTGGGTCAAATTTATATGCCACATATCCGCGATTTGAACGACCCTTTTGATTCTTGCTCGTTGTTGGAAAGCGAAAATATCAACAATTATTTTGATATGGAGGATTTTAGGGCAAAACTAGAGCATATAACAGGCAGTAAAATTCCTGATGAAAAATTGAAGGACGATACTTGGTCGGAAGATATGATGGACTATGTAATGTCACTTCAAGGTATTCCAGACACTAATAAGAAAACCGCAATAGAATTATATCAAGTGGACGTAAGAAGGAACCTTGAAGAATCAAACGCACGCCTTAACGAAATTGTAAAATCCGATTATCGAATTGCGTGCTTTTCAGAAACACCATATAATTTGCCAATGTGGAACCATTATGCAAATGGTCACAGAGGCATCTGTCTGGAGTATGACACACTAAAATTTAATTATGATCTAACTCTGCGGCAGCGGCTGTTTCCGGTTTGTTATCAGGATAGACTTCCAGATATTCTTGAACTTATGAAAGACATGGATTTGAAGCACTTACCCAAATCACTGTTTGACTATATTTTGATTCACAAACTAAGAGATTGGTCGTATGAAAAAGAATGGCGATTAGTACTTAATATTTTACAGATTGAGGAAGCAGATAATAAGGGTGACACAGGAACCATAAAATGGTTGACTAAACCATCAAAAGTATATATGGGCACAAAAATAGGTGAGGACATGAAGCATTTCATTATATGCCTTTGTGAGAAATTGAAGATAGATATTTATCAAATGGAATGTACGGAATATGGTCTCCGAGAGTCTCTTGTTGGAAAATGTTCAGATATGTGTTAATACAGTGAACGTAATGGGAGTTTTTAGCCGCAAGAACATTCGCGTGATGCGCAGAGTATAATGCAAAGGAGCTGATTTTATGTCCAACTTCTCCTATCTCTCCACCCATCCCGAATACTCCCTCTTCGCCAATTCTGCCATCGAGGCCGAGAAAGTGTTCTCCACCTCCCCGGCGATGTGCGCGGTGGGGTGTCGGAAGGCGTTGGAGCTGGCGGTGAAGTGGGTGTATGCGGCAGATAAAACCATCACGATGCCCTACAAGGACAACCTGCAATCCCTGTTGCATGAGCCGAGCTTCCGGTTCGCGGTGGACCGCAATGTGTGGAGCGTGCTGCCCAGCATCGTGAAGGCGGGCAATCTGGCGGTACATACAGGGCATAGCGTGTCGGCGGCAGATGCAGTGTTCAGCCTGCGGGGGCTGTTCGACTTCATCCAGTGGGTGGATTACTGCTACGGCACGGACTATGTGGAGCGCTCCTTTGATGAAACAGCCATCCCCGGCGAAAAGGTAACGCTGGACGAAAAGAAGATCCGGGAGCAGGAAAGCCTGCTGACCCAGAAAGATGCCGAGTTGGAAGCCTTGCGCAAGCAGGTGGAGAGCCTTTCGGCGGCGTACACGGCCAGCAAACAGCAGAACCAGCAGAGCCGCAGTTTCACCGCCGCCGACCTGACCGAGGCCGAGACGCGGCAGAAGATCATCGACATCGACCTCAAGGCCATGGGCTGGAAATTCACCGGGCCGGACGCCGATGTGCGCACCGAGTACGAAGTGGACAACATGAACGGCGTGCTGGGGCAGAAGGGCTATGCGGACTATGTGCTGATGGGCAAGGACGGCTTGCCGCTGGCGGTCATTGAAGCCAAGCGCAGCACCAAAGACCCCAACATCGGGCGCAAGCAGGCTCAGCTTTATGCAGACTGTCTGGAGCAGAAGTTTGGCCGCCGTCCGATGCTGTTTACCACCAACGGCTACACCACCTATTTCTGGGATGAGCAGAGCGGCCCGCAGCGTGCCGTGAGCGGGGTGTTCTGCAAGGACGATCTGCAAAAGCTAATGAACCGCCGCACCGAGAAAAAACCGCTGGACACCATCGAAATTGACGATAAAATCACCGACCGCTACTATCAGAAAAACGCCATCCGTGCGGTCTGCGCCCACATCGCGCAGGGCTTCCGGCGCAATCTGCTGGTCATGGCTACTGGCACGGGCAAGACCCGCACCGCATCCAGCCTGACCGATGTGCTGAGCCGGGGCGGTCATGTGACCAACGTGCTCTTTCTGGCCGACCGCACCGCGCTGGTCAAGCAGGCAAAGGACGACTTCAAAAAGTATCTGCCCGACCAGTCGCTGTGCAATCTGTGCTCCTCCAAGGACGATAAGGCCGCGCGCATCGTGTTTTCCACCTATCCCACCATGCTCAACGCCATCGACAACGCCAAGACCAAGGACGGCGTGCCGCTGTTTTCGCCCGCCCACTTTGACCTTATCATCGTGGACGAGAGCCACCGCAGCATTTTCAAGAAATACCGCGCCATTTTTGATTATTTCGATGCGATTCTGGTGGGTCTGACCGCCACCCCGAAAACCGACGTGGACCGCAACACCTACGACTTTTTCGAGATGGAGCACGGCATCCCCACCTACGCCTACGATTACGACACGGCGGTCTACACCGACCATGTGCTGGTGCCTTACTACAACTACGAGGTCAAGACGAAATTCACAGAAGAGGGCATCCACTACGACCAGCTTTCACCGGAGGATAAGGCCCGCTACGAGGACGATTTTGCCGAGGACGACACCCTGCCCACCTTCATCCCATCCGAAAAGCTGAATAAGTTCATCTTCAACGCCAACACCGTGGACACGGTGCTGCAAGACCTGATGGAACGGGGCATCCAGACGGCGGGCGGTGACCGCATCGGCAAAACCATCATCTTTGCCCAGAACAAGCGCCATGCGGAGTTTATCCGGGAACGTTTTGGCAAGCTCTACCCGCAGCTGGAGACCCAGTACCCGGGATTCATCCAGCGGGTGGTCTGCGACGACGCCTATGCACAGTCCATCATTGACGACTTCAAACAGCCGGACAAGCCGCCGTTTATTGCGGTCTCGGTGGATATGATGGACACGGGCATCGATGTGCCGGAGTGCGCGAATCTGGTGTTCTTCAAAAAAGTACGCAGCAAAACGAAGTTCTGGCAGATGATTGGCCGTGGTACACGGCTCTGCCCGTCCCTTGCCTGCGTGGATGCCATCGATGGCGAATATACGGGCAAACGGCGGTTTCTGATCTTCGACTACTGCGGCAACTTTGAATTTTTCCGTCAGAAACCCAACGGCTACGAGAGCGCGGACACCAAGAGTCTGTCCGAGAGCATTTTCTGCAAGCAGGTGCGGATCGCCGCCGCGCTGCAGGATGGAGCCTATGCGGACGAAAAATACCAGAACTGGCGCAAGATCTTAACGGAGACCTGCCGTGCCGAAGTGGGAGCGTTGAACCCGGAGCTGGTATCCGTGCGGCTGCACCGACAGGCCGTGGAACACTATCAAAAGCCGGAAGCCTTTGTCAGCCTGACCGAAACGGACAAGGGTACTCTGATGAAAGAGGTGGCACCGCTCATCTCGCTGGACGACAAAGATGAAGCCGCCAAGCGGTTCGATAACTTTGTGTATGGCTTGCTGCTCTGTGAACTGGAAGGTCTGCCGGGGCTGGGCCGCGCCCAGAAACAGCTGCGCAATACAGCGGCAATGCTGGAAGGGAAGGCTACCATCCCGCAGGTGCAGGCAAAGCTGCCCCTCATCCGGGAGGTGCAGACAGACGAATTTTTGACCTCGCATGATCTGCTCCGCTTTGAGGAAATGCGGCAGGAACTGCGGGAGCTTATCAAGTTTCTGGTGGACGGTGTAGAAGGTCAAAAGCCTGTCTACACGGCCCTTGCCGACCCGGTACTGAAACAGACCGAGGGCAAAGCGCTGGATTCCGGCTACGATTTCGGCGAGTACCGGGAACGTGTGAACCGCTACATCATGGAGCACCGCAGCGATACGCTGGCCATCCACAAGCTGACCCAGAACATTCCGCTTTCCCGGGGCGACTATACCGAGCTGGAACATATCTTTACCTGTGAGCTGGGCAGCAAAGAGGACTATGCACGGGAGTTTCGGGATACACCCTTTGGTCTGCTGGTGCGTAAAGTGGCAAAGCTGGACCACGATGCTGCCATGCAGGCATTTTCCAAGTTCATCAACGACGAATCGCTGAATGCAAAGCAGATCGCGTTCGTGCAGAAGGTCATTCATTACATCGAGCAGAACGGTTATGTGGAAAGCAAAGCGGTTCTGATGAAACCACCCTTTGACCAGCCCATTCTGTTTACCCGCCTGTTTGATGGCAAAACAGGCAGTGAACTGATGGATACGATCAATTCGGTGAAAGAGAATGCCACCCATGTGACTGCATAAAGCGGTGGAATGTACTGATAAAATACGGTATAATGGACAAGGAGCGGATAGACGGTTTCCGCAGCGCCTTTGCGCCGGGAGAAACTTTATTCTGGCAGGTCCCTGCTGCGGCAAGGGAGAGAATGGCGTTTTACAGCGAGAACCTTCCCCGCCTTTTTTGAAAAAATCACGGCGGTATTTGCGGTGTCCGAGCACTATGCGCTGGAATTTATGCGATTTTTGCAGGGACAGAGCATCCGCGTCCCGGAGGATGTGCAGATCATTGGCTTTGATGATACACTGGCAAGCCGGGAAAACGTTCCCGCTCTGGCCACCATTCATCAGGATGCGGCGCTCCGGGCAAGGACTGCCATCCGCCGCCTTGAAGCCCTGCGGGACGGCACCCCCTGCGATGCCGGCATCGTTCTGCCGGTGGAGCTGGTGGAACGGGAAAGCACAAGGAGGCTGCCATGTCAGACTTTATGAGGACCCTTTGCAAAATCGCCATTCCGGTCTGCCTTCAAAAGGCAGCGGAACGCCCGCTCACCGTGGAGATTTGGACACGGTGGGCGGGCGTTTTATGTTTATTTTCCGAGTACAACGGAGAGCCTGATCTCCTTTTCCGTCTCGCTCAGGTCGAGCGCGCCGCCATCGGCGACGGTCACGCGCAGCTCATAGAGCGTACCGGCGGTAAGTTCCGTTACAGCCTTGCCGTCCTCGTCTGTGATCGACCACAGTGCAGGATCGACCTTTGCCAGCTTGCCGTCCACGCCATAGGCGTAGAGGGTCAGACCGGAGGTGCTGCCGGACAGGTTATTCATGCGGAAAGCTACCGTGGTGTTGGGATGTACGTTGCGGACGGTCACAGTGTTGCGCCAGCTTGCAACGGTGCCTTCGCCGCCGTCCTGCGCAAACTGTTCCTGCGAGAGGACATTTCTTGCTGCCTGATCAAGATCGACCTTGCGGTAGGGCATTTCGGGCAGATAAACGAAACGGTCCTGCAAACGAAGCAGTTCCAGATAGCCTGTCGGGCAGTAGAGCGCGTTGCCGCTGTTGCCGGCATACATTCCAATGGCCATGTTGTTATAGCCGTACTTGTTGGAAACATCCATCGTGAAAACCGTCTCGCCGGTTTCAAAGTCCAGAATGATGTACTGCCACATCCCGGTGGTCACATCCTGCACATAGCCGTAGATATAGCCCGTTGCGGTGGAAAGCTTCATGATGGAAGTATCGCTCAGGTCGTTCCGGCTCCAGATGCTCTTCATCTCGTAGCCGTTTGCGGTCTTTACGGTGTCCATGCGCTCAATGCCCGGGGCGATCATGACGTTGCCCTTCATGAGCCAGTTCTGGTCGTAAATATTGGCGTAGCTCTGGATGGAGGAGTCGTTGTTGGGGTCCGCCAGACCTGCATTGCCCGCGCCAAACCAGTTGCAGACGATGGTGCTGACGGTGCCCTCGCCGTCGTCATAGACGATGGCAGAGTTCTCAACGGCTACCTGATAGCCCTCGGGCAGGTCATCCAGCACCGGGGCGCTTGCCACGACCTCGCCGGTCTTCATATCGAGTGCAAGAAGGTTTACAGGGTCCTGATTATCCGTGAACAGCACAAGGTTCGGTGTCAGCGTGGGCGAGCAACCGCCGCCCCACGCAAGACCGCCGCCGGTGGTCTTATCGCCTTCGCCGCTCACCTTTGCACCCGCGCTCTCATAGGGCGTGCACCACACAACGTCTACGCCTTCTTCTGCACGCAGAAGATAGCAGTTCTGGTTGGTGAGGATCACCGCACCGTCCTTGGAGGCGGCGATGCCGTTCTCGGCACCCTCGCCGGGGGTCAGCTCGTAGACAAAGACTGCCTTTGAAAGGTCAGTCTGCTCGCCGTTCAGGATCGCATCAATGGCAGAACGGGCAATATAGCCGATGACGCCCTGCTGCTGGCGCTGCGGATAAATGCGGAAGCCGCCCGTTGCAAACCAGAGGTTTCCGTCATAGTCAAAGACCACGGACAGAAGATTCTGCGTCAGTTCTTTTCCAAGTGCGGCCTCGGCAGCAGCTTTGATATCAATGTCTAGCACCTTCTCAAATTCGGGCAGCACATTGCCGTTTTCATCTGTTGCACGGAGCATCAGCACATGGTTGTTGCTCGTGGGGCAGACGATGCGGTTGGACGCGTCCATGAAGGTATAGGAGCTCTGGATAACGTAACCGCCGCCGTCATGCTTCTTTGGCGAGAAATAGCCGAGCGTTTTTGTTTCTTCGGCGTTCAGGTCGCGGATGGCGATGCCGCCCAGCAGCGGCACAACGGCATAGCCGTAGCTGTCAAAATAGATAGCGGGAGAAGCATTTGCATTCGTTGTCTCATAGGAAACGTTGATCTCGGGATAGATCGCAAGCGGCAGGATCTCATCCGTTGAATCTGTGTTGTAGCCGTCGTGATGAATGTTTGCATCGCTCTTGGCCATGTAGGGGTTTTCCTCCACCTGCTTGGGGTTCAAGGCCTTCACAGGCAGTGCCGCAGAGGTCGTCTCCGCAGCAGAGGGCTGCACCACGGCGGACGGTGCAGAGGGCTGAGAAGCGGCGACACTGTCTGCGGGCGTCTGCGTACCGCCGCAGGCGGCCATGGACAGGCACAATGCTGCGGTCAGCGACAAGCTTAACGCAGAATGGATGATCCTTTTCTTTTTCATAAACCGTTCTCCTTGTTGTGTTCGTTGCGGTCAGGTCGGCGCTGCTCTGCCGGATTTTTTTGATCCAGCCAGATGCAAAAACCCTGCCGCAAAGCGGCTTCGGTCACTGGCTCCAGCAGAAAGTAGTCTACGCGCAGCCGGAACGCATGCAGGGAAAAATCCAGATCGCTGCACCAGATAACGCGTGTTTGGGGACAAAGCGCGCGCAGATGCTCTACTGCATTCAATCCATCCACCCCCGGCAGGGCGATCACGGCATTTGTCAGCGGCTCGCAGCGCGCGGCTTCAAAAAAGCTTTCCTGATCGTGGTAACAGTCCATTTGGGGAAATAAACAATGCTCGGCGCAGAACTGCAAGATCTGCTCTGCCCAAAAAGCTTCCTGCGCCCTGCTGTTTGTCAGCACGGCGATTCGATACACAGCGTCCCTCCTTCCTTCTGCCGTTGTTGAGGTTCTCTGTCTCTAGTATACGGACGGATGCGGCTGTTTCAAGCTGTTTGGCACGAAAGCCCGGTTTCCGTCACGAAATCCCGTTTTCTGCTGCGACAGAACCGGGCAACTGTGCTATAATCAGGATGAAAGAGTTTATAAAGGAGGTTGGAAGCTATAACAATAGCTTCTTGGTACAGCATGAGATTTGCGATCGTCGATGACCTTGGTACGGAGCGCACGCTGCTGAAGGAGCGCTTGGCACGGCAACTGCGCCAGCGCGGTACAGAAGCAGATCTTTTAGAATTTGACAGCGGAGAAGCTTTTCTGGCGGCAGAAGAAGCGCAGCGCTTTACCGCCGCATTTTTGGATATTTACATGGATGGTTTAAGCGGCATGGACGCGGCAAAGGAACTTCGGAAAACAGACGCAGACTGTCTTCTGGTTTTTACCACCACCTCGACAGACCATGCACTCGAGGGGTTTCAGGTACGGGCATTTCATTATTTGGTCAAGCCCTTTTCAGAGGCCGAGTTGTCCGGTCTGTTGGATGAAATGCTCGCAAAACTCCCCCGCCCGGAGCCGGTTTTGACGGTGAAGGTGGATGGCAGCGACATCCATTTGCGCTATCGTGATATCATATCCGCCGAGCATTTCGCCCACATCATCAATATCCGCACCACTGCCGGCAAAACACTTGCCATGCGCCAGAGTTTCAAGGCGTTCACAGAGCCGCTCAAAAAGGACCCGCGCTTTTTTGTTTGTGGCCGCGGTACGATCATCAATATGGAGAATGCTGCCGATTTTCAGGATGCCGCCTTCTGTATGACGGACGGCAGCCAGGTCTATGTCAGTCAGGAGCTTTTGAAAGCCGCCCGGCAGGCGTTTATGGAATTTCTGCTGCAAAGGGGGCGTGTGGGTTGAAGGACATTCTGCGCCCGCTCCTGGAGCTTACTGTTGTGTTTCCCGGCCTGCTGCTCGCGTATTTTCCGGTGCGCTCCTATCTGAAGCAGTCTCCCGCAAGGCTTGCCGCATGGGCGGTGCCGCTGCTGCTCGGGCTTTGCCTTGGCGGCGGGCTGTTTTGCTATCATTTCGGTCTCTCGACCGCGTTCCCCTTGCTGCTCATAACGATTGTGACAATTTTCCTGTATCTCAAAACGCTGCGGATCTCTCTCTGGAAATCCGGGACGATCGCGCTGGCGGTCTGCGCGGTGTTTGCGTGCCTGAACAGTCTGTCCCGTGCCGTCGGCGCGGCGATCACGATCCTGCTGCAGCTGCCGTCGGACAAGCCGTGGTTCTGCTTTAGTGCCTGCATTTTTTATAATATGGTCTGCTGGCTGACCGCAGCAGCAGCGTATTATCCCGCCACCCACGCAGTGCGCACCATGGTCGAGGATGAAAACTTTGCGCAGACGTGGTACGTGTTCTGGGTGCTGCCGCTGGTGTTCATCCTGCTGAATCTTTTTATGATCCCGCGCTACCAGATAACGCTTCGGACAGGGCGGGTGCTGCAGGTCTACATTGTTATGAGCATTGCCCTTTTGTTCCTGATGTTCCTGTTCAACGCGATCTTTCTGCTGATGGCAAACAGCCTTAACCGGAATGCGAGATTGCAGCAGGAAAACCAGTTGCTTTCCATGCAGCAGCAGCGCTATGAAAGCCTGAAAGCCGCTATTGAAGAAGTCCGGCAGGCGCGGCACGATATGCGCCACCAGCTGAATCAGATCTCCGCACTGGCCGAGGCAGGAGATCTGGATAACCTGAAGGCTTACCTTGCAAAAACGGTCTCCCGGATCCCGGATCTGGATATGAATTTCTGCGAAAACCGTGCAGCGGACAGTGTTGTCGGCTATTATTGTGCCCTTGCAAAGCGTGAGGGTGTTCCCTTTTGTGCCAAACTCGACTTACCACAGGTGCTTCCTGTGGACGAGATTGATCTGTGTCTGGTGCTGTCTAATCTTCTGGAAAACGCATT
>ENA-OPCG01001097-OPCG01001097.1-human-gut-metagenome-genome-assembly--contig:-NODE-1097-length-9430-cov-42.467520_pt1 | contig 9430 bp, 7 predicted proteins | sample MGYA00241248_ERZ501476 | MGnify/ENA primary metagenome ERZ501476 (study PRJEB25962, sample SAMEA2042629) | human gut metagenome | biome: human gut; feature: human-associated habitat; material: faeces... | reverse complement strand
GAGTGGTACTCTTTTTAATTAGAAAGTGGTACACTTTTAAATTAGTATATACAACTCAAGAGAATCATGGAATCGATATTAAGTATTTGCGTAAGTTGTTGCAACCAATAGGTATAGAAGTACCAAGAAATCCTCACGAATTATCAGCTTTATCTCGATTGAAAACGATTCGTGGTGCATATGCTCATTCGTATGCTAGGAGGAGAGACTCTATTTCTCCTGAGGATGCCGATAATATTGTATGTGATGTTTTGGAAATGGTAAGACGAATTAAGAACAAGGCTCTAAATATGTCTTATTATTTGTTGTAAAATCTCTCCGTTGATGTTTGGTACTGGAAGTCTATGTTTAATTTAATATAAAAATATTCGTATATTTCTGTAAACTTTAAAAAAAATACTTATCTTTGCAAAAAATTATTGATAAGATAATTATGGTAGCAGGAAAAAGGAAAAAGATAATATTGGCAATATTGGAGAAAATAGGAAGAGGTATTACTGCTAAATGTATGCAAAAATACCTTTTCCTATTTTCTCGTAGCCAAATGAATGAACGAATCTATGATTTCGTTCCATATCGTTATGGATGTTTTTCTTTTCAAGCTAACCAAGACTTGGTTTCTTTGGAGAAAAATGGCTATATTGCAATTAATGAAGTTGATAAATCTGATAAAGAATATACTCTGTTGCATCAGTATCATGCTTTTCAAGATTTAGATATGTTTGAGAGAAAAATAATTGAAGAAATTTGCCAGTTGTATGGAAAAATGTCACAAAACGAATTGATTGCTTATACATATCGAAAGTGGCCTTATACTGCTATTAATAGTGTTATAAAGCAACATATATTAAGCTTGGATGAATTAGATGTAGTAAATAAACAAAAAGCGAAACTGATTCAAACAGAGCCAATGCTATTTACGATTGGTTATGAAGGGTTTTCTTTGGAAAAATTTCTTAATAGGTTGATTCGTCTAAATGTTCACACGCTAGTTGATGTGCGTAAAAATGCGTTTAGTATGAAATATGGCTTTTCGAAAGGTATTCTTGAGAAGGCTTGTAATGGAGTAAATGTTAAGTATGTACATATTCCGGAACTTGGTATAGAGTCTTCAAAAAGACAAACATTAGTGAATCAAAATGATTATGATGAGTTGTTTGATGAGTATGAGTGTATAACATTGCGTAAATATTGGAATTATCTTTTGCAGTTACATGATATTGTTGAAACAGATAATCGTGTGTGTCTCATGTGTTTTGAAAAAGACCCGAGACAATGTCATCGTACAAGAGTTGCTAAAGCGCTCATGTCTTTGCCACAACATAAGTACAAATTAAATGAGATTTTTTTATGATTACGCGTGTCTTAGTTACTGTTATGACGTACCCAACTCTGTCTAAAAATCATTTTGAGACAGTGTGTACTGCAGGATTTCGAGAAGATGGGAGCTGGATAAGAATATATCCAGTTCCACATAGACTATTGTATCTTCAAGATATGCCTAAATATAAGAAGTGGCAATGGATAGAAGTAGATTTAAAAAAGAATCCTAATGATAATAGGCCGGAGAGTTATCATATAGAAAATATCGACACTCTTAGAATTCTAGAAAAACTTGATGGCGTTAAAATAGATTGGGATAACCGTTATCGTTGGATTACAAAAAACAAGATAGTCTATGATGATATGACAGCCTTATTGAAAGAAACAAAGAATAATTTGGTATCATTAGCAGTTTTGAGACCTACTGAATTCGTTGATTTTACTTGGGAAGAAGTTGATATGACTGGATATAATGAGATGTTGGCTAAATATCAAAAGAGATATGATGCTGAACGAAGACAATTATCGTTGTTTGACGATAAGAAGTCTATTAACGATTCTTTTGTTTTTGCGAAGAAAATACCATTTCGTTTTAAGTATGTGTTTAAGACAAGAGATGGTAAGGAAAGGCGTTTGATGATTGAAGATTGGGAAATAGGTATGTTATTTTTGAATAGTTATAAGAACTCTAAGGGCAATACGCAGGAGGAAAAATACAAAGAGGCTATAAGTAAGGTTAGGGATAAATATTGGGGATTTGTACAGAAAGAAGAAGTTCTTCTTTTGATAGGAACTCAGTATAAGTGGCATAATTTAAATGCACCTAACCCTTATGTTATTATTGGGGTTTTTCATTGCCCCAAGAATCGGCAATTGAGTTTGTTTTAGATTATATTATTGCTTGTTTTACTATTAATTGATCATAGCGCTCCAATGATACCACCTTGTTTGCGTGGTTACTGGTATCGCTTTTCACTTGGTTGGCGATACCTGTTAAAGGAGTGATAGGCACGTGGTCATAAAATGACATAAGCCGTGACGACGACATCGGATTTTACGTTGTCAAGCCATATCCAAATGTATCCGACTATCGCTTTCTTCTCTGACGTATAGACGGTCCGTAAGTATCGGTGAAAGCCGTATCGTGCGCCTAGATAAAGTTTTGTACCTTTGTACCGTTATTTTAAATTTTCAAATTATGGTACAAGGCAAGAAACATTTAAACTGCAAGCCAATGTTCGCAGAGGTTGCAATTGGCGACAATGAGGCGAAGGACATGCACAAGTCTTAATTCTATGATTACTGTTTAATTATTATGGTTATGGATATTTCGGAATTTTCATATAAGGACTTTGCTTCAACGTTGAACAAGGCTCGTTTTGTTTCACAAAAGTACAAGTATACATGTTGTATTCCTGGTTGCAATGAGATTACTTTGAAACATTCTCATATTGTGCCACAATGTGTATTGAAAAAGTACATTTGTAATGATAAGCATGAATTGATACAATGTCAGATAGATGAGGTGCATCCTATGAGTTTTATAGATTCTGGTGAACTTCCATTAGAAAAATTTCAAACGTTTGGTATAGAGAAAGCTATGTCTATGCCAATCTTTTGCAAGAAACACGATAATGGGTTATTTGATGAGTATGAGAAAAATGCAGATGGGATAATACCAACAGATATTAGATTTCAAGTGCTTCAATCTCTACGCGCTGTAGGTGCTTTACGATATCATAATTTGAAGTTATTGGTAGAAAATGAAGCTAAGAGGGAGAAAAATCCCTTTTATCAGGGTGGAATATATGATGAAGAAAAGAAAGCGTGGGAGTTCATGCAAAGACGATATGATTCAAGCATCGTCTTGCTTTATGATGCAATTGAAAATAATGAGTTTAACTCTTATGTATTTTGCTGTATAGAACTGGCTCCTTTAAAACTAGCAATTTGTGATGCTATAGTTGATGATAGTGATTTTGAAGAGTTATGCTTTGATGAAACTTGCTCTGCTCCCCTAGATATGTTGTTTGTTCACCTGCTACCGAAAGGAGAGCATTCGTACTTAATGCTAGGATACGATAAACGACATGTTTCTCGTAGGCTAATGATGTTGCTTAAAAAATGGAAGAAAGTTTTAGTACATGATACAGACTTTAGAACACTATATGACATTTTATGTCATTGTAGCAATAATTGGTGTATCTCTCCAGATTGTGATGAGAGACTTTTATCTGCGCTCATAAGTAGATATAGTGAGGATAGAATGACCGTTGTGTTTAATGAAAAATGACCTAAAGAAAGATTATATGAAGAAACCTTTTAAAATGACAGCTAGGGTCTTGGCGCATTTGGGGGAAGATCTTATAAAAAATCCTAATATTAAAAAGTGATATGACGAAAGATGAACTCTATTCTAAGATAGCTGAAATGCTCCCTGTAGAGAATACGGATAGTAAGCCATTTCGTATACTTTTATCTGATAGTCTGAAGACTTATCTATCTTATATAAACAAGACGGAAGGCATCGGAGATGAGGACAAAAAGGAAGTTGCTTATATCTGTGAGGCGATAAAAGCTATCGTTAAAGCGCAATATAAAGGTTTGCATGCACAAGCTTTTAGAAAACTGTCTAATTTGTTTTCTGGTAAAACTGGACATAAAGGTTTTGGTAATATCTTGTTTGTTTCGCAATTAGAAGCAAATAATAGTTTCTATAGGGCTAGGGTACATAGTGGTACTAAGAAGTTTACCTATAAGGATATGTTTCATATACCTTTCTCAAAACGAGGAATAGTTCAAACTCAACGCTATAGTTTTCCGGGCTATCCTTGTTTGTATGTTGGAGAAAGCGTCTATGCCTGTTGGGAAGAAATGCATCGTGTAGATTTCGATTTATGTATGATATCACGTGTAGTGAATCAGAAAGATATTTTTCTACTTGATATGCGAATACCCAATAAAAATGATTTTGATAAGAATATAATAAGGACCTTATATTTCTTCCCATTGTTACTTTCATGTATGGTAGTAGTAATCAATAGGGATGACGTCTTTAAGCCCGAGTATATCATTCCGCAGTTAGTGACAGAGTGGGTAATTACTCATAATGATAAGCCGGAAACTAAGAAAAAAAATGTTTTGATTTATGGTATACGATATACATCGTCATTGAAGACCGATGAATTTGAATTTCCAAAGTCAAAACTCGATAATATCGCATTGGTCCCAATAGATGCTTTGGGGGCTAATGGTAATAATTATTGTCCTAAGTTAGTCGATAATTTCTCGATAACGAATCCTACCTGCAATGAATTTGAGAAGTTGAAATGTGGCTATGACATAAATTTAGGTAAAGCTGGGTATGATGATAAAGAATTTGAATTATTTGCTAACTATGAACTTTCAGATTTTGGGCAATTAGAAAAGAGATTGTGTGATACGAATAAGTTCCCGCTTTATAAAATGAGTAACTAAAGTTTCTGTGGTGAAGTTGAAGGTGAAAACATATATAAATAATACATTTCCATATTTTGCTTTTTTACGATATTGTCTGGGGAAAAAGAGGAATATGAGTAGAGTGATTGCTGGTATGAACTGGCATGAGCTGTATTCTTTTGCTTCTAAGCAGGCGTTGCTGGGGCTATGTTTTGAGGGTATTGAGAGACTGGGAAAGGAGTATCCTGAGGAGTTGAAGCAGAACCCGATAGGGAGGGAACTGCTGATGACTTGGATGGGTAAGGCGCAACAGATTCGCAGACAGAACATGAAGGTGAATGCTGTGGCTGGTAAGCTCTTCTCGATGCTGAGAGAGGATGGATTGAGGTGCTGCATTCTGAAAGGGCAGGGGAATGCCTTGATGTATCCAAATCCATATTCTCGTACTTCTGGGGATATTGATGTATGGGTGAATGCAAGCCGTGAACAGATAACGGAATATGCCAAGAAGCATTTTGAGATTGGTGATGATATAAGGTATCATCATTTGGAGACGTCTTTGGACGGCGTGCCGGTGGAGCTGCATTTCTTTCCTTGTACAATGAATAATCCTATCCATAATGCACGTTTGCAGAAGTGGTTCAAACGGAATGCTGATTTGCAATGCTCAAATGTTGTTAGCCTACCAGATGGTATTGGAGAAATTGCTATACCAACGACAGCATTTAATGTTGTTTATCAGCTGACGCATCTGTATCACCATTTCTTTGATGAAGGGATTGGAATGAGGCAAATCATTGACTATTTTCTTGTAGTCAATGATTTCTCAAAAAATGTATTTTTGAATAATGATCTTTCGAATCCCTCCGTCTCCCTTTCCAAAGGGAGCTCCACCTCTCACCCAAGCCCTCTCTCCTCAGAAGAGAGGGATGTAACCGCACCTTCTCGGTGCTCGGAACCGCTACGCTCTAAGGATGGCGGGGCATCAAAGCCCTCGCCAAATTGTGCGGGATGGGACCGCCTTTCTATAGAGGGAGATAATTCTGTTGGTTCTACTTCTGTTACTTCTTCTGCCTCTACAGCTTTAGTTGTGGTACAGAGAGAACTGAAGTATTTGGGATTGTGGAAGTTCGCAGGGGCGGTGATGTATGTTCTGAAGGAGGTGCTTGGATTGTCTGAGGATAAGATGATAGTGCCAATGGATGAAAAACGAGGAAAGTTGTTGTTAGCAGAGATTCTGAATGGGGGCAACTTCGGAAAGCACTTCACAAAGTATGGGCATTTTACACAACAAGGAATGGCAAAGAAATACTTCCTGAAGATATGGAGAAATATGCACTTCGTGAGATATTATCCTGCAGAAGCATTGAGCGAGCCTATCTTCAGAACTTGGCACTTCTTTTGGAGAATGAAGAATAAGAAATAATAGATTTCAAAAACTGCGGTATTCCAATATAAGTGAGATAAATTCTATCACCCTGAGGCTGATGGGGTATCTTTTCGAAAACCTACCCGTCCTTCCTTACCCTTAAGGAAGGCTCCACCTCTCACCCCGACCCTCTTCAATGGTCTTTACACCCCCTTCGGTTCCCCCGTTAGCGGGGGACAGAAACCTCAGGGGAGAGGGAGAAAACCGCCCTACAGAGCTATATTTGCCCCACCTGTCCCTCCCCTGCGGGAGGGTCCTTACCCTATACCCAAGCCCTAAATCCCTACCATAGGGATTAGGGATGTAACCGCTCCTCCTCGTCGCTCAGAACCGCTACGCTCTAAGGTTGGCGGACCATCAAAGGTCTTCGCCATATTTTGCGGGATGGGACCGCCTTATTACAACTTGCTTCTGATCTTCGCCATCTTGTGCGGGGATGGGACCGCATGGGGATAGCAGTTTATAGTTTACAGTTAATAGTTTATAGTTTACGGTTGATTTCGTGGTTATTTGCTGATAACATGCAGATTTCTTGTGATTCTCTTGGTGGTTTCGAGAAAAAAGCGTAACTTTGGCGGCAGAATTAAATGTTTAAAAGGAGAAGATTATGGCAATAGATATTAAAGTGATACCGACTCTACGAGGTGAAGAAGCAGCTCGCTTTGTGAAGAGAGCGGAAGAAGTTATGAATAATAATAATCGTGTGGACTTCTCTGCAAAAGTTGCTGAAGCTCGTGCCATTTTGGAAAAAGCGGGTTTTTGATTATGGGGTTCTTATTGGAAAAATGCAAACTTGTGAAATTGGATGATAAGATATTGTCATCTTGTCACCCTTTTACCTGTGGAGATGCTGACCTTGACGACTTCTTTCAGAATGACGCTATGCGTTACAAGAAAGAGTTGTTAGGAAAGACTTATTGTTTTATTTTGGATGAGGATCCTAAGACAATCGTTTGTATGTTTACACTATCAAATGATAGTATTCGAGTGGATGTCATTCCCAATAATCGGGGACGTAAGTTGTCGCAAGACATTCCAAGAGAGAAACGTATGCGTAGATACCCTGGTGTATTGATTGGACGTTTAGGAATTAATGCAGGGTTTCGCAATCATGGTATCGGTACGGAACTTCTTGATTTTATAAAATCATGGTTTATAGATGAGGAAAACAAAACAGGTTGCCGCTTTTTGATTGTTGATGCTTACAATAATGAAGCACCTCTTGGCTTTTACCAAAAGAATGAGTTCCTGTTTTTGTTTTCTACGGAACAGCAAGAAGCGGAAAATCTTGGCTATGACGTAGCAAAGACTTTGCACACTCGTTTGATGTACTATGATTTGAAGAAATTGACTTCAATTGCCTAATATCTGGAAAACACAAAAGGATAAGAATTTAGATTTTTAATTATATACTTTAAGATTGGCAGGGCTTTTGATGAAGCTCTGCCCGTCTTTTTGACTTTTCTTTTTTTGAATTTAAAAAAAGATACCATCTTACTTTTTAACATACTGATAGGTTTCACTGCTTGGAATATAGCAGGGACGCTATATTCATTATATGCTTTTATATGAAGAATATTAAGCTTTTTGATTACCAAGAGGATATGAAGGAACGGATTGAGAAGGCGTTGCGCCTTCATCGGTCCGTGATGGCACAAATGCCAACGGGTACGGGAAAAACGGTTCTACTCGCTTCGGTCGTAGAATCGTTTTTGAGGGAACATTCCAATTGCAATGTTTGGATTGTTGCCCATAGAAGGGAGTTGGTTTCTCAGATTCGAGAAACTATTGAAAGAGTTTTTTCGAAAACCCACCCGTCCTCCCTTACCATAAAAGAGGATTTTTCGAACCACCCTGTCAATTCTTCGAAAATCACCTCGTCCCTCTTTACCCTTAAAGAGGGCTCCACCTCTCACCCCGACCCTCTCACCCTCAGGGGAGAGGGAGGAAACCGCCCTACTCGGTGCTCAGAACCGCTACGCTCTAAGGTTGGCGGACCATCAAAGGTCTCGCCAGATTGTGCGGGATGGGACCGCCTGGATGCTACTTGCTTGCGGCCTGCTGAGGGACTTGGGGACCGCCTGGGGATGAGTGGAGCATCAAAGGTCTCGCCAGATTGTTTGTCGGCTAGCGCATTCAATGTTCCTATCAAGGCTGTGTCGATACAATGGTTGGCGAAGCACTATGACGAGATAGAGGAAGAACCGGGGATGATAGTGATTGACGAGGCGCACCATGCGCTTGCCAAGACCTATAAGGAGATGTGGGAGAGATTCCCGAATGCTAAGTTCCTGGGACTGACGGCTACTCCTTGCCGATTGAATGGCAAAGGATTTACTGATCTGTTTGATGTCTTGGTGCAGTCGTGGAGTGTTCCTGAGTTTATCAGCAAGGGAAGATTGGCGACATACGATTTTGTGAGCATCAAATCGGATGGTGTGACGCAACGGCTCATCGACTCCTTGCAGAAGCGAGGGGCAGATGGTGACTACCAGAACAAGGAAATGGATATGTTGCTGAATAAGAAACCGAGCATCGAAAGGCTCTATCGGAGCTTGGAAGAATATGGTAAAGATAGAAAGGGCATCGTGTATGCTATCAATATTAGTCATGCTAATGCTATTGCCGAGTTCTACAGAGAACACGGCATCGCGGCTGTTGCTATTGATAGTAAGACTCCTGCGAGTGAGCGCAGAATGCTGATTGAAAGATTCAAATCTTCTTCCTTATCTTTTTCTAAAATCACCCCGTCCCTCTTTACCATTAAAGAGGGCTCCACCTCTCACCCCGACCCTCTCACCCTCAGGGGAGAGGGAGGAAACCGCCCTACTCGGTGCTCGGAACCGCTGCGCTCTAAGGTTGGCGGACCATCAAAGGTCTCGCCAGATTGTGCGGGATGGGACCGCCTGGGTGCTACTTGCTTGCGGGCTGCTGATGGGGCTGCTGATGGGCTTGGTACTACTTGCTTGCGGGCTGCTGATGGACTTGCTGATGGGGCTGCTGATGGGCTTGGTGCTACTTGCTTGCGGGCTGCTGATGGGGCTGCTGATAGGCTTGGTGCTACTTGCTTGCGGGCTGCTGATGGACTTGCTCCTATACAAGTGCTGGTGAATGTGGATATATTTTCGGAGGGATTTGACTGCCCGGATGTGGAGTTTGTACAGTTGGCACGACCTACCTTGTCGCTTGCCAAGTATCTGCAGATGGTGGGACGTGGATTGCGAGTGGCTAAGGGAAAGA
>ENA-OPCG01001089-OPCG01001089.1-human-gut-metagenome-genome-assembly--contig:-NODE-1089-length-9488-cov-2.027245_pt1 | contig 9488 bp, 8 predicted proteins | sample MGYA00241248_ERZ501476 | MGnify/ENA primary metagenome ERZ501476 (study PRJEB25962, sample SAMEA2042629) | human gut metagenome | biome: human gut; feature: human-associated habitat; material: faeces... | reverse complement strand
CTTCGGGTTGTGATCACGGCCAATGAAAACAGCACCGAACAGAAGCCCCTGTTCGATGTGGAAACCTTCTTGGGAACCGTTCAGGTTGATCTTCAGGAAGGTGTGGCCGCTATCACCGGCCTGAAGGCCAATGACTATCTGGATTGGAAGTCCAGCGGAACCCTTTCCTTGACCGCTTCCTTGCCCCTGACGGGCGGCACCAATGGCACCGTGGCCGATTCCGACTATCAGACCTATCTTGATCAGGCGGAAGCGTACACCTTCAACGCTATGGGTTGCACCGAGAGCAAGGCCACCATCACCGCCCTGTTTGCGGCTTTCGCAAAGCGTATGCGTGATGATGTGGGCAAGAAGTTTCAGGTGGTTCTTTTCCGCAAGCTGGCCGACTATGAAGGCGTTGTGAGCGTCAAGAACGGCCTGACTTCCGACAAGACTTCCACCGCCCTGATCCCTTGGGTTACGGGTGTGATCGGCGGCACGGCGGTCAATAAGAGCGCCACCAACATGACCTATGATGGTGAATACGATGTGGACACCGATTTCACGCAGACCCAGCTTGAAAACGGGATCAGGGAAGGTTCCTTCATGTTCCATCGTGTGGATGAAGCGGTGTGTGTCCTGACCGACATTAACAGCTTCATTTCCATCACGGATGAAAAGTCCAGCGACTTTTCCAGCAACCAGACGATCCGAGTTTTGGATCAGATCGCCAATGATATTGCCGTTCTGTTCGTCAAGAAGTATCTTGGCAAGGTTCCCAATGATGCCGCTGGCCGGATTTCCCTTTGGAACGATATTGTGAAGCACCACACGGAACTTCAGGATATTCGGGCCATTGAGAACTTCAGCGGCGAAAATGTGACGGTTGAAAAGGGCGATACCAAGAAATCCGTGGTGGTTACTGACTATGTGACCCCCGTGAACGCTATGGAACAGCTTTATATGACCGTCTATGTTCAGTAAGGAGGTACAACCATCATGGCAGATAGAACCATCATGAACGCCAAGGATGCTGTTTCCGCTTCCTTGGCTGAATGTTTCGTGACCATCGGGGATAACCGTTACAACTTCATGCAGGCTATCAACCTTGAAGCCAACTTTGAGAAGAACAAAACGGAAGTTCCCATTTTGGGCAAGACCGGCAAGGGCAATAAGGCCACCGGCTGGAAGGGTACGGGTTCCGCCACCTTCCACTATAACACTTCCATCTTCCGTGAGCTGATGAAGCGTTATAAGGACACCGGCGAGGATGTCTATTTTGACATTCAGGTGACAAATGAAGATCCCACTTCTTCTGTGGGCCGTCAGACCGTGATCCTGAAGGATTGCAATATGGATGGCGGCTTGCTTGCCAAGTTTGACGCTGATGCGGAATACTTGGATGAAGATATGGACTTCACCTTTGAAGATTTCGAGATGCCCGAAACCTTCAGCCTTTTGGCCGGTATGCAGTAAGCAGAGCGCCCCGGCCTTACTTCGGTAGGGGCCGGGGCCTTTTTTCGTATCAAAATATAGGAGGAAAAAACAATGAGCCTGTCCGCTTTTTTGGCTGAAAACGCCGTTCCCGTTGAGAACATCAAGTTTGTTGCTTCCAAACGCTTCTTGGGTGAGGATGGCAACCCCATTCCTTGGGAGATCAAGACCATCACCGGCACCGAGGATGAAGCCCTTCGGAAGTCCTGTGCCAAGCGTGTTCCGGTTCCCGGCAAGAAGAACCAGTATCAGAAGGAAACCGACTATGATCTTTACCTTGGCAAGCTGGCCGTGGCTTGTACCGTGTTCCCCAATCTGAATGATAAGGAACTTCAGGACAGCTACAAGGTCATGGGCGCTGATGCCCTTCTGAAAACCATGCTGACCCCCGGCGAATATGCCGAATACCTGACCAAGATTCAGGAAGTGTGTGGTTTTGATACCACCATGCAGGATGAGGTTGATGAAGCAAAAAACTGATCTGTGAAGGTGATGGTGAAGCCAACATTGCTTACTATTGCCTTCACGAACTTCATTTAACACCTTCCGCCTTCTATGCTTTGCCCCGGCGTGAACGGGCCTTCATCATTGCGGCCATTGATGTTCGGGTGGAAGCTGAAAAGAAGAAGCAGAAGGAAATTGAACGCAAACAGCGCCGGGGCCGACACCATTAAGGCCCCGGCTATTCTCCAAGAAAGGTGGTGATCCCTGTGGGAACTATCCGAACCGCTATTGCCCTTTATGATGGTGTTACCAGCCCCCTTCAGAGTATGCACAAGGCTATGGGTGTTGTGCTGAACACCTTTGAATCCATGCAACAGGCTTCCGGTAGAGCCGTTGACACGGCGGCAATCCGGGAAGCCCGTGAAGAATGGGCGAAAGCGGGAACAGCCTTTGATGCCATTGAAGAAAATATCAGGAACGCCAATAACGAACAGCAAAAGTTCAACAATTCCATCCGTGGGGGTAACAATTCCGCCAATGGGCTTCTGTCCACCATCAAGAAAATTGCCGTTGCCGCTGGTGGTATCGCCGGGATCAATAAGGTGCTGAACATTTCGGATGAATTGGCAAGCACCAAGGCCCGGTTGAATCTGCTGGTGGATGATGGCGGTTCCGTGGATGTGCTGGAACAGAAGATCATGGCTTCCGCCCAGCGTTCCCGATCCGTCTACTTTGACACCGCTTCCGCCGTTGCGAAACTTGGCTTGAACGCCGGTAACGCCTTCAACGGTGACATGGATCAGGTCATTGCTTTCATGGAGCAGGTGAACAAGCAGTTTGTCATTGGCGGCGCTACGGCCCAAGAGCAGAGTAACGCCATGATCCAGCTTACACAGGCAATGGCGGCGGGTGCGCTTCGTGGTGAAGAATTGAACTCCATTCTGGACGGTGCGCCGGGTATCGCAAGAGCCATTGAAAAGTATATGGGGATTGCGGAAGGTTCCATCAAGACGGTTGCACAGGAAGGCAAGGTAACGGCTGAAGTGGTGAAGAACGCCATGTTTGCTATGGCGGATGAAACCAACGCAAAGTTCGATTCCATGCCCAAGACTTGGGCGCAGATTTGGGCCGGGATGAAGAATCAGGCCCTTTCCATGTTTGCCCCGATCTTGACCAAGATCAACCAGATTGCTAACAGCACCAAGTTCCAGCAAGTCACCACAGCCCTGATCAATGGGCTTGCCGGGGTTGCCAATATCGCTTCTTCGGTGCTGGATATTCTGATTTCCATTGCTTCTGTGATCGTTGATAATTGGAGTTGGATTCAGCCTATTATCATGGGCATTGTGGCCGCTATGCTGATCTATAACGGTGTCATGTTGGTTGGAAATACCATTATGGCGGTTCAGGCCGCAGTTAAGGCAATTCACACAGCAATGACCACCGCTTGGAGCGTTGCCACCTTTACCGCAACAGCGGCCCAGCAGGGCCTAAATGCGGCGCTTTTGGCTTGCCCCATTACATGGATCATCCTTCTGATTATCGCCGTGATTGCGGCTATCTATGCGGCTTGTGCGGCGGTTGCAAAGTTCACCGGTGTTGCCAATAGCGGCTTCGGTGTGATTTGCGGCGGAATCATGGTGGTAATTGCCTTCTTCAAAAACCTTGGTCTGTCCGTGGCAAATATCGCCTTGGGTATCTGGAACGCTTTGGGGGCTTGTGCTTCCAATATCGGAACGGCCTTCCACAATGTTATTTCCAATGTTCAGGGGTGGTTTTACAACCTTCTTTCTACGGCCCTTACTGTTGTGGCGGGTATCTGTGAAGCCCTGAACAAATTGCCCTTCGTTGAGTTCGACTATTCCGGGATTACCAACAAAGCAAGCGAATATGCGGCCAAATCTGCTGAAGCCTATGGCAATGTGGAGGAATACAAGAGTGTTGCCGATGCCTTCAATGAAGGAATGTCTACCTTTGACACCTTCCAAGATGGTTGGGCCGCTGATGCCTTTGCTTCCGGTGCCGCTTGGGGTGATGGCGTGGCCGATAAGGTTTCCGGTATGTTTGATTTTTCCGCCTTGGATTCTATGGGGGCTGATTCTTTGGATGCCTTCAACCTTGGCAATGATCTTGATAGCATTTACGGGAACACCGGCGATATTGCAAACAACACAGCGGCCACCGCTGATGCCTTGGATATTGCTGAAGAAGATTTGGCCTATCTTCGTGACATTGCGGAGCGTGAAGCAATCAACCGGTTCACTACCGCTGAAATCAAGGTTGAACAGCACAATGAAAACCACATTTCCAAAGATGCTGATTTGGATGGGATCATGGATGCTTGGGCCAATGACTTTGCTGAAAAGCTGGAAGTTTCTGAAGAAGGGGTGCATGAGTAATGGCGTATAAACTGTATATGGCGGGAACGCTTATGCCCATCACCCCTTCCAAGGTGACGGTAAAGATCAATAACCAGAACAAAACCATGACCCTGATCAACGGGGAAGAAATCAACATTCTGAAGGCCGCTGGCCTTTCGGATGTGTCCTTTGAATTGGTTCTTCCCCAAGTGTCCTATCCCTTCAGCAACGGTGGAGCGCAAAGCGCCGCCTATTACCTGTCCTTGTTTGAACGGCTGAAGGTGAGCAAGACCCCGTTCCAATTCATTCTGAACCGGCAGAAGCCCGGTGGCGGGATGTTCCATTACACCAATTTGACCGTTGGCCTTGAAACCTATGAAATCACCGATGATGCCGGTGAAGGCTTTGATGTGAAGGTGAAGATCAACCTGAAACAGTACAGAGCCTATGGCACCAAGACCGTGACCGTGCAACCGGCCAAGACTTCCGGGCGAACCGCCACCGCAACGGTTAAGGCGGCACCCCGGCCCACCACAACGGCCCCGAAAGCCGCCACCTATACGGTGAAATCTGGTGATTGCCTTTGGAACATTGCCAAGAAGCAGTTGGGCAACGGGGCCGATTACACGAAAATCTATAATCTGAACAAGGACAAAATCAAGAACCCGAACCTGATCTATCCCGGTCAGGTTCTTACTTTGCCTTCCTGAAAGGGGTGATTCCGTTTGGCAGTTGAATTGTTCATCCAGCATAACAGCACCATTCAATTCCCCGTTGTCGAGGAAGGCGCACGGCTGACCTTGGCGCGCAAGGCGACCGCCGGCAAGTTGGAGTTCACCGTTGTCAAGGGGCCGGGGCTGAACTTTGCTGAAGGTGATCCGGTGAAGCTGACTGTGAACGGAACCGCCATGTTCTATGGGTTTGTGTTCAAGAAAAAGCGTGACAAGGGCGGCACCATTGATGTTGTGGCCTATGATCAGTTGCGTTATTTGAAGAATAAGGACACCATCACGGAAGAAGGGCTGAAGGCTTCTGACCTTCTGAAGCGCATTGCAACAGATTTCCGGTTGAACCTTGGCACGGTGGAAGATACCGGTTATACCCTTGAAACCATCGTGGAAGAAAACCAAACCCTGTTTGATATGATCCAGAGCGCCCTTGATGAAACCCTGATGAATACCAAACAGCTTTATGTTCTATATGACGATGCCGGGAAGCTGACCCTGAAGAACATCAATACCATGAAGCTGAACCTTCTGATTGATGAAGAAACCGGGGAAAACTTCAGCTATGAATCCAGTATTGATGAACAGACCTATAACAAGATCAAGCTGGCCTATAACGATGAAAAAACCGGTAAGCGGGAATTGTTCATTGCACAGGACGGGGCGAAAATGAACCAATGGGGTGTTCTTCAGTATTTTGAAGAAGTTCAGACCAAAACAGGCGCTTCCGCCAAGGCGGATGCCCTGTTGAAGCTGTACGATCAGAAAACCCGCAAGCTGACCATTCAGAACGCTTTCGGTGATGTGCGGGTTCGTGCTGGAAGAGCCGTGGTGGTGGCCTTGAACCTTGGCGATATTGTCACCAACAATTACATGGTGGTGAACAAAGTCACCCATACCTTCAGGGGTGATGAACACATGATGGAACTTGACCTGATCGGGGGTGAATTTATTGCCTAATCCTGTTGAAGTGGTAAAACGGGCGGCGGTGGAAGCTGTGGAAGCCGGGAAACCGGTGAACATCCTGTTTGGAACTGTCCTTTCCGCTTCACCCTTGAAAATTCAGGTGGATCAGAAATCCATCTACACTTCCAAAATGCTGATCCTGACCCGGAATGTGACTGATTTTGAAGTTGATATGACGGTGAACCACAGCACCGAGGACAAAGGCGGCGGTTCTGGTGCGGCGGCTTATGAAGCCCACAAACACGCCTATGTTGGCAAGAAAACCTTCAAGGTTCACAACGCTTTGAAAGCCGGTGAAAAGGTGCTTCTGATCCGGGTTCAGCAAGGAAAGAAATTCGTGGTTATTGACCGAGTAAAGGGGGCTTGATGATGATTCCGCAAGTGCAGGATGATATTAAACAGGATTTCACCATTGAAACCCTTCCAAGCCGTACTTTCAGGATGAACCACAACAACCTGACCATCATCGGCACCATTGATGAAATCCAAGCTGTGGAACAGGCGGTTTTCCTGATCCTGAACACAGAACGCTATGAATGGTTGATCCATTCTTGGGATTATGGGGTTGAACTTCATAATCTGATTGGGAAAGATGTGGAATACTGTATTCCCGAAATTGAACGCCGGGTTCGTGAAGCCTTGCTTCAGGATGATAGGATCACGGCGGTTCAGAACTTTGAATTTACGGTGAACAAAAAGAAAGTGCTGACTACCTTCACGGTGGTCAGCACTTTTGGCGAAATCAATGCAGAATTGGGGGTTGAAATCTGATGTATGAAGCACAGACCTATGAAGCAATCCTTTCCCGGATGCTTCAGAAGGCGCTTTCTATCAATGGCAATTTGGACACCCGTGAAGGTTCGTTGGTTTGGTGCGGTGACGCCCCCGCCGCCGTGGAATTGCAGAACCTTTATATTGCCCTTGATACGGTGCTGAATGAAACCTTTGCGGACACCGCAACCCGCCCTTATCTCATTTTGAGGGCGGCAGAAAGGGGCCTGAAACCGCAACCGGCAAGCCCCGCCGTGTTGCAGTTGAGCATTACACCAACCACCTTGCACCTTCCCATGAACACCCGCTTTTCCATCGGAGAACTGAACTATTATGTTTCGGCTGACCGTGGAAGTGGTAAGTATGAAATCACCTGTGAAACCGCTGGTGAAGCCGGTAATGACTACACCGGAACGGTGATTCCCATTGAGTATGTGGACGGGCTTGAAACCTGTTCCATTTCCGCCGTGGTGATCCCCGGTGAGGATGAAGAAGATACCGAGGTTTTCAGACAGCGTTACATGGATAGCCTGAACGCCCAAGCCTTCGGCGGCAACCGTGCGGATTATCTGGAAAAGGTGAACGCCATTCCCGGCGTGGGCGGTGTGAAGGTATATCGGGTTTGGAACAGCGATTTGAACCCGGCCAAGCTGATCCCGCCCACGGGAACCGACACTTGGATCAGCGGCCTTTCCGGTGTGTCCGAGGAAATCAAGGCGTGGTTGGATGCCGTGTATGCGGCGGGAGCCAATAGCAAGCTGACCGTGGGCGGAACCGTGAAGCTGGTGATCATCAACAGTTCCTTCAAGAAGCCTTCGGAAGCCCTTGTGGATCAGGTGCAGACCGCAGTTGACCCCCTTCAGAACGCCGGTGAAGGTGTGGGCATTGCCCCCATCGGCCATGTGGTGAGGGTTGAAGGCGTGGGTGAAGATACCATCAACCTTTCCTTCGATCTGTACTATCAGCGGGAATGGAGTTGGGATGATGTTTCCGCCTATGTCACGGAAGCAATCAACGGTTACTTCTTGGAACTGGCCCAAAGTTGGGCAGACCAGAATGAAGCCCTTGTGGTTCGTATCAGTCAGGTGGCAAGCCGCCTGTTGCGCATCACCGGTATTCTGGATATTGCCAACACCAAGATCAACGGTGAAGCGGCGAACTGTACCCTGACCCTTGACCACATTCCGGTTTTGGGAACCATTGAGCCGGGAACCATCGTGATCAGCGGATAAGGGGGCCGGGAGCATGGAACGCAAACTGATTGATTATCTTCCCTATGTCATTCGTGATTATGCGGAGTTTCAGGGGATCATGGGGAGCGAACAGCCGGAAATTGAAAAGGCATGGAATACCACGGATGATCTTCTTGATAATCAGTTCATTCCCACCGCTGGAAACATGGGCCTTTCCCGGTGGGAAAAGATTTTGGGGGTCACCCCCAAAGGCACGGACAGTCTTGAAGATCGCCGGTTCCGTATTCTGACCCGGATCAATGAAGAACTTCCGTACACCTTGCCCCAGCTTCGGAACATCCTTGAAACGCTATGTGGGAAGGGTAACTATTCCGCTGATGTGGAAGAAGGCACCTATCAGCTTCTTGTGAAAATCGGGTTGGCCGCAAAGAACAACTTCAATGATGTTGAATCTTTGCTGAACCGGGTTGTTCCCCAAAACATGGTTGTGACCTTGCTTCAGCTTTATAACACCCATGCGGAACTTGGGCGGTTCACCCATGCCCAGCTTGCCGCCTATACCCATAATCAGTTGAGAAACGAGGTTTTGAAGAATGGCGAATAAAACAACCAACTACAAGCTGACTAAACCCCTTGAATCTGAATTTTATGATGTAGGGGTTCAGAATGAAAACATGGATAAGATTGATACCCAAATGAAGGCCAATGCGGATGCCGTTGAAGCCCTTCAGAAAGGTCAACCCGGGAAGGCTGATCTGGTGGATGGTAAGGTTCCCGCCGAACAGCTTCCCAACATGAACTATGATCCCAAAGGTACGGCCCAAAAAAAGGTGAACGAACACAACCTTGATCAGACCGCCCACCCGTATCTGTTGAACCAGATCGGAACCTGTGTGGAAGCCGCACAGAACGCACAGGATGCCGCAAATGCGGCCTTGGATGCTGTGTCCGGTATCGTCTATACCATCAATGTTCTTCCTTCGCAGAATGGCACCCTGACCTATAACGGACAGGCCCAAAGTCCTTCTTGGAACGCTTATAACCCCGATGCGCTGACCTTGGGCGGCGTGACTACCGGCACCAATGCGGGAACTTACACGGCCACTTTCACGCCGAAAGGGAAGTATAAGTGGGCAGACGGCACACAGACCGCCAAGGAAGTGACTTGGACGATCAACGCCGCCACCATGACGATCCCCACGCAGAGAAACAGCCTTACTTATACCGGTTCGGCCCAAAGCCCCACTTGGAACAACTATGACAGCGGGAAAATGACGCTTGGAGGAACTACCAGCGGCACGAACGCCGGTTCCTACAATGCCACCTTCACGCCGAAAACGAACTACAAGTGGGCTGATGGAAGCACCGGGGCCAAAACGGTTGCTTGGAGCATTGCCAAGGCCGCTGGTAGTTTGTCTTTGAATAAGACTTCCATCAAACTGACCGCCGCAAAGACCACGGACACCATCACCGTGACAAGGGCGGGTGATGGTAAGATTACGGCCACTTCCAGCGCCCCCACGGTGGCTTCTGTGAGTGTTTCCGGTTCGGTGGTA
>ENA-OPCG01001075-OPCG01001075.1-human-gut-metagenome-genome-assembly--contig:-NODE-1075-length-9605-cov-2.256335_pt1 | contig 9605 bp, 13 predicted proteins | sample MGYA00241248_ERZ501476 | MGnify/ENA primary metagenome ERZ501476 (study PRJEB25962, sample SAMEA2042629) | human gut metagenome | biome: human gut; feature: human-associated habitat; material: faeces... | reverse complement strand
TTATGACTAGACCAACATTGACCATATGTAAACCACTTTCCGCTCCATAGGTTGTAATAATTCTTAATAATTGCATCATAATTTCCAACACATAGTATGTCATACATTATTTTTACAATATTTCTAACATCAGCTTCATCCTCCATGTGAGAAAACAGAAATCCTTCATATTTGTCATCCCATGAAGTCGGATGAGCAAATCTATCTTTTTTATTTATCATTAAATTGACAAAATCCTCAAATCCTATAAAGCGATATAGTTTTTTATCCATAAATGCTCCTTAAACTCTTTACCAAACAAATCTTTAATGTACCAATGTATCATATCCCCAAATCAATACTCTTCCAACTCATCGATGATAGTATTTAAAGGCTTTTAATTGTCAAATTAAACAATCAAATCAATTTCTTTTGTAAAATCAGTTATGAATAACTTACTTAGAAACTTTTCTTTTTTCATTCCTCGTTTATCTGTAACTGGCACCGCAAACCTACAGTTGTCTGCTGCTCTTCAGCAAACTTCACCAATCCGTAGAAAGATTCAGTAAAACTGGCAATAATATTAGGGGTACATATCTTAATCTACTTGGTTGTAGGTGTATTTTAAAAGTTGCTTTTACAATTATTACAATGCCATTGTTTGCCTATCTTTCCACTAGCTATACCAGTCATTTTTATTGATAACGCTCTATTAATAGTCCCTATTCTATTAACATTAGTTGAATGACAATACGGGCACTCTATAGATAGAGTATTATTAGTTTTTATTCCAAATGCCTCTTTTGTTTCTGGAATTGCATTAACAAATCTATCAGATAAATATTCATCACTAGACATATTTTTTAATTTAGCATTGTATATATTTATCTTTACCACTGATATAAAGCAAAATATAATTCCAATCAACAAAATTACAGCAGTGAATTTCGCACCTATTGATCCATCTTCTTGATTTATCATAACGCAAAAATCTACTATTGAAGCAATCAAACCAATTCTAAAACATTTAGACCACTTACCTATAAGTTCATTATTTTCTTTGATACAACACACCCTCCTTTTTGTATAAAACCATATGTAATCGCTATTATAATAGATGACCATTGACAGTTACTATTATTGCTTTTTTTTAACGGATTCTATCGTGGTCATATAATCCTCTACATAATTACTTGCTGGTATATTATTACTATAAGCAATCGAAATATAAAACCAACGTCTATCTTCCTCTGACGGAAAACAAAACCAGTAACCGCATCCTTCTGTTTTCTTACCTTTAGATATATCCTGTATAAATGTAAATCTATATAATATTCCTTTTACTCCGAAATCAGATTCAAACTCTTCATAGCTCACAACATCTCCATCCGTAAATATGCTCCCAATACTATCTATCATATTTTCATTATCAGCATATAATCCTTCAAAAGATACATCATAATCATCATCAGTTTCTTTAGGATAACCTATACCTAGCATAACAACACTGTCACCTTTTTCCGCATAATATTGCAAATACTCATTCTTACTTCCCTCCTCATTCCAATAATTTGGAATTTTTAGAGAAAAATTTTTCACATTAAGTGTATTAAAGCTATTATCTTCGTCTTCGGTTGTTAAATCAGATGAAAATTCTTTATCTATCATTATATCTTCTTGACTTACACTTTTTCCCTTATCGCCTTCCTTATGAATTCTATTAAGTAACCATGACATAAACAAAATATAAACTAGTACAATCACCAATATTGGAATAATTTTTTTTGCAACATTCTTAATCGGCCCTTTTCTATTTATATTTTTTATTTCTTTCATAGTCCTATCATATATTGATTTTATTTTTTTAAAATCATCATCATTTCCAAACAAAATCTTTGCTTTATCGTAACATTGTTCAATTTTTACTATCCACGCATCATAAATATTTTTATTAGGTTGATCGTCAATATTAGATGAAGCTAATATCATAAATTCAAAAATATCTTCTTTCGTATTTGGAACTGGAAAACTGCGTATCAAATTTACTCTATGATAGTCACTAGACACACTATTTAATTGAATAACAAATTCATTAATAGCATCTGAACTTTTTGATCCTCTCAATTCATAGCCACAAGTAGGACATTTTGATACAAAAGAGTTTAACACACCTCCACATCTAGGGCACACATGAACCTCCCCTTCAAATATCGTCTTCGACTCGTTAGAGTCATCAACTGAAGAACTCCGGTGTCCACAATATGGGCAATAATTCAAACCGTTTTTAATTTCTTGTCCACAATTACAACAAAATGCCATCTTCCTTGTCCCCTCTTTCGTTTATTTTCTATTCGATTATTATCGGAATTATCATTGTATTAAGTCTCATCATTAAAACAAAAGTAATCCCAGTATTTATATATAATTGTTTTGCATCTCATACCATATACTATTCTGAACATGTAGGTTGCTTCCCAGTAAAAGTTTTAGCAAAATCTTTCTTATACAGCATATATGTCTTAAATCAATCTTTCTCTTGCTCAATTCATTTGGGAATATAGAGGCAGACTGAACCTTATCACCTTTATCAGGTGTTTCTATTCTATTGTTCAAATAGCCGACTATTGCGCCTATAACATATACTTCCCGAAATGTCTGAAATATTCCTACATCATCTCTTAAAAAGCGTGCATATGTAGCATATTTTCCATTGAACTCTATTTCATTTCCAAACAAACCATTATTGCCTTTTTCAGAAATACCTGCCATACTACACCTCCACTATTTTTACTTCTGTTTCACTTATTTTTTGCAACTCGTAGATCCTAGATACATGTCCTTCAAGCCCTTCCTTGGCATAATTCCAATCCTTCTCCATTATCGCAAATACAAGCTGGCTCGTAGCAGTAGCAAGCTGTTTAGCAATATTCTTTGTATGTACTGAATCTGCATGAGAAAATGCTGCGTCTAATACGAGAGGATACTGTTCTCCAAGCATTGCTTCATTTCCACTCTCATCTTTTTCGCGTTCTTTCATTACTTCATAAGCGGTCTGGACTAATGCACCAACATACGAAAAATATTTTATTACCCTTAATCCTCCAGTAATATCAACATCTTTACCATTAAATGTAAGATTAATATTATAGCGTTCATCAATCGAGATATCCCTATGTCCAGAATACATGCTGTCAAACAATTCTTTAATATGTATATTAAGTCGATCTCTTATCTGCTGCTCTTTCTTTTCATAATTAGTCTGTACCCAATTGTAAATTGCTTCGGCATATTTATAATATACTTGATACTGTCTTACTTCTAAATTTTTATTTTTATACATATTAAAATTATGTGTTGCCGTTTCAATAACCGAACTAAGACTACCCTTTTCAGAATTCTTCTTCTCTAATTCTTCCCTTAACGATCTTAATCGCCACTTATATGTGGTCAAGTTCTTCTCTGCCTCTTCAGTATCTATCTCGCCAATTTCTTTTATCTTAATTAATATTTCCTTATCTTCCCTTTCCAAGTCATCTATCGTAGTTCTACATGCTAATATATCGGAATACAGCTCCTCCATAGTCGATACATACTGCTTATTTTTTTCAGAATATTCATCAATTTTTTCCTGCATGTCACTTACCAAAACACCTATTGATCTTGGTGGAACATATTCGATATACTTGCCCTCTGGAGTTGGAATACCATGAAACGGACATACTTTCTCTATCATACTAATCTCCTAGTCTACTTCTCTGCAGGATTATCATCTACAACTTCCATGATGTCATCAAAACTACAATTCAATGCCTTACAGATCTTCACCAATACATCAGTTGTGACATTATCACCACGATTCAATTTGTTAATTGTATATGTACTTATTTTTGCATTCTCGGCTAAGTCTTTCTTTTTCATATCTCTGTCAATCAGCAATTTCCACAGTTTTTTATAACAAACAGACATAGCATTACCTCTCAAAATTAAACTTATAAACTTAACGATGTCTCACAATAAATATTTAATTAATTTTATCACATTATGCACTTTTTTCAACAAAAATAGAGTGAACACACTATTTACCATAACATCGATTATAGAATAACCAAAATAAACACAAATACTAATCTTAGCCGATTTTAATAAAAGAGATGGTAAACATAATCGTTACATTTACCATCTAACTCACCTTACCAGTCTTCATCCCCTCTTCATAATCATCCTCTATAGCATCGTCCACATCATCAGCATAGTCAGAATCACTATTATATCTGTCATCATCATAATCCCCGTCCATATACACGTCATCATACCCATCATCGTATGACTTGTATGAATTACTAGATGTATTATTTTTATATGAATTGTTATCCTTATTATAGGACAATATTATTCTGCCTACACTTTCGGTCATGCAATTTCCATATTTTTCGGCATATAATATCATCTGATTCTCCTATTGCTATGAATTACATATAAAAACTACTACCACAAGAATAATAATTACTATAACAAGCAGGACTGGCTGCGTAAAAAGCCATAACATAACAAATAAGAGCACAAGAAAACCTATTCCTTTTCCTAATGCCTCAAGGCCTGAAAAGTCTCCCTTGCAAGCCGCCGCAATAGAGCCAAATACGAATAACAGCAAACATGCTAAAATATGCATAACAGCCACCTCCTATTTTTCCAAATTCCAATCACCATCACACCATATGTCTGAAATATTAGTGAAATGCCATTCCCCTTGCCGTCTACCTATCATATGTTGCAGGTTTTGATCTATTTTTCTTTAAATTTCTCTCTTCTCCATCTTGTCATTGCCGGTTCACCCTCTAAAGATAATCCTTCACAATAATCAACTAACAATCTAATTGATTCAAAATTCATCTTAACAACATCTTCCGTAGTATCTGCGTAGGGAACTATATTATCTATAGAATGCTGTAGTTCTCTTACATGAAGTTCCAATTCTTTTTTTACATTATCTGTCATGTCTGTTCCTCCTCTATCTTCGTCTGAATTTTTACTTTCTAGATATCTACATACTACAAAATGTCATGTCCGTTTTTCAGTACATTCATTACCTGCATTCTTACTACGCAAAAAGGAGACACAACTTATCAATAGCCACGTCTATATGGTGTTCAAGACTCTGATATACTTTCTTCTGCCACTCCCATGGACCTTTCAGTACAGATGAATCAATTTTGACAAACATATTGTCCTTATAGTTCTTCCGTTCTTTTCCCATAAGCATCCGGAAGCTATTTACAAACATATCGTTAGAAGCTGTCATGTCCTCTGCAAATCCGTCGATTCTTGCCAAAGTCTCATTTGTCTCAGAGACACCACCTCTAATCTTGTCCCGGATATTTTCAAGTTTTTGCTTCACTACAAAAAACTCCGTAACCTTACTCAAGCCTCTTTGCCTCTGCTTTTTATTTCATTCACTATCTCTGTAGCTTTATTCTTCATGCCTGTCCTATTTACTTGTCAAAGGTACGTATCAAAGAGGTTTTCTCACCCCTTCATCTACGTAGCCGATGACAAGTGGCATCTCGCACCCCGAAAGCAAAAAAATAAGCTGGTGTATTGCAACATACATCAGCTTATTTTAATGAATTCAATCCCAATCTATTTCACATAGTAATATTTTTTTAATTTTTTAAATTTTAAGAACGATTTTTTGACCCCAATTCGCTCCGAAATCAGCCTAAATTATCAGCTATATAGTGCTGTTCCCCAATTTTATATCTTATGTATTCCCAAACTAATTTCGTTTTTTAAAACACCATCCGCATTTTGAAAAAGCTCCAATTAATCATCACAAAGTCTTTAAATTACAGAAAATCACATCATTTTGCATACATTTATCATTGACATGTAGCACCTTTTGCTTAAAATAAATATCTTAATCGTGACACAGGGACACTCCTCGTTACAAAAGGAACGTCCCCTATACTAACAACTGGCCATATTCTATTATATAATATAAACTTATTTTTTAATTCAGCCAAATCTATAAAGTGTTTTCTTTTATTTTTAAACTGCAATTATTTATTTTACTCTGAAATACAACATAAAATATACTACCAATCCCCATCTCCCTCTTCATAATCATCCTCTATAGCATCATCCACACCATCAGCGTAATCTGAATCTCTGTTATATCTGTCATCATCATAATCCCCGTCCATGTACACATCATCATATCCATCATCGTATGACTTGTATGGATTGCCAGATGCATTATTTTTATATGAATTGTTATCCTTCCAGGCTCTGGTAGTAGGTTCTTCCCTTGTAGTAACACTGGTAGTTGCTCTCTCAGTTGTCTTTGTCGTAACTTCAGTCGTACTTTCTGTCGTAGCTCTTGTGGTGCTGCTATGTGAATTCTTATACGATGAGTTTTCATATGGTTTATGTAAAATACAGTAAGCACTTCCTGATGACCGCTCATTATTGCATCCTGATTTAACGCACTTTGATTTGCTTGCATCCACTGCACTTCCGATGATATACAAGATACCTATTATAATCACAACAATTAAGATTTTTCCGCCAAATGAATTGTTCTTCATATAAGCCACCCCTCTCTTTTATAATAGCCATCCAGGTATCTTTTTATTTACCGGACAGTCCATCATCCGTAACTTCGCATATTGCACTGCCATCAAGTATAAATACTATCTTCGCCTTAGCCTTTTTGCCTATCTTATCATAAAGTCTTCCAGCACTCATCGATTTTCCCTTGACTGTATAAGAACTATTTGCCACATAACCAACCTTGCCAAGGCCTTTGATTTCCACCTGTATTGCTTCCTGATCATATTCATTATCAGGTTCCTTAACAAGTTTTACCTTCATGCCCTTTTTCATATACTCGTTTCCATAGTAGTGATTGCATCCTGCAATCGTAAAATACTTCTTACTCATAACTTATGTCTCCTTTCAGATTTGGTAATTTATCACTTAACTGATTTCATTTCCCTGCTTCTGAACACAGATTATCATAAGCCATGTACGAAAATTCTCCCACCGTGCACTTTGGGGACGTTTCTTTTGTCTCGAAGAGTGTCACCTGTATTGAAGAGTGTCCCTCTGTCACAAGGAGCGTCACCTGTCTTAATCGTGACACGGGGACACTCCTCGTTACAAAAAGAACGTCCCCTATGCTAATAACATCCCCTATGCTAATAATGAGCATTCGGAACTGGGGAGCGTCCATTTCTTAGTTGCTTCAAAAGTGGATAGGTAAAGCGCCTTTAGCAGTGCTGTATCGCTAGGAAATACACTCCGCTGTCGGTTAAGTTTTCTATAGGTCGCATTTAGGCTTTCTATTGCATTTGTGGTATATATAACTTTCCGGACATCAGCAGAGAACTTAAAGATTGGTGAGATGGCATCCCAGTTTTGCTTCCAGCTCTTCATGGAATTCGGATATTTCTCACTCCATTTTGCAGTGACTCGCTCCAATGACTCTATTGCTTTTTCTTCAGTTGGTGCCTGGTAAATAGTTTTTAAATCTGCACAAAACGATTTTCTATCTTTATCTGCGACGTACTTCATTGTATTTCTGACCTGATGAACGATACAACGTTGATACTCTGTTTTAGGATAGGCTGTAGCAATGGCTTCTTTGATGCCGGTCAGTCCATCTGCACAGACGATCAGGATGTCTTTTACTCCACGATTTTTCAGTCCATTTAAAACAGACAGCCAGTATTTTGCACTTTCGTTTTCACCTATTTCGATTGTCAAAACCTCCTTGTATCCATCCTGATTTATTCCAAGAATGACATAGGCTGCAAGTTTCCGGATGACACCATTATCACGAACAGAATAGTGTATCGCATCAATATAAATCACTGGATAAACCTCGGAAAGAGGACGATTTTGCCAATCTTCAATCTGGGGCATTATCTTATCTGTTACATCCGAAATAAAGCCCTCTGAGGCTTCGAATCCATAAATATCTTCCAATGTATCAGATATTTGACGAGTGGTCATACCTTTTGCATACATTGAAATGATCTTCTGGTCAATATCTGAAATATCCTTTTGACGTTTTTTTACCACTTGTGGTTCAAATGTTGACTTGCGATCCTGTGGAACTTCAATTTCCATGCTGCCATAACTGCTATTAACCCTCTTGGTCTTATAGCCATTACGATAATCATCGCTATCTGATCGTTCAGACTTGGAGTATCCTAGATGATCGTCCATTTCTGCTTCCATCATTTCTTTGATAGTACCACCAAGCAGATCTTTCAGCGCATCCTGAATATCCTGTGCGGATTCAATGTCATACTCTTCAAGAAGCTGACGGATAATGTTTCTTTTACCTTCTGTCATTTGTACTTTATGTACTGGTTTCTTTTCTCTTGCCATAAAATAAGGCCTCCTATGATTTAATATTTTATCATAGAAGACCTCTAAATCCTATTTACAGAAAACTTTTCACAGACTCACAAATTCTCTCTGAAAATCTGGCAATAGTATTTTATTATTCTCGATATTACGGACTATTTCTTTAAAATCCGACGTATTGATGTCTCCCATTTTTTTCCTCCAAAAATGTTTTATCTTATATTTTCTGATATATGTCAGCTACCATATTCTTCTATATCATCTTAAGATTCAATTAATTATTCAAAATCCTCACCAGTTGTGTAATAGCGACTACTATCTCTTATTGTACCTTCTGAATATATGTATATAAAATTATAAGCAATCGATGCGCACTCCAATTCAGTATATCCCCAATCCCCCGTTCATTACTTATTACCTTCTAACAATTATATCTCATCCATTCGACAATATACAATTCCAACATGCTCTAATTCTCTTTCCGGTTCGATAGGATAAATTCTAGGGTGTCAGGTACAAGTAAATATGTTCCTAATTTGCAATGTTCCAACTACCTTACTACCTATTCTATTAGGGCTGTATAAATTCGTCCACATATAAATGTCTCTCTCCTGTTTCTATCAAACACTAGTCTTCCCCTCTAAGAGTATTATATTCTTTCTATACCGTCCTCTTCATCTAATATTGTGTGTATATTTGCGATTTACCATCAAATTTAATTTTCGTAAGACTACATATATCTTTAATAATTGAGACATACCAGTCTGGTGCAGAAGGATGTATCATTACCCCATCAATAAACTCAGAAATATTAGTAGCATCAATTATTTTCATATCTCTGCAATCTATTTTTTCATTCCATTGATATCTATATTTCATAATTTCGTCTACCAACATATCAATAATCTCTTCTTCGTTCTTTCCAACAATCTCTTCATCAATCTGAAATTTTGCTCTTTTATACGATGAAGAGTCAAACCAATAATATTGATTATTTCTAACCAACAATCGGTATTCTGATTCATGACTAAATACATTTCTTTTATGGTAATAGGCTTCCAAAGGATTTTTACTTACTTTCATTTGTACAATCTGTTGTTCTAGTGTATTATTCTTTTTTAAGTCATACTTTACTTTTTGCAAACATACATCATACTTTTCTTCTGCAGGGAATTCAGTTTTTACATGTTTCAATAATTTGCTCTCTGTAGTTCTTAGCCTTACCGCCTTGTTTCCATAAGAATAACATCTCC
>ENA-OPCG01001017-OPCG01001017.1-human-gut-metagenome-genome-assembly--contig:-NODE-1017-length-10173-cov-3.321704_pt1 | contig 10173 bp, 7 predicted proteins | sample MGYA00241248_ERZ501476 | MGnify/ENA primary metagenome ERZ501476 (study PRJEB25962, sample SAMEA2042629) | human gut metagenome | biome: human gut; feature: human-associated habitat; material: faeces... | reverse complement strand
GCGAACGTAAAATATCCCTACCACTCTTTCACCATACAAGGAACGGTGTAATCATATAGATAGTGGTAATTGTAAAAAATCCCATAGGGATTTGATGTGTGTAGGCAGGTATGCAGCGAAGGTTATGCGAAATGAGCGAAGCGAAATGGAGCATAACCGAAGCGAAATGCCTGCAAATATCGCATAACAAATACGCATCCCAGCGGGATGCGATTTCGCATTCAATGGGCAATTTGATGTTGTCGCATTCCGCTGGAATGCACAATACTGACAAATCTATTGCAGGCATTTCGAAAAGATTCCATTTCGCTTCGCTCCATTGCATCTTTTCTGCATACCTGCCTACGCACATCAAATTCCTAACGGAATTTCGTCGCATCTTCTTCGGGACAACATATATATCATTGCCTATTTTTTTGTAACTTTGTGTTTTGGTAATTTAAAATTCACGATATATGCAAGCCATTATTCTTGCCGCCGGCATGGGCAAGCGCATGCATTCCAAACTGCCCAAGGTTCTCCAGCCTCTCGCAGGCCGACCGATGCTCGATCACGTGCTTGATGCCGTGGAGGGCTTTGCCGCCGTCAAGACGGTTGTCGTCGGTCATTGCGCGGAGGAGGTGCAGAAGCACTACGAAGGCAGGACCGACCTGCAGTTCGCGCTTCAGATGCCGCAGCAAGGAACGGGGCATGCACTGATGCAGGCCTGGCCCGTGCTCGACCGAAACGAACCCCAGACGCTTGTCTGCCTCGGAGACGTGCCGCTTCTGCCCGCTGAAACGCCCCGCCGCATGCTCGAGGAGGCGGAGAAGAGCGAGTTCGTTCTCCTCACCATTGAAATGGACAATCCGAAGGGCTACGGCCGCATCGTGCGAAACGCCGAGGGCGTCGTAACGGCCATCGTCGAGGAAAAGGATGCGACCGACGAGCAGCGCCTGATCAGGGAGGTCAACACCGGCATCATGGTGCTCCCGACGGCCCGTCTTGACGCCTGGCTCGACGCCCTGAAGAACGACAACGCCCAGAAGGAGTACTACCTCACGGATCTCGTGGGCTTCGCGGCCGCCGACGGCGTGCGCATCTCCGCCGTTCATCCTGACCATGCCTATGAAGTCGAGGGCGTCAACTCCAAGGTGCAGCTCGCCGCCCTTGAGCGTACCTGGCAGCGCGTGCAGGCCGACCGCCTGCTTGAAGCCGGCGTGACGCTCATTGATCCCGACCGCATCGACATTCGCGGCGAGCTTGTCTGCGGACAGGACGTCGAGATCGACGTCGGCTGCGTGTTCGAGGGCCGCGTCGTGCTCGGCAACGGCGTTCGCGTGGGCGCCTACAGCGTGATTCGCAATACGACGGTCGAGGATGACGTCGAAATCCTTCCCTTCTGTCACTTTGAAGGCGCCGCGGTCGGCAGGGACTCTTGCATCGGCCCGTACTCGAGGCTTCGTCCGGGCGCCGAACTCACGGGCAACAACCACATCGGCAACTTCGTCGAGGTGAAGAAGTCCGTCATCGGTCAGGATTCGAAGGTCAACCATCTCACCTACATCGGCGACGCCGACGTGGGCGCGCGCGTCAATGTCGGCGCAGGCACGATCACCTGCAACTATGACGGCGTGAACAAGTTCCGCACGGTCATTGGCGACGATGCGTTCATCGGGTCCGACACCCAGCTCATCGCGCCCGTCGAGGTCGGTGCAGGCGCCACGATTGGTGCGGGCACGACGCTTACGAGGAACGCGCCCGCGGGCAAGCTCACGCTTTCCCGCGCCCGTCAGATGACGATCGAGGGCTGGACGCGTCCGGTCAAGAAGCAGTAAGACAGAAAGAAACCGGGCGGCCGCAGGGCCGCCCGAAGAACGTTTGGAGAGAAAGAAATGTGTGGTATCGTCGCCGCCGCGAGTCATCGCGATGTCGTGCCCATGCTTTTGGAAGGCCTTCGTCGCCTTGAATACCGTGGCTATGACTCCTGCGGGGTCGCCACGCTTGATCAGGGCGTCCTGAAGAGGGCCCGCACCGTGTCCCGCGTGCACGAGCTTGTCGAGCGCGTGGCCGAAGACGGCGTCAAGGGCACCGTCGGCATTGCGCACACGCGCTGGGCCACCCACGGCGCTCCCGAGGTCTGCAACGCTCATCCGCATATCTCGCGCAACCGCATTGCGCTGGTGCACAACGGCATCATCGAGAATCACGAGGAGATCCGCCGCGAGCTTCAGGCCAAGGGCTATGAGTTCACGAGCCAGACCGACACGGAAGTGGTCGCACATCTCATCAACGACAACGATGACGGCGATCTGCTCAAGGCCGTCATGACAGCCGTCACGCGCCTGCGCGGCAGCTATGCCATTGCCGTGATCGCCGCCGACGAGCCCGACCGCGTCATCGCCGCCCGTCAGGGCTCGCCCATGGTCGTGGGTGTCGGCGACGGTGAGAACTTCATTGCCTCCGACGCCATGGCGGTCGGCGGCACGACGGATCGCATCGTCTATGTTCACGAGGGCGACGTCGTCGACGTTCGTCCGGATTCCTGGCAGGTCTACGAGCGCACGGAGGCGGGTGAATTCATTCCCGCCGACCGTGAGGTCAAGGTGGTTCACGCCTATGCGGGCGCCGTCGAGCTCGGGCCCTACCGTCATTTCATGCAGAAGGAGATCTTCGAGCAGCCCCGAGCGGTCGGCGACACGCTCGAAGGCGTGGCGGCCTTCTCCCCCACGCTCTTCGGCGCCGAAGCCGAAGGCATCTTCCGCAACACGCAGCGCCTGCTCTTCCTTGCCTGCGGCACGTCGTACTATTCCGCTCTCACGGCCAAGTACTGGATCGAGGAGATCGCAGGCATTCCGTGCGACGTCGAGATCGCGAGCGAATACCGCTACCGCGTCTCCGTGCCCGATCCGAGGACGCTTGTCGTGACGATCTCCCAGTCGGGTGAAACGGCCGATACGTTGGCGGCCCTTCGCCATGCCCGCGACGAGCTGGGCATGTCCCAGACGCTCACCATCTGCAACGTGGCGACGTCGGCCATGGTGAATGAGAGCCGTTTGGCCTACATCACGCGCGCTGGCGTCGAGATCGGCGTTGCATCCACGAAGGCCTTCACGACGCAGCTTACCGCTCTCTATCTGCTTGCCTGCACGCTTGCCAAGCTCAACGGCCGCCTCACGAAGGAGGATGAGGAGACGGAGCTCAAACGCCTGCGCCATCTGCCAGCCGCAATGAGCGCCGTGCTCGCGCTCGAGCCTCAGATTATCGCCTGGGCGGAAAGATTTGCCGCCAAGCAGCATGCGCTCTTCCTCGGTCGCGGCGTGCACTATCCGATCGCGCTCGAAGGGGCCCTGAAGCTCAAGGAGATCAGCTACATCCACGCCGAAGCCTATCCCGCCGGCGAGCTCAAGCACGGTCCGCTTGCACTGGTTGACCGCGAAATGCCGGTCGTGACGGTTGCGCCCAACGACCGCCTGCTTGAAAAGCTCAAGAGCAACATGCAGGAGGTTCGTGCCCGTGGCGGCGAACTCTATGTCTGCGCCGACGGCGACTCCGTCATCGAGTCGTCCGAGGGCATGCATGTCATCCGCATGCCTGAAAACTACGGCCGTCTTTCGCCGATCCTTCACGTGGTGCCGCTGCAGCTCCTTGCGTACCACACGGCTCTTGCCCGCGGAACGGATGTGGACAAGCCCCGCAACCTCGCCAAGAGCGTGACGGTCGAATAAGACCGCGCCCTGCAGACGAAGCAAGAAGCAAAGGCCGCAACCCATCAGGGGCTGCGGCCTTTTCAATTCGGAGGTGTGAAACGGACTAGCCGCCCGCCATGAACGTGCGGATGCCCGAGCCGATGAACTGCACGCCGATGCAGATGAGCAGGAAGCCCATGAGCTTGCCCAGCACGAGCGTGCCGGAGGGGCCGAGCCTGCGGGTCAGGATGTCGGAGTAGCGCATGACGGCCCAGGAGGCCATGGCCGTGAAGATGATCGCAAGGACCGTCCAGCCGAAGGCGATGGCGATGTCCGCATAGTTGGAAAGCTCGGCGATCTCGGTGGAGAAGCCGATCACGACGGCGATCGTACCGGGGCCGGCGATGCCCGGCATGGCAATCGGGAAGAAGGCGTAGTCGTCCTTGTCGCGTCGCACGATGGGCGCCTTGTTCGGCGAGCTTCCGCCGAACAGCATCTGATAGCCGATGGCTGCGACGACGAGGCCGCCGGAGATTCGCATGGCGCCGTAGGAGATGCCGAAGAACGCGAGCAACATGTTGCCGCCCACGAGGCTTACGGCCATGATGATGCCGGCATAGATGCCGGCCCAGTTCGCCTGCTGGCGGCGGCGCTCCTCGGACATGCCCTGCGTCAGGCTGACGAAGAGCGGGAGCTTCGAGAGCGGATTGGTGATCACGAGCAGCGACACCAGACCGCCGAGAAAATACTGAAAATGGATGGCTTCCAACATGATTGAGCTGAGGACCGGCACCTAGTCGGAAAGGGGGGCCGAAAAAGGGATGCGTCACATTAAGACATTGCGCGGTGTTTTGCAAGACATGGGCGGTTTGTCGTATGCAGACGAGCGTTTTTGTACGTCGGATTAGGTGAACGCCCTAAGGATTTCGCGGTACATAAGGAATCACCATTAAGAAAATCCGCTATGGATGCAAGAAGTGCCTTATTATTGGGAGTCCTTCAAAACGTCCTTTTCGGGGGGCGTTTCTGATGACGATCGCTGCCTCCTTCCCGGAGGCTCCATCCAGAAAAAAATTACACGGCAGACGGATTCGTCCGTCGGCCAACCCGGAGACCTCATAAATGTCCGCGGCTTCTGCAAACCATAAAACTCCGATCTACAAGGTGCTGTACTTTCAGGTCATCTGCGCCATTGTCATCGGCATTCTCCTGGGCTTTCTTGCACCCGAGATCGGTGCTCAGATGAAGCCCTTCGGCGACGGCTTCATCCGCCTCATCAAAATGATCATCGCGCCCGTGATCTTCTGCACGGTCGTGACAGGCATTGCGGGCATGGAGGACATGAAGAAGGTCGGCAAGACCGGCGGTCTTGCGCTTCTCTACTTTGAGGTCGTCTCGACCATCGCGCTCATCATCGGCCTCATCATCGTCAACACGGTCCAGCCCGGCGTCGGCATGCACGTCGATCCGAACACGCTCGACCAGGCTGCGGTTTCCGCCTATACGGGTCCCGGCAAGATGCAGACGACGACGGAATTCCTGATGAACGTCATCCCGAATACCGTCGTGGGCGCCTTTGCCAACGGCGACATCCTGCAGGTGCTCTTCTTCTCCATCCTCTTCGGCTTCGCGCTGCACAAGTTCGGCGGTCGCGGCACGCTGATCTTCGATGTGATCGAGAAGTCCGCACACGTTCTCTTCCAGATCGTCGGCATGATCATGCGCGTGGCCCCCGTCGGCGCCTTCGGTGCCATGGCCTTCACGATCGGCAAGTACGGCATCGCTTCGCTGCTGCCGCTGGCGAAGCTGATGGGCACGTTCTATCTGACCTGCCTTCTCTTCATCTTCGGCGTGCTCGGCACCATCTGCCGCATCCACGGCTTCTCGATCATGCGCTACATCTCCTACATCAAGGAGCAGCTCCTGATCGTGCTCGGCACGTCCTCGTCCGAGTCCGTGCTGCCGCGCATGATGACGAAGATGGAGCTCGCCGGCGTGTCCCGCTCCGTCGTGGGCCTCGTCATTCCGACGGGCTACTCCTTCAACCTTGACGGCACCGCCATCTACCTGACGATGGCTGCGGTCTTCATCGCCCAGGCCTGCGACGTCTCCATGACGCTCACTCAGCAGCTCACGCTGCTTGCCGTGCTGCTCCTCACCTCGAAGGGCGCCGCCGGCGTGACGGGTTCGGGCTTCATTGTGCTTGCCGCCACGCTCTCCGCCGTCGGCCATGTGCCTGTCGCCGGTCTTGCACTCATTCTCGGCATCGACCGCTTCATGTCCGAGGCCCGCGCCCTCACCAACATGATCGGCAACGGCATCGCCTGTGTCGTGGTCGGCCACTGGTGCAGGGAGGTCGACAACGACAAGCTCAAAGTCATGATGCACAGCAAGAAGAAGTATCACGAGAACGAGGACGCGTCCTGAAGGGACGGTTCCTGAATACCGGTAATGAAAAAGGCTGCCCGAAGGGGCAGCCTTTTTGCTTCGGTGTGCTCGGCATGGGCACGTTCTAACGGGTGAAAGTCCCGAGAGGGGCCGGCAGTGGCAACCTCATAGCCAAAAGCAAGGTGTGCGTCGCGAGGCGTAGGCTGAAAGAAGCTGGAGGCAAACCCTTGAGCTGATGAACAAGAACCTCATCAGGCATACGACGGCGGATAAGCTCGCAAGGCAGAGTGAAGTCCGATAACTGCACGGAGCCGTTGGTGTAAATGAGGCAGCTGCATGAGGGGAAAGAGCGTGTTTCTTACCCGAGGAGGTCTCACGGACGCCGTTCCATTCGGAGCGTCGGAGTAAAGCTTGTCGTGAGAAGTCAGCAGAGGCCATAGTACCGAGCGGGATGGTGCTCGGGAAGGGCTGAAATCAATAACAGGAGGCGTCCGACGTAGCCGACAACCCGTTTATTGCTGAAAAATCCCGAAGGGGGACCCCTGCGGAACAGGGGAGGACCGGAGGGGAGCAAAGGGAAGAAGGACGAGAAAGAACAAACGCCGCCACATGCGAAGGCAACGAATGGTAACCCTAGAAGCCATCCTTGAACGGAACAACTTGAACCGAGCTTATAAGCAGGTCAAGGCAAACAGAGGCGGTCCGGGCGTCGACGGCATGACCGTAGACGAGCTCTTGGACTATCTGCGTGCGCACGCCGTCGAGATAGTGGAAACCGTGAAGGCGGGGAAATACAAACCTCAGCCCGTACGCCGAGTCATGATCCCGAAGGAGGAGAAAGGCAAGTTCAGACCGTTGGGAATTCCAACTGCTGTCGATCGAGTCATCCAACAGGCGATAGCGCAGAAACTGAGCGACGAATACGAACCAGTATTCAGTTTGCACAGTCATGGCTTTCGCCCGTGCAGGAGTTGCCGGACGGCCATTGACGAGGCCCTCGATATCGCAAATCAGGGTTACGTCTGGGTCGTGGACCTCGACCTGTCGAAGTTCTTCGACACTGTCAACCACTCCAAGCTCCTGCAACTCTTGTCGGACAAGCTCAAGGACGGACGAGTAGTCTCACTCATCCACAAGATCCTGAGAGCACCGATACAAGAAGGGGACAAGATCACGCCATGCGAAATAGGAACGCCGCAAGGCGGTCCGGTCAGCCCCGTTCTCGCCAACATCATGCTCAACGAGCTCGACCATGAGCTCGAACGCAGAGGGCACCGTTTCGTTCGGTACGCCGACGACATGATGATCTTCTGCAGGAGCAGGAAGGCGGCGGAGCGGACTCTCAGACACCTCAAGCCCTACGTGGAGGGAAAGCTGTTTCTGAAACTCAACGAACAGAAGACGAAGATCTGCCGCATGACGGATCCGAACCTGAAGTTCCTTGGGTTTGGCTTTTGGCAAAGCCGAGGCATCGTGAAAGCACGACCGCATCAGAAGTCCAAGGCCAAATGCAGACAGCGCCTGAAGGCCATTACCTCACGCAGTCGAGGCAGAAGCCTTGAAGCGTACAGGAAGGAGCTGAAGGCTTTCGTCTGCGGATGGGTCAACTATTTCGCGGAGTCGTCGATGGCGATATTCGTCAGAAGCACCGATGAATGGTTGCGCAGACGCATCCGACAGATCTACTGGAAACAGTGGAAGAAGGTTCGGACAAAGTTTGCGGCGCTCAGGAAACTGGGCGCAGACGACAGGGTGGCTTGGGAGTGGGCCAATACCCGCAAATCGTACTGGCATACGGCAAACAGTTGGATACTCTCGACCTCGCTGACAAATGGCCGACTCCGAGAATTGGGATGGACGTGCCTGGGGGACGTCTACAAGTAGGAAGTTCTCTGAGGTTATTGATAACCGCCCACTGCGGATCCGCACGGTGGGTGGTGTGGAAGGGGCTGAGGATCAAAAGTCCTCACCCCTATCCGATTTGAACGGATTCCCCGCGCATTCCCCATCCATGTGGCACACATGGGTGGGGTCAAGCGGGGCTGACGAAGTCAGTCAATCTCAAGTTATTCAAGATGATCCAGTGGATAAGTTCTTAAATCCCTTCTTGCACAGGGATTAAGTAGCAAAACGAGCGCAAAATCACAGGATCATTTTGCGATTCTGATGCAGCACTTTTGCTTGTACTCATAAAATTGTCGATTAACCGTGTCAGGTTGTGTGATGCTTGATACCATACGGAGTATTCCCGCCAACCCATCGCCATGCAACGATGAAGATCACGTCCACTTACTCCGTGCGTTTGCGCAACTTCAACCGCGTCTTTGACGACACGGTTGAGGTGTATCGCCACGCCGTGGATTACTTCATTGAACTCGTGATTGCGAATTGGAATACTCACTTCGCCAATCTCAGTCGTGCCAACGATTGCATTCGTGTTGCCGAAGGTCTGAGCGTTCGTACGAAAAAGCGTCTGATGACGCCTTACAACTTCTGCCACGACTTCATGAAATTTCCGAGCTACCTTCGCCGAGCCGCCATCATGGCGGCATACGGACAGGTGTCGTCGTATCAAACGCGTCTGGCTCAATGGAAAGCGAAGCCGGGGCAAAAGGGCCGGCAGCCCGGTCTGCCGAAGGCCGGCAGAAGCTTTCCGGTCATGTACCGCGACAATACGTTCATCAGAGCCGGACGCAACAGCGTGAAACTCAAAGTTCGCATTCGCAATACTTGGGACTGGGTTGATGTCGAGCTCGACAAGCACGATGTCGATTACATTGCACTTCATTGCGCTGCCCGCAACGAATTGTCGCCGGCATTGAGAAAGCGCGGGAAGAAATGGTATCTGGACTTCTCCTTTGAGGAGAAGGTTATTCTGGATAAGGTGTCTCTTGACACGCAGCGCGTCCTGGGCGTTGATCTTGGGATCAACAATGCATGCGTGTGCTCGGTCATGGATTCAAAGGGCACTATCATCGGCAGACGTTTTAAGAAGCTGCCGGTAGAGCAAGACTCTTTGGAACGTGCCTTGCGGCGCATCAGGAAAGCTCAAAGCAACGGCGCAAAACGCATGCCGAGGCTTTGGGCGAGAGCAAAGGGGGTCAACAAGGACATCGCCGTCAAGACGGCAGGCTTCATCATGACGGTTGCAAACGAGTTCAAGGTCGACGTCATCGTCATGGAACACCTCGATCTCGCCGGGCGCAAACGTGGCTCCAAGCGTCAGCGGCTTCATCACTGGCGTGCCAAGTATGTCCAGCAGATCGTGGAGCACCAGGCACATCGTTGCGGTACTCGCATTCGTCGCGTGTGTGCTTGGAATACATCGAAGCTGGCCTTTGACGGAACCGGTGACGTTACGAGAGACACGGACAACTACAGCATGTGTACGTTCCAGACGGGGAAGCGCTATTCGTGCGACCTGTCAGCTTCGTACAACATCGGAGCTCGGTACTTCCTCAGGGAGTACGAGAAGTCCATTTCGGCAACGAGATGGCGGTGCATTGCGGCTAAAGTTCCGTCATGTGCCAAGAGGATCACACGCACCCTGGACACTCTAATTCGGGTTAACGCGGAGCTGCGCTCCATGTGAGCGCAGATTTCTGAGTTTGCCCGCTATCTGTGCTCAGGCAGTCCTTGCTGGTAAAAGGCAGGGAAGCCCCGTCCAATTAATAATTGGGCGGGGAGGATTCACGTTTCAAGCTTTCGAACCCGCTGAGTCGCTTCGGGACGACGCTGAGGCGGAGTGCCCGTTGGAAGAGTAGACTTAAACGCTTCCCCTCCGTGCAAAGTGCCCGCCCCGCGCAGCGGAACGGAATGGAACGGAGAGGAACGGACCAGACTGGACAGACCAGAGGAGAAGCGGCCTTGACCGATCAGTTTTCCATCATCACCACGCTCGTGACGGGCTTCGGGCTTGCGCTTGTTTTCGGGTGGCTTGCAGAGCGCTTCCTGAAGACCCCCACGCTTGTGGGCTACATCATCGCGGGCGTGTCCGTGGGCCTCTTCCCGCTCCTTCCCAACGTCGACCGCGTCGTCACGGAGCAGTTCGCCGAAATCGGCGTGATGCTCCTGATGTTCGGCGTGGGCCTGCATTTCTCGGTCCCCGACCTCGTGA
>ENA-OPCG01001011-OPCG01001011.1-human-gut-metagenome-genome-assembly--contig:-NODE-1011-length-10245-cov-7.854073_pt1 | contig 10245 bp, 8 predicted proteins | sample MGYA00241248_ERZ501476 | MGnify/ENA primary metagenome ERZ501476 (study PRJEB25962, sample SAMEA2042629) | human gut metagenome | biome: human gut; feature: human-associated habitat; material: faeces... | reverse complement strand
TACTTTATAGAGAGGACACAAAAATGTACCAAGTTATTTTTTAATCATTACTTAACAGTGTTATTAAAATCAATAGTTCCACTCATTCTCACCCAAAGTTGTCTTCAAACCATAGCTACGGTTTTCCTTGGTCACTTCTAGAAGAATGTTTTTCTTTTCATATTCACGGAGTTTCTTGCCTCCCTGCTTATTGACCAACTTTATCACACTATCAAGATACATTGGGGTAACAGGCATGTCAAAAACTATTTCATCTGCAGAATTAACAATGTACCCATAAGCCTTAAGTTCTTTCTTCACAACAAACTTATCGATTGTGGCATGATCAGTATTTGGAGCATAATACAAAGCACGATTCACTTCCGAATTTTCCAGTTTCATTCCTACAGGAATAACCAAGGCCACATGATTTTTAAAGTTTGTGACAGCCTCATAGCCTACAGTTCCCAAAAAATTCTGTGCAGAATTGAAATGGTAATAAAGTGAGTCCTCTTTCTTCACCCAGTAGTCTTTGACACCCAATTCATCAGGAAACACTACGGCAACATACTTTATTGGAATGATAATCTTCCCAGAAGGAGCTACCGCACCCATTTTACCATCTTTCTCCAATGCAATAAAATCATATCTATTACCAGAAGCTCTTTCATATTCAAATGGAACTATGGTTTGACCATTTCTATTGACAACTCCATAAAGGTTTCCTTTCTTAACTGCAAAAACATCAGCTGATTTATCCGTTGAAGGCATCAAGACATCCTGATAATTGGACAACGCTGTAACATCTTGATTGAAATCATCAAAAACATCGCAACGACCATCTTCTTTCTTGGCAGCCCACAATCCAGAATACTGACCATGACTCAATTCAGTATATCCTTGTCTCAGCACCTTACCTGTTTTGTCGATAAAAGACCAACTAGTACCATTTACAGGAGCCACATCACCACAGAAGTCACCATGTGTCCAACTGGCAATCTGTCCAAAGGGTTCCTTGAGCCTTGCAACCTCAAACCCCTTACCAGAGGTCAAATTATAATACCCACATGTAGTTTCCTTCTTCTTTACCTCATAATATCTCACCATTCCGCTCTTAGGTTGCATAACTACCGAATACACAAAAGGTTTTAGAAGAATCTTACCTTTGTTATCCAAAATTCCGCTGTTTAGAGCATTCAGTCCATGCTTATTAAATCCTAGGAACTCGCAATCAGTCTTAAGAGTATCAGTAAGATAGTGATATGAGTATTCTAAGCGTTTACCTTCTGCAACAGCCTTGTCACTAGCGCCATCATAAGAGAACTCATACAATCCCTTGTAACCTGGCTTAATGACAATATTGCCATTGATGTCAATAACACCATACTTTGCACCAAGCATATATTTCTTTTTTTCGTTGGTTTTTTGCTTTCCGCCAACAGCTATCAAAGCTTTACCATAACAGTTTGGCTTTGAAATGAAACTATACTTTGCAGGGAGCACTATCTTGCCAGAATGCGTGGCCAACCCTTGCGTCTTACCGGCATTAAGCATGTAAAGGTCCTTGGTCCATGGCAAAATAGTCTTATACTTCAAAGGAAGGACTACCTTACCTGTTTGGTCAATAACTCCGGATTTCTGAGATTTTGTTACAATTGAATAACCATTTTCGAATGGAGTTGCACTCTCATATTCACACTTGACAACAATCTTACCACTGTTATCAACAAACCCTACCTTTCCCTTCTTGTCTACATGAATAGTCAAGTCTTGTGCTTGAATCGCTGAGGCAAACAATACGCTTGCCAAAAGGATGATTTTTCTTAGACCCATAACTTATAATTTAAAATTTGGTAATTATTCAAAACTTCATAAAATTTCAAGCAAAGATAGAAAAAAAAAGGACAGCAGCCAAACCCATTTTTTGCATTTACTGCTTATATGGTTCTAATTGCTTGCTATCTAGTCAAAATTTAGATATAAGTGGTTAACTTTTCTACAATGCCAGAAAACGTTCAATGAATTTTCGACGATATATACGGCTAATTCTTACGTAATCCAAATGGTCAAAAGGGGGATAAAAGTGACAAATGTTATCAACCACCTCAGATAGAAAGTCTACATTTATAATTATTTTTTGGTTGACTTGAACAAACTGTTCTCCCAAATTCATTAACAAATCGCTTTTCAGATTCCTCTTTAATCTAATAGGAGAATTAGTACCATCCACAACAACTTCCCAACTTCGAAGTTCATGGTTATACTGAAACAAGCATATATTTCGCTTATCTAGCAATCTAAAATCACACATATTTGTATAAATTAGAATCTTAGAACTATTTTTTGCCCCCCAGATTGTACTGAAGACACCAATAGTTCTGAATTAATATTCTCAACTTCAGATATTTTTTCAGAAGTTCCCATACTCTTTGACAACGATTCTGTAGGCAGCTTCGTCTCATTCACAAATCTTGCTTTCATATATACATTATTTAAAAGTATAATTAGAATATTCACATTGATTTTGCAAAATTAATTAAAATTGGGGACTTATCCAACATTTTAGTCAATTAGTTTACTTTCTAAAATAAAAAAGTAGCGAATTTCTCTTATTTTGCAGCTATACAATCTGAAAATAACTACTAAAAGTTTGGCTCTTACAAATATTTGCTGTACCTTTGCAAAAGCAATGCATACACCAACGCAGGGAAATCTGCAAAAACATATAGAAAAAAAAATGAAAAAAATCATATTAAGTTGGATAGCCATGACTTGCATGGCTGCCTGCACCGAGTCTATAGAGGACAAGGCGGCTCGCGAGGCGGAGGAATACACCCAAAAAGTATGTCCTACCCCATACGTCAATGACGCTAGAACTGACAGTGCATCCTTTGATAAAACCAGCCGCACATACACCTATTATGTCACCCTTCGTGGCAAGATAGACAATCCTCTGCTGATCAAAGCCAACCAAAAGAAGTTGCACGATGTACAGAAGCAATCTCTCGACAATAATCCTGGACTGTTGAAGTACAAGGAGGCTCACTTCGCCTTCCGTGTCATCTATCGTTCTGCGAAAGACCCTAAAGTTGTGCTGATGGATGAGACTTTCAAGTACTAAGCAAACAGGAAAGCCCCAGCATAGTAAACACAAAAGCCCCAGCATGTAAAAATAAATACATGCTGGGGCTTTCTGTTTCTAGCCACTTTTTAGAACTTACATCCCTAGGGATTTTTTGCTCCCTAACTAGGTAAAATTTCACGCCTAGTTAGGTATGAATTTTTCCCTAACTAGGAAAAAATCAAAGTGGTACTAGGCTACAATCCCATCTGCTCCAAGGCAGTGGCAAGTTGATCGGGACAACTTGTCAATTTATTTCCACAGCGGATACCTTTCAAACGTTTCTTCACCTCTGCTGCCTTCATACCTTGCACCAAAGAACAAATGCCCTTGGTATTGCCATCACAACCACCGATAAACTGCACTTCCTCCACATTGCCCTCATCATCCACTGAGATGTTGATAAACTTGGAGCAAGTACCTTGCGTCTGATAAGTCACCTTTGTCAGGTGCTTCTTGTTGTCATTCTTTAGCATAACGTTCCCTCCAAAATTTAAAAAGAGGGATGTCTCTTCCAAGAAATCCCTCTTCTATTGATATATCAATATATTGTTCTGATGATTATTCTGCGTCTGCAGGAATCTCTGGCTTCATGTTAGTATAGACAGTCTGAACATCGTCAAACTCCTCCAACTTCTCAACCATCTTGTCGATAGTCTCACGCTCCTCAGGAGTTACATCCTTCAAGTCGTTAGGAATGTAGGTGAACTCAGCACCTGTTACCTCGAAGCCCTCAGCCTCCAAATGCTTCTGGATTTCGCCGAAGCTTGTTGGAGCACCGTAGATAGTGATTTCGTCGTTCTCCTCATCCTCATCGAACTCATCCTCTACTCCGTAGTCGATCAAGTCGAGAATCATCTCGTCCATATCCAAGCCTTCCTTCTTCTTGAATGTGAAGACAGCTTTGTGGTCGAAAAGGAATGAGAGGGAACCTGTAGTACCGAGGTTACCGCTGAACTTGTTGAATACAGAACGAACGTCGGCTACGGTACGAGTGGTGTTGTCGGTCAAAGTGTCAACGAAGACAGCTACTCCGTGAGGACCATATCCCTCGTATGTTACCTCCTTGTAATCGCTAGTGTCCTTACCCATCGCATTCTTGATGGCACGGGCGATGTTATCCTTAGGCATGTTCTCACGCTTACAGTTAGCGATGATAGCACGCAATGATGGGTTGTTCTCTGGTTCTGGACCGCCTGCCTTCACAGCAATAGCAATCTGCTTACCCAACTTAGTAAATGTCTTGGCCATGTGGCCCCATCTTTTCAGCTTTGTAGCTTTACGATATTCAAATGCTCTTCCCATTGGAATAAATTTTTAAATGTTTATCGTTTTGTTTCTAATAATTATCTCAATTCTGCATTCAACTTACCAGTCAAGTTGGCGATGAGCTTCTTCATGATAGCCTCAATCTGCTTGTCATTCAGAGTCTTCTCCTCATCCTGGAGGATGAAGTTGACTGCATAGCTCTTCTTGCCTGCTGGCATGTTCTTACCCTCATAGACATCGAAGAGAACAACACTCTTGAGGAGTTTCTTCTCGGTCTGACGGGCAATCTGCTCTATCTGCTCAAACTCTACGTTCTTGTCAACCAAGAGAGCCAAGTCGCGGCTTACAGATGGATACTTGCTGATGTCTGTGTAAGTGAGGTTCACCTTCTTGATAGCCTTCATCAAGTTGTCCCAGTGTACATCGGCATAGAATACATCCTGCTCGATGTCGAAAGCCTTCTTCAACTTGTGGCTCAAGATACCCAACTCTACCAATACCTTGCCTGCACGTGTCTCATACTGCACGCCCTTGGAGAAGATATTGTTGTCGCTGTGTTTCACTACCACGTTGTTGAATGGCATGCCCACACGACGGAGGATGTTCTCTACCACCGCCTTCAACTCGTAGATGCTGCTCTGCTCATCAGCATGAGCCCAGTTGCCCTCTACTCGCTTACCGGTGATGAAGAGAGAGATGTGACCTTCCTGGTTGTAACCCTTGATAGGATTCTCGGCATCCCACTTCTCCTTATTATATATATAGGTGTTACCTACCTCGAAGAACTTCAAGTTGGCACTCTTGTGGTTGATGTTGCGAGATACACTCTCCAAACCACCAAACAACATGGTCTGACGCATCACACCGAGGTCGGCGCTCAATGGATTCATCACCTTCACGGTATGCTCATCAGGATACTTATTGAGATCGAAGTCTGTATAGTAGCTAGCCTTGGTCAAGGAGTTGTTCAAGATCTCCATGAAGCCCTCGCCTACCAACTGCTCTGCCACGATGTTCTGGGTATGATAGTGCTTGTCTTCCTCACCTTGAACGGTCAAAGAGCTCTTCAACTGGGTAGGAATCTCGACATTGTTGTAACCATAGATACGGAGGATATCCTCTACCACGTCGCAAGGACGCTGAACATCCACACGGTATGGAGGAACGAGGAGGTCAAGTCCCTCTGCATCTTCCTTCACGATCTTCATCTCCAAAGAAGTGGCGATGCTCTTGATGGTCTCGGCACCAATCTCCTTACCGATGAGACGATGAGCGTACTCATAGTTCAAGCGAACAGGGAATTCCTGGATAGGCTCTGGATATACATCCTTGATTTGCATAGAAATCTTACCGCCAGCCAACTGCTTGCAGAGGATGGCAGCTTGTTTGAGAGCATAAATCTGTCCGTTTGGATCAACGCCACGCTCGAAACGATAGCTAGCATCAGTACTCAAACCATGACGGCGTGCGCTCTTGCGAATCCAAGTTGGGTGGAAGTAAGCACTCTCCAAAACCACGCTCTTGGTTGTCTCGTAAGTACCAGAACCCTTGCCACCGAAGATACCGGCGATACACATAGGCTCCTCGGCATTGCAGATGCTCAAGTCGTGCTCACCAAGGGTGTGCTCCTCGCCATCGAGGGTGACAAACTTGGTTCCCTCTGGTTGGGTGCGAACGACAATCTTATGACCTGTAACCATGTCGGCATCGAAGCAGTGCAAAGGCTGACCGTATGCCATCATGATATAGTTGGTGATATCCACGATATTGTTGATAGGACGCAAGCCGATGATGTTCAACTTGTCCTGCAACCACTTAGGGCTTTCCTTTACCTCGCAGTCGGTGATGCTGACACAAGCATAACGCTTGCAAGCATCGGTATTCTGGATCTCGACCTCGATAGGAAGTTCCTCGTTATCTACGACAAACTCATCGCAAGAAGGGCGATGCAAAGAAGTCTGATAACCATTCTGCTTCAACCAAGCATAGAGGTCACGAGCCACACCATAGTGACCGAGCGCATCGGCACGGTTGGCAGTGATGTCAATCTCGATGAGCCAGTCGCTCTCCAAGTGGTAGTACTCAGCAGCAGGCTGACCTACAGGAGCATCCTCAGGGAGCACGATGATACCAGCGTGGTCGGTTCCCACACCAATCTCGTCCTCGGCACAAATCATACCGAAGCTCTCTACGCCACGAAGCTTGCTTTTCTTGATTGTAAAACTCTGGTCGCCGTCGTAAAGCACGCAGCCCAAGTCGGCTACGATTACCTTCTGACCTGCTGCCACGTTAGGAGCACCGCAGACAATCTGCTGTGGCTCGCCCTTGCCCAAGTCAACGGTTGTCACATGGAGGTGGTCGCTGTTAGGATGCATCTCGCATGTCAATACTTTACCCACGTAAAGACCTTTCAATCCACCCTTGATGGACTGAACTTCTTCCAAAGCGTCAACTTCGAGACCGCAAGAGGTCAGCGCGTCCGCTGTCTCCTGGGGTGTCAAGTCGAAATCGACGTATTCTTTAAGCCATTTGTAAGAAACGTTCATTATAATGATTTTTATTGTATTCTCTAAAACTTTGCAAAATTACAAAAAAAACTACATTTAGACGAAAATTCGGGCGTATATTTGCACTTATTAAAAGTTTAGCTCTATTTTTCGGCTCTTTGCCTAGAAAAAAATCGCAAGTGCCAGCATCGTCAGTTAATGCTAGTACTTGCGATTAAAAATGAAGTTGCTCTTTTATTCAAAGACCTCGTCAATTCCATTTCCGCCGAAATCATCATCGTTGGCATTCTTGTCGCAAGGGTTGTAATCCTCTGGAATATCGAACGGAACGGTCGGATCATAGCCGAGCGACGTATCGGCATATACTTTCTTCATGAAGATAGCCCAGATAGGAAGTGCCATCGTGGCTCCCTGTCCCATGTTCATGGAGTCGAAATGGATGTCGCGGTCCTCGCCTCCTACCCAACAGCCGGTTACCAACTGTGGCGTGAAGCCGATAAACCAACCATCGCTATTATTGTTGGTAGTACCCGTCTTGGCACCGATCTGTCCCTCCAGGTTGTAGCGATAACGCAAGCGACCAGCCGTACCATTATCGACCACGCCCATCAGCATTGTCAGCATCTTCATCGCATTATCGGCGCTAATCACCTCATTCATACGAGGTTGGAAGGTGGCGATGGTATTGCCCTCATTGTCCTCGATGCGGCTCACAAACATCGGTGCCGTGCGGATGCCATGGTTGGCAAATACGGTGTAGGCACTCACCATCTCGCTCACGCTCACCTCGCATGGTCCGAGGCAGAGACTCATGGAAGCATGGATGTCTGGATTATGGATGCCGTAGTCGTGGAGCAACTGTACAAACTGTGAAGGATTCAACTTGCTCATCAGATAAGCACTGATCCAGTTGTTACTCTGTGCCAATCCCCACTTCAGCGGCACCATCTGTCCATAGCGGGCATGATTGGCATTGCGAGGCGTCCAAGGCTTGCCTGCCACAATGTAGGTTTGCTGGCGGTTAGGCGCATAGTCACAAGGCGTGAATCCATTCTCCATCGCCAAACTGTAGAGGAACGGTTTGATGGTAGAACCCACCTGTCGGCGACCCAAGCTCACCATGTCGTACATGAAATGAGGATAGTCCAAGCCTCCCACATAAGCCTTGACGGCACCCGTCTTTGGATCCATGCTCATAAAACCACTCCGCAAGAATTCCTTGTAATAACGGATAGAATCGAGCGGACTCATCAGCGTGTCGATGTCACCGTGATAAGTAAACACGATCATCTCTATCTTCTGCCTGAACGCTTGGTTGATTTCACCTGGCGTATAGCCTGCCGCCTTCATTGTGCGCCATCGCTCACTCTGGGTGATGGAGCGATTCAAGATGGCACGTATCTGCTTCGGCGTCAACTTATCCGAGAATGGAGAGCTAGGCTTCGGTTTGTTCTCCTTGTCGAAAGCAGGCTGCAAGTATCGAGCCACATGTTGATAGACAGCCTCCTCGGCATATCGCTGCATACGACTGTCGATGGTCGTGAACACCTTCAAGCCATCGGAATATACATTGTAAGGACTTCCGTCTTTTTTAAAGTTCTTGTTGCACCAGCCATACAGTGGGTCTGAATCCCAGGCAATAGAGTCGGCCACAAACTGCACGTAGTTCCACGAAGGATAGTCGGTACGGGCTGGGCGCTTCGCCATCATATATTGGCGGAGGAACTCACGAAGATAAGTGGCAGAGCCATCCTTATGGTCGGTACGATGGAAGTTGAGCGTAAGTGGCTCGTTACTATACTGTTCATACTCACTGCGGTCAAGATACCCCGCCTTCACCATCTGCGACAACACCACATTGCGACGCGCCTTGGCACGTTCGGGATAGCGCACCGGATTGAAAAGCGATGGATTCTTGCAAAGACCGATGAGCATGGCAGCTTCACAAACTGTCAAGTCCTTAGGCTCCTTATTAAAATAGGTATTGGCAGCCGTTTTGATACCGACCGCATTGTGTAGGAAGTCAAAATAGTTGAGATAGAGGGCGATGATTTCCTGCTTGGTGTAATATCTCTCCAACTTGATGGCAATCACCCACTCTATCGGTTTTTGGAAAATGCGCTGCGTCGTGCTCTGGGCATTGCTGCTATACAACTGCTTCGCCAATTGCTGGGTGATGGTAGAACCTCCACCAGCATTGGCTTGTCCCAAGAGTCCACGCTTGACGATGGCACGCCCCAAGGCACGATAGTCGATGCCTGAATGTTCATAGAAACGCTCGTCCTCGGTAGCAACAAGTGCCTGGACAAGATAAGGCGACATCTTATTATAAGGTATAACGATACGATTCTCCTTGTTCAGGTTCCACGTACCCAAAACTTTGCCATCCGATGAATACACCTGGGTGGCAAAGCGGTTGATAGGATTCTGCAAATCCTCGATGTCGGGCATGTAGCCAATCAAGCCAAACCAGATGGCGAAGAAGCCAGCTACCACACTCAAAATACCAGCGAGCAAGAGTGCCCACAATATATGTACGAAACGTTTTCTCATTTCGATTTCAACTTAATTTCACTTATGTTTCATTAATAATTTGTGCAAAATTACATAAAACTTTCGAATAATCGCACATATTATGAAAAATTATATGTAACTTTGGGGGCGATTTTAAACATTCAATCAAAAATCAAATGGAAAAACATAATTTTGTGACGATTGCCGACCTTTCCAAGGAGAAGTTGATGTATCTCTTGGAAATGGCGCAAGAGTTTGAAAAGCATCCTAACAGGGAGCTGCTGAAGGGAAAGGTTGTCGCAACCCTTTTCTTCGAGCCTTCTACTCGTACTCAACTTAGTTTCCAAACCGCAGCCAACCGCCTTGGCGCTCGTGTCATCGGCTTCTCTGACGCCAAGACTTCCAGCACCACCAAGGGCGAGACACTCAAGGACACCATCCTTATGGTGAGCAACTATGCTGATGTCATTGCCATGCGCCACTTCATCGAGGGTGCCGCCCAGTATGCCAGCGAGGTAGCTCCGGTGCCTATCGTCAATGCCGGCGACGGTGCCCACATGCACCCTTCCCAGTGTTTGCTCGACCTCTACTCCATCTACAAGACCCAAGGTACTTTGGAGAACCTAAACATTTATCTCGTAGGCGACCTAAAGTACGGACGTACCGTCCACTCCCTCATCACGGCCATGCGCCACTTCAACCCAACATTCCACTTTATCGCTCCTAAGGAACTCGCCATGCCACAAGAGTACAAGCTCTATTGTCAGCACCATGGCATCAAGTACGTGGAGCACGAGGACTTCAACGAGGATGTCATCGCTGGTGCCGACATTCTCTACATGACACGTGTACAGA
>ENA-OPCG01001007-OPCG01001007.1-human-gut-metagenome-genome-assembly--contig:-NODE-1007-length-10262-cov-2.227197_pt1 | contig 10262 bp, 8 predicted proteins | sample MGYA00241248_ERZ501476 | MGnify/ENA primary metagenome ERZ501476 (study PRJEB25962, sample SAMEA2042629) | human gut metagenome | biome: human gut; feature: human-associated habitat; material: faeces... | reverse complement strand
GAGTGTATATGAAAGAGCTACCTGGGCATGTCCACCCTCTTTGTTACAAGCCTTAACTGATGTCTGAAGGTTTCTAAGATCGTTCAGACAGTCAAATATTCTGATGATATCAATACCATTTGCGATTGACTTCTGTACGAAATACTCTACAACATCATCTGCATAATGACGGTATCCGAGGATATTCTGTCCTCTGAAGAGCATCTGCAGCTTTGTATTCTTGAATCCATCTCTGAGCTTTCTGAGTCTCTCCCATGGATCCTCCTTAAGGAATCTGAGTGATGCATCAAATGTTGCACCGCCCCAGCACTCTACTGAATGATAACCAACCTTATCCATCTTGTCGATGATAGGAAGCATCTGCTCGGTTGTCATACGAGTAGCTATAAGTGACTGATGCGCATCACGCAGTACAGTTTCCGTAATCTTTATCGGTTTCTTATCTGCCATTTTATCGTCCTCCTATAATTATATAAATTCTGATTAAATTCCAAATATTGCAAGGAATGTACCTGCAGCTACGGCTGTACCGATAACACCTGCAACGTTTGGTCCCATAGCGTTCATCAGAAGGAAGTTTGTAGGATCTGCCTCTGCACCCACTTTCTGGGATACACGGGCTGCCATAGGAACCGCAGATACACCAGCGGAACCAATCAGCGGGTTAACCTTACCATGTGTAAGGACGCACATTAACTTACCGAAGAGAACTCCGGCTGCTGTACCAAATGCGAATGCGACAAGACCAAGGAATACTATCTTAAGTGTACTCATCTTAAGGAATGCCTCTGCACTTGTAGATGCACCTACTGAAGTACCAAGTAAGATAACAACGATATACATAAGAGCGTTTGAAGCTGTCTCTGTGAGCTGCTTTACAACGCCGCACTCCCTGAAGAGGTTACCAAGCATCAGCATACCTACAAGTGGAGCTGTTGTTGGAAGTATAAGAACTACCACAAGTGTAACAATGATAGGGAAGAGAATCTTCTCGATCTTGGTTACAGGTCTGAGCTGTGGCATTCTAACAAGTCTCTCCTTCTTTGTTGTGAGAGCCTTCATGATAGGTGGCTGGATAACTGGAACCAGTGACATATATGAATATGCCGCAACTGCTATAGGTCCGAGAAGTGTTCCACCCATACCGAGCTTACCGGCAAGGTAGATAGATGTAGGACCATCAGCACCACCGATGATTGATATAGCTGCAGCCTCTTTACCATTGAATCCCATAAGGAATGCAAGGAAGTAAGCTGCATAAATACCGAACTGAGCTGCAGCGCCAAGCAGGAAGCTCTTTGGATTTGCAATAAGCGGACCAAAGTCTGTCATGGCACCTACACCCATGAATATAAGCGAAGGTAAGATACTCCACTCATCAAGCAGGTAAAAATAATGTAACAAGCCGCCCTCTGCCATAATATCTGGGAACATGTTTACAAGAAACATACCAAATGAGATAGGGACAAGAAGAAGTGGCTCAAAGCCCTTTCCGATTGCAAGGTACATGAATACAAACGCTATAAGGATCATAACGTAGTTCTTCCAGTCAAGACTTGCAAAACCGGTCTGATTAGCTAAATTTGTCAAAACGTCAACTATTGTGCTGCCCATTTAGTTGTTTCCTCCTATAAGATTTATTCTAATTCAAGCAATTAGTTGAGTGTTGCAAGTGTATCGCCTGACTCAACACTAGCGCCTACTGTAACGTCTATGCTTGCGATTGTACCATCTTCTGGAGCAACAACTTCGTTTTCCATCTTCATAGCCTCAAGGATAAGGATAACCTGACCCTTCTTTACTGAATCGCCAACATTTGCCTTGACTGCAAGGATCTTTCCTGGCATAGGTGATGAAACTTTGATGCTTCCTGCGCCGCCTGCTGCTGGTGCTGGAGCTGCAGAAGCTGCTGCAGGTGCTGCCACTGGAGCTGCGCCACCTGATAATTCTTCAACTGATACATCGTATGATGTGCCATTAACTGTGATTCTATAATTCTTCATAACAATTATCCTCCTATAATTATCTCTTATTCTTTTTTCTTGGTCTTACAACCAACTTATCGTTACTTGGATAGTTTACACGAACTCTTGTCTTTCCGCCCTGTGCCGCCATAACCGCTGCTGATATAACCGCAACAAGCTCTGAGTCGTTCATAACGCTCTCACCGGTCGCTGTGTTGACAATGTCTACTATTCCAGCTGGAGCAGGTGCGCTTCCTGCAGGAGTCTCATCCTCCTTGTCAACATTTAATGTTGCAACGCTTCCAAGAGCCTTCTTTGCCTTCTCAGCCTTTCTCTTCTCTCTTGTCTCCTTGTCCAAAAGAGCCGGAACATACTTGAGAAGTGAAATTATGAATGATATGAAGATAAGTGCTATAAACACGATACCCATACCTATGAGGGTATTTGCTCCCGCATCCTTCATCTTGTCCTTAAGTGTCTGATTAGCAGCAACTTCAAATTCGGAAATCTTGTATGGATAAACACCATTTGATGCCAGCATATGATCAGCATCTTCTTCTGAATACTGATTCTGAGCCATCACTGAATACTTCTGGAAATTGTAAGTTACCGAATTGTCTACAAATGTTGCCTTTACTATAGCTTCTTTTTCTGCACATTCTGCATATAATGTAACAACAACCTTGTCATCAACTTCTTGTATTGTTTTATCATCTTCATCTTCGAGATTGACCGGCTTAAACTGCTGGAATTTACCATAGTCAGACTCAATCGTTGAAAAAACCTTTAATGCATCAGCAGTCGTTTCATCTACCTGACCGCCATTTGCCTCTTCATCCACATAGAAATTATATACATCTTCAACCTGCGCAATCTGCATGTAATTCGTAGCCTGTGTTTCTGCTATCTGAACCAATGTGTTTCCGTCATAGTCAAATTCTACTTTCTTGTCTGAAGACGAACATCCGGCAAGTGCAAATGTAACAGCTAACATAGAAACTATCAATAATAACTTTTTCTTTATTATCTTTTCCATTAAGTTGTCACTCCTTTATATTGTTCCATGCTTCTTGAATGGTCTGTCCTCACTCTTTGAAAAAAGCATATCGAGTGCTGCTATAACTCTCTTTCTCGTTGCATCAGGCTCGATAATGTCATCCACATATCCTCTTCTTGCTGCTGAGAGAGCTCCTGAAAGCGCCTCTGTGTACTCTGCCTTCTTATCATTGATATAAGCAAGCTTGTCACCTGCTGCTGCTATCTCATCCTCATACATGATCTTTACAGCCATCTCTGGATCCATTGTTCCGATAACTGACTTAGGCCAAGCAAATACAACGTCAGCTCCGATAGCCTTTGAACACATAACTGTGTAAGCTGTACCATATGCCTTGTCAAGCATAACTGTTACCTTTGGCACTGTTGCATTGGCATAAGCGTAAGTAAGCTTTGCAACAGCCTTTGAGATAGTCTTCTCTTCCTTTACAGTTGCTGCAAATCCCTTGATGTTTACAAGTGTGACAACTGGGATGTTGAATGAATCACAAAGCTTTACGAAATCCTCTGCCTTATATGCACCGGCTGTTGTCATGACATCCTTCTGGTTTCCGACAACACCGACTGTCTCACCGTTAAGTCTGATAAATGCAGTAACAACGTCATCTGCAAAATCCTTCTTGAGCTCGAATACAAACTCGTCATCAGTGATATCTGCTATAACAGCCTTCACATCCCCTGCCTTTGTAGCAAGATCTGGAATGATTCTGTTCACATCATCCTCACATACTGCGCAGTCGCCATCATCCTCATTGTTTGATGGAAGAAGACCTACCATAGTTCTCACTGCACCGAGAAGCTCTGCCTCTGTGTCGTATACTGCGTCAACATTTGCTGTGTTCTCTGCAACATAATCTGCTGCTGCAGTGTCAAGCTTCTCTGCACGGTTCTCATCCAGTGCATTTGGACTGTTAACAAAGAGCTTAGCTCCTTCCTTAGTCATGAATGTTACGTCTGTGAGATTAGGTATAAGTGCTGCACCACCACCACATGTACCAAATATAGCTGTGATCTGTGGTATTACACCTGATGCAAGAGTCTGCTTCATGAATACCTCTCCAAATGCATTAAGAGCATCTGTAGCCTCCTGAAGTCTGAGTCCGGCACAATCGATCAGCCCGATAACAGGTGCACCCATCTTCATTGCCATGTCGTAAAGGTTTGCGATCTTCTTGGCATGCATCTCGCCTATAGAACCGCCGAGCACCTTTGCATCCTGGCTGTAAACATAAACTAAATTGCCATCGATCACTCCATAACCGGTTATTACGCCGTCTTTTGGAGTATCCTTGTCCTGAATGTTGAAATCTGTATTTCTAGCAGTTACATATGCGCCGATTTCAACAAAACTTGAGTCATCAAGTAACATTGAAATTCTGTCACTTGCTGACAAGCTTGGTGTGTTGCTCATTTTTAGCCCTCCGTTTAATTTATTTTAGGACTATATATAGTCCAATTTTCGCCGAGTATAATTGTAAAGCCTTTGTCGTCATATTTCAAGTAAAATCGAAAAAACCACCAAAGGTTTATCGGCGTTGTAAGCGATTATTTTTCAAAATAAAACAGGGAATCTGTGTAAAATATACCCTCAAACAAAAGTAGACCCCAAATTCCCCGTTGAATTATAAAATCTGTTTTATTTTTTACTGTTTTAGTCCTTGAGGACTTCTCTGTTGTGATACAGATAATCTCCAAGAGATATAAGTGTCAGTGCAAGTGCAAGGTAGATGAGCACCTGATCAAAGATGTAGAACACCTTGAGATCAGCTATCAGAAATCCTACCATGATCATCTGAACCGTTGTCTTGATCTTTCCCCACCATCCGGCAGCAATAACAATTCCCTTTTCTGCCGCAATAAGTCTGAATCCGCTTATTATGAAATCACGCGCTATGATCACTATAACGATCCATGCTGGGATCCTGTTCAGATCCGACAGTGCTATGAGTGCCGAACATACCAGCAGCTTATCTGCCAGAGGATCCATGAATTTTCCAAAATTGGTGACCAGATTGTATTTTCTTGCAATCTTTCCGTCAAGCATATCTGTAAGTGATGCGGCTATGAATATTCCAAGTGCCACCCACTTCGACCATCCCGGTGACATATATAAAAACACGAGAAAGAATGGAATCATTATAGCTCTTAGTATTGTCAATTTGTTTGGTAAATTCATTCTACTATCACTCCTGTCAAGTCATATTCATTTGCCTCGGTTATCTTCACATCCACAAATGAACCGGATATCAATTCATATGGTGCGCTGACGAACACTATTCCGTCAACCCCCGGAGCATCTCTGTAGGTTCTTCCCACATATACATCATCGTCGACCAGATATCCCTCAATGAGAACCTTCTGGGTGCTTCCGATCATCTGCTGGTTCTTCTCATAGGAAATCTCCTGCTGAAGCTCCATGATCTCATCGCGCCACTTTACAGCCAGCTCTCCATCCACCTGATCCTCGTACTCCGCAGCCGGAGTGCCCTCCTCAGGCGAATAAGTGAATACTCCAAGCCTGTCAAACTCGCACTCGTCAACAAAGTCGACCAGACCATCGTGCAGTTCCTGTGTCTCACCTGGGAAACCAGATATGAGCGTGGTTCTGATGGCTATATCCGGCATGGCTGTCCTCAGTCTGCCGACAAGCTCCACAATGTCCTCTCTGCTGGTCCGTCTGCCCATTCTCTTAAGTATCGCATTCTCAGAATGCTGGATAGGTATATCGACATAATGGCAGATCTTCGGATTCGTGGCCATAACCTCTATTAGTTCATCTGTTATCTCCTCCGGATAACAGTACAGAAGTCTTATCCACTCTATGCCTTCTATCTCACTGAGTTTTGTGAGAAGCTCTGGAAGCTTCTTCTCACCATACAGATCAACTCCGTACAGCGTAGTCTCCTGTGCCACAAGGACAAGCTCCTTTATACCATCAGACGCAAGCTTTTCAGCGGATGCGATCAGGCTGTCCATCGGCATGCTTCTGTATCTGCCTCGTATGTGAGGTATTATACAATAAGTGCACAGTTTATTACAACCTTCTGCGATCTTAAAATACGCCATCGACGCATTTGTCGTTACTATTCTCTCGGCAATCGGCCTTGGAGTATAATTTATATCATCTACGATCGACTCCTCGTCGGTTCCTATTGCCTCAACTATCTTATCGTAATTGGTCGCACCAATAATGACATCGATCTCCGGAAGCTCCTTCATTATCTCGTCCTTGTATCTCTGGGACAGACATCCCGCAACGATAAGCTTTTTTAGTTTTCCGGTTTTCTTCAGTTCTCCCATCTCGATGATGGTGTTGATGCTTTCCTCTTTCGCATCGCTGATGAACGCACAGGTATTTACAACTACTACATCTGCCTCTGTCTCATCATTTGTAAGCTGGTGGCCGGCTTTGTTCAGCAAACCGAGCATGACCTCGCTGTCCACCAGATTTTTATCACAGCCTAGTGATATGAGTAATACTTTCATCTGTTCTCCAATAATTTTGCACTTGTTCTTAGTTTATATTTATTGATTCTACACAGTTTGACATGAGCATGGCTATGGTCATAGGGCCGACTCCGCCAGGTACAGGAGTTATCGCTCCGGCAACCTCCTTGGCTGATTCAAAATCCACATCACCGCAGAGCTTATTATTCTCATCCCTGTGGATTCCCACATCTATAACTGTTGCGCCTTCCTTGATGTAAGATGCATCGATCATTTCTGGCTTTCCTATTGCCACCACGAGTATATCAGCACGTCTGCACACTTCCTTGAGATTCTTTGTTCTGGAATGGCACACGGTTACGGTTCCGTTCTCACGGAGCAGCAGCATGCTCATAGGCTTGCCTACTATATTGCTTCTGCCGAGTACCACGCACTCCTTACCCTCTATCTCTATTCCTGATCTCTTGATGAGCTGGATAACTCCGGCTGGTGTACATGACACAAAGCCCGGCTGTCCTATGCTGAGTGCACCAACACTCATCGGATGGAAGCCGTCCACATCCTTCTTTGGAGATATGGCCTTTATGACCTTATCCTCATCTATATGCTTTGGAAGCGGGAGCTGTACAAGTATTCCGTTCACCTTGTCGTCAGAATTGAGCTTCTCTATAAGTGCAAGAAGCTCCTCCTCAGTTGTCTCCTCTGGGAGCTCATATGACAGTGAACCTATTCCTATATACTCACATGCCTTCTTCTTATTTCCAACATATACTGACGATGCAGGATCATTTCCGACCTGAATGACAGCAAGGCATATCTCCACGCCCTCTGCCTTGAGTCCCGCAACCTTCTCCTTGAGCTCATCCTTTATCTGTTTTGATATAACCTTACCATCTATAAGCTTATACATTTATTTGTCCTCCTAGAATAATCCGACGATCTTACCGTCATCATCAACATAAATCCTTTCTGCCGCCGGGGATTTTGGAAGTCCAGGCATGGTCATGATCGTTCCGGTAATCGCTACCACAAATCCTGCTCCTGCACTGACATAAACCTCACGGATATTTATATCGAATCCTGTAGGTCTTCCAAGCTTCTTTGGATCATCTGACAGAGAATACTGGTTCTTTGCCATACATACAGGGAAGTTACCAAATCCCATCTCCTCGATCTTGGCGATGGCCTTGCTGGCCTCTGCGCTGTATGTAACACCATCCGCACCATATATCTCTGTAGCGATACAATCTATCTTATCCTTTATTGACAGGCTGTCATCGTAGAGCACCTTGAAGTTGCTCTTCTTGTTCTCCAGCGTGTTGAGCACTGCATTTGCAAGGTCTATACCACCCTTGCCTCCCTGCTCCCATACATTTGCAAGAGCAAAATCGCAATCTCTGTCCTCGCAGAACTTCTTGACAAAGTCAAGCTCTGCCTGGCTGTCTGTGACAAATCTGTTCAGTGTAACAACAACAGGAACGCCATACTTCTGAAGATTCTCAATATGCTTCTCAAGGTTTACTATACCAGCCTTAAGCGCGTCGAGATTCTCCTCGCCGAGATCTGCCTTTGCAACTCCGCCATTGTACTTGAGTGCTCTTACTGTAGCAACCAGAACCACCGCATCCGGCTTAAGGTTGTTCATACGGCACTTGATATCGAAGAACTTCTCAGCTCCGAGATCTGCGCCAAATCCTGCCTCTGTTATTACATAATCTGCAAGCTTTAATGCTGTCTTTGTAGCCATTACACTGTTACATCCATGTGCTATATTTGCAAATGGTCCGCCGTGTACGATTGCCGGTGTATGCTCAAGTGTCTGGATAAGGTTTGGCTTGATGGCATCCTTTAAGAGCGCTGCCATAGCTCCTACAGCCTTGAGATCAGCCGCTGTCACAGGCTCATTGTCCATGTTGTATGCAACGATTATTCTGCCAAGTCTCTCCTGAAGATCCTTCATGTCACTTGCAAGACAGAGAATAGCCATGATCTCCGATGCAACTGTGATGACAAATCCGTCCTCTCTAGGCACTCCGTCGACACGCTTTCCAAGTCCGACAACTGTGTGTCTGAGAACTCTGTCGTTCATATCCATACATCTCTTGAACACTATTCTGTTCACATCTATTCTCAGTGCATTTCCCTGCTGGATATGGTTATCCATCATGGCTGCAAGGAGATTGTTTGCAGATGTTATAGCATGAAAATCTCCTGTAAAGTGGAGGTTGAGATCCTCCATAGGTACTACCTGTGCATATCCGCCGCCGGCTGCACCACCCTTGATTCCAAAACATGGTCCAAGTGATGGCTCACGAAGTGCGATAACCGCCTTCTTTCCAAGCTGTCCCATAGCCTCACCAAGTCCTACAGTGATTGTCGTCTTTCCCTCTCCTGCAGGTGTTGGATTGATGGCTGTAACGAGGATAAGCTTTCCGTTCTCGTTGCCCTCAACCTTCTTTATAAGCTCATCTGAGAGCTTTGCCTTATACTTTCCATAGAGATCGAGGTCATCCTCTGATATTCCGAGCTTTGCAGCAACCTCCCTTATGTGCTTCATCTCAGCCTTCTGTGCAATTTCAATGTCTGTCATCATAGCTCTTATCCTCCGCTTTTTATAAATTAGTGTCTATATATTCATCAAACTGTTCCTGAGTCATCAGGATCTTTCTGGCCTTTGTGCCCTCCTCCGGGCCAACTACTCCCGCGGCCATCAACTGATCCATGATCCTTGCGGCTCTGTTAAAGCCTATCTTGAACGTTCTCTGAAGCATACCTATAGAAGCTTTTTCTTTCTCTATAATGAATCTTCCCGCTTCCACGAAATATTCATCCTTATCACTGGCTGAAGCCCCACCTATCGCTGTGGCGCCTGATCCACCATTTCCGGATATTGATTTGGATATCTCCTCATCATATGTTCCCACGCCATTGTTCTTCTTGAGGAAATCAACAACCGCTGTAACCTCATCATCCGACACAAATGCGCCCTGTACTCTGACCGGCTTAGGATAGCCTGTCGGATAGAACAGCATATCTCCCTTTCCAAGAAGTTTCTCTGCTCCTACCATATCAAGTATGGTTCTGGAATCAACTCCCGACGAAACTGCAAATGCTATTCTCGATGGAACATTTGCCTTTATGAGACCTGTTATGACATCAACCGACGGTCTCTGTGTTGCTATGACAAGATGTATACCCGCTGCTCTGGCAAGCTGTGAAAGTCTCACTATAGCATCCTCGACTTCGCCGTGGGCAACCATCATAAGATCTGCAAGCTCATCCACTATGACCACTATCTGTGGCATCTTGGTCAGCTTTTCTCCATCAGCTCCCGCTATAACGGCATTTTCAACCTTGTCATTATATCCCTGTATATTACGTACACTGTGCTCAGCAAAAAGCTGGTATCTTCTTGTCATCTCCATGACAGCCCAGTTGAGTGCCCCTGCCGCCTTCTTTGGATCTGTTACGACCGGTATCAGAAGGTGTGGTATGCCATTGTAGCATGCAAGCTCAACCATCTTAGGATCTATCATTATGAGTTTTACCTCCTCCGGTGTGGCTTTGTACAGTATACTCATTATAAGTGTATTGATACACACTGATTTACCCGAACCTGTGGCTCCGGCGATCAGAAGATGCGGCATCTTGGCAATATCCGTTGCGATGACCTGTCCACTTATATCCTTACCAACCGCAAATGCCACTTTGGACTTGAGGTTCTTGAAATTATCTGATTCTATAAGCTCCCGGAACGCCACAATTGAGTTCTCCTTTTTAGCGACCTCTATTCCG
>ENA-OPCG01001004-OPCG01001004.1-human-gut-metagenome-genome-assembly--contig:-NODE-1004-length-10280-cov-24.367042_pt1 | contig 10280 bp, 9 predicted proteins | sample MGYA00241248_ERZ501476 | MGnify/ENA primary metagenome ERZ501476 (study PRJEB25962, sample SAMEA2042629) | human gut metagenome | biome: human gut; feature: human-associated habitat; material: faeces... | reverse complement strand
CCCATTTGCCGTCGCGATAGTAACAGCGAACATTGTAGTCAGTCTGGCGATAGCCAAATGACAAATTAGACCAATCTAAGTCTTTCATAACATCTATATTTTTAATGTTCTACTAATATTTTGAATGCAAAAGTACAAAATATTCTATTAATCTGCAACTATTTTGCGATAAATTTAGTAGAAACGTTATTATTTTACGCATTTCTGCCATTTTGAGGCATTATTTTGCCATTTTATGGGTACTTTTTCGTTCTTGCGCCGGTCCTTTTAGCGGATTACAAATCTGCAATAGTTACCAGTACGGCGGCGGATTGCAAATCCGCCGAAACAAGCATCAATCCTCGCTGAGGAGCTTTTTGATTTCCTCATCGGTCTTGGTGAGTTTGTCCTTGCAGAGCTTCACCAAGGTTTTGGCACGCTTCAACTGCTCGGAGAGCTGATCAATATCCAGTTCATCATTCTCCATTCTTTCTACAATCTGCTCAAGCTCTCTTACAGCTTGCTCGTATTTCATTTCTTCTTTTGCCATAATTTTATTGTTTTTGGAGTTAACAGAGTTAACAGTTAACAGTGGATATTTTAAAGCTTTTGCCCTTTCAGGGCGACAGGTTTGCATCCTTTATTACCCAGGGCGTTGCCCTGGGCTAGGAGCTTCTGCCCTTTCAGGGCGTATGGGAAATTCCTATTGCCTCAGGGCGTGTGGGGAATCATTTCACTTCCGATTTAATATTGCCCTCGGCGAATCTCGTTTCGATGATGTCGCCAGCCTTCAGCTGCGAGGCAGAACGGATGCTCTTGCCATCTTTCAGCGTGATGCTGTAGCCACGCTTCAGCAACAGCTCCGGATCCTGCGCCTGGATGCGCTGCTGGAGAAGCTGCAGACGATGACTCTCATTGAGCATCTTCCGCTCCAGTACCGGCTGGATATTCTGCGAGAGAATCTCTAAACGGCGCTGCGCATTCGATACCTTCGTCTGCAGATTCGTCGTAATGCGAGTCATCAGACGGTCGAGATATGCCCCCTGCTTCGTCTTCACCAGCGAGAACTGAACGGGGATGGTGCTGCTCAATCTCTCAAGCCTCATCTTCTCCACCTGCAACCGGTGCTTCACATTCTGCACGATGGTTTCCTGTGCATCCATCACCCGGGCATAGACCTCGGCGAGATGATTGATGAGGAAGGCGGCAGCGGCAGTCGGTGTCTTCACCCGCTGGAAGGAAATCATATCCAGTACACTCTCGTCCCTCTCGTGTCCTATACCCGTGATGATAGGCAGCGGGAAGTTAGCCACATTCTCGGCAAGCGCCAGGGTGTCGAAACCGGAAAGGTCGCTGGTAGCACCACCGCCACGGATGATGACTACGCAGTCAAACTCCTCATATTCAGCATTGATGCTGTCCAGGGCTGCGATGATGCTCTGCTCCACTCCCTCGCCCTGCATCGTGGCAGGAAAGAGGCGGGTGGTGAACTGCAAGCCGTAATCATTATCGGCAAGCTGATTGCAGAAATCGCCATAGCCGGCTGCCGTGGCACTCGAAATCACGGCAATGCGCTGGCAGAACATCGGGAGCACCAGCTCCTTCTGCAGCTCGAAGACGCCCTCTTCCTTCAGCGTATTGATGATTTCCAACCGCTTGCGAGCCATATCACCCATCGTATAGTTGGGGTCGATGTCATCTACGATCCAAGAGAAACCATAGTTCTCATGGAACTGGGCGTGAACCTTGAGCAGCACCTTCATACCGGCATGAATGCGCTGTCCCGTAACCCGCTCGAAATTCGGCTTGATGAGCATCCAGCGATTGCGCCAGCAGGCTGCATGCGCCTTGGCTATCGGCGTATTGGAGCGTTCATCCTTCTGAATCAGTTCCAGATAGCAGTGGCCGCCATAGCCCTCGCGAGCCTCGGAGAGTTCCGCTTCCACCCAATAGCTGTCGGGTAAGGACATCGAAATGATTTCGCTGACTATCGAGTTTAATTCATATAGAGATAATCTTTTTACTTTGAACATTGAGCTTTGAACTTTGAACTTTGAACTTTACGAATACTATTACTTGGTACTTAGCCTCCATGGAACTTCCCCTATCATATAGCAGCAAAACTAATCATAAAGTTCAAAGTTCCAAGTTCAAAGTTCCAAGTTTACTTTATTGCTTTCCCCGTCTGATAGGCTTTCCAGAAATCCGGCACACCGTATCCGAAGACATTATCGGGATGCTGCTGGTTATCGCCAGCCAGTTTTACGAGCTTGATGATCTGCTTGGCAGTCTTGCCAGGCAGCGCCTGCCAGAGGCAAGCCACCATACCCGCTACCAGCGGAGAGGAAAACGAAGTTCCATTATCATTGATGATGCTGCCCCTGCCCGTAATCACGCAGGTAGGACTTCCAAAGGCCATCACATCAGGCTTGATTCTGCCATCCGCCGTAGGTCCTACGGCACTGAAGGCAGCATTCATGCCATGTTCGTTGATGCTTCCCACGGTGAGGATGTCCTTGGCATCGGCAGGGAAATTGATTTTCTTCCAGGAACCCATACCGTCGTTTCCGGCAGAGTTCACGCATACGATTCCCTTGTCGGCACACATCGATGCGGTTCGGGAGATGAGGGCGGTGTTGCCATCCTGCTCATAATAGTGATGATCCATCGAAGAATCATCGAAGCCATGATAGCCGAGCGAAGAATTGATGACGTCCACGCCACAGCTGTCAGCATATTCCGCCGCACTTGCCCAGTAATCCTCCTCGGCAAGGCTCTCGGTGCGTTCATCCTCGCATCTTATCAGCAGATACTGCGCCTCAGGAGCCACACCCACATAGAAGTCGGGCGCATTGGCAGCCATCGTAGAGAGCACCATCGTGCCATGTTCCATCTCTCCAAAAACATTCTTGGATTCAGGAACCACGAAATCCTTCACACCCGCCAGCTTGATGCTGTGCAGGGCAGGAATCTTATCCACATTCATGAATCCGCCGTCGAATACGGCTATCATCATTCCCTTGCCTCTATAGCCACTTTCGTGGAGTCTTTTGCCGTTCAGTGACTTCAGCTGAGCATCAGCTGCGCCATACACCCCATTGGCGGAACTCCACTCGTTCAGTCCATTGCGCACATTCGAGCGCATACTCTGACTTACGGAATCGGGAGCCTGGAACACCTTCTTCCTCTTGGTGATGAATTCCAGGCCTTCCAGCTTGCGAAGCTCCTTGTCCTTATGGATGCGGATGAGCAGCGTATTGTTCCACTTGCTCTTCCCCACAATCTCGATACCTGCCTCAGCCACCTGCTTTTCGTAAGCCGGAGCCACAGGAAGGTCGGTCAGATCTACAGGAATGCCCTGGCGCTTACGTCGATCGATGGATCGCTGGGAGAGGAATTCCGAAGGGCGGTTCACCGAAAAGGGCGTATGGTCGAGGTCTTTATCCTTGAGGTAAAGACGATACATCTGGCATTTTCCACCAGGGAAAGACACCATATCGGTCTCCAGAATGCCAGTTACCTTGTCATCGTGAGCCAACAATGTCAAGGTGGACAGAATGAATGCATAAAGCATCAAATATCTTTTCATCATTTATCGGTAGTACGATTGTTATATTATTATTTTCTCGTCTGACTGCTGTTGCCCAATCAGATTGTTATTGTTTATACTAAGCTGCAAAAGTACAGTTTTTGTACGAGAATGCCAAAAGAAAAGGGAAGTTTTTATCAGGAAATGCAAGTTTTTCTTATATATATAATAAGGTATCAGATATTTTTTGTAATTTTGCAGACAAGTAGCCGCCGCAGTTGCTTTCTGAAAGGAGCTGTGTGATCGTCTATAAGGCAAAAACAGTTATAAATGGAAAATAAACAAGCGACATTAGAATTAGGTACGAAGCCGGTGGGCAAGCTGCTCGTTCAGTACGCCCTGCCAGCGATGATTGCGATGACAGCCTCTTCGCTCTACAACATTGTTGACCGTGTATTCATCGGTCAGGGTGTTGGAGCCATGGCCATCTCAGGTCTCGCCATCACCTTCCCCTTCATGAACCTCACTGCCGCCTTCGGAGCCGGTGTGGGCGTAGGAGCATCTACAGCCATCAGCGTGAAGTTGGGACAAAAAGATTATGCCACAGCGCAGAACATTCTGGGTAACACGATTTCCCTGAACCTCATCAGCGGTATTGGATTGAGCATCATCTGTCTGCTCTTCCTCGACCCTATCCTGAGGTTCTTCGGAGCCAGCGACCAGACGCTCACCTATGCTCATGAGTATATGGTCATCATCCTGCTGGGCAATGTGGTGAGCCACATGTATTTCGGCATGAACTCCCTGCTCAGGGTGGCGAGCAAGCCCAAGCAGGCGATGTACGCCACCATTTTCACAGTGGTGATGAACGTGATATTGGATGCGCTCTTCATCCTCGTGTTCAAATGGGGAATACAGGGAGCCGCCATCGCCACCATCCTTTCGCAGCTGATGGCACTGTGCTGGCAGTTCAAGCTCTTCAGCAACAAGAACGAGCTGCTCCACTTCAAGAAAGGCATCTATAAACTGAAGAAGAAACTCGTGGACAAAATCCTAGCCATCGGCATTTCGCCCTTCCTGATGAACGTGTGCGCCTGCATCATCGTCATCTTCATCAACAACCAGCTGGTGAAATTCGGAGGAGACCTCTCCGTGGGTGCCTACGGAATAGCCAACGGTATTGCGATGGTGTTCGTGATGTTCGTGTTCGGAGTAAACCAGGGAATGCAGCCTATTGCCGGCTACAACTATGGCGCCCAGAAGCTGGACAGATTGATGCGCGTATTGAACCTGAGCATCATTGCCGCCACCGCCATCATGGTGGCAGGATGGCTGATAGCAATGTTCCTGCCTTACTTTTGTGCGAGAATGTTTACCACGGATAAAACGCTGATAGACCTGGGCATCAAGGCAATCAGAGTGGTGATGTTCTGCTTCCCGGTCATAGGATTCCAGATGGTCATCACGAACTTCTTCCAGTGTATCGGAAAGGTGAAGATCAGCATCTTCCTCTCGCTGTCGAGACAGTTGCTCATCCTCCTGCCGCTCCTGGGAATACTGCCGATGTTCTGGGGCATTGACGGCGTATGGTGCAGTATGCCTATCTCCGACTTCTCGGCAGCCCTCATCGCCGGAGTTGTTATGGTGTGGTACATGAACAAGTTGAAGAAACAACATAAAGAAAATATGAAAGTTAACGGTTGATGGTTAACAGTTAACAGTTAACAGCTAAAATTTTAAGCTTATGACTAAGATTATCATAAACGTAGGTCGCCAGATAGGTAGCGGCGGCCATATCATCGCCGAGAAGCTGGCGGAGGATTTCGGTTGCAAATGTTACGACCGTGAGCTGCTGAATCTTGCCGCCAAGGAGAGTGGATTCTCTGAGAAATTCTTCGAGCAGAACGATGAGCAGAAGGGATTCTTCAAGTCTCTCTTCCATACCCATCTGCCTTTCTTGAGCGACAACAGCTTCTATCACAACGACTTCTCGCAGGAAGGCTTGTACAAGTTCCAGAGCGACGCCATCAGGAAGGCTGCCGATCAGGGCAACTGCGTGTTTGTGGGTAGAACCGCCGACTATGTGCTGCGCGATTACAAGAATGTGATCAACATCTTCATCACCGCCAATCTCGATGACCGCATCAAGGCTGTATGCAAGCGAAAGAACATCGACAGAGCCACCGCCCGCAAGTTCATCGAAAACCATGAGGAGCAGCGTGCCTCTTACTACGATTACTATACAGGCAAGAAGTGGGGACACAGCGAGAGCTACGATCTCTGCATCAACAGCAGCCATCTGGGAATCGAGGAGACAGAGAAGTTTATCGCAGAATTTATCAGAAAGAAATTTAATTTATAATATAATCATGAAGAAGATTATGCTTTTGGGCTCAGGCGAACTGGGCAAGGAGTTTACCATCGCCGCAAAGCGAGCAGGACAGTACGTCATCGCTTGCGACAAGTACGACAATGCACCAGCCATGCAGGTAGCCGACGAGCGAGAAGTGTTCTCAATGCTCGATGGCGACGCATTGACCGCAGTGGTAGAGAAACATCACCCAGACATCATCGTGCCTGAGATTGAAGCTATCCGCACCGAGCGTCTCTTCGACTTCGAGAAGGAGGGCATTCAGATTGTACCTTCGGCACGTGCCGTAAACTACACCATGAACCGCCGTGCCATCCGCGACCTGGCTGCCAAGGAACTGGGTCTGCGCACAGCCAAGTATTTCTATGCAAAGACTTTCGAGGAGTTCAAGAACGCTGCTGACGAAATCGGTTTCCCATGCGTAGTAAAGCCACTGATGAGTTCCAGCGGTCATGGACAGAGCTATGTTCACAACGACGATGAGCTGGTGGAGGCTTACAAGGAAGCGATGGAGGAAGGCCGTGGCGACGTGAAGGAAGTGATCATCGAGGAATTCATCGACTTCGATTCAGAGTTCACTCTCCTCACCGTAACCCAGAAGGATGGCCCTACCCTCTTCTGTCCACCTATCGGACACGTACAGAAGGGCGGCGACTACCGTGAGAGCTGGCAGCCATTCCAGCTTCCAGAGGAGGCTTTGAAGAAGGCTGAGCACATTGCCGGCGAAGTAACCAAGGCATTGACCGGTGCTGGTCTCTGGGGTGTAGAGTTCTTCCTGAGCAAGCAGGGTGAGGTAATCTTCTCTGAGTTGAGTCCTCGTCCACACGATACAGGTATGGTTACTCTCGGTCACACCACCAACCTGAGCGAGTTTGAGCTCCACTTCCGTGCCGTGATGGGCTTGCCTATCGCCGGAATCCATCTGGAGCACATCGGCTGTTCAGCCGTCATCCTCTCTCCGGAGGAAAGCACAGAGCCATTGAACTACAACATGCTCGATGCGCTGAAGGAGGATCATACCCGCATCCGTATCTTCGGAAAGCCAGAGGCTCACGTAGGTCGCCGCATGGGTGTCGTTCTCTGCTACGGTGAGAAGGGCGAAGACTTGAATGCGCTCCGCGACAAGGCAAAGCGCCTTGCCAAGACGGTTTTGGGAACCGACCCATATATGAAGAAGTAATAGACGTGAAAGAAATAGGTAAAATCATCTCCTTCGGCAATGCGCATCATCCGGAATCTTTCCCCGTCCAGGCGGAAAGCAACACCGATGTGCCCTTCCCTATCCGGCGCACTTACTGGACCTACGATATTCCGGAGGGTGCAGCTCGCGGAGGTCACGCCCACAAGGAATGCCTGGAAGTAATCATCGCAGCCAGCGGTTCCTTCACGGTTACGCTCGATGATGGAAACCGGAAACAATCCTATCTTCTCAACCGCCCCGACCAGGGATTACTCGTCAGCACGGGTATCTGGCGAACTTTGGAAAACTTCTCAGCCGGTTCGGTCTGTCTGGTCCTGGCTTCGGAATTATACGATGAAGCTGATTATATCTATGATTACGACGAGTTTCTCAAATACGCAAGACAACATATTTGAGAAACTCCTCAAATACCCACGACATCATGTTTGAAATCATCAAATACACCCCCGAATATCGCCAGCAATGGGATGCGTATGTGGCAAAAGCCCGAAACGCTACATTTCTCTTTTACCGCAACTATATGGATTACCATTCCGACAGGTTCAAGGACTATTCTCTCCTGTTCTTCAAGAAGGGAAAGCTCCATTCCATCCTGCCCGCCCATCAGGTGGACAAGACCCTCTGCTCGCATTTCGGACTCACCTATGGTGGACTCATCATGAACATCCACGTCACGATTTCAGATGTCTGTCAACTCTTTGAGGAACTGAATGTCTATCTGCGTCTTCAGGGTTTCGAGAAGGTACAGTATCGTCCTATTCCCTGGATTTATCATCTCCATCCTTCTGAAGAAGATCTCTATGCCATCTTCTGGAAATGCAAGGCTCACCTTTCGCTCCGCAACATCGGCACAACCATCTTCATGCAACAGAAATTGCGCTGGCGAAAAGACCACCTGCGTCGCCTGAGGAAGGCTCATCAGAATGGAGTGACCGTAGTGAGAGATGCAAGTCTGTCGGAATTCTGGGAGGTATTGAATGAGAACCTGGAAAAGCGGTTTGGTGCCAAACCGGTTCACACGCTTCAGGAAATGGAACTCCTGAAAAGCCGATTCCCTGAGAATATCATCCAATACAATGCCTATCGCAACGGGCACATCATAGGAGGTCTCACCTTTTATATTACCCAGCAAGTGGTGCATGGACAGTATAGTTCGACCAATGATGAAGGCAAGGAATTCGGAGCGATGGAAGCCATCTACGAACAGATTATGTATCATGATTACCCCGATTATCCCTACCTGGATTTCGGCAGTTCTACGGAACAGCAGGGAGCCTGGATCAACGAAGGTCTCATCGCCCACAAGGAAGGTTACGGAGGAAGAGGCGTGGTTTACGACACCTATGAATGGACATTATAAAAATAGAAATCCCGAAGTTCACTAAGGCGGAACTTCGGGATTTATGTTATCGGAGTTAACAGGTTAACAGTTAACAGCCGTTTTTTGCATACTTGCCAGCAATTATACCTTATTTATAAATGCAGCTTTCAGCGTCTTACAAGAGCACAACTGTCACACCACGAGCAGCTTGCGCACCCATAACCAGTGCCTGCTCGATATCGGCAGTCTTGGAAGGACCGCTGATGAAAGTACCGAAATTATACTTCGGATCCATCTCGATACGGGCATAAGCCTCGTGCATATTGTCAACTAACTTATCTTTCTGAAGGAAAATCACGAGATATTCTGAGATGAAAAGCACCGCCTTCTCCTTCATGGTCTGAGGAATCCAGACGCAGCCATTCTCGGCAACACCCACTTCTCCACGTACAATACCCACATCGGTACCATTCAGGTCGTTGGCCTCAGCCACGGTATCAGGATTCTTCTGCGCGATGGTAATCTCAGGCAGGTTGGAAGCAAAGACCTTCGCCTCCGGATAAGCCTTCTTCACCAGCTCATCCAGGCTCTCGCCCGCCTCAGCCTCTATCACGTGTCCACCCACAGACTCTGTCATCTCAATAAACTGCTTCAAGGTATCCTCATACTGGATTCCCTTGACATCTACGGCAGGCATATCGAATTGAACGTGCGTATTCTTACGCAACTTGTTCAGGAAATCTTCTTTCTTCATTGAACTTTGAAATTTGAACTTTGAACTTTATGATGACCCACTACTTCACCTTTCCTTCTTTCCAAAGCTGATGGAAGCTCTTCTTTGCAAACTCAGGCATGGTGTGACCGATACCCCACGCATTCCAGTTGCTGAAGTGCGTGCAGCACTCAGGAATCAGATTGACGAGTGGCGCAAACTTCAAGGCTGTGGTGTAGAGCGCAGGACGATCGAAGAGATATTTCATGCCATTCGACATCGCCTTCTTCACAGGATTAGCCTTGCCCAATCTCTCCAGACTCTGGCGCCAAGCGTAAATCTGAGAACCAGGACCCACCTTGGAAGGACAGACATTGTCGCAAGACAAGCACAAGGTACATGCCGAAACATTGTCGCTGTACTTCTGAGGATTCTTCAGCATTCCCAGGTTCACACCGATAGGACCCGGAATGAAATAGGTGTAGCTGTATCCGCCTGAACGGCGATAAACCGGACAGGTGTTCATGCAGGCTCCGCAGCGCATGCACTTCAAGGTCTGCCAGTGGTCCTTGTCGGCGAGAATATCGCTTCTGCCATTATCCACCAGAACCACATGCATCTCAGCACCCGGACGAGCCTGGCGGAAATGAGAGGTAAAGGCGGTGGTAGGCTGACCGGTTCCGCAGCGGCAGAGCAGGCGCTGGAATACAGCCAATGACTTATAGTCAGGAACCAGCTTCTCGATACCCATCGCCACGATGTGGAGCTTAGGCATGGAAGTGGTCATATCGGCATTACCCTCGTTGGTGCAGACCACGCAATCGCCAGTGGCAGCCACGCCGAAGTTGCAGCCGGTCATACCTGCTCCAGCTTCCATAAACTGGTCGCGGAGATGATGACGGGCGCAGCGGGTCAGATAAGTAGGATCGTAGTTACCGATTTCCTTGGAGATTCCCTTCTCCTCGAACATCTTTCCCACTTCCTCACGCTTCAGGTGGATGGCAGGCATCACGATGTGACTTGGCTTCTGCCCCAGGAGCTGGATGATGCGCTCACCCAGGTCGGTCTCTACCACATCGATTCCGTGCTTCTCCAGATAAGGATTCATCTCACACTCCTCGGTGAGCATCGACTTCGACTTCACCATCTTCTTCACGTTATGATCCT
>ENA-OPCG01000995-OPCG01000995.1-human-gut-metagenome-genome-assembly--contig:-NODE-995-length-10353-cov-2.139542_pt1 | contig 10353 bp, 8 predicted proteins | sample MGYA00241248_ERZ501476 | MGnify/ENA primary metagenome ERZ501476 (study PRJEB25962, sample SAMEA2042629) | human gut metagenome | biome: human gut; feature: human-associated habitat; material: faeces... | reverse complement strand
CAAAAAGCCACTATGGAAGTGCGGAGAAGCAGTTCCGTTTTCCCTTGGAATATGGAAATCAGCGTCCCCTGTCAGCTACCTGGACGGTCACGGGAAGTGGTGCCTTTGTGGTGTCGGACAGAGAGTCGGATGTATGTATTCATGGAGTCACCACAGGGCAGATAGTAGATTATGGAGTGAAGGATTCTCTCAATATGGGAGCGTGTATGGCACCCGCTGCGGCTGCTGTCATATATCAGAATCTTCAGGACTTTGGAATAAAGCCATCATACTATGACAGGATAATAACCGGTGATCTCGGCAAGGTAGGCAAGAAGATACTGGAGGATCTGCTGAGCATGAACAATGTGGATATATCGGCAAATCATATGGACTGCGGTATAGAGATATTTGACAACGAGGAACAGGATACCCACTCGGGCGGATCGGGCTGTGGCTGCTCGGCGACTGTTCTTGCCGGATATATATTGAAGAAGGTGAGCTCCGGGGAGTGGAAGAGAGTGTTGTTTGTTCCGACTGGAGCACTGCTTTCCACCGTGAGCTATAACGAGGGGCAGACCATACCGGGGATAGCCCATGCGGTCATGATAGAGCATCACGAAAAGAAAGGAGAGTAGATGTAAATGGATTATGTAAAAGCGTTTGTGGTTGGCGGAATAATATGTGTCCTTGCCCAGATATTGATGGATAAGACCAAGCTCCTTCCGGGACGGATAATGGTCATACTCGTCTGTACGGGAGTTGTGCTTGGAGCTCTTGGAATATACAAGCCGCTTCTGGAATTTGCACAGTGCGGAGCGTCGGTGCCGCTCACAGGATTTGGATATAATCTGTGGAAGGGTATAACCGAGGCGGTTGATAAGGATGGATTTATCGGACTGTTCCGCGGAGGTTTCCAGATGGCTGCGGTTGGAAGTTCGGCTGCACTGATATTCGGATATATGGCATCGCTGATATTCAAGCCGAAGATGACAAAATAGAAATAGAAGACAGGCAGATATAAAAAGCCCCACCATACATTGAATTGTATGATGGGGCTTTCCGTCATTGAGTTGTATCGGTTGAATCATCCGAGCTTGGTTCCTCGGTTGTGGTTATCTCTGTTGAAGAGGTAGGTTCCTCTGACGTAGGTTCCTCGGTTGTAGGTTCCTCAGTCGTTGTAGGCTCCTCCGTTGTTGTATCATCCGTTGTATCCTCCGATGTATCCTCGGTTGTCGTTGTTGCCTTGGTAGTTTTCTTTGTATCCTTCTTCTTGCCGTGGATGTTACAGTGCTCCTTGAGGAGTGATTCATCCCATGTGTAACCCTCAAGAACATATTCACCATCATCATTCAGCTTGTAGATGAAGGTTGTAGTCTCAGGACATTCCTTGTTGGCAAGCATGTGTGATTCGTTACATACGACAACCTTCTTGACACCTGGACAGTACTTTGTAGGAATCTTGGATGCGTCAAAGTAATCTGTTACGGTAGGACATCCATTCGATGGAAGAAGTCCTGTATCCGAACATACAGTGGCCTGTACGATTCCGTCCGGCATCTCAAATGTAGCCGATGTATCAAGTCCCTTCTTCTCAATGACCTGATCCATGATATCTCTCCACATATAGCACTTGATAGAACCAGGGCTGTATGTGATGTTCTCATCATTTCCAAGCCATATAGAAGCTGTGTAGTATGGGTTATAACCACAGAACCAGTTATCAAAGTCTCCTGATGTGGTACCTGTCTTACCTGCTGTATACATACCTGTGTAAGAGTTGGCACCTGAACCGGTACCTCCTGTTACAACGTCGTGCATGGCACTTGTGAGAAGCCATGCTGTCTGCTCTGATATGACACGTGTCTTCTCAGGCTCCCTGTTGTCTATCAGAAGATTGCCTTCATGGTCGTAAACCTCTGAGTAGAACACAGGCTTTATATAATTACCACCGTTGGCGATGGTTGCATATGCAGCTGTGATCTCTAGGTTGGTAATACCATTTGTCAGACCACCAAGTGCAAGTGACTGGTTGATATCTGACAGGATGAGACCATCGCTGTCTGTCTTTCTCTCAACAAGAGTTGTAAATCCAAGCTTCAGCAGATAGTCATATGCGAGCTGTGGAGTTACGTCTGTGATACACTTTACAGCTATGATATTCATAGACTCCATGATAGCATATCTTATAGTTTTAGGTCCCCAGTATCCGCCGTACCAGTTAAATACCTGATTACCATTCTCATAGTAGTAAGGTGCATCATCGTATACGGTGGCAAGAGACATGTTGCACGCGTCCAGTGCAGGAAGGTATGTGGCAACTATCTTGAAGCAAGAACCAGGCTGTCTGGTAGCCTCAGTTGCACGGTTGAATGATCTGTTCTCAGTTTTCTCTCCACGGCCTCCGACAAGTGCCTTGACCTGACCGGTGTTCTGGTCCATGAGAGTGAATGATACCTGTGGCTGTATGACAAGCTTGAATGTCTCCCTGAAGACTTCGTCGCCGGTCTCGGCAACCATGGCATCCCTGAACTCGTCAGCCGCTGCACGGGCTTCATCCTCACTGTAATATCTTGCACTATAATCGTAGCCCTGCTGTTCAGCAAACCAGCTCTCGAGATTCTCTACACTGTAGTTTGTCTGGACCTTTGTCTCCTTGTCAGCAAGAGTGAGAGCGTAGTTGAGCTGATATACAGGCTCAGGCCAGTAGGATGTATCATTTACAACTGAGTCAGCGATCTCCTGGATCTCAGGATCCTGACAAACGATGACCTTGAGTCCGCCTGACCAGATCAGTGACTCTGCCTCGTCCTCTGAGTAGCCCTTGGCAACCAGATCATTCTGAAGCTGCTTGATGACCTCGTCAGTGTAGTAGGAGTTGACCTCTGTCTTCTGCTGCTTTTCTTCCTTCTTAGATACGGAAGCGATACGCTTGTAAACGTTATCGTTTATAGCCTCGTCATACTGCGCCTGTGTTATATACTCAAGATCCAGCATGTATTTAAGAACCTGGGTCCTTCTGGTCTTGTTGTCGTCAGGCGACAGGAGAGGATCGTATTTGGTAGGGTTCTGCGGAATTGCTGCGAGCACGGCACACTCAGATACCGATAACTGGCTGAGCCCCTTGCCGAAGTAAGTCTTGGCAGCGGTCTCAACACCGTAGCAGCCTTCTCCGAGATATATGGTGTTCAGATAATACTCGACTATCGACTTCTTGTCGATCTTCTTCTCCATATCCACAGCCAGGTACTGCTCCTGAACCTTACGCTCAAGCTTATCCAGGAAAGTTGACTCATTCAGTCCGACGTTGAACACGTTGTTCTTGATGAGCTGCTGTGTAAGAGTGGAAGCACCCTCATCGAAGTCTCCGCTTTTGAGACCCTTTATAAATGCTCTGGCGATACCCTGTACATCGATTCCGTTGTGCTCCCAGAAACGTCTGTCCTCTATAGCGACAAATGCATTCACAAGATCCTCAGGAATAGAGTCGTAATACACATACTCTCGGTTGGAGTTGGAATTGGCAAGTGTCGTGATCTCCTTTCCATTCTGGTATACAAGAGTTGTCTTGTATCCCTTAGGTATGAGAGCGTCAGCGTTGATGTTCGGCGTATCATCCAGAATACCCTTGAGGGCTCCAAATCCGGCTCCGACACCGACTATCACAATGGCGAGCACCAGCACCAGTATAATCTTAAACACAGAAATGTTAAGCTTACGCCGGTTTCTTGGAAGCTTGGATACCAGCTCCTTCTGAGCCTTCACCGCTCCCTTCTTAGTAAAATCCATAAAAAGACCTCCTTAAAACCTGGGGGATAGATCCCCGCTATTTAATTGTAAAAGTAAATTCTAAATAAGGGCAGACTACTGCCGTTAATATACACTTCAAATTAGTATATCAAATAACAGTATAATAATAAAGAAAAAAATATTGCAACAAAACAAAAATTAATAAACGTGAAAAGCAGAAAGAGTAAATTGACACCGGTATGATTCAAAAGCATAATAAATATAAAAAAGTGCAGAATAAACAGGAGAAGATATATGTTTGCATCAATAGACGAAGCGGTTGAATACTGGAAGGACGAGCTGTCATATGTGGACGACGCAAAGGTGACAGGATATGTGGGAGGCTACCCGGTGGTGGAATTTACCATCAACAAAGCCGCCTGGGGACTTGTTAAGGACAAGAAGAAATTTGGAAGGATCGTAAGATCATCAGAGATGGAGGGCGGAATAGAAGTCGGTGTGTCGACATGCTTTTATCAGACGGCATCCCTGGAGTGGGAGCCACCTGTCCTCAGGGTGTGCGGATATCCTGAAGTGATCAACAGAATACTTGGCAAGGTAATGTAAGATTTACCGTGGAATGCCCCGGCGGATACATAAAAATGCATCCGCCGGGGTATTTTATTATACATGTAATGGGTTATGTAAGGAGGACGCATATGAACAGGGAGATACGTACGGATCTTGCGATAGAGCTCAGAGAAAATGTAGCCGACAGGAGAAATATGCCTGGGGTCAAGGTGAAGACGGTGGTGAATGAGGACAGGAGCATCAAGACCACCACCATAACGGTGCTGGATGAGATAGGGGAGAAAAATCTGGGAAAGGCAAAGGGACAATATATAACGATAGAGTGTTCCAAGCTTAAGGAATATGAGGAGTCCATACATGAACCTCTGAGGGCGGAGCTTGAGGGCAGACTCAGGGAGCTCATGGGGCATGCGGGAAATATACTGGTGGTCGGACTTGGCAACAGGCAGGTCACCCCGGATTCCATAGGCCCGCTGGTCATAGACAATCTGTATGTGACAAGGCACCTGGACACTCCGGGAAAGCCAGATCTGGTCATGAGTGCCATATGTCCGGGAGTCATGGCACAGACCGGAATAGAGACTGTGGATATAGTCAGGGGAATATGCGATGAGATAGACGTGGAGATCGTGGTTGCAATAGACGCCCTGGCGGCCAGAAGCAGCAAGAGACTCGGATGCACCATCCAGCTCACGGATACAGGGATAAGCCCCGGCTCCGGTGTCGGCAACAACAGAAAGACACTGAGCTCAGACAACCTTGGCAGACGCGTGATCGCAGTCGGTGTTCCGACAGTCATCTCCGTTCCATCCATCATAGACGATTCGCTGGATGAGGTGGCTGATGCATTTAACGAGACCTACGGGCGCAGGATCATGAGGGAGTTCACGGAGAAGCAGAGATACCAGATAGCGTGCAATCTTCTGGACGAGGATATGGCGGATATGTTCGTGACCCCGAAAAATATAGACGAGCTAGTGCGCCGCATCAGCTTTACGATATCTGAGGCGATAAATGCCATAGCGATGTAGAGAAAAATACAGGGAATCATTTGGCACGTACACTCATATATTTGAATAATGGATAACAGAGGCCATAGCATATTCAAAAGGGGTGGAAATGTATGTCGGACAGAAAGCTTCATACGAAGACTGTGTATATACTTGCGTGGGTGATTCTGGTGTGCGCGGGGATATTGATAAAGACCGGGATAACTGATGATGTGTGGAAGCTGGTGTATAGCGGGATATATGGCAGTTCTTCGGGTGAAACAGGCGAGAGTATATACAGCCCCGGTGCGGCTGAGCCGGATGTGTACTGTTACATGGATTACTGGGAATCCCAGGTCAGGGAGGTGTGCGAGGAGGGCAGGACATACCAGACGGAGGATGCGGATTCCGAAGGTGAGGCATCATCGCAGGCGGAGACTTCAGAGACTTCTGCGCCTGCCAGCACTGAGACCACAGAAGCTGCGCAGAGATCCGCTGATGCCAGGACTGTGTCGGCCATGGCGGATATAATGAGCTCTTATATAGGTATGGACGCAGATACACTCCTTTCATATTGTTATAACGCCACATACCCTAAGTGCGTAAAAAAAGACGAGCTGGATGCGGAAAATCTGCTCGGCAAAGATCTGTCGCTGGATATGGACACGGGCGGATACAAGGTTCTGATATATCACACCCACGGCTCTGAGGCATTTGCGGACTCAAGACCGGGCGAGGTTGACGACACGGTGATAGGACTTGGCAACCGCCTGGCGGAGATACTCACGGATACATATGGCATACCGGTGTACCACGACACCACGGCATATGACATGATGACAGGGGTTCTTGACAGGAACGCTTCCTATGATTATTCGAGGGAAGGTGTGTCACAGATACTTAAGGACAATCCTGAGATAGAGGTCATCATAGATCTCCACAGGGATGGTGTGCCGGATGACACACATCTGGTTACAGATGTGGATGGAAAGCCCACAGCACAGATCATGCTGTTAAATGGTATGTGCCGTGACGAGGATGGCAACGATGTGGACTATTGGAGCAATGACAACAAGGTCGACAACATGGCATTTGCACTTCAGACCTATCTGGCGGGCAGGGCAAATTACGGCGACATGATGCGCAAGATATACATAAGTACGAGCCGGTACAACATGGATCTCATGCCGCACGCCATGCTGGCAGAGATAGGCGCACAGACTAACACGGTGGAGGAGGAATACAACGCCATCGAACCATTTGCCGCAATGCTTGCAAAGGTGCTTCTGAAGTGAGGATTAAGTGGCATATTGGCACTTGCAGTTATATGCTCATACATGTTATATTAACGTCAAATGCGAGTAAGACAAGTATAAGAATAAAAGAGCCTGCACATACAAGGCGCGGGACATAGATAAGGATGTGAAAACATGGAGCATTTAGACCAGTCAAAGATAAGAAATTTCTGTATAATAGCGCATATAGATCACGGTAAATCAACACTTGCCGACAGGATCATAGAGAAGACCGGAACTCTGACCAGCAGGGAGATGCAGAATCAGGTTCTTGACAATATGGATCTTGAGAGGGAGCGTGGAATCACCATCAAGGCACAGTGTGTCAGGATCGTGTACAATGCCAATGATGGACAGGAGTACATATTCAATCTCATAGACACTCCGGGACATGTGGATTTCAATTATGAGGTATCTCGAAGTCTGGCAGCCTGTGAGGGAGCCATACTTGTGGTTGATGCCGCACAGGGCATAGAGGCGCAGACCCTGGCGAATGTATACCTGGCGCTGGATCATGACCTTGATGTCATGCCAGTCATCAACAAGATAGACCTCCCGTCAGCAGATCCGGAGAGGGTCGTGAACGAGATCGAGGATGTAATTGGAATAGAGGCACAGGATGCCCCAAGGATATCGGCAAAGAATGGGATTAATATAGAAGAAGTGCTTGAACAGATCGTGAAGAAGGTGCCGGCACCGCATGGTGACCCTGAGGCTCCACTCAAGGCACTTATATTCGACAGTCTGTATGACTCCTACAAGGGAGTTATCATATTCTGCCGATTATTTGACGGCTGCGTGAAGAAGGGAACCACCATAAGGATGATGGCCACCGGAGCTGAGGCTGAGGTGGTTGAGGTCGGAATATTCGGAGCGGGAAGATTTGTCCCATGTGATGAGCTGTCAGCCGGTATGGTTGGTTACATAACAGCCAGCCTTAAGAATGTACAGGATACCACAGTGGGAGATACAGTCACACAGGCGGACAGGCCATGTGACGAGGCGCTTCCTGGATACAAGAAGGCACAGCCTATGGTATACTGCGGACTCTATCCTGCGGATGGAGCAAAGTATCCGGATCTCAGGGATGCCCTTGAGAAACTTCAGTTAAATGATGCGGCGCTCAGCTTTGAGCCGGAGACATCCATAGCACTGGGCTTTGGTTTCCGATGTGGTTTCCTTGGACTGCTTCACCTTGAGATAGTTCAGGAGCGACTGGAGAGGGAGTTCAATCTTGATCTGGTAACCACAGCGCCAGGCGTTGTATATAAGGTACATACCACAGATGGGAATGTGATAGAGCTCACCAATCCGTCGAATCTGCCGGATCCATCCACCATAGAGTACATGGAGGAGCCATTTGTCGATGCGGAGATCATGGTCACAACAGAGTATGTGGGTGCCATCATGCAGCTCTGCCAGGAGAGACGAGGCGTGTACAAGAGCATGGAGTACATGGAGGAGACAAGAGCGCTTCTCAAGTACGACCTCCCACTGAACGAGATCATATACGATTTCTTTGATGCACTTAAGTCGCGTTCAAGGGGCTATGCTTCATTTGACTATGAGATGAAGGGCTATGGCCGCTCAGAGCTTGTGAAGCTGGACATCCTTATCAATAAGGAAGAGGTCGATGCACTCTCATTTATCATACACAAGGATACAGCGTATGAAAGGGGCAGAAAGATGTGCGAGAAGCTCAAGGACGAGATCCCGAGACATCTGTTCGAGATCCCGATCCAGGCGGCCATAGGCGGCAAGGTAATAGCCCGCGAGACAGTCAAGGCCATGAGAAAGGATGTCCTTGCCAAGTGCTACGGCGGAGATATATCCAGAAAGAGAAAGCTCCTTGAAAAGCAGAAGGAAGGAAAGAAGCGAATGAGACAGGTGGGCAATGTGGAGATACCACAGAAGGCATTTATGTCTGTCCTGAAGCTTGATGAGGAATAGAAAAGACCGGGAACACAGTGACACGGTTATATTAAATAAGAAATAATAGAATCGTAGAAAAGCCGTTAATGAGAGCATTCTGACAGGAGCATTCTTAGTAGCGGCTTTTTTCATGCGGTGACGATATTTGAAATAAAAAGGAAGGATACTAATGATAGATATAATAAATACCGAAAATTCAGATCGGGATTTCGGCGATGCAAATAATGACGAAGTTTTAGAGTCATATGAGAAGAAGCCGCTCAGCATATACATACATATCCCATTCTGTGTGAAGAAATGTGCATACTGCGACTTCCTGTCATTTCCGGTGGGGGCAGCCTGCATGTCGGGATATGGAGTGTACCGTGAGAAATACATCGAAGCCCTGTGCGAGGAGCTGAAAAGCTACTCGTATTTGGCGGAGACCCACAAGGTCAGGACAATATACATAGGAGGCGGAACCCCATCCATACTGGAGCCGGACGAGATCACACTTGTAATGACGACGGTGAGGAAGCTGTTCGATGTCGCAGAGGATGCGGAGATAAGCATAGAGGTAAATCCGGGCACCCTGACCAGCCGTAAGGCAGCAGAATATATAGCAAATGGCATAAACAGGATGAGCATAGGCCTTCAGTCCGCACAGAAAAATGAGCTGGAAGCTCTGGGCAGGATACACAATTATGACCAGTTCCTCGCCGCATTTGACATGGCTAGGGAGGCCGGATTTCGCAATATAAATATAGACCTGATGTCAGACATACCGGGACAGACCATGAGGTCATATCTGGACACCCTTGACAAGGTATTAAGGTGTAAGCCGGAGCACATATCGTCCTACAGCCTCATAGTGGAGGACGGAACTCCTCTGGCAGCAGATGAGAACCTGCTGTCACAGATCCCGGATGAGGACGTGGACAGGCAGATGTACGACATAACAAATAAGCTCTTAGGCACCGGCGGCTACCACAGATACGAGATATCCAATTACGCCAAAGCTGGCTACGAGTGCAGACATAACATAGTCTACTGGACCCTCGGGGAATACATAGGAATCGGAATCGGAGCAGCGTCCTTCCTGTACGGCAGACGCTACACCAACACATCCAGTCTGGAAGACTACATAGACGGCATGGCAAGACACAGGGAGCTCATGACATTCGGAGATCACGTCGCAAATTCGGGTAAGGCAAGAGATATAATAGAACACATGCGCAATGTGGAAGAAGAACTTGACGCAGACAGGCTGATGGAGGAATATATGTTCCTCGGCCTGCGTATGATATCCGGTGTGAGTGCAGAAAAATTCAACGACTACTTTGGACACTCCATCTACGACATATACGGCTCCGTCATAGATAAATACAAGTCCACCGGCCACCTCGAAGATGACCACGGCCTGATCCGCCTCACAAAAAAAGGCATCGACGTAAGCAACACGATCCTGGCGGACTTCTTAATAGAATAATACTGGCACGACCGTCCTTCAAAACATAAAAAAAACACAAAAACATTCGTTATTTTGTTGACAAAAGGGGGCGGCAGTGTTAGATTATGTTTAGTGGTTAGCACTCGGATATGTTGAGTGCTAATAAGACTAAAAGCAAAAAGGAATGAGAGTATGGAACTTGACGAGAGAAAAGTCAGAATTCTAAAAGCGATCGTTTCGAATTACCTGGAGACTGGAGAGCCCGTTGGATCGAGAACCATTTCCAAGCTGGCCGACATGAATGTCAGCCCGGCTACCATAAGAAATGAGATGTCAGATCTTGAGGACATGGGTTTTATATGCCAGCCACATGCATCGGCAGGAAGAGTTCCGACGGATGCAGGTTACA
>ENA-OPCG01000994-OPCG01000994.1-human-gut-metagenome-genome-assembly--contig:-NODE-994-length-10353-cov-18.710041_pt1 | contig 10353 bp, 10 predicted proteins | sample MGYA00241248_ERZ501476 | MGnify/ENA primary metagenome ERZ501476 (study PRJEB25962, sample SAMEA2042629) | human gut metagenome | biome: human gut; feature: human-associated habitat; material: faeces... | reverse complement strand
ACGTCTGCTACCCTCTGTCTGTGACTCGAAATTAATTCAGCAGACCCTATTTAATTTAATTTTATTCGATGTGGTGCAAATTTAAGGGGTGGTATTGGGTGTATTATGCATTGTCTTTTGTTATTTGATGATTATCTTCTTAGTCTTTCCCGACTTCATGCGCACGATGTTTACGCCCTTCTGTGGTTCGTCGAGACGCTTGCCGCTGAGGTCGTAGTATTCAGCCTCGGCATCGTTGAGGGCATCGAGAACCTCCGTAGCGTTGATGCCAGTAGTATTATCGTCGATGCGCATGCTGAGTCGGGCAGGGGCGTTGGCAGAAGTGCCGTCAAGCCAAGCGCGGAAAGGTTTAACCTTGACGCCTTTCACAGATTCAGAATTCTGCAGATCAGCCACATTCCAGAAGCAGTCTTTGGCTATGATATAACCGTTGTTAACGTCCTTAGTCCAGTAAGTGCCGCGGAATTTCATGTCGCCCACGTTTTTTCCTTCTGTTGCCATATTCAACGCTGCATCGTTTGCGCCAAATGTCAGCTCTGCTTCGCTGCCGTTGCGCTTTACCACGCATGGAGTTCCGGCTAATACATCTTTATCAAGTTGTTTCAATACAAGCTCGTCGCCATTCATCTTTTCGATGGTATACAGGCGGTAAGGCTCGCTGCCAGTCAGCGTCAATGAGTAAGGCAACACGAGAGTGCCCCAGTCGCTCGTCATCTTGCGGGTGTAGGATATGGCGTTGACTGTACCGGTTGCCTTGGGGCTGATAAATGAGTTGTCGCTCAGGCTGACTGTCTTCGTCTGACCACCTAAGTATAGCGATATACCTGTAGGCAACGACTGGAACTTGATAGTTTTAATATTATTACAGTATTCAAAAGATCTATAACCAACTACTTCCAATGATTTAGGTAATGACAAATCTCCCGTGAATCCATAACAATTATAGAAAGCCGCATCTCCAATAGTTGTTACTGAGTTTGGTATAGTCAAATCTCCCTTGAATCCAGTACAATTATAGAAAGCCAAATTTCCAATAGTTGTTACAGAGTTTGGTATAGTTAAATCTCCCTTGAATCTTTCACAAGAATAGAAAGCCGAATTTCCAATAGTTGTTACAGAGTTTGGTATTGTCAAATTTCCCGTGAATCTATAACAATTATAGAAAGCCGAATTTCCAATAGTTGTTACAGAGTTTGATATTGTCAAATCTCCCGTGAATCCAGAACAATTATAGAAAGCCGAATTTCCAATAGTTGTTACAGAGTTTGGTATAGTCAAACCCTCCGTAAATCCACGACAACTATTGAAAGCCCAATTTCCAATGGTTGTTACTGAATTAGGAATGATAAGCTTTCCTGAAAGACTGGAACAATTGTAAAAAGCATGATCGGGGATTACACTCAGAGTTTCTGACAACTTAAGAGTTGTAAATCCAGAACAACTTCTGAAAGCACCATTTCCAATTTTCGTTACAGAATTGGGTAATATCAAAGCTCCCGTAAGATTTTTACATTCTGAGAAAGCAGAAACGCCAATCTCTGTTACCGTATTAGGTATGACAAGGTTTCCTGTAAGATTATCACATTTATTGAATGCATATTCAGGGATTTGCGTAATCGGAGCGTCAAACTCTATCACGCACTTGCCATCAACAACCTCATGCGCCACTACCTTGGCACCAAAATTTTTGTTTGATATATCCACTATTTTGCCATTGGATGTTTGGTAACGGAAGAAACTATGTCCACACATTTGGCAGATTTCATCGGCGTTTGGCTTATGTCCAGTGGCAGCAATCGTAGTGGTAAGACCGCAAACAGTCTCTTCCACCTCACATGCTTTGGGGAGGAATGTCATAATGTAACCTTTCGAGCAGCTGTACTGCTTCTTCTCTATGCTGAGTGAGTGCTCATTAGCAGCCGCTTCGCCCAGCTTGACATTATTGTCGCCTTCGCGCTTGTATACAATCCACTTGCCGAGGGTAGACGCCGACGGATTATAGCCCTCCTGCTCCCAAGAGAACACCATGTTGTCGCCAGAAGGCTGTGCCGACAGATTGACAGGACGAACGAAGCCGTTGATGTCGTTGTCGAGAGCAACGTCTTTTGCTACTAAAGTACCGCTGCTTTGGTCTTGCCATTTGCCCTTCACCGTAATCTTATGGCCATAATAGGAGAATGACTTGTTGAAGGAGAGCTTAAGGTCGACGGTACGCCATGTATTCTCTGTTGTGTTGCTGTTGTATGGGCATGTCTGTCCACTCTTAAGATCTTGGAATTGTGCCGTGCCTACGTTTGTGCCATCAAGATTAATAACTGAAGAGTTACCGACAGTACCAGGTTTTTCTTGAAGAAGAACGTAGTTTGAACCAGCTATTAACCCCCACATTTCGTTAAGCTTGCCTACCTCTTTGTCGTCGATATAGAGATACACATCGCCAGTAAAACGGGCGTTGTAATCTTTTGTGGTTATAGTCATCTTTTTCCAGTTGAACATCCATAATCTAAGCGTCACCTCCGTGCCACTGCTTGTATAGGACGTTTTGTCGATTTTGACAACTGGGTTGAGTTCTGCGGCTGACGCCTTGCCAGCAACCATGCACATAAATAACGAGAGCAACGCAAATATAAATACGCTGCGAGAGTGTTTAGAGAGTAAGAATTTCATCATGATTGTTGTAAAGTTTAGTACTATTTGGCACGAAATTAGACCAAATAATCAATACAACCAAAAAACAACTACCGTAAAATAACGTAAAAGAGTGAAAAAAGAGGGGTAAAAAGGGGTAAAATCCACAAAAAGGGACTAACTTTGTACGACAAAATTCGAAAACAATGAAATCGAAACTAATACAACGACTAACCATATTTCTTGACCGTCGTAGCCACAACTGGCAACAACGAATGTGCCTTATAACGTTCCTTATGCTCAGTCTGTCGGTGGTATTGGGTGTGCCTATGCATGTCATAGGAATGATAGGTCGCAGCGACACCACACTATATACCATATCGGCAATGTCGTGGGCTGCAACACTTGTAATACTGGTTATGTATCTTACGCAGCGTATGAGGCTGACTGTGGCGATATCATCGTTCGGAATATTGACACAGTTGGCAGAAAGTGCCCGTATAGTATACGTGGCAATGGAGCGTCCGGATGGGTTTGAGGAGACTATTGTGTTTAACCAGGTTATATCACTCGCCCTGATAATCTATATGGTAATGGCTGCCGTAAGACATATGCCAACCATATTAGCCATAATGAGCATCGCAACGATAACATCTGCTTACCTATATACCGACGGGGAAATAAACAGACAGATTGTGGTGATATTCGTTATTGTGGAGATTTTTACATGTATTCTTGGCGAAATGATAAGGCGGGGAATAAGAAGTATGCAACGGGAAAATGCCGACTATCACTCTACACTTAACCGAGTGCTATCGACCTTCCACATGACCAAGACCGAGCTGTTGGCTTATATACAATTAGGACGAGGAGAGCAGAGCGACAAAGACATCACCGACTTCTTCAACCGTCTCGACGAGCGTACAGAGGCTAACCTTATAAGGGCTGTGGAGCAACGTGTGGCTCAGCGCAAGATGCAACATGCCGACATATCGGCTGTACTCCCTACCCTAACACCCACAGAGCAAGAAGTATGCCGACTGATTATCGGTGGAAAGACTATAATAGAGATTGCTTCCATCCTACACAAAAACGCCAACAACGTAAGTTCTGTACGTATACATATACGCAAGAAGCTGGGGCTTGCTACTGGTAAAGACCTAAGAGAGGCTTTGCTGGAAGTAATGCAGAAATAGTTTTACTTCTTGTGGACGTTTTACGATATATTCTCTTCCTTAAACTTGTCCTTGGGCTGCGGATGTTCTGCCGGATAAAAATAACAAAAAAGGAAGAATGAAGCAAACATGGCTTTCATTCTTCCTTAAAATTATATGTTTGTGACAAAATTTCACAACACACTAACTAAGTTATTTGACCTCAATCTGACGTGTTGTCTTCTCCTCTTTCTTCTCAACCTTAGGAAGGGCAACAGTCAATACACCATCGTTGACATTGGCTGCAATGTGCTCCTTGTCGACATCGTCAGGCAAGATAAGAGTCTGCTCGAACTTTGAATAAGAGAACTCGCGACGCAGATAATGCTCCTTCTTGTTCTCGTCCTTCTTCTCGTTCTTCTGCTCCATCTTGATGTGCAAATTGCCATCGTTATCTATATTGATATTGAAGTCGTCCTTCTTCATGCCAGGAGCAGCAAGCTCCACTGTATACTCGTGTTCGGTCTCCTTAACGTTGATTGCCGGTGCCGTAGCATTTGTACGTGGCATAAAGTCAGTGTCGAAAAAGTCGTTGAAAACTTCAGGCATCCAAGAATTTCTCATTACTGGTAACATATCAAAAACCTCCAATTATATTTTAGTTGTTTATTTATCGTTTTGCTTGCCCCGAGCTTGTCGCTCTCGGCTTGCACTAATGATAATACAACTTACATGCCAAATGATTGGAGAAGACACGAAGTGTTAAATAGTAAGCAAAAGCGACAGAAAAGTAGACAAATAGACACAAACGATTGACAATTTGTCCATTCGCTCGGCTTTGTCGCTTGCTTTAGTAAGAACTTCATGAGCGAAAGTAGTTAAGAAGTTAAGGAGTTAAGCCAATTGTCCAAATGACCTGCATAATACAGCGGGATGTTGTAGAGAGTGAATGCTCGGCCGTCGATTCGGGTGATAACATCGGATGTCAGCGGACCATTCCACAATCGCAGGGCGATATTCTCACGCGACTCTTCCATAAACTGATGCAGGGAGCGGAGCTTGGAATTGTTGCCAGTCTTTACCTCGATGGGCAGCAGATGCGACTTATAGCGTATCACGAAATCTACTTCTGCCTGAGAGTTGCGAGCATCGCGCACCCAAAACATACGCTTCTCGCCAAACATAGTTGTAGCACCGAGAAGTTCCTGGGCTACGATATGTTCAGCAATATCACCATTCCACAGTTCGTCGCTGTCGGTAGTGAAGAGCAGTTCTTCTTGCATTCCAGCTACGTAATTGACCAGACCAGTGTCAAGCCATAACAGTTTTGGACTCTTCTTCAGGTCGGGCAGTATGGGGAACGATGTTGACGTAAGAGGATAAACAAGTTCGAGGAGCAGAGTCTTCTCAAGCGTACGGAAGGCATTGCTAACATCTGCCGACTTGAACGAGGAGTTGGTGAATTTGGCAAACTGTATGCGATGGGCAGCCGATGTCCAGCCATAATTAAGAATATAGCGTATAGAATCCTGCTCCTTCGGCTTGGCGGCATACTTCTCCACATCGTCGCGATAGCCCGAGAGCAGCGAATTGAATATGCCTCCAAGCCGCACCATGTCGCGATACTGTGCATAGTTGGCAACAACTTCTGGCAGTCCACCTATTATCATGTATTTCTTGAAGAGGTCGAGCGTATAGCTGTGCAGTGACTGAGGTACCGATACAGCCTCAACCTGCTCGGCAAGAAGCTGCTCGCCTATAGCCGAAAGGAACTCTACAAATGTGCAGGGATGGAGAGCCATATACTCTACTCTACCCACTGGAAACGATATGTGACGGTCCATCAGACTCTCCAATAGTGAGCCAGCAGCTATAACATATATGTCGGGACGCTTCTCATAGAAGTAGCGCAACGACTGTACAGCCTTAGGTTCGTTCTGTATCTCGTCGATGAATATAAGTGTGCGGCAGTTGTCCTGACGTACATTTGCCTTAAAGAATATGCCCGACAGCAAATCGTCGAAAGAATGGTCGGCTGCAAACAATGCAGCATTCTCGTTCTCCTCAAGATTAAGGTAGATGTAATTGTCGAATTCCTCGGCAAACATCTTGACAAGCGTTGTCTTGCCCACCTGGCGGGCACCACGCAAAACCAAGGGCTTACGTTCTTCCTTACGTGCCCAGTCGCGAAGATAATTGAGTGCTATTCGTTTGAACATATCTAAATGGTTATAAGTCAATGACAAAGATACACAATATTTTCAAATCCAAACCAAAAATCAATGAAAATCCGAGCAAATCCAAACCAACTTTCGCTGATTTTCGTATCAAATCCAAACCAACCAGCAGAAAAACCAGTATCAAATCCAAAGCAACTGGCAAAGAGAAGGACTTTCAGTACACATCAAACCACCCATTCCATCCAATTGTTTGGAGTAATAACAGCTGTCTCCTTAACATCATACGCATTAAGGAATGATGATGGAAACTGAGTATTGGCGCGACGCGGATTCCACTTCATCTCGAAGACGGTGAATTGTCCGTCACACTCTTCTATATAGTCAATCTCCTGCTGCTGAGTAGTGCGCCAGAAATAGCTGTTGGCATAACGACCAGAATATTGATTAGTCTTAATGCGCTCGCATATGATGAAGTTCTCCCACAATGCTCCAGTATCTTGACGCAAAGATAAGGGCGCGAAATTCTGAAGAATTGTTTGTCGAGGCAAAGATAAGAAAAAAATAGTCTAATCCCAAAATTCATACTAACTTTTGGGATTATAATCCCAAAAATCATATATAATTTTGGGATTAGGAGGTTCTGCTTAATCAATTTGCACGTGTTAACTCACCATACGTGCCAATAAGGTGCTATGCTTGCGTTGAGAATGCTAACTATAAGAAGTATGACTCTGAATACATCCTATAGTTAGCATTTTTTTATTTAGCAATTCAATGACACACCCTATATTTATTTTCGTTCATCCATAAGCAAGCCTGCCAGATAATTGTCGCTACGGCAATGCATATCTGCAATGCCTTCGCTCATCATTTTATAGAGATAGGAGTCGTAGAAAAATTCCAACGAATCTTCCAAAGAAGCTCCCGACAACTCTGCAAAAAGTTTTACCACACGAGCGTATTTCATCTGAAGAATAGTCTTGTTTGCTTCCATCTTTTTCAAAATTTAATATCTTCTACTTTAACAAATCGCAAATGTTGGTTTATAACTTTCTGATTTAGGATACATATCTGATGATTAGGATGCATAAACGCCAAACGTCCCAAGGCTTCAGCCTTACTGATATTACCCGAAAAATACAAATCTATCGTGTTGAAAACCCTATCATCAGCAATACCGCCAGAAACTACATCATAACGCTCTTTCTGCTTTCCGACACGGCATAATGACACAAAATCCAACCAGTCTTCATCATACGAACTAAACTCTTTTACACGAAAACCACTTAGGTTATCATCTAACTCATAATAGTTAAGATAGGCCTTGTCATCATGCAGAAGAAAACGTAATGCATATTTCCGTGCCTGTTCTTCAAGAGCTGTCAGATAAAAACCCTTTCCGAAATCAAGAAAATCGCGCGAATGAAGAACATCAGGATTGTCTACAATACAGTTGGAGGCATGGAATAGTTTCATGACAAGGCTCCTTTCTTTTTCAGCATACCAATCAAGTCGTCCATGATATAATCCTTGCTGAATGTATGCAACACATCATAACATGGCACTATATATCCATCCAATATACCCGACGAGCGCAACATCTTGTACACTTTGCTTGCACTCATCTTTAGTCGGTCGGCAAGGTTGCCAACACAATATGTTATAAAGTCCAACTGATAATCCTGCATAAGCTATTCTGTTTTCTGCAAATTTAGATAAAAAAGTCGAATTGAGCACATTTCTAATCAATTTTTTACGATGCAAATATCGTATATGCAGTAAAAAAGTGTTACAAATAAAAAATTGATTCTAGAGATTTCGGAAGGGGTTTTTATAGGGTTTTGAGGCATCAATGACCTGCTGATTCTCCAAGTAAGGCTTTATTGCACTCCAGATAGAATGCTTTTGCTATGCAACTGTAATCCTTTTGAAGGGTAAAAGGAATACAGTTGCAACGCTAAAGTTATCCTTTTGAAACAAAAGGGAGCGTTTTTTCATCGTGGAAAGTTATGCAACGGTGCCGTAATCCATGTAACCTATTGTGTATCAGAAACATAACAAAAACCGTTCAAAACTGTGAGTTGAGCGCACGGGAAATCTTTGACGCGTTCAACTCACAGTTTTGAGCGGTTAGAAATGCAAATATTGTATCGGGGCATAGCCCCGAGTTGTCATGTTGAGGGGTTGAGATGGTGTGGTTTGACGTTTCTAAAAATACACCGAAGCAGCATATCTATACATAATCCATTGATATTAAGTGATTTCCATTACAAAAATACACTTTTCCGACCGAACTTTGTGTTTCCTTGCGACACAATATCAGCTATATTGTTATGTAATAGAACAAAAAAACGAGGGTGTGTCAAAAGTCAAAAAGATGATAAATATGACTATCTATAGGAGGGTATAGCATCCCTGCTATACCCTCTCAATCTACTGTAGATAAAGGCAGAGTGAGTAGGGCAAGGATGCCCTACCCTCCTATGTTAGTGGCTTTCTGTCAGTATAAATTGATTTTGACACACCTGCTACTTATAGGTTCATGATTGAATCACTCCAAATTACGAATGAACCGATTTTGAATTGTTGAATTATGATTTTCAATACTAATCATAATTCTAAACTCTCAACTTTCAACTCTCAACTAATTACAGCTCTGCTTTGTGCAGTTCTGCCAATAGCTTCACGCTCTGGCAATGCAGGTCGATGTGTCGTTGCAGCTTCTCGTAGATGCTGTTTATCTCGACATAATAGACAAGGGCGGTTATTTCGCCCTGCTGCAAAGCCTTGGCAAAGAGCGTGAGCGACTCTTGCAGAAGCTTTACATCGCTGTGGTCGATAACCTGCTGCAAGCCCTGCAACTGCTCGTAGTTGGTGCGCAGGGTAGCCTCAGCCTCGTTCTGTGCCTGCATAACCTGCAACTCGGCACTCTCACGGCGCTGCCTGGCAGCCTTGACATTGTTGCTGTTGCTATACAGTGGGAAGCTTACACCAACGAGAAAGCCGTTGATGCCTTCGCCATGCTCGGTATTGCGACGATAGCCAAAGGAGATATTGGGCAACCACTCGTTCTTTTGCAACTTTAAGTTCATGTCGGCTGAGCGTAGTGCCGTCTGCGCCACAGCCACATCTGCATCAGAGGCAAGTGCAAGAGCACGATACGATTCAAAGTTGGTTATCTGCGGATATTCGGGCAACACGGTATCTATAACGTCTATTGGCTTGCCACCATTGAGCTGCCTAAGTTGCTGCAGAAGAGATGTGCGCTCACCCTGCGCCTCGTTAACAAGGGTGCGCACCTCCATACAATCAAGCTTTACCTTGTTAAGCTCAAGGGCGTTGGCATCGCCTGCATCCATACGCTTCTGATACATCTGCAACAAAGTCTCGCTGTTGGCAAGTCGCTCGTGGAGCATGGACAGTGTTTGGTTGAGACGTATAAGGTCGATGCAAAGGAGCTGTGCCTGGAGCAATATGTCGCGACGTTGCTTGATAAGAAGTTGCTCTCCTACGATGTTCTGCATCTTTGCCTGCTTGTTGCGTGCAGCATACTTTGTGGGGAAGTCGATTTCCTGGCTAACCACAAGCTCGCTCTCTGCCACGCCTGAGTAGCCTTTGGTAAAGAACGGACTATACTCTACAGACGGGCCGCCAATACTGTTGGATGCCTTGATGTCGAGCACGTCGGCTTGATTGTCGTGGGCGAGAGCCTGGAGGGTGAGGTTGTTGGATGCTACTTGCTTGAGCACGTCACCAATGTTGTCGGCGAGAGCTATGCTATACGTGCTGAATGCCACGATTGTGGCGATTAGATATCTTTTCATATATAATAGGTACGATGAATGCGTTGAGTAATGTGGAACTTATAAGTCCGCCGAGTATAACCTTTGCCATTGGCGACTGTATCTCGTTGCCAGGCAAATCGCCTCCAAGTGCCAACGGCACGAGGGCGAGAGCTGAGGTAAGAGCGGTCATGAGGATAGGGTTAAGACGCGAGAGCGAACCTTCGATGATGGCTTGGCGTATGCTCTTGCCTTCCTCTGTGCGCAGGCGTTTGTACTCGGTGATAAGCAGCATACCATTGCGTGTGGCGATGCCGAATAGCGATATGAAGCCTATGACAGCTGGGATGCTTATCTCGCCCGTGGTGAACACTATTGCAAAGATGCCGCCAATGAGAGCCAATGGGAGGTTTAGAAGTATAACTCCAGCTTCCATAGCGTTGCGGAACTGCATGAAGAGGAGACAGAAGATTACGATAATGGCAAGGATGCAGGTGAGATAGAGCACCCGTGAAGCATGCTCCTGGCTCTCAAACTGTCCACCATACTCTATATGATAGCCCTCGGGCAACTGGATATTGCTGTCTACCGAAGTCTTGATGTCGGCCA
>ENA-OPCG01000983-OPCG01000983.1-human-gut-metagenome-genome-assembly--contig:-NODE-983-length-10438-cov-2.854859_pt1 | contig 10438 bp, 8 predicted proteins | sample MGYA00241248_ERZ501476 | MGnify/ENA primary metagenome ERZ501476 (study PRJEB25962, sample SAMEA2042629) | human gut metagenome | biome: human gut; feature: human-associated habitat; material: faeces... | reverse complement strand
TGCATTCTTTAAATCCCACATTTTCTGCCAGCTCTATTATATTTTTCTCAAACTTACCTAATTCATCAGTAATAAAAATCATAGGGCAAACCCACCCTCTGTATAATGTAAAAACCTCTGTGTTATAAAATAATTCTCACCATTTTCTAATCCGGCATTTGCCAGTATTTCCAGTCCATTGCCATCGTCCGCTTCTGCTGAGACTATATAGACAGTATTATCATCACAGATAATCTCATTCTCCTTTAAATGCTCATGCCATTCACAGCTATCGAAATTTCTGTTTAATAGCCTCATTGCATTCCTTATTGAGCTGTTCTCTCCGCCATAGAATACGAGTCGTATATTGTTTTGAGTAACTTTTTTTAGCAGCTTCTCCAGCATACCTGTTCTATCCACAATTCTACCCATAGAATTACACAATAAGCCATCCTCCATCTGCTCTCCCCATGGGGTTCTCAGTATTGTGAAATAGTAGGCTCTGTCAATTTCATTATTTGTATGCAGCATCAACAGGGTTGCAGCATAATGATATATTTTTTTCTCTGCTTTCTCATTATTTTTTCTTGCCTCATCAATAAAATAATTCCATTTTTCATCTATCAATAAGGTTTTTCCGCTGAATATGGCATTTAAAGCATCCTGGTCAGGAAGCCATGTCCGTGGATTATCGTTCAGATAATCTATAACCTGTTGAAACAGGCTTCCATTTTTCCTGATATTGTCAAGATTCATGCAAAGAACACCCGCATTAAAATATCTGTCACGACTTGTCTGCCCTGCTGCTACAGCGTATGGAGTTCCCCAATTTCTTATTGTCGAACAATCCTGAGCAGCCGCCAGACAGTAATTATCTATATTTAGGTTCCATAATTCTTCAATATCTGTATTTACAAATAAATCAGCGTCCAAATATATTATTTTTTTTAAATCCGGCATAATATCGGGCAACATAATTCTGAACATTGTTCCAATTGCAAATCTATTCATTGAATCAGCAAACGTGCCAAAAACGTCCGAATTAAAATGATGAAATTCTATATCATTTCCACTATTATCAGCAATAAGACTCAGCTTATTTTTATTTATTTCGTTCAATGTGTCATCATGTAATATATGAAAAACTATTGGCGCTTTTGTGTTTTCAACAATGGATTGCATCGTTGTTCCAGCCCAGACACTGTAATTTCCATCCTTATCATGTATACCAAGACAGATATGCATTGCATTATCCAAAAAGTATGCATTATCCATTTTTTTCGCAGTTACTCTCAGCCTTGACATTCTTTTCAATACCACATCATCTGAAAAAAACTTCACATATGGATTATTAAATATATCCGGTTCACTCTTTAAAAACTCTTCTTTGCAAATATCCAGTTCCCTATTCATAAAGGTTTCTATTCTACTATATGGCTCAATATATTGGTGCCATAACAAAAATGTCTGGATTTCACAATAACACTGCTCAATTACATTTCCCAGTTCTGCTTTTCTACTTTGAATAGCCTGCCTTATATGATCCATAATAATCTTAGCATCCCGGATCTTTGCATTGCTAATTTCAGAACGTATAATGCCCTCTGTATTCTCAAAGTAATAGTATAATGTCGATTGCACCTTACAATATTTCTTTGCAAGTAACACACAAAGCATAGAAAAATGTGTATCCTCATAATATACATCTTCTATAAATCTTAGATTATGTTCTATTATAAATTTGGTTGAGTATAGCTTTGCCCATGCTGTTACATTAGTAAATCCGGTCAGACCTATAATGAGATTTTTCCTATTATCAACATTATCCAAATCAAGCCTTTGAATTTCAAAATCATTTACTTCTAATACATTTGGCTTATCTGCTTTAAAGCACGATACACCACACTGTGCCACATCATAATCGTCCTCTGTCATTCTGTCATACAGCACCCTGAGCATATCCGGATGCACATAATCGTCCGCATCCACAAATGTGATATATTTGCCGGTGCAGATATCCATTCCCAGATTACGTGCACCGCCACACTTTCCTTTTTTCTGTATTTTAAGAGATATAACATTCTCCGGGTATTGTCTTTGTAAGGATTCTAATATAGACCATGTATTGTCTGTTGATAAATCATCTATGAGTATCACTTCGAGATTTTCAAAGCCATATGTCTGGCTGTAAATTGAATCAAAGCATCTCATAATGTATTTTTGTACATTGTAGCATGGAATAATTACTGATATCTTGTCTTTACCATTCATAACATTTTCTCCATAATATATAAAATAATCAAATTAGTACTTCCTCTAATCGTGTAAAATCACCTTGTAGCTTTTCCAACCTATTTGTACTATTTCCTTTACAACTCACAAACTATACTGTTCACATGACATTTCTCTGCGGCTCTCGGATTTTTCTTTGCGAACTGGCGGTTGATTCTCTTTTTCACTATCTCGCAGTCCTCACGCTTGATTCCGATGAGCATGATAAGAAACTGCACCTTTCCATACGAGGTATATATGTCACTGTAGCGGATTGATTCACCAACGCACTTCTTGAGCTGCCTTGAATACTTGTTCATCTTTGTCTCGCTCTGTACCTGTCTGCCTTCCTCGTCCTCCAGAGTACAGAGCATGAGATATACAGGTACCCTTGTGCGCTTCATAATACGGATGGACGCCTGGTATATTCCTCTGAATACCGGATAGCTGCAGAAATATCCACCTCTTTCTGTTTCCTCCTGCTCGTTCATGCCCTCCTGGATGTTTTCCAGTATCTCATGTGCATGATTCATCTGATTACTGTATTTCTCAAGGATTTCCAAGAGTCTTGAAGATGGATAAATACCGCACTCCCTGAGATAATAGTCCACGACATCCGTGTATAGCTCTTCCGCCTCATCATAGCGCCTGGTCTCTACCATCGCCTCCATGATGAGCTCCTCCCACTCATTGAATGGGTCGACCTTTGCCGCATATACTCCGAGCTTCTCCAGTCCCTTGAATTGTTTTCTCTTTCGCAGTATATACGCAGCTTCATTTATGATTTTCTCAAACATAATGTGATAGCGTCTGGCCTCCTGTGCTATCCACGTCTCGCCTGTATATGCCGCCAAAAACTCTCCCTTATACAGATATAGTGCTTTTATGTACAGCTCAAGCATATTGTCTTCTATTTCCTTTATCCGCTCATCACACACTGTCTCTGCACTCTCCGGTTCATGTGGCATCTGCTTTTCCAGTGCACAGGCCTCGTTATAGAGCTTCTCAAACTCTGCTGCATCCTCTTCTATCTCTATATCCGGAGTCCAGTAATATATGCCTCCCTCCAAATATACGAGGTTCTTTCCCGGCAGTCCAAGCTGTGCGAGCTTTTGCTTTGTCTTGTATACAATAACTCTTAGTGCCGTGTGAGGTGCATCTATGTCACGCTCACCGATTACTATTTCCTCGAGCTTATCCTTTGCTATTCCGCAGTCAGAATAGTGTATCAAAGCCTGCATCATGCGGTTGAACTGGCTTTCCTTATGCATTTTTTCCGCCACAAATGGTGCTCCGTTATAGTCCATTCTGAAATTGCCAAACATCTGTACCTTGATTTTATGCGTCATAGGTGCCTCTCTTCCCGAGTTTTATAAACCTGCTTATTATAGAATTCATATTATCATTGACTCATATATTCAGCTAGTTTTTAACTAAACAAATTAATCTAATTATCATTATACATCAATTACGCGCATGGCAATAACAACGACAATTTACACAAAAAGTGTCAAAACTCGTACTTGACAAATCGTAAGATATATGATAGCTATTTCTGCTATCAATCGTCTTCTTTATGCCTCCATGATATATTTATCCTCTATTATGCAAAAATCAGCTATTCGAAGCAAGAAATAAAAAAAGATCCTGCAAGAAAATCTCACAGGATCCGGTTATTTCTGATATATTAAATCAGATATGTTAAATCAAATATTAAATTAGAAAATAGCATTTACAATTGTTGAACCAATGGCTGTTGCAAGGAATGCCAGTCCACACACGAGTGGAAGCTTATTGTCATCCTCTTCTATTGCCCTTACTCCAAAGAATATGCTTACATATCCTACTACTCCCGCAAATGTATGCAGCCAGCCGCTCACATTGCCAAAGAACTGGAATGGGATTATGTCGATGATTGCTGCCACAAGGATAATCGGAAGGTATACTGCATCATACAGACATGCTGCTGAAAGTGTCTGTGCAAATGTCACCTTTTTATCCTTCTGCACTGCGTTTAATACAACCAGAATAACTGCTGCCAGGATGAGTACTCTCACTGCCTCTCCTACGATTCCTGAGAAGATTCCCTCAAAGAAGCTCGCCGGGTAAAATGAGAATCCAAAGCCGCCTATGCTGCCAATTACGCTTGATAACAGATATACTACAGACAGCACTACCTCTACTATGGCAAATAAGCCAATAAATATAAAGCCTGATGCCATATTTGCATTCTTTACAAACTCTGCTGCAGCCTGTGCCGGCTTCTTAACAAGACCCTTGTAGAATGTGATGATAGATGCCACATTCTTGTCATTCTGCAGCTGCTGTCCTGCTGCACTCACCTGCTGTGTGAAGTTATCAAACGCCTGCGACTGTGCACTGCCCTGTGGCTGTCCGTTGAACTGTCCCTGTGCGTTGCCCTGCGGCTGTCCGTTAAACTGTGCCTGTGCACTGCCCTGCGGCTGTCCGTTGAACTGTGCCTGCTGTGCTGCATTATCTGCCTGTGCATTGTTGTCCTGTGTCTGATTTGGTGTCTGTGGCTGTGCCTGCTGACGACATGTGCATACCTCATCATCAGCTAACTGCCTGCCACAATTTGTACAGTATTTCATAACTGAAACCTCCTTAAAATAATTAATAAGCTGCTGATAATTATATTAGCATTTCGGATATTTAATAGCAATATTTATTTGATATTTATTCCATATTATATTATGATTATTTATAATCATTCACATTCTACAGAGGAATAAACATGCCACAAACACTTAATATAGCTGTATGCGAGGACGAAGCTGCAGAGACCGTGCTGCTTTGTGACATTCTCAACCACAGCGATATCCAAAATACATACACTGTCTTTACAGATGCAGATTCTTTTCTTGCCTCATATGAGTACGGAAAGTATGACCTGCTGCTCATGGATATATACATGAAAGATTCCATGACCGGCATCGAGGCAGTCTCCATAATCCGCGAGACAGATGCCGATATCCCGGTTGCTTTCATCACAACAAGCACGGAGCATGCCTTGGAAAGCTACAGGCTGTCTGCCATCGGCTATATCGAAAAGCCGGTTTCTGCAGCTGAGCTAAGTAACATTCTTCACCTTGCCATGCTGAAGAAATCCGATGCCCCATCTCTTTATGTGAAGAGAAACAAGAGTATGGAAAGGCTTGCCCTTTCTAATATCATGTACATAGAGCAGAGAGCCAGGCAGATTTTCATACATTTAAAAGAAAATGAGGAAATCATCTGCTATGAGAAGCTTTCAGAGCTTTCAGATCAGCTGCCCGCTGAGCTGTTTTTTCTGCCGCACAAAAGCTACGCGGTAAACCTGTCTTATGTCACACGCATCGATACTTCACTCAAATGCTTCGTGATGACCGATGACACAAATATCCCTATCAAGAGAGAGCTCTCCGGCAAAGCCAAAAAGGCTCTGGAGAGATACTACTTTGATCACACCAGAGGGCTTAAATAAGGCACTTTCCTATTGATTTGATATGAGCTAGACTGTCAAAAGTAATACACTGCAAGGAGCCCGGATTATGAAAAAAATTAGCGCTATACGAAATATTCCCTATCTGACAATTATACTGCTTACACTGATTTGCATACTGCTTCTTTCCTCAAAAAACATGATTATGAGCCAGGCGAGCTATCCTGAAGCCACTATCGTAAGCTCTGCATATGCCGTAGTTGAGGGCTCGGATTCAGATAAAGAAGAAATCACATTTCCACATACCTTTAAGCACCTTTCACCGCGCACACATGTCACCGTCACCACACATATCAACCTGAACAAGGATGATCCAATCTACATAAAAACTGTCTATTCCCCTGCGAAGGTCTATCTGGACGATGAACTCATATATGAGTTTGGCAGGGCCGAAAACTATCCATCCTATATGAAGGATCCCGCAACCGAGGGATACCTGATAGGCACTGACGGTCATTCGGGTGATACAGAGCTTCGTATAGAGTATCTGTCTCCAGTTACCAGAAGCTCTCTTACGGTATATTCTCCTATCTACGGAGCATACAAATCCTTATTTTTCACTCTGTTAAAGCTGAATAAATGGTCATTCTTTATAGCACTGCTTGAGCTTGCCGCAGGTGTTTTGTTTATATTTATCTCACTAATGCTTTTATGCTACGATAAAGAGGTTTGCAAGATGATATTTCATTTTGGATTCTTCTCACTCATGGCCGGCATGTGGTCTATCGGCGAGTGCAACTACACAGGTGTCATAATCAAAAACCCTACACTGCTGTATCTGTGTGCTTTTATAGGGCTTTTCTCGCAGATGATTCCGCTGCTGTATTTCTGCAGGCTTGCAGTTGGTTTTAAGAATGACAAGCCAATTATAGTTATCGCAAAGCTCCTCACCGTGCTTGACCTTGTCGCTTGTGTCTTACAGCTTAGCGGTACGGTGGCACTATCCCAGAGCATGTACGTGTTCCATGTCATTCTGCCTCTCATACTTTGCTTCCTGACTGCATACATCATCCTTGAGGCTGTTCGCAGCCAAAACAGCAGGGCAAAACGGCTGATGGTTCCGGTATTCATACTGGCACTTGCTTCATGTGCCGAGATAATCAACTATCATTTAAAATTTGTGGCCTCATTGTCATTGCTGTACCAGATTGGAACTCTGCTTTTCATTATAATCATGGGAATTGTAATGGGGCTTAATATAAGCGATATGCTCAGTATAAAACGTGAGAATGAAAGGCTCATATTTGATATGAATCTCCTTGAGCATTCCCTGTTGGAGCAGAAGAAATATAATTCGCTCATCACAACAAACGAACAGCTTTTTAAGAAGCAGCGCCACGATCTGCGTCACCAGCTGGTTGCAATAAAAGGCCTCGCAAACACTGAAAATAAACAGCTGAATGAATACCTGGATGCCCTGATCCACAGCATACCATCTGCGCCTGCAAGCTATTGCGAAAACAGGGTAGTCAATTCCATTCTGTCATACTATAGTGCCATATGCAGAAATGAAAATATCGCTCTTGAGACAAAGCTTATTGTTCCGGAAACCGATGATGCGGCCTTGGACAATGACCTGTGCCTGGTATTTGGAAATCTGATAGAAAACGCTATAGAAGCCTGCAGACGCATGGATACTTCTGATTCTTTGAACGAGAAATCATCGCACTTTATCCGACTGCATGCCCACGTACACTATAAGACACTTATTATTACTATGGACAACAGCTTTGACGGACATGTTACCATCCAAAACGGAAAATACCGTTCTTCTAAGAGGGACGACTATGGTATAGGTCTGTCATCCATCCGCTCTGTTGCCGGCAAATATGATGGTGACGTTGCATTTGAAGCAGCTGATGGTATATTTCAGTCATCAGTATACCTTCAAATATATAAATGACACACTAAAATCATTAATTTATATTAATGCTTCATACCTAAATATCATTTTCAGAGCCCAACTAACTTATTGTATATAATGCATACATATGCTATAATAATAAAAGAATTTTGTGCATTATACACATATGGAGTTTTAATTTATGATAGAAAACACGATATACAAGGAATTTATTGATAAAATTTCAGAATTATCAGACGGGATATATCCTATCATCACCGACCTGGATAATGACTTATCTTACGTACCGGACAAGACAGCTGATTTTTTCGGCTTTGAAGCCGGCGAGCATACCTGCTTCTTTGAACAGCTGAGCTCTTGTGTCAACGACGTTGACCTGCCGGAATATAAGCAGGAAATCCGCTATCGCTTAAATGGTGAAAAACCGGATGATATATTTTATGTCCGCATGGGAAAGCATACCAAAGAATATATGATGGGATTTTATTCTGATATTTTTACCGGTGATGACGGACACCGCTACCATGTCCTCGTGCTCAGAAACGAAAATACCCTTCCGGATATCGACCCATATACATATCTTTATGGTCAGTCAAAGTTTGAAAGAGACATCAACGGCTATATCATGGAAAACAGGTCTGTAGCCATAATCGAGGTGGAGATAGGTCATATAGATGAGTTCAATATACTGTATGGTTCCAATTTCAACACTGCAATCCAGCGTGAGCTTGCGCTCAAGTTCATCTACATGATGGATGGCAGCACCGCTACCTACTATATGAATAATTGCAAGTTTGTATTTGTGGTAAAGGAAGCAGACCGTGCCTTGGCCGAGGCCTTCTATCAGAAAATTGCCGATACAATAAAGTCCATGTATTTCTTTAAATGCTTTAAATTTGAGTTTGATATATATGCTGCGTGTCTGATTCTCAAGGATTATGATGGTGATACCTCAACTGTCATCAGCAAGGTGGAGTACACTCTAGACCGCGCGAAGGAGCTTCACAGCCCTGATTTGTTATTTTTCAATGATATGGTCAGGTTCAATGGCAGCTCGCATATAGATATCATGAAAATCATTCATCAGTCGGTTATCAATAGCTGTGATGGCTTTTTTGTAGAGTTTCAGCCAATTGTAAAGGCTTGCAATGGTGAAATAATGGGTGCTGAGGCTCTGGTGCGTTGGAAAAAGGAGCCTTTTGGCACGGTGCCACCCGGACTGTTTATCGACTGGCTTGAGGATACCCCTGCTATGTATGAGCTCGGAAATTATATCATGAGAACTGCAATAAGCGCAGCCAGTGAATTTGCAAAGATAAAACCGGGCTTTTTCATCAATGTAAATGCATCCTCAGAGCAGCTTGAAAAGGAATGTTTTGTGGAAGATACTCTGGCAATTCTTAAAGAGTATGATTTTCCACCTTCACAGCTATGGATAGAGATTACAGAGCGATGCAGAGATCTGCCTATATCTATGATAAAGAAAACCGTCACTGCATTAAGGGAAGCCGGAATCCACATCACTATGGATGACTATGGCACAGGAAGCTCTTCATCTCAGATGATGCTTGAGCTTCCTGTAGAGGGTATCAAGATAGATATGTTCTTTGTTAAAGACATTCTCGAGGAGAAAAAGAAGCAGGCACTTGTAATCGGAATGATTAATTTTGCCAATGCCGCAGACTTAAGGATATGTATTGAAGGCATAGAAAATGATAGCCTTGAGAGCTATCTCAGGCAGTTCGACGTCACCTGTTTTCAGGGCTATCACTACTCTAGGCCTATCTGTCAGGATGAGCTCATGAAGCTTCTTATAAAGCCATAGCCCTGGATATTACTCAAGATTTTCCTTAAATACTGTCAGTGCTCCATTTTTCTTTAAAATCAGCATGACAATTGCTGCCACTATGCTTCCGGCCACTGTAGAGATAAGGAATGGCACTATGTATATAAACATGCCTTCCGGCTGAATAAGCATCACGTATTTTGCAAGAGGATACGCTGCCAGGCCTCCGAGTATGCCTGTGCCAAGCGCCTCTGCAATACATGTCGGTATAATTTTTTTGCTGAATCTGTACATCAGTCCACAGCACAGAGCACCTACCATGCTTCCCGGGAATGCCATGAGGCTTCCAAGTCCTGTCAGGTTTCTGATGATACTCGCACAAAATGCCACACCGACACCCCATGCAGGTCCTAAAAATACTGCTGCGCATATATTTACCATGTGCTGTACAGGTGCACATTTGCTGCCGGCAACAGGGAAGCTTATTAAGCTTCCTGCTACAGCAACTGCCACAAGCACTCCTGCCATGGCAATCTTTCTGATTGAAAGAGTTCTTTTTTTAGTGTTCTTTTTACTTTCCATTACTACCTCACCTTAAAGTATACCGTAACTGTTCAGTACCTTCACAGTTGCGAGTCGTTTCTGTACTAAAAAGTTATAGTATATCAATATACTCTCCTGCAAGTGCCTTGTTCATGCTTCGCACAGCACAGAACTTACCGCACATACTGCATGCCTCGCTGTGGTCATCCTCAGGCAGGCGGGCATCCCGGATGGCCTTGGCGGTCTCGGGGTCGAGAGCGCAGGCGAACTGGGCATCCCAGTCCAGCACGCGGCGGGCATCGCCCATCTTGTCGTCAATGTCCCGGGCGTGGGGGATGCCCTTGGCAATGTCGGCGGCATGGGCGGCGATCTTGGAGGCCACGATGCCCTGCTTTACATCTTCCACATTTGATACATTTCTCCTGGTCAATGATAGATCTGCCGGTGGTACGGTCTAAGGAAACAGCTCCTTTCGGGCATACTTCCATGCAGG
>ENA-OPCG01000978-OPCG01000978.1-human-gut-metagenome-genome-assembly--contig:-NODE-978-length-10524-cov-2.054829_pt1 | contig 10524 bp, 20 predicted proteins | sample MGYA00241248_ERZ501476 | MGnify/ENA primary metagenome ERZ501476 (study PRJEB25962, sample SAMEA2042629) | human gut metagenome | biome: human gut; feature: human-associated habitat; material: faeces... | reverse complement strand
AGCCTCAGCGGCAGGCCCGCGAGTATTGGAGAGTCCTTCGACAAAGACATGGAAGGTCTCCTCGCCGCGGCGGATCGTGAGGCGGTCTCCGACGCGCACGTCGCGGGATGCCTTCATGCGCTGGCCGTCGATGAGAACGCGCCCAAGGCCGACCTCCTCCTGTGCGATGGTGCGGGTCTTGAAGAACCTGGCGGCCCAGAGCCACTTGTCGATGCGCATAGCGTCCAAATCAGTCTCCCTAATGAGAAAAAAGGCCCGACCGCAGCAACGATCGAGCCTTTGTCAAAGCAGTGCAGCCTCAGAAATTATTCTTCGGACTTGACTTCTTCAACGGCAACAGCCTTTTCCGTGAGTTCCATGTAGGCCATCGGGGCGTTGTCGCCAACGCGGAAGCCCATCTTGAGGATGCGGGTGTAGCCGCCGTTGCGGTTGGCAAAGCGCGGGCCGATTTCGTTGAACAGCTTGCAGACGACTTCGCGGTCACGGAGACGGTTGAAGGCGAGGCGCTTGTTGGCAACGGTCGGTTCCTTGGCGAGGGTGATCATCGGTTCGACGACGCGACGAAGTTCCTTAGCCTTGGGAAGGGTCGTCTTGATGGCTTCGTGCTTGATGAGAGAGCACATCATGTTGCGAAGCATGGCGAGACGGTGGGCGCTAGTACGGTTCAGCTTGCGGAGACCAAGACGGTGACGCATTTTGTATGTTCCTAAAAATATCTATGAAAGGATGCCGGCTTTGACCGGCAGGCTTGCCCCGAGTCTTCTATCTCTTGAGAAATTCGAGCGGTCGGGTGAAAGCGATGGGCGTGATCGCGAGATCACGCCCATGTGAGCCAAACGGCAGGACGGGATTATTGCACAGCAACAATCGGGCGTCAAACGAAATCAGATGAAATTTTGAGCCTTCATCGGACTGCGACGACGCCCTTCCTGTCCATTAGTGTTCCTGGGCGGGCGGCCAGTTTTCGAGACGGGAGCCGAGCGTGAGGCCGTGGGCGGCGAGCACTTCCTTGATTTCGTTCAGGGACTTGCGGCCGAGGTTCGGCGTCTTGAGAAGCTCGTTTTCCGTGCGCTGGATCAGATCGCCGATGTAGTAGATGTTCTCGGCCTTGAGGCAGTTGGCGGAACGAACCGTGAGCTCGAGATCGTCGACCGGACGGAGCAGGATCGGATCGAGCGGCGGCGGAACGTCTTCGTCTTCCTCGGCAGGAGCAGCGTCGGCGCCGGTGTCCTGATGGATCGTGCCGAACACGGCGAGCTGATCCTGGAGGATGCGGACGGCTTCACGAAGGGCGTCTTCGGGACCGATGGCGCCGTTGGTCTCGATCGTCATCTCGAGCTTGTCGAGGTCGGTGCGCGGGGCCACGCGGGCGGCCTGAACCTGATAGGCAACGCGGAGGATCGGGGAGAAGGAGGCATCCATGATGATGCGGCCGATGGCAGCCTTGGAGTAGTCATCGCGGAAGGCGCGGACGTCACCCGGCTGGTAGCCGCGGCCCTTTTCAATCTTGACCTGCATTTCGAGACGACCGCCGGAGAGGTGGGCGATCACGTGGTCGGGATTAACGACGGAAACGTCGTGGGGAAGATCGAAGTCGGCGGCGGTCACAACGCCTTCGCCGTCCTTGCGGAGCATGACGGTGACTTCGTCGCGGCCGTCAAGCTTGAAGACAACACCCTTGAGGTTGAGAAGGATGTCAACGACGTCTTCGAGAACGCCGTCGATCTGGGAGTATTCGTGAACGATGCCCGTGATCTGGACTTCCGTCGGCGCAAAGCCGATCATGGAGCTCAGAAGGATGCGGCGGAGCGCATTGCCGAGCGTGTGGCCGTAGCCGCGTTCGAACGGTTCGAGCGTGATGACGGCGCGGTTCGGATTGTTTTCGGAAAGCGCGACTTCGACAGAGGTCGGCTTCAGAAGCGAGGTGTTAGCCATAGTTTGAGATCCTTTGCATTCCCCCGGGCGCGTTAAGCCCGCGGACGAATAAGGCGGCAGCACAGAATTGCGGCGGCTGCCCGGCCGCACGGCCATTGTAGACCATTTGAAAGCGCCCTCTGGAGTAAAGGACGCTTTCAAATGAGGGACCGAAACGCGGGCCCATCAGGCAAGAAAACGCGGACACTTGCGTGACCGCGTTTTCCATTGCTTTTCCTGCCTTGTGTCTGCGGAGCTACAGCGCACTACACCGAGCTCCACAAGTACATTCAAGCGATATTAGCGGGAGTAGCGTTCGACGATGAGAGCTTCGTTGATTTCGTAAGCGATTTCATCGCGAGCAGGAACGTTCTTGAACGTGCCTTCGAACTTCTTCGGTTCGACGCTAACCCAGCCCGGGAAGCCGTTCTGCTGAGCCAGTTCAAGGGCTTCAGCGATACGAGCCTGCTTCTGGGCCTTTTCGCGCACGGAGATGACGTCGCCCGGCTTGACGTGGTAAGAAGGAATGTTCACCTTCTTGCCGTTGACAAGGATGGCGCCGTGAGAAACCACCTGGCGGGCTTCAGCGCGCGTGGAGCCGAAGCCCATGCGGTAAACCACGTTGTCCAGACGGGATTCAAGAAGGGCGAGAAGGTTTTCACCGGTGTTGCCGGTGATACGTTCAGCTTCCGCGAAGTAACGACGGAACTGACGTTCGAGAACGCCATAAAGACGCTTGGCCTTCTGCGTTTCGCGCATCTGAGCGCCGTAGTCGGACGTGCGGGCTCCGGAAATCTTACCGTGCTGGCCCGGCTTGGAACCGGCGTCCTTGACCTTGGACTCAAACGAACGACGGGCGCTCTTCAAATTAAGATCAATGCCTTCGCGACGCGAAAGCTTGAGCTTAGGACCGAGATATCGTGCCATTTAAAATTGCCTCTCTTATCCTGTAGGTATCCCTACATTCAGTCCACGTGCCTCAGTATGCATGTGGACACGGGATTCAACAGAAAAATGAAAAATTAGACGCGGCGACGCTTGGAGGGACGCACACCGTTATGCGGGATCGGCGTCACATCCTGAATAGACGTCACACGAATGCCGAGCGCATTGAGAGCGCGAATCGAGGATTCGCGGCCGGGACCGGGGCCCCAAATGCGGACTTCGACGTTCTTAAGACCGTATTCAAGAGCAGCCTTGCCAGCGACGTCCGCAGCAACCTGAGCAGCGAACGGGGTGGACTTACGGGAACCCTTGAAGCCCTGAGCGCCGGAGGAAGACGCCGAAATGGCGTTGCCCTGGCGGTCAGTGATCGTGATGATCGTGTTGTTGAAGGAAGCATGCACGTGAGCGATACCTTCCGTCACAACCTTCTTGACCTTCTTACGAGCACGCTGCGCAGCAGCCTGCTTGGAATTATTGCCAGCCATAGTTGTCCTTTATTACTTCTTGAGCGTCACACCGGCCTTACGCGGGCCTTTACGGGTGCGAGCATTCGTACGAGTACGCTGACCGCGGCAGGGAAGACCCTTGCGGTGACGCATACCACGATAGGTGCCAAGGTCGATCAAACGCTTGATCGAGAGCTGAATTTCGCGACGGAGGTCGCCTTCAACCGTAAACTTGCCAACCTGTTCGCGGATCTTTTCGAGATCAGCGTCGGTCAGATCCTTGACCTTCTTGGAAAATTCGATGCCGCAATTCGTCAGAATTTCACGAGCGCGAGAACGGCCGATGCCATAGATGGCAGTGAGACCGATTTCGGCATGCTGCTGCGGCGGAATGTTAATACCGGCGATACGAGCCATTTTTTACCTCTTTAGCCTTGACGCTGCTTGTGACGCGGGTCAGCACAGATCACGCGCACCACGCCTTTGCGCTTAATGATCTTGCACTTGCGGCACATCTTTTTGACCGAAGCGTTAACCTTCATTCTCATCTCCACGTGCGTAAGCACGGATAACAATGCCCACATGGCAGGAAAGCGCAGAAGAATACTACAGCTTTCTGTTTATTGCAAGTCAAAAACGAGCGTAGTGCACTCTTTGTTGTCCAACCGCAATAATTTAATGAAAATCGGGGGCGCAGGCCGTCTCCGGCCGCGCCCTCGGTCATCATTCCATGCTTGCCCCGGTGGTTAAGACCGGGGCCGAGCATCGGTTGATTGTAAGTCAACCCGCACTGACTGATCAGTGCTTGGGCTGACCCAAACCGCGGAAGTTGGTCTTCCGCAGCAAACTTTCATACTGGTGGGTCATCAGGTAAGCCTGGACCTGACTCATGAAGTCCATCGTGACAACGACCACGATCAGCAGCGAGGTGCCGCCGAAGTAGAACGGGACGTTGAAGCGAAGGTTCAGGAATTCAGGCACAAGGCACACGAAGACCAGATAGACAGCACCGCCCAAGGTCAAGCGCAGAAGCACTCGGTCGATGTAGCGGGCGGTCTGATCACCCGGACGGATGCCCGGAATGAACGCACCACTCTTCTTGAGGTTTTCCGCCGTTTCCTTCGGATTGAAAACAAGAGCCGTGTAGAAATAGGCGAAGAAAACAATCAGCACTGCGTACAGAAGCGTGTACAGCGGCTGGCCCGGGGAAAGGGCTGCGGCAAGAGCACGGATCCAGCGAGGGGAGTCGCGGGAGGTGACCCAGCCGGCCAGCGTAGCCGGGAACAGGATCAGAGACGAAGCAAAGATCGGGGGAATAACACCCGACATGTTCATCTTGAGCGGCAGATACGAGCTCTGGCCGCCGTAGATCTTGTTGCCGATCTGGCGCTTGGCATAGTTGACGGTGATTCGACGCTGACCACGTTCGATGAAGACCACGAAGGCGGTGACCGCCAGGATGATCGCAATCACGAAGATGGCCGCCAGCGGGCTGATGGCACCCGTGGACACGAGCTGGAAGAGACCAGACGTACCGCTCGGGAGGCCAGCAACAATACCGGCGAAGATGATGATCGAAATACCGTTCCCAAGACCGCGTTCGGTGATCTGTTCACCGAGCCACATCAGGAACATCGTACCCGTCAGCAAGGAGATCGTGGTGGTGATCCGGAACATGAAGCCCGGATCAAGCACCAGACCAGCCTGGCTTTCGAGAGCGACGGCAATGCCGAAACCTTGGAAGAGACCCAGAAGCAACGTGCCGTAGCGCGTGTACTGGGTGATCTTGCGTCGGCCGGACTCGCCTTCCTTTCGCAATGCTTCAAGCTCAGGCAGCACGTACGACAGCATCTGCATGATAATCGATGCAGAGATGTACGGCATGATGCCGAGCGCGAACACCGAGAAGCGCGACAAGGCGCCACCGGAGAACATGTTGAACAGCCCGAGAATGCCGCCCTGCTGCTCATCGAAGAGCTGCTTGAGCATATCGGGATCGATACCTGGCACCGGCACATGTGCACCGATGCGGTAAACAACGAGCGCGAGCGCTAGGAAGATCAGGCGACCCTTAAGGTCGCCGTACTTGCTGAGGCCCGACTGTTGCTTAGAGCTGGGGCTGGTCGCCACGTCTGTGTCCTCTTTGGTTAGCAGTCTTATTCGTTGTCAGCAATGGAGCCGCCGGCAGCTTCGATAGCAGCGCGGGCACCCTTGGTGACGCCGAGACCACGCACGGTGACCTTGCGGGTGATTTCACCGGCGAGGATCACACGGGCGTTCTGAGCAAGGGCGGAAACGACGCCAGCAGCCTTGAGGACGGCCAGATCGATTTCGTCACAGCTCAGACGTTCCAAATCGGACAGACGCACCACCTCGCAGTACTTGCGGGTGAGCGAGGTAAAGCCACGCTTCGGCGATACATCGGCATCTGGCCGCCTTCGAAACCGACCTTGTGGAAGCCACCGGCACGGGACTTCTGGCCCTTGTGGCCGCGGCCGGCAGTCTTGCCCCAACCGCTGCCAACACCGCGACCGACGCGGTGGTGGGCGTGCTTAGAGCCCTCAGCGGGCTTGATCGTATTCAAACGCATTTCGTTATCCTTTCGATCATTCGGCGCGCACGAGGTACGCAACCTTGTTGATCATGCCACGGACAGCAGGCGTGTCTTCGAGAACGCGAGACTGGCTGATCTTCTTGAGACCGATGCCAGCGATCGTAGCGCGATGATCAGCCTTCGTACCGATGGGGCTCTTGACAAGAGTAACCTTAACGGTCTTCTTTTCGGACATGTCTTGGACTCCTGATTAGCCGAGCAGCTCTTCGACCGTCTTGCCGCGCTTGGCAGCAATTTCGGCCGGGCTACGCAGATTGTTGAGAGCCTGGATGGTGGCACGAACGAGGTTGTACGGGTTCGTGGAACCGTAGGCCTTGGCGACGACGTTGCGGATGCCGACAGCTTCAAAAACAGCGCGCATCGGACCGCCGGCGATCACGCCGGTACCTTCCGGGGCGGGCATCATGATCACGCGGGAAGCGCCGTGACGGCCTTCGACAGCGTGATGAATGGTGCCGTTCTTGAGCGGGAAGCGCTTCATGTCGTGACGGGCACGATCCATGGCCTTGCTGACGGACTGCGGCACTTCGCGGGACTTGCCCGTACCCATGCCGACGCGACCGTCGCAGTCGCCAACAACCGTAAGAGCGGCGAAAGCGAGAATGCGGCCACCCTTAACAACCTTCGTGACGCGGTTAACCGCGATCATCTTTTCGCACAGACCGTCGCCCTGTTCGTCGACCATCTGATTTTTACCTTGAGCCTTAGCCATTTCGCCCTGCCTTAGAACTTGAGACCGGCTTCGCGCGCAGCTTCAGCGAGCGCGGCGACACGGCCATGGTAACGGTAGCCGGAACGGTCGAAGGCGCAGGATTCAATACCGGCAGCCTTGGCCTTTTCGGCAAGACGCGTGCCAACGAGCTTGGCAGCGGCAACGTTGCCACCGCGGCCAGAGACGTTCGCGAGCTGAGCACGCACTTCGGGTTCGACCGTGGAGGCCGAAACCAGCGTACGGCCGTTGTCGGCCGAGATGATGCTGGCGTAGATGTGCAGGTTGGTGCGATGAACCGTCAGGCGATCGACCTTCTGCAACAGAATGCGAGCGCGCGTGGCACGAGCACGACGCAAGCGGCTTTGTTTCTTGTTGATCATTTTGTATCGCCCCGATTACTTCTTCTTGGTTTCCTTGATCACAACGACTTCGTCGGCGTAGCGGACACCCTTGCCCTTGTAGGGTTCGGGCGGCTTCTTGGCGCGGATCTCGGCGGCGTACTGGCCCACCTTCTGCTTGTCAATACCAGTGACAGAGAAGTGGTTGGGGTCCTGCCACACGATGGTGCAGTCCTCGGTATCGGGGACATCGACCGGGTGGGAGAAGCCGAGGGAGAGATTGAGCTTGTCGCCCTGAGCCTGGGCACGATAGCCCACGCCGACGAGCTGAAGCTTCTTCTGGAAGCCAACGGAACAACCCTTGACCATGTCAGCCACGAGAGCGCGCATCGTGCCAACGTTGGCGTTGGCTTCGCGGGTTTCTTCAACCTGCTTGAAGTGCAGAGCACCGTCTTCTTCCGTGATGGTCACGAAGGGAAGAATGTGCATGGAGACTTCACCCTGCGGGCCCTTAACCGTGATGTTGTCAGCGGTCAGCGTGTAGCTGACGCCCTGAACGATCTGAACCGGAATCTTAGCAATTCGACTCATTTCACACTCCTCGGTTAGGCGACGTAGCAAAGAACTTCACCACCGATACCGGCGGAACGAGCAGCGCGGTCGGTCATGACACCCTTCGGCGTGGAAACGATCGCGATGCCGAGACCGTTCATAACCTGGGGAATGGAACCGTGGTTCTTGTAGATACGGAGGCCGGGACGGGAAACGCGTTCGAGGCGTTCGATGACCGGGCGACCGGCGTAGTACTTAAGACCAACGTGAAGTTCGGGCTTGCCTTCGTTGGCAACGACGGTGTAGCCGTCGATGTAACCTTCATCCTTGAGGACCTTGGCGATGGCGACCTTCAGCTTGGAGGACGGCATCACAACTTCGGCCTTTTCGACGATCTGACCATTGCGGATGCGGGTCAGCATGTCGGCGATCGGATCACTCATACTCATTGTCGTAATCTCCTCGCTTACCAGCTAGCCTTGACAAGGCCAGGAATGTCACCGCGCATGGCGGCATCACGAATCATGCCACGGCACAGACCGAACTTGCGGAACGTGCCACGGGAACGACCGGTCAGGGCGCAACGATTGCGCTGGCGGACCGGGCTCGCGTCGCGCGGGAGAGCCTGCAGCTTGGCGCGGGCTTCCAGGCGCTCTTCCATCGAGCGGGTAGCGTCGTTAATAATTGCCTTGAGGGCGGCGCGCTTGGCCGCATACTTCGCAACCGTAGCAGCACGCTTGGCTTCACGGTTAATCAGAGCAAGTTTTGCCATTTTGCGTCAACCTCAGTTGCGGAACGGGAAGCTGAAACCGGCGAGAAGAGCCTTGGCTTCTTCGTCGGACTTCGCCGTCGTGGTAATAGAAATGTTCATGCCACGGAGACGATCGATCTTGTCGTATTCGATTTCCGGGAAGATGATCTGTTCCTTGAGACCGATGTTGTAGTTGCCGCGGCCGTCGAAAGCACGACCGGAGACACCACGGAAGTCACGGACGCGCGGGAAAGCGACGGTCACGAGACGGTCAAGGAAGTCATACATGCGTTCGCCACGGAGGGTGACCATGCAGCCGATCGGCATGTTTTCGCGGATCTTGAAGTTCGCGATAGCCTTGCGGGTGCGGGTGACCATCGGCTTCTGGCCGGCGATCTTGGTCATGTCGCCAACGGCGGCGTCGACAAGCTTCTTGTCGTTAACGGCTTCACCGACACCCATGTTCAGCGTGATCTTAGTGATACGCGGAACCTGCATCGTGGTCTTGTAGCCGAACTTCTTCATGAGTTCGGGGACAATGGTGTCGTGATACATGGAACTAAAACGAGACATTGTCACCCTCATTAGGCCTTGGCGCCGACAACGGCACCGTTGCTCTTGAACACGCGAACCTTCTTGCCGTCAACTTCCTTGAAGCCGACGCGGTCGCCCTTGCCCGTTTCCGGGTTGACCAGCATGACGTTGGACTGATCGATCGGCATGTTCTTTTCAACAATGCCGCCGGCAACGCCGAGATGCGGATTCGGACGAACGTGCTTCTTAACGACGTTCACGCCTTCGACGATGACATGGCTGTCGTCAACGCGGGAGAGGACGGTGCCCTTCGTGCCCTTGTCACGGCCAGCAATGACGACGACTTCGTCGCCCTTACGGATACGCTGCATCGCTTCTCCTTAATTAAAGAACTTCGGGAGCGAGCGACACGATCTTCATGAACTGCTCGGTACGCAGTTCGCGCGTGACCGGCCCGAAGATGCGGGTGCCAATCGGCTCCAGCTTGCTGTTGAGAAGAACGGCGGCATTGCCATCAAAATTGATGGAGGAGCCATCCGGGCGGCGAACGCCGTGAGCGGTGCGAACGACGACCGCATTGTAGACTTCGCCCTTCTTGACACGGCCGCGGGGGGCCGCTTCTTTGACAGTCACCTTGATGACGTCACCGATGTTGGCATAACGGCGCTTGGAGCCGCCCAACACCTTGATACACATCACCGAACGAGCACCGGTGTTATCGGCGACGTCCAGTCGGCTTTGCATCTGAATCATGGTTTAGAAAATCCCAACTTATTCCACATTAGCGGATAGTATTGGTCCCGTTTAGGGGAGGAAGGCAGTAAATCGGCCGTCTCGGAAGCCTTGCCTGGCGCAAGGGGAGGCGGACAATTCACAACCCAAGAAAAGTAATCGCCCGAGACACCGCTAGGGGTACCCCGGGCGATTGGCTTGCAACTATAAACTAATGTTTAGAGCTGTGCAAGCGAATCTGGCGATTTTTTTTCGCCGGCTTCAACTTAGAGGACAACGGCCTTTTCGAGAACCTTCGTCACCGTCCAAGACACGGTCTTGGAGAGGGGACGGCATTCAGCGATTTCAACCTTGTCGCCTTCGTTGCAGCCAATTTCGTCGTGAGCATGATACTTCTTGCTCTTGACGACGTACTTGCCATACAGCGGATGCTTGACCTTACGTTCAACGAGGACCGTAACGGTCTTTTCCATCTTGCTGCTGGAGACCGTGCCGACGAGGGTACGGTTCAGAGACTGAGCGGTTTCCGTCATTTCGTGGTCGCCTTTTCGGTAAGGATCGTGCGAACGCGCGCGATATCACGACGCGTCGTGCGCAGCGAACTCGTGTTCGTGAGCTGCTGGGTGGCCTTCTGCATACGCAGCTTGAAGTGCGTGTTCTGAAGGTCGTTCAGTTCCTGTTTGAGCGCGGCCTCATCCTTGGCGCGCAGTTCCTTAGCGTTCATGTCCGTCTCCTTACATGCCGATCTGGCGGACAACAAACGTGGTCTTCACGGGCAGCTTGGCGGCAGCGAGAGCAAAAGCTTCGCGGGCGAGCTGTTCGTCAACCCCGTCCATTTCATAGAGCACACGGCCCGGCTGAACCAGCGCAACCCAGTACTCCGGATTACCCTTACCGTTACCCATTCGGACTTCAGCAGGCTTGCTGGAGATGGGCTTGTCCGGGAACACACGGATCCACACGCGACCACCACGCTTAATGTGGCG
>ENA-OPCG01000977-OPCG01000977.1-human-gut-metagenome-genome-assembly--contig:-NODE-977-length-10539-cov-5.614365_pt1 | contig 10539 bp, 10 predicted proteins | sample MGYA00241248_ERZ501476 | MGnify/ENA primary metagenome ERZ501476 (study PRJEB25962, sample SAMEA2042629) | human gut metagenome | biome: human gut; feature: human-associated habitat; material: faeces... | reverse complement strand
ACAAGTACCCCGTCTTCCGAAAGTTGGCGGCGATAGGTGATCTGCAGAAGCTCACTCCAGAGGAGCGTGAGTACTATGAGTACGACATCAAGGTGATGCGCGACCTCTATGCCACCGACAAGTGGGAGAAGGAGAAGAGACGCAGAGGCATGGAGAAAGCTTGGGCGGAAGGTATGGAGAAAGGCATGGAGAAAGGCATGGAGAAAGGCATGGAGAAAGGGGATGCCGACAGAGCATTGGCTGATGCTAAGCGATTCCTAGACATGGGCTTCTTGCCGGAGCAGGTGGCAAAGGGTACCCAGTTGCCACTCGACATCGTCTTAGCGTTGAAAGCAGGAAAGATGAAGAACTGAAAACTACTATAGTGCAAGGACACATGCTCTAGAATATAGCAGGGACGAGACCGGGCGATGAAAATTGTCCGGTCTTTTTTTGCCCAAATATTTGGTGGTGTCAAATATATTGTGTACCTTTGTCATCACGAAAATGAAACACCTGTTTCCCTTAAATCTATTTTGAGAGAGATGGATGCTCCACGAGTAGCATCACATTATTATTAACTAAAACAACAAATCAATGAAAAATCCTTTTGACTGGCACCACAGTCTTTTGTATGCAGACAAGAGCAGAGAGGAATATACGATGGAGAAAAAGGGCACACTAGACCACCTTCTCTATCAGATGTATATGGTCGCCCATGATTGCGATGGATTATTTATGAGCAATTCGGTCAAAGCACTCAATACAGCTTACTATTTGGCGGTCGGGTTGTATAATATTCAGCATGTAGAGGAAGAAAATCAAATGAACGGACTTGTTGCAAAAAAAGCGCAGGAAGTTTTGGGAGAAGAGCATGGAGGAGATACTTGTAGAGTTTCTCACGCTGATATGTTCTTGGTATCTTGGATGGCCTTGGCTATTCTCAAACTGCAGCATAAAAAGCCTGCTGGTTTGGATGTTTTCCTCGATAAGTTTCAGCGGCAAATCTGTTGGCATGACGATGATTTTGCTTATGATGATGGGGAAATATGGAATCAGTGTCGTTTCTTATTGGAGTTTCCAAAAATGTTGGAACAAATGAGGAATATGAAATTTGATAGCGACTTAAAACCTAATGCGGTTTTACCACTGTTGATTCCTGATAAAGTGTGGTCTAATCAAATATTATCTCTTTGCCAACAGGATATTGAGCATTTGCTTACTCACTATCGTACAAAAGAAGATCAACATGCTTTCGTCAATATCCTTAAAGGAAAAATGCAAGTGCCACCTCCAGTAAATGGGAAGTCTGATGTAGATGATTTACCATTTTAAAATAAATACAAGGTATGAACAAAATTAATTTTGACCTTTTAGAAAAAGGGATAGATGCAGGCTACTATTTGCCTAAAGATGAGAGTGAAGATTTACCTTCTACTCCTCAAAATAATACGGAAGAGATAGAAGCGTACCATGAGAAGTGTCAAAGAATCTTGGATTCTTATAAACTGAAACTTCAAGTTTATGAACAGAAAGAAAAAGCTGCAATAGAGGCTGCAAAGGCCAAGAATATGGTCGATATGGCTAATGCCCTCATTGTGGATTTTGATGAGAAATTATCAGACGAATATGAAAGTCACAAAAAAGAGTCCGAGTTGATGATTACTAAGCTCCGTAATGATTTGGCAGAGAGCAAGGATATCTCGTCAAGTGCTATAAAAAGATGTGACGAACTATCACTGACTATTAAGCAATTGGAAGCTGAGAATAAAAAGTTGAATGACTTGTTAGAGGAAAAAGAGGCTGAAATTGCTTATTATGAATCTGACTTTTCGAATAAATATGTTTTGGAAATAAATGGAAAGGTTGCTGGTTGCGCAACTCTAAATAGAAAAGAAAACCAAGATGAGTCTATTTTGCAAGATGAAATTCAAACATTGAAGTCCCAACTTTCGGATGCTGAGGCGCAAGGTATGTCAAAGGCTGCTGCTATGATGATAGGAGGTGGCTTTGATTTCCTTAGCAATATAGATGCAGTGCAAGAGAACAATGAATCTGCTTTTGGGGAAACAGTGCTAAAACATTCCCTTTCTGGGGTGAAGGATAAAATTGGACAACAAGATTATGACAAGCTAAGACTCAAGATTGGAGATATTTCAGATCAGAGAGAAAAAGTTCAGGAAGAGCAAAGGCATAATGAAAATGAAAGAAATATAGCCTTGAAGCAACAAAAGGTATTCAAAATCGATGTTAAGCAAATGAATGGTGGGACTGGTACTTTTCTGGAAATGCTTCATGATGCCGAAACTCCCAAACCGCCACAGAAGGATTAAACAACTAACATAGAAGGATATGACAAAAGAAGAGATGGAAGATTTGATGAAACTCGTCAATCAATTTGGCGATTCATGCAGAATAGGGCAAATCAATCTAGGCAATGGGGTTTATGTGGAGAATGTTTATACTACAGGCTCTCCTGGACACTCGGAAAAGGATTCTTCTCAATGCCATGAAGGAAATGGAAGCTATGATACCATCGTGGATTGCGACTTGCAACCGAATGAGGCTACTCAATCGGCAAGCAGTGGCGGCTCATTCCCAGAGAGCGAACTTGATACAACCTTGTTCGACTCTGCACTAAAAATGGACGAGGTGAAAAGAATGCTGGCTAAGCTTGTCTTGCCAAAACGTGAGAATCGCACGCTGAAAATCGTACATTGGTTTATCGTATGGAAGGTGTTCAGACATTATCGCCTCATACCCGAAGAAAAGACGCAAGCGAAATTCATCCGATGGGTCAAGGAGGTGTTTGGATGGGAATGGTACTCTAGCGATTTCAAAGGCTCGAACGTGCCTGATGCGGTAAGAACTACCCCGTTGAACAAATGGACCGTGGAAGGTCTCTCTGCCCAGAGACCTCAGGCAGAGGAATACATCAGATGGCGTGGCTTGCTCATCTCCAGTTTTATGGAGAAGTCTCCTAAGGGGCGAGTCGATTGCAAGGAGTCATTTTGCATCAGATGGTTTGATACAGGAGTAAGCGAAGATTGACTTCATATACCATACTTCATATACCTAGAATAAAAACTTCATATACCCTCATATACCGCTTTGGCATATGGGGGATTTTTTTATGCATTTCTTTGTTGTTCTTTCCTATCTTTGCAATGTCGAAAGAGAGACAGATGCATTTCTTGATGGGTAGGCTTCGATTTCGGCAAATCATTTTTAGTATTAACGATTTTAAAAGTAAAGAAAGGAACAAGAAATGGAAAAAGTGAAAGTAGTGAAGCTCCTTGACAAGAAGAGTGGTGTGAGCCAGAAGTCGGGCAAGCCTTGGCAGTCTCGTGAGGTCTATTTGGAGTCGGTGCAGAACGTGATGCATCCTGAGAAGTACTTGGCTCGACTCTTCGGTGATGCGGTCGATAAGTTTAATGCCAAGGAGGGAGACGTGATAGGGGTTGTTATCCACCACTTCGTCAACGAGAAGGATGGGCGATACTTCAACGAGTTGAGCATCGTGGAGTTTGGAAATAATTTATAATAGGAAAAATTATGAACATAGAACTACAGATTTCGGACGAGGTGTATAAGAACCTCTTGTCCAAGGGAAGCAGAGTAAGCGGCACCATCGCCCTGGTAAGCCCGAAGGAGGGCAACTTCAATGCTTGGAAGTCGCATCAAGATAAGCGTGAGGTGAGAAAGTTTATCAAGTTGCCGCATGGCAGAGCTAGCATCGGCAAGGAGAACGTGCGACTCACCCTCCGCATCGACCGAACCGAGACTGATGTGATGCCCGACTACGTGATAGCGAGCGAGAGCCAGAAGGCGAGTGATTTCGTTGTGAGCAACATTTAAATAAAAAAAATATGTTTGGAATATCAAGAAGTGTAAGAAGTCGGGAGGTGCAGGTTTGCACCCCCGAACTTTTCCGAAAAGCCATCAAGGGCAGCAAGGTGAGTTTGATTTGTGCCGAGATCGAGGACGCGCTGGAGAAGTTGCGCCGAGGGGAGTTGAAGAAGGAGGAGTATGAGCGAATGAAGACCCAGTTGAAGTCGCAGCTTCCCATCCTCACCCCTCACGCCACCTTCAAGAATGGTCGCCGCCTCAATGCCGATGCCATCCCGAGCGGTCTCTCCATCTATGACAAAGACCACATCCCCAACCCAAGAGGCTATTGGGAGGAGAAACAGAAAATCCTCGCCCAGAAGTCGGTTCTCGACAGCATTTGCCTCGTGCATGTTACTCCTTCGACCGAGGGCTTGCGTTTAATCTTCAAGATTCCCAAGGGAATGACTTTGGCAGAGGCGCAGAAGTGGATGTCGGAGCAGCTAGAGGACAATGACTACGATTCTTGCGTGAAAGACTTGGCCCGACCATCCTTCCTCGTCCCCGAAGACTACATCCTCTATATCGACGAGGCGAAACTCTTTGAAGTTGCAAATACCTCTTTAAACATCAAGGAAGGCGGCGCAAGTGAATCAGAGGACCTCAAGGAAGGCGGCGCAAGTGAATCAGAGGACCTCAAGCAAGGCAGCGCAAGTGAATCAGAGGACCTCAAGCAAGGCGGTTTACACCGCACAAACAATCGCAACTCTGTTGCGTCAGACAACAAAGGCGAGGGCTTTGATGCCCCGCCTACCTTAGAGCGAAGCGGTTCAGAGCGACGAGTAGGAGCGGTTTCCCCCTCTCCCCTGAGGGGAGAGGGCAGGGGAGAGAGGTGGAGCCCTCCTTATGAAGGAGGGACGGGGTGGTTGGAAAAACCTTCCTTGGAAGGAGAAGGAAAGCCAGCGGAAACGCAGTTTCCTCAAGAATACAATGGCATTCCCTATGCCACGCTCGTCACGAAGCTCGTGGAATTGCTGGGAGGCGAACCCCAGCACGGTTCGCGCAACACCTTCATTTTCACTCTCGCCTGCTACCTCCGCTATATCTGCGACGACAACGCCGATTGGGTGAAGTCGGTGATCCCCATCTTCGGCGAGGAACAGAAGCGAGCCTTCACCACCGTGGAGAGCGCCTGCTCTCGCAAGCAGAGCCACGTGATGCCGGGCATCGTGCGCAAAGCCATCAAACTCTGCCAGGACGAGCTGGAGAAGGGGCAAGGCAAGAACTATGAGGAGGCTGACTTCGGCGACATCGGTAACCCTGACTCTTACTTCTATCACGTCAACGAACTGCCCACAAAGCTGCCTCGCCTCATCAAGCTCCTCGTCTCGAAGACGCCGAAGATGTATCAGCCAGCCGTATCGCAAGCCGTCTTCCCACCACTTGCCGCCCATCTCTGCAGCACTCGCTTCCGATATATCGACAATGTGGAGCATGAGGCCACACTGATGTCTATCCTCTGTGCGCCTACGGGTTCGGGCAAGGAGTGCGTTTCGGAACCCATCAACCACATCATGGCTGACATCCGAATACGTGACGCAGAACAGAGAGCGAGAGAGAAGGCGTGGAAGGACGAGTGCAACTCGAAGGGCTCCAACAAGGACAAGCGTGAACGCCCAGAGGGACTGGTAATCCAAGAGGTGAACATCGACATGACCAACCCAGCCTTCGTGCTCCGCATGAAGGAGGCTGAGGAACATTTCCTCTACGCCAAGGTGAACGAGCTGAACCTCTTCGATGCCCTCAAGGGCAAGACCAACCAGCACTTCCGCATCATGGAGCTAGCCTTCGACCTAGGCATGTATGGTCAGGATCGTGTGGGTGTGCAGAGCGTGACCGAGACGGTGAGGGTGAGGTTCAACTGGAACGCCTCTTGCACCCCGAAGAAATGCCGTGATTATTTCAGAAGGGTGGTGACGGATGGTCCGGTGTCACGTATCTCTTTCTCCACCATCGACCGCCGTCCTTGTGGTTCGGAGATACCGGTGTATGGCTCGTATGACGCTGCCTTCGATGAGGAACTTCGCCCGTACATCGAAAACTTGGTGAAGGCACGTGGCTTGGTCGATTGTCCGCAGGCTTTCAAGCTCGCCCAGAAGTTGGTGGGGGAGAATGCGGAGTTTGCCCGGTTGTCGCAGAACTATGTGTTCGAGAACCTCTCCTTCCGTGCCAATGTCATCGCCTATCTGAAGGCTTGCGTGCTGTATGTGGCGAATGGGATGAAGTGGGAGAAGAGCATCGAGGACTTCGTGAGATGGAGCGAGCGATACGACTTGTGGTGCAAGTTGAAGTTGTTTGGTCAGATGATATACGAGGCAGACAACGAGCAGGCGAAGACCGACAAGGAGTTTGTGTCGGGTCCGAAGAATCTCTTGCGGATGCTTCCCGATGAGTTCACGCTGGAGGATTATCTCAAGCTCCGTCGCCAACAGGGTTTCGAGGGGGATGACCGGAAGCGTGCCATGAATGCGATTAACCAATGGGTACATCGTGGATATGTGGCTCGGTTGACCATGGTGCCACCCTCTATGGGAGTCGCAGCAGAACAAGTTGATGACAATGACAATTACAGTTCGATTTTCCGCAAGTTGAAATTCCTCAATTCTTAATTATTAATTATAAATTCTTAATTATTAATTATCATGGAGATAGTAGTAAGACGCATAGCTAAGAAGAAAACCTATACGATAGGTCGCCTCTACATCCTGGAGGATGGGGAGGTGGAACGCAGGGTGGGTCCAGGCAAGCATCAGGAGGACAAGCGCATCATCCGCCACGACTTCGATACTGGGAAACTTGATGAGGCTCATTACTTCTGCGATACGCTGGAACCTACTTGGCGCAACCTCTTGGGCATCGAACTTTCGCCCCAGGAGGTGGACGCTAGATACAGCCGAAAGTCGGGTGAGAAGGCACGCAAGGTGCCTGGCAAGACGGCGATACCTGAGGGAACTTATCCCGTGGTGGTGTCGTGGTCGCCTAGGTTCGGGCGATGGTTGCCTTTGGTGCAAGGCGTGCCTGGCTTCGAGGGCATCCGCATCCATTCGGGCAATTTCCCCGATGATACGCAAGGCTGCATCCTCGTGGGCAGCAACAAGGTGGTGGGAATGGTAGTGGATTCTCGCATCTGGCTCAATCAGCTCATTAGGAGAATCCTGGATGCAAGAGAGAGAAAGGAGGAGGCTATTTGGATTACGATCATCTGAATGATTATCATCAGAATGATTACCATCAGAATGATTATCTGAATGATGAACATCAGAATGCCCATCATCTAAAAATACCCCCTTCATTACGAGGCTCAAATCTCGAATGAAGGGGGAATTTTTTATAATTTATAATTTATAATTTATAATTTATCATCTACTTCAGCTCTTGCTTCATCTTGTTGGCAGCCTTCATGGCAGCGGCACGAGCGGCGGCATTGGCAGCCTGGGCACTTGCCTTGCGATGGTAGCCCTGGACGTTGCCACGGCTGTCGCGAAGGGCTAGTGAGTCGCCCTTCATATAGACGAAGGAGAGGGTGTCGTAGGTCGTCTTCTCATTGAAGACCACACCATTGAACTCCTGTCTTCCCCTGACGAGGATGAGCTTGCCGTTGTAGGCGTGCCACTCCGTGTATTGAGGTACCTCAGGATATTCCACAGGGCTATCGTCCTCCACCGAGCTATTCGCCATCACGAAGCCTACCGAGCGAGCCTCGCTCATTCGTTTCAGCGTGAAACCATAGTCACGAGGAATCATGTAGGTCTCCACGATGCTGTCGGGCATATTGGCGAGGATGCGAGCCTGCTGGCGCTTGGAGAGGTGGGTGACATCACGCAGATGAGGCATCACCGGATAAGTCCAGGTAGCCTTGAGCTTGTCGAGATCGATCACCATGTCGGCACCATTCTTGTCATCCTTGTCGGTGCAAGGCATCACGCAAATCCAGTCGCCAATCTCGATGTCGCCAAATACCTGATGGTTACGGGTGGCATCGAGGATGTTGTAACGGATAGGGTCGCCGCCTCCATTGGGAAGCAGGACGACGGCGGTGTCTGAGCAGCCCATGCACGCCAATCCATAGATCGCCTTGTCGCCCTTGGCTGGTTTCGACATGCTGATAGGCAGGTTGGTCTTCACCCTCTGTGGCTTCGGACCATGATGGCAAGACAGCATGGCAAGAGATGCCATGGTTATGATTAAAAGAGTCTTAATTTTCATTCTTGTCTTTTTATTTCTTTGGCAAAGGTACAACAAAATGCGATAAATACAAAATAAATCCCAAAAAGATTTTATTCTTTGAGAGAAAAATAGTACTTTTGCACAAAATAACAACAACAACTTTAAAAAGATATCATAAAATGCTGAGCAAGGATAGTAAGATTTATATTGCTGGTCATCATGGATTGGTAGGTTCCGCTATCTGGAACAACTTGAAGAAACGTGGATACAACAACCTCGTGGGCCGTTCTCACAAGGAGTTGGACTTGACTGACCAATATGCCGTACAGAAGTTTTTTGACGAGGAGCGCCCCGACGCAGTCGTATTGGCTGCTGCCTTCGTGGGTGGCATCATGGCCAACTCGCTCTACCGCGCCGACTTCATCATGCAGAACTTGAAGATGCAGTGCAACGTCATCGACTGTGCCTATCGCTACAAGGTGAAGAAGTTGCTCTTCCTCGGATCTACCTGCATCTATCCGAAGAATGCGCCGCAGCCGATGGGGGAGGACGCGCTGCTCACCTCGCCGCTGGAATATACCAACGAGGAGTATGCCATCGCCAAGATAGCAGGACTGAAGATGTGTGAGAGCTACAACCTCCAGTATGGCACCAACTACATCGCCGTGATGCCGACCAACCTCTATGGGCCCAACGACAACTTCCACCTGGAGAACAGCCACGTGCTTCCAGCCATGATGCGCAAGTTCTATCTGGCCAAATGCCTGCACGAGAACGACTGGGAGGCCGTGCGCCACGACATGGAGAAGCGGCCTATCAACCCGCCCACCACACTTGCCGAGACGATCGGCGAGGGCAACGTGGGAGGACAGGATTCGGAGGAGCGCATCCTCGCCGCCCTCCAGTTTTTCGGCATAGAGGCCAACCGGGTGACGCTCTGGGGCGACGGAACGCCGCTGCGCGAGTTTCTGTGGAGCGAGGACATGGCCGACGCCAGCGTCTATCTCTTGCTCAACGTCGATTTCAAGGACATCATTGGCATAGAGAAATACTCCAGCGTCTTCTACGGGTCGCGAACGGACGGCGCGGTCGATCGCAACAACTCCGAGGGACGAGGGGGCGCCATCCCGGCCTTGGGGGAGATACGCAACTGCCATATCAACGTCGGAACGGGCAAGGAACTGACCATCCGCGCGCTGGCCAAACTGGTGGCGCGCACCGTCGGATTCAAAGGTACTATCGTCTGGGACTGCGACAAACCCAACGGCACGCCGCGCAAGCTGATCGACGTCTCGAAGCTCCATAGCCTGGGATGGCAACATCGTGTGGAGATAGAGGAGGGTGTGGCCCGGCTCTACGACTGGTATCGCCACGCGTAATAAAAAAAAGATAAAAAAGCATAAAAAAGTAGCAGGAGCAGGCAGGCAACGCGTCCCCGCCCGCTCCTGCCATTTTGCATTTTGACGACTGCGAAAGGCCAAAAATGGCGAAGTGGAAAATGAAAACGTAAGGTGTAAGGTGTAAGGTCGCAGAGGTACAGGGACACAGGGATGCAAGATCGCAGGGCTACAGGGTGCAGGGACGAATCGCACATCTTTGTGTACGATATTTTCACCCATTTTCCTATCAAATCGCTCCCGATTCCTATTGGTATCCGCCGACTGAGCATGAGGAAAACACTTCCTTTTGAGACCTTGAAGCCTCACATGTTGATGGCGACATGACAGGCTTCGTCTGCCGTAAAACTGGCTGTTCTGCTGCTTGTAGATCTCGACAAAGGGCATTTTGGAGGGGTTCGAGAGGTATTCGAGAGGCATCCGAGAGGCATTTTTAGCTTCATTTGACGGCAAAAACTGCGAAAAAAGACGTGTGAACAGGGGAATTTTCACGATAAAAGCCTTCTTTGTGGAATGAATGAAAAGAGAGGGCGTTTTTCGAACAAAGGAGGGTAGTGTATTTAGATTTATCTGTCAATGAGATAGTTACAACTTGTTTGCTCTATTTTTCATGACTCTTCCGAAAACGGCTTCCGATGGCTCTAAAAGTGGGTCGAATGGTTGTTTTTACTGCTTTAGCGACTGCCGCAAGGCATGTTTTAGCTTGTCGATGGCGTCAATCGACCCCACAAAGTTACGCATTTACTTCGGACTGTCTTCACTCCCCCTTGGTTTTTTGAGTTGGAACAGAGCGGAAGGAGGGACTTACTTGATTTGTTAACGAAAGTAAAACACAAGGAGCAGAGAGGAGAAGAAGATGAGTGGAGAGTTCTTGAATCGGTTGTAAACTATTGGTTGTTAGCGGTTTATAATCAGTTCTTTAAAGCGACAGATCATTTGTTGGGGCTCCATTGGACCTTACATCCTTACACCTTACATTCTTACGTTTTCATTTTTTGAAGCATGGCAAAGTGGGGTAAAAAAGAGTTCAAAGAAATAGTATATATAATATTAATTCAAGTTTCGCAAGTTCCTTAGCTTGCTATCTTTAGTTCATAAATCTGTATAA
>ENA-OPCG01000965-OPCG01000965.1-human-gut-metagenome-genome-assembly--contig:-NODE-965-length-10623-cov-2.849451_pt1 | contig 10623 bp, 4 predicted proteins | sample MGYA00241248_ERZ501476 | MGnify/ENA primary metagenome ERZ501476 (study PRJEB25962, sample SAMEA2042629) | human gut metagenome | biome: human gut; feature: human-associated habitat; material: faeces... | reverse complement strand
AGCAAGTGTAAGTCACAGCAGTCAAAAAAGCAGGCTTCAGGTCTTGATTTCACAGAGAGACAGGCTGGTGCAATATTAGAAATGCGTCTGTACAAGCTGATTGGACTCGAAATTGAGGCTCTGATTAAGGAACACGAGGAGACCAGGACAAAGATTGCAGAGTACAGCGATATTTTAGAGCATCGCTCATCCATGGCAAAGGTCATTATGAAGGAGCTTAAAGCGTTCCGCAAGGAGTATGCAAGGGACAGACGCACAGAGCTTGACAATCTCGAGGAAGCTGTTGTGGTCAAAAAAGAGCTTGAGGTATCGGATGTAGTGCTGCTTATGGACCGCTTCGGCTATGTGAAGACAGTAGATACTTCAACCTATGATAGAAACAAAGATACAGCTGACGCAGAGAACAAGCTGATATTAAAGGTCAAAAATATAGATAAGCTGTGCATTTTCACAAACAACGGAAACATGCATCTTGTCAAGGTGTTAGACCTGCCTTACGGCAAATTCCGTGACAAGGGCACACCTATTGACAATGTAAGCAACTATGACAGCAGTAAGGAGGATATAGTATTTATAGCACCTCTTATGGATGTTGAAAAGCACAAGCTTATATTTGGAACGAAGTCAGCCATGATAAAGCTCGTGGATGGTGCTGAGTTTGTGGTGACACGAAAGACTTCGCAGGCCACAAAGCTCATGGATGATGATGAGCTGTTATTTGTTGACATGCTTTCAGAGAATGCTACAATGGTAATGCGTTCAAAGAAGGAGATGTTCCTTCGAATCGACTGTGGCACAATTCCTGAAAAGAAAAAGGCAGCAGTAGGTGTCAGGGGAATGAGGCTTGACAGAGAGGATGAGCTTACTGACATTTATCTGCTTTATGACCAGGAGGAAAAAGAGGTCGAGGTAAAGGGTAAGCAGGTGGCGCTTCACAGGCTGCACATTGCAAACCGTGACACTAAGGGCGTGAAGAAATAATATACCGCATGACAATATAGCGTAAAGCATAAACTGTGCACGGTTTTGAGTATGTATGGCCTGGAACAGTTAAAATACCTGACATGAAAGGAAGCGATGAGCTTGTTGGACAAATTAAGAGAGCTTGGCATTTCAGAAAATCTGATTAAGGAAATTGAAAAGTTTCGCTCGCAGTATCCGGTGGACAAGGAGTATGAGTCAAGAATCCCCGTGCCTACACAGTTTTATTACGGAAGCGATGTGTGGGAGCAGGCTATAACCGCCGTTTTATGTGGAGAAAATCTGCTTTTAGTAGGAGAAAAGGCCACAGGAAAGAATCTTTTCGCAGAGAATCTGGCAGGTGTATTTAACAGACCACGCTGGGATGTGTCATTTCACGTAAATATGGATGCAGCATCACTTATCGGAACCGATACGTTTAGCGCCGGAGAAGTAACCTTCAGGCCGGGACCTGTGTATACAGCCGCAAAAACAGGCGGCTTTGCGGTACTTGATGAGATAAATATGGCAAAAAGTGAAGCTATGGCAGTGCTTCATGCCACACTTGATTTCAGACGTACAATAGATGTGCCGGGCTATGACAGACTGTCGCTTCATCCGGCAACAAGATTTATTGCCACGATGAATTACGGCTATGCAGGCACAAAGGAGCTAAATGAGGCTCTTGTATCACGTTTTGCGGTAATCCGGATGCCTATGATTTCAAAAGAGAGCCTTGTGAAGCTCATAAAGGAACATTATCCTGCAATACGTGAAGCGGGAGCAAATGAGCTTGCGGAGGTATTTCTTGAACTGCATACCAAGTGCAAAAATGGCGAGATATCATCAAAGGCACTTGATCTGCGTGGTCTCATCGGTTCAATTGGTATGATGGAAAAGGGCTTAAATATATATACAGCTCTGGATATGGGTATAACAAACAAGAGCTTTGATGAATATGAGCAGACGCTTATCCGTGATACAATCCGTGCAAGAATCTCAAGGAAGATGAGCGGAGAGCAGCTGTTTTGTTGATATGAGCTTGTGACATATGAAGGAATGGAACATATGGAAGAACAGGATATAAAGGAAGCAAAAAGAGCAAGAAACTTCATATGGATGGCGGCCTGTGATTATGACATAGAGCCGCTTTTTCTGGCATTTGCACCGGATGGCACTGCGGATATTTACCTTAATCTGATTATTGGGCTTGAATACAAGTGGTATGAGCATGATAAGATAGATGCCTTATTCAATCAGCTGACAGGAAAAAACGCCATGCTTTATGAGGGTCTTTTATGGATAGGTTTGGAAAATGCCCTGTATGAAAAGGAGAGACAAACGAGGCCTGCCTTATATGATTTAAGGCTTGAGTACGCGAAAAAGAGCCTTGCAGGAGTCAATAAAAACAGGGAGTATTCGAGGATTGATATAATCAGAAATGCACATTGCAGAAGGATACTTGGAAAACCCTTAGGTCTTTGCAAGGAGGATGAAGAGATACTGCATGCTTTTTGTTTTACACCTGATATGACAACGGATGAGATTATAGAAAAAACGCGAGAAAATCTGTGGAAGTATTTCTCGTATAAGCCGATAAAGGTGGCAAAGCCACAGGGCATATATTTCTTGCAGAAGGTAGCAGGAGCATTTCATTCAATAGGAAAAGTCAGCACACAGTATGTCAGAGCGAATAGCTTTTATGATAAAAATATGGCCTCGGACACAGCAGCTTTGTCTATGGAGCATTCAAAGAGATATCTGCTGCAGTTTGCACTGCAGAAAGATCCAATAGAAGCGAAGCGGTATGTGACAGCCTGCTTTGGAAAAAGCATGTATTCTGACAGGCAGCAGGCCGAGATGGAGAAAAAGCTCTGTGTAGGAAATCACAAAAACTGTCATTTGCTTTTTACCAGAGGTATTTCATCGGAGAAAAAGCAGACTGTACCTGATGAGATTGACAACAAAAGAGAACGCAGGGAAATTCTTGCATTTACAAAAGAGACAGCCATGCAATACGACAAGAATAAAGAGCATTTTGAAAAAAACATGGCAGTGTATCAAAACAGTATAAGGAGACTTACAGAAAGCCTTAGAATGCACCTGGAGACAGCAGATGAGACATTTATGGATGCTTCCACACACGGCAGGATAAAGCCTTCGAGAGTATGGAAGGCCCTGTACTTGGACAATCCGCGTGTTTTTGAGCGAAAAGATGAGGTGGAGACGCCGGGCTTTTCTGTCGACATACTGATGGATGCGTCTTCTTCCAGAAAACAGATGCAGCAGAAGATAGCAGCACAGGCATATGTACTGTCAAAGAGCCTGACAAATTGTGGCATACCGGTGCAGATTTACTCATACTGCAGCATAAGAGGCTACACGGTGATGCACATTTTTAAGGAATATGATGATTATGGTGTGGAGGATGAGCTGTTTCATTTTGTTGCGGCAGGAAATAACAGGGATGGTCTTGCTCTGCGCGCGGCATCACATCTGATGGAGCTAAGTCCAAAGCCCAAGAAGTTACTTTTCATGTTTTCGGATGCAAGTCCCCAGGATGATCAGATAGCAGGGGAGGGAGCCTTTTATAAGGACAGGGAGGACACTGATGCTCTTGCTGTTAAAGACACCGTAAATGAGGTGCAGAGGCTTAAAAACCATGGAATAGACGTAATTGGCATCTTCATGGGAAGTGCGCATGACAGTGAGCTTGCAACAAAGATATTCGGCAGAAGTTTAGTGAAGATAAAGAGTATTAACTAGTTTGCCGATGCTGTCGGACGCGTGTTAAATGAGATACTGACCTAGCATTTTAATTAAAAGTACAATAAATTTAAAGCAATGGAGATAACAAATGAAAGCAATATTATTTGATTTGGACGGAACTCTGATTGACTCATCAGAGGGCATCACAAAGTCGGCACAATATGCACTTTCACACTTTGGCATAGATGAGCCGGACAGAAACAGTCTGTTTTTCTTTATAGGACCGCCGCTCATAAACACATTTATGGAGCATTACGGATTTACTAAGGAGAGAGCACTTGAAGCGGTCGGAAAGTACAGAGAACGCTATAACAAAATAGGTATATTTGAATGTTCGCTTTTTCCGGGAGTAAAGGAATGCATAGAGGCGCTTAAAGCAGCCGGATATAGGATAGGACTTGCATCATCGAAGCCGGAAAAATCGTGTGAGCGTATTTTGGAGCATTTTGGAATACTGGATATGTTTGATGAGGTGGTCGGAGCTACATTTGACGGCAGGATAGATACAAAGGAAGAGGTGCTTAACGAGGTGATGCGCCGGTGGTCAGACATTCCAAGGGATGAGATGTGTTTAATCGGAGATACTATGTTTGATATCGAGGGAGCAAATCGTGTTAATGTGCCAAGCATAGCGGTAAGCTTTGGCTTTGGAGATGTTAACGAGATGGTGAGTGCCGGTGCAAAAGCTGTGATAGATGATATAAGGCAGCTTCCTGATGTGATTTCTAAGCTTTTTGATTAGCTTTTATGAAAATGCAATGCATTGAGACCTAAGGTTATAAACAGTAGATAGGAATGGGATTTCATGAATAAGAATTTAAAATTAAGAGCGATAGTGTGGGAGATAATTGTCCCGATTGTGCTTTACTACATTGTTTTTCTAAGTACGATGTACTTTATTTTTGCGTTTATCGGACACACAGCTTCGACATACATGATAGCGCAGATAATATCTGCAGCAATTACAATACCATTTATGTATTTTGCAAGCTATAAGCCGACACAGCAGATGTTTGTCAAAAAACCAAAGATAGACAGGGCACTTTTTATAAATGTGCTCTGGGTGATTGTGATTACACTTTTCATTTCATTTGCACTCAATAATATCATCACCATGTCACCGCTTATCGGGCTCTCGGAAGGATATGCCAGGGCGAATGAGAGCTTTTATGCAAGCACTCTTGTAATTGAGCTGATAGGCTCGGCAATTCTTTCTCCGATTATGGAGGAGCTTGTTTTCAGAGGCATCGTATTTGGAAATATGCGCAAAATAATGAATGTGCCACAGGCTGTATTTTTGTCGGCGCTTTTGTTTGGGCTCATTCATTTTAATATAGTGCAGTTTGTTTATGCGTTTTTACTTGGCCTTGTGCTTGCAGCTTTTATGTATAAGTCAGGGCATGTGTATGCGGCCATGATTGGGCATATTACCGCAAATGCGTTTGCTGTTATAAGGACAGAGACCGGTATTTTGAAGTGGACTGTTGATGGCAGTGTAATGGCATGGGTGGTATCTGTCATGTGCCTTGGTGTTGGTGCTGTGATATTTTATTATTATGCGAAGCACACAGAAGGAACTGTTTAGCATGGACCGAAACGGAGTGTAGACAAAATACGAGTATCGTGCAGTTTTACGAATATGAGCAATGCGATTTAGGATAGTTACCGGATGTTTATAAAAATCAGCTATACAATAAAAAGTATAGCTGATTTTTTTATGATATCAGCCAAGAAAAGTTACTGTAAAGTATACACAATTCAGACACAATTTGCTGAAACAGTGTTTTATGCCTTACTTTATTGAAAAAAGTTTTGGAATTTTAAAAAGTAAATTGTGCGTATAGCCTTATAAAAAAGATAAAAATACAATTATAGTCAGAAAAATAACTTTATAATATTAAGTTATCAAATAATCAGACAATAGCGAGAAAAAAACTGTTTACATTGGGCTTTCATCGTTGTAAAATCATAAACAGGAAATGATTCACTTCTTAATAAGTTATCCGTTAACAAATTTACACTAGGAAAGGAAGAACCTATGAGTAAACAATGGAATGAAAGCACAGCCACAGCTAAGGGATTATATGATCCTCGCTACGAGCATGATAACTGTGGAATTGGTGCAGTAGTAAATATCAAAGGTATCAAAACACATGAGACAGTCGAGAATGCTTTAAAGATTGTTGAGAACTTAAAGCACAGAGCCGGAAAAGACGCTGACGGTAAGACCGGAGACGGTGTCGGCATCCTGCTTCAGATTTCTCATAAGTTTTTTAAGAAGGTTACAAAGCCACTTGGAATAGAGCTTGGAGATGAGAGAGATTACGGTGTGGGAATGTTTTTCTTCCCTAATGATGAGTTCAAGACTATTCAGGCAAAGAAGATGCTTGAGGTTATCGTGGAGAAGGAGGGGCTTGAGTTCCTCGGATGGAGAGAAGTGCCTACAGAGCCTGATAAGCTTTCTAAAAAAGCCAGAGACTGTATGCCATGCATCATGCAGTGCTTTGTAAAGAGACCTGAGGATGTTGAGAGAGGACTTGAGTTTGACAGAAAGCTGTATGTTGCAAGACGTGTTTTCGAGCAGTCAAACGACAATACATATGTGGTTTCCTTCTCAAGCAGAACAATAGTATATAAGGGAATGTTCCTTGTAGAGCAGCTCAGACAGTTCTTCATGGATTTACAGGATCCTGATTATGAGTCAGCAATCGCCACAGTACATTCAAGATTCTCTACAAATACAAACCCAAGCTGGGAGAGATCTCATCCAAACAGATTTATCGTGCACAATGGTGAGATTAACACTATTCTTGGAAACTCTGACAAGATGTCAGCACGTGAGGAGAACATGGAGTCTCCTAAGCTTAAAAAAGAGTTCCAGAAGGTTTTGCCGGTTATCAATGCGGCAGGATCTGACTCAGCAATGCTTGATAATGCGCTTGAATTCCTGGTAATGAGTGGTATGGAGCTTCCACTTGCCGTTATGATAATGATTCCTGAGCCATGGGCAAACAATTCAATCATGACTCAGAAGAAGAAGGATTTCTACCAGTATTACGCTACAATGATGGAGCCATGGGATGGTCCGGCTTCAATCGTATTCTCAGATGGTGATTTAGTCGGAGCAGTGCTTGACAGAAACGGACTTCGTCCATCACGTTACTATGTGACAGATGATGATTATCTTATCCTTTCATCTGAGGTCGGAGTGCTTGAGATTGACCCTACAAAGATTGTGAAAAAGGATCGTCTCCGTCCGGGAAAGATGCTCCTTGTGGATACTGTTGCAGGAAAAATCATAGATGATGATGAGCTCAAGGAGAGATATGCAGACAAGCAGCCTTATGGTGAGTGGATTGACAGATACATGGTAAATCTTAAGGATTTAAAGATTCCTAACCAGAGAGTGCCTGAGTATACAAAGGAAGAGCGCCAGAGAATGCAGAGAGCCTTCGGTTACACATATGAGTCACTCAAGGATTCAATCCTTCCTATGGCTAAAAATGGTGTTGAGGGCACAGCGGCCATGGGTACTGATACACCGCTTGCAGCTTTATCAGGTAACAGGGAGCCGTTATTCAACTACTTTAAGCAGCGCTTCGCACAGGTAACAAACCCGCCTATCGATTCAATCCGTGAGGAGGTTGTCACATCAACCACACTCTATATCGGTGAGGCCGGAAACGTGCTTGAGGAAAAGCCGGAAAACTGCCGTGTACTTAAGATTAACAACCCAATCCTTACAAACACTGACCTTATGAAGATTAAGAATTTAAAGGCCGATGGCTTTAAGGTAGAGGTTTTACCTATTATATATTACAAGAACACAAGTCTTGAGAAAGCTGTAGACAGACTTTATATAGAGGCTGACCGTGCATACAGGGACGGAGCCAACATTATTATCCTTTCAGACAGGGGCGTTGATGAGAACCACGTTGCAATTCCTTCACTGCTTGCAGTTGCTGCATTGCAGCAGTATCTTGTAAAGACAAAAAAGAGAACATCGCTTTCGCTCATTCTTGAGTCAGGAGAGCCGAGAGAGGTTCATCATTTTGCTACACTGCTTGGCTTTGGTGCAAGTGCAATCAACCCTTATCTGGCACAGGATACAGTTAAGCAGCTTGTTGACGAGCATATGCTTGACAAGGATTATTATGCAGCAATCGATGATTACAACCATGCAATCATCACAGGTATCGTAAAAATTGCAGCAAAGATGGGTATTTCAACCATCCAGTCATATCAGGGCTCAAAGATTTTTGAGGCAATCGGTATTGACAAGAGTGTTATTGACAAGTATTTCACAAATACAGTAAGCCGTATCGGTGGAATTACATTACAGGATATCGAGAACGATGTGAATGAGCTTCACTCTGCGGCCTACGATCCGCTCGGACTTGAGACAGATGTTACACTTGACAGCAAGGGCAGACACAAGATGAGAAGCGGAGCTGATGACCATCTGTACAATCCGGCTACAATCCATCTTCTCCAGCAGTCGACACAGCGCGGTGACTACAATATGTTCAAGCAGTACACAGCACTTGTGGACGAGGAAGAGAAAAATACAAACATCCGTGGACTCATGGATTTCAACTATCCTAAGAAGGGTGTCAAGCTCGAGGAGGTTGAGAGCGTTGACTCAATTGTGACACGTTTCAAGACAGGTGCTATGTCATACGGATCTATTTCCAAGGAAGCACATGAGACACTTGCAATTGCCATGAACCATCTGCACGGAAAATCAAATACCGGTGAGGGTGGAGAGGACAAGGATCGTCTCACAATCGGAAAAGACGGAAAGAACCGCTGTTCAGCAATCAAGCAGGTTGCTTCAGGACGTTTTGGTGTCACAAGCAGATACTTAACAAGCGCACAGGAGATTCAGATTAAGATGGCACAGGGTGCTAAGCCGGGTGAGGGCGGACACTTACCAGGAAAGAAGGTTTATCCTTGGATTGCAAAGACAAGACTTTCAACACCGGGTGTTGCACTCATCTCTCCACCACCACACCACGATATTTATTCTATCGAGGATTTGGAGCAGCTTATATTCGACTTAAAGAATGCAAACAGAGATGCAAGAATCTCAGTCAAGCTCGTTTCTGAGGCCGGTGTAGGAACTGTTGCGGCAGGCGTTGCAAAGGCCGGAGCACAGGTCATCCTGATCTCAGGTTACGACGGAGGAACAGGTGCAGCACCTAACAACTCCATCCATTACGCAGGACTCCCTTGGGAGCTTGGACTTGCAGAGACACATCAGACACTTATCATGAATGATCTCAGAAATAAGGTCATCCTTGAGGCAGACGGTAAGCTGATGACAGGCCGTGACGTTGCGATAGCTGCAATGCTCGGAGCTGAGGAATTTGGATTTGCAACAGCACCGCTTGTAACAATGGGTTGTGTCATGATGAGGGTATGTAACCTTGACACATGTCCTGTCGGAATAGCAACTCAGAACCCAGAACTCAGAAAGAGATTCAGAGGTAAGCCTGAGTACGTGAAGAACTTCATGCTGTTCATAGCAGAGGAGCTTCGAGAGTACATGAGCAAGCTCGGCGTTAGAACAGTCGATGAGCTGGTTGGACGTTCAGATCTCCTCATGAGCAGCGACAGAGCAGATGAGAGAAATGTCATCCTTGATAAGATAATTAACAATCCTTATATAGATATGCCACAGAACAAGGTAAAGTATCACGAGAAGAATGTCTATGACTTCCAGCTTGAGAAGACAGTAGATATGAGAATTCTCATGAAGAAGCTTGGACCTGCACTTGAGAAGGGACAGAAGAAGAGCGTTGAGCTTGATGTGGTCAACACAGACAGATCTGTTGGAACGATATTCGGTTCAGAGATCACAAAGAAGTACGGCGAGTCACTTGATGAGGACACATACATCGTCAAATGCAACGGCGCCGGCGGACAGAGCTTTGGAGCATTTATTCCAAAGGGACTTACACTTGAGCTGGTGGGCGACAGCAACGATTACTTCGGCAAGGGTCTGTCAGGTGGTAAGCTGATAGTTTATCCGCCTCGTTCAGTTAAGTACAAGCATGAGGATAACATCATCATAGGAAACGTTGCACTGTACGGTGCCACAAGTGGTAAGGCATTCATCAACGGTGTTGCCGGCGAGAGATTTGCAGTTCGTAACTCTGGTGCCACGGCGGTCGTTGAGGGTGTTGGCGATCACGGATGTGAGTACATGACAGGTGGTAAAGTAGTAGTTCTTGGAACAACAGGCAAGAACTTTGCAGCCGGAATGAGCGGTGGTATTGCATATGTACTTGATATGGGCAACGATCTGTACAAGAGACTTAACAAAGAGATGATATCCATAGAGGCTGTGACAGACAAGTACGAGGTGAGCGAGCTGAAGCATCTCATCATGGATCATGTAAATTATACAAATTCAGAGATAGGCAAGAGGATTCTTGAGAACTTTGAGGGATATCTTCCAAAGTTCAAGAAGATCATACCAAAGGATTACAAGAAGATGATGAATATGATAGTTGCATTTGAGGAGAAGGGCCTGAGCCGCGAGAAGGCAGCTATCGAAGCATTCTACAAGGTTAAGAACGGAGGTAAGTAGGAATGGGAAAACCAACTGGATTTTTAGATTATGAAAGAGAAGACGCCCGTGCAGAATCTCCGAAAGAACGAATCAAACATTTTAACGAATTTCATATTCCTCTTTCAAGAGAAGAACAGCAGAAACAGGGTGCAAGATGTATGGACTGTGGCGTTCCATTCTGCCAGGCAGGTATGAACATATGCGGAATGACATCGGGCTGTCCGCTGAACAACCTGATCCCAGAGTGGAATGATATGCTCTATAACGACAATCTTGAGCAGGCATTTGCAAGACTCAGCAAGACCAACTGTTTCCCT
>ENA-OPCG01000958-OPCG01000958.1-human-gut-metagenome-genome-assembly--contig:-NODE-958-length-10680-cov-2.266635_pt1 | contig 10680 bp, 5 predicted proteins | sample MGYA00241248_ERZ501476 | MGnify/ENA primary metagenome ERZ501476 (study PRJEB25962, sample SAMEA2042629) | human gut metagenome | biome: human gut; feature: human-associated habitat; material: faeces... | reverse complement strand
CTGTCTGTCTGTCTGTCTGTCTGTCTGTCTGTCTGTCTGTTAGGATTGTCTTTCCTGTCTCTGCAAATGTCAACAGTACATCTCGATAATATTCATATTGTTTCTGGCGTGCCTCAATTTCTGCTGGCAGACCAATGCTCAAATCAGAACAAATTGTTTCAAAATTGTCAAGGACCTCTACTAACTTGCCTTGTATATCCTTTGGTGGCACTGGTACTTTATATGCAAGCACCTTCTGAAAATCCAGAGAATCTACTGTGCCACCTTGCTTTTTTGTTTTTACCAAAATATCTTTTCCTCTCCCCTGTATTACATGAAATGCATATCTAGGAAGAACATCTTTATTCACAACAAGTATTTTTATATCCTGATTCACTGTCGTTTCAAAAGGTACATAAGCAACTGGAAAAGTATGTTTTAAAATTCCGGATCTTGTTACAACTGCAATACTATTCGCTGGATATACTTTCATAGACGATTCTTTTACAGCTTTTTCTGTAATATGATCTTGCGTATCTGCTAATGTTGATATTTTTATGTCTTTCGATGAAATCCAAGGGATTGTCCCTTGTTCCCAAAAGCTCTTTTCTGACATAGATGGTGTTTTCCCACCATACCACTTTCCCAACTCAGAAATCGGCTTTATCGGATAAATTTCATTATGAGATAGTAATTTATCTCTGTAAAATTCATACTGTTTCTTCCGAGCTGTAAGCTCGGCTGTAAGTTCGGCTGTAAGCAACGTAAAACTGTCCAAAATATGGACTATTTCACGTTGTACCTCCAGAGGAGGTACGGCGACCTTCACTTCGTTCAGTTTCGCTGGTGATACTTCTATAACTTTCGTTCCATGAGCCATTTTTCTCTTTTGATCCTGAAACATTTGGCTACTCAAATAGTACACTAAATATTTTGGATTTTGATTATGATGTATTATGGCAGTGTGCCCGCTTACAGCTATTTTATCATTCCCCAACCATGCGATACACTTACATACATCTTCTACATTCTCACTGGTTACTGCCATTATAATGTCACCCGGTTCCGCAAATTTTTGTTTCTTTGCAACTTCAGGATCTATATAACTATCTGTCCTATTAACAAACAAATTATATTTCGTATATATCTGTCCATAATGTATACAGGGGATTCCATTTGAAACATAATGTTTCTTTTGAAAATTTCCTCCTCTGCTTATACTCGCTATCTCTCCTAGTGGCTTATATTCAACGCCTTCTGGGCACAGTTCTTTTAGTAATCTACTCAGTTTACTCATTCTGTATCCTCTTTCCTTATCATATCTAAAGCGGCAAGTGCATATTCATATTGTCTGCTATCATAAGAAGTCACACTGTATTTTTCTTCATCCGTATCTATCATAACAATTTCATTATCTTCTATAACATTTATAATTATCTTTCTAAAATGATATTTACCAACATTAACATTTTTCATTAATTCAAATAATTCATCATCATTAATTGAAAAAAACGAAAACATTGCATCAATATATATATCCATATTTTTAAATTCTTTGTACCCACCTCTATCTATCTTTTCTATCTTACTTCTTATTGAGGTCTCTAAATCCACCAAAGAAGTTTCCTCATACAATTGATCTATATCCTCTTTAAGCCAGTTCTGCATGCCTCCTGTGTATGTATATCCTAGCTGCTCCATTCTTTTAACATATTTACTTTTTATCTTCTTATCATTGGTATTGTTTGCCTTTATCCAACATGCCTTAGCCTCTCTTAAAGAACTTGGTACAGCACTCGTTACTTCTACACCTACTTGTAATACATCATTCTGCAAATCGGGTTTATCAAGAATTGACAAATCTGTATACATCTCAGGATATACTCTCTCTAACAAAATCTTTGCATAACATTCTTCATATCTATATTTTTCATGCTCTCCAATGTTGCTTTTTGATTTGTTTTTCATTCATTTTTACCATTTTCTATTTCTGCAATAATCTTATCAATTTCATCACGAAGCACCTGTTCACGAGCAACGATCTCTTTAATCTCAGCATTTAACTTTACAATATCAATCTTTTCCCTTGTATCCTCAGCTTCAACATATGTTGACACAGACAAATTATAGTCATTTGTAGATACCTCTTCATATGTAGCCAGATGTGAAAAATGCTGAACATCTTCACGCTTTGTAAATGTTTCTACAATTTTATCTATATTCTCTGGTGTCAGTTTATTGTTGTTTGTAACCTTGACACACTCCTTGGTTGCATCTATAAATAAGGTCTTATTGTCTGTCTTATTCTTCTTCATAACCATAATGCACGTTGCTATTGAAGTTCCAAAGAACAGATTGCTTGGCAACTGTATGACACAATCCACATAGTTATTATCTACAAGATATTTTCTGATTTTTTGCTCTGCGCCGCCACGATACATAATGCCAGGAAAGCATACTATCGCTGCAGTTCCATTTGACGCAAGCCATGCCAAACTATGCATTATAAATGCCATATCCGCCTTGCTCTTAGGAGCCAATACTCCCGCAGGAGAAAATCTTGGATCATTTATAAGAAGTGGATTCTCGTCTCCAGCCCATTTTATTGAATACGGCGGATTAGACACTATAAGCTCAAATGGCTCATCATCCCAATGCTGCGGACTGGTAAGTGTATCCTCACATGCTATATCAAACTTATCAAATCCAACATCATGAAGGAACATATTTATACGGCAGAGGTTATATGTAGTTATATTTATCTCCTGTCCATAAAATCCATTTCTGATGGCATCCCTGCCAAGAACTTTTTCCGCCTTAAGCAGCAATGAACCAGATCCGCAAGCAGGATCATATACCTTATTTATTTCGGTCTTGCCTACTGTTCCAAGCCTTGTAAGAAGTTCAGACACATCCGCAGGCGTGAAGAACTCACCGCCAGATTTACCTGCATTCGACGCATACATAGTCATGAGATACTCATACGCATCGCCAAATGCATCTATAGAATGATCTTTCACATCGCCAAGATTCATATCTCCCACTCCATCGAGGAGCTTTACAAGTTTCTCATTTCTCTTGGCAACAGTAGAACCAAGCTTATTACTATTAACATCGAAATCATCAAAGAGTCCTGCAAAATCATTCTCTGCCTCACTGCCCTTTGCTGAATCCTCTATATGCCTGAATACGTTTTCAAGTGTCTCATTCAGATTTTCGTCTTCTGCCGCCCTTGCTCTGACATTGCAGAACAGCTCACTTGGAAGTATGAAGAATCCCTTTTCTTCCACCAAACCTTCTCTAGCCTCTTCTGCATCCTCATCAGGCATAACGGCAAAATCAAAGTCTGCATTACCAGCCTCTGCCTCACCCTCATTTATGTAATTACATAGATTTTCAGAAATATATCTATAGAACATTGTTCCTAATACATAATTCTTGAAATCCGTCCACAGCTCCACGTAACTCATCTGCTATCGCCCAGATGGCGCGATGAAGTTCATCTCGTTCCTGTTCTTTCTTGGTGTCTATCATCTAATCTCTCCTGCATTTTATCTTTTTATATTAAATATCACATGTTATACGCGTTACTACCTTTTTTGAAATAGTAAGAACTGCCATATATGCCACTAATATAATTCCAATTAGAATTTTATTAAATTCGGCTTTCGACATCAATACCAATAACCCATTATGTACTAAATAAAACAAGAGAAATAACATACTACCTACTGCTGGTGAACTTCTTCTTTTATAAAATATCCCTACAACCATATATGTAATTAGCACAAGCGCTGCCCCTATTATCATGTTGAAAAAAACTGGACCAAATGGTACTTCTATGGCTGCATTTTCAAATGGGTTTGATACAAAAAACTGTCTAATTATCACACTCACTGTATGAACCAAATAATACATTTTTACCTCCTTTATGATTTATATAAAATACAAGCTTTTATTACAGTTTATATTTTAGTTTTACAAATGTTATAGTTTTTATGTCCTTTCGTTTTGCATACACCTTTTTATATTTTACAATATATCTTTCTATATGTAAAACTGCTCTTCCTCTTTTTCCGGCTACTTACGCCATTTTTCCCACATAAGCAACAATCTTAACCCTCCCTTTACCATACCAACTTCTAAAATCCACTTTTATACAATTCTACTCCATTTGCTGTACTATTTTTTTCTCACCAGGCAAAGCAAAAAGGACAGCCACCATTCTGGTGATCTGCCCTTGTCTTTTTCATTATCCTATTTTATCCAGCCCCACCCCAATCTTCAAGTTTCTCTCCGTCTCCACCCTATCAAACTTAACCACATAGCACCCTATATCTCCCCTGATACCGGTGATCGTGCCCTCGCCGAACACCTTATGTCTCACCCGGTCGCCCACCTTGATCTCTGTGTCAGGTGGATATATCCGGGCTTCATTTGCGGCTATATAGCTCTTGGTATCGTCTATCAGGCGCTGCGGGAGCTCGTTCACGTAGTCGATTGCTTCCCGGTCTATGTTGAAGATGAACCGGGACGGGTATCTGAAAGAATCATCGTAGTTCAGCCCCTCGGCATCGCTGATGTACAGACCGCGCTCCGCTCTGGTACATGCCACGTATGCCATGCGTCGTTCCTCCTCGAGCATCGCCTCAGTGTCCACGTGCTTGCTTGGGAATATGCCTTCATTTACACCGCACACGAACACATATGGGAACTCCAGGCCCTTTGCGGTGTGTATGGTCATCATCGTCACAGAATTCTTGTCCTTCTCCCTGTCATTGTTCGTGTAGAGAGCTATGCTCTGCAGATATTCCTCCAGTGTGTTCTCCTCACCAGAGGTCTTCTCATATTCGTCTATCGACTGCTTCAGCTCTGCCAGGTTGTCCAGCCTTTCCTGTTCGCCAGCCTGTCTGAGCATCGCCTCGTAGCCCGTGGCGGCCATGAGCTCCGTCACAAGATCAGACAGACTTTTCTCCTTGTATGTCTTCCTGAAATTATCTATGATATCGACAAAGGCTGAAGCACCTGTCGACTTAACAGTCTTCTCCTCCAGAAGATCCTGAAGACCGCTGTACAGTGAGCATCTGTGAGTCTCACAGTACGACTTCAGCATCGACATTCTCTTTTTGCCAAAGTTCCGCTTTGGTTCATTTATCACCCTGCGAAATGACAGATCATCCGCGTATGCCACCATCCTGAGATATGCCAGCACATCCTTTATCTCCTTGCGTTTGTAGAACTCCGTTCCGCTGTAGAGGATATACGGGATCTTTGTCTTGATAAATGCTTCCTCTATGCTTCTCGACACGAAATGTGACCTGTACAAAACGGCTATGTCACTGTACTTTGTGCCCGCCTCAACCAGTCTTTTTATCTCGTTTGTCACCCACTGGGCTTCATCCCCGGTGGTTCTGGAATGTACGTACAGAGGGCGTGCCTCAGACGGCTTCACAGCCACAAGCCTGTGGGGCAGTCTGTTCCTGTTCTTCTCGATCAGTGAGTTGGACACCGCCAGTATGTCAGGAGTTGAACGATAATTCGTGTCGAGGAATATGGTCTGTGTATTCTCATGGTTCTTGTCGAATTCCAATATGTACTCTATCCTTGCCCCACGCCACGTATATATGGTCTGATCCGGATCGCCCACGATGAACAGATTCCTGTGATAGCCGCTGAGTATCTCCGCCAGCGCATACTGGTTACCGCTGACATCCTGAAACTCGTCCACCATGACATACATCATGCGTTCCTGCCATTTGCGGCATTTCTCCGCATCGGTTCTGAGGATGTGGAGCGCAATGGTTATGAGATCATCATAGTCAAGTCCATACACCTTCTTCTGTTCGTACAGGTATCCCAGAAATACTTTTTCAGGTATGTCTGAAGCCTTCTCATAATCCGCCAGCAGTCTGTCGTTGCTTATGTCCGCCAAATATGCAATGTGCTGCATCTCGTTCTTCATCGCCGATATGTGATCCCTGGCCATGTCAAATGTATATGTTCTCGACTGTATATGGGCATTCTCGTACACCGTTTTGAGTATATCCTCCGTGTCCTCGCTGTCCATCACCACAAAGTTCTGGGGATAATTGAGGGCATGGATATCCTCCCTCAGAAGCTTCACACAGAAGCCGTGAAATGTGCAGATGTATCCCGTATCACTGTCCCCGATCATCTGTCTGATACGTTTGCTCATCTCCCTCGCCGCTTTATTTGTAAATGTTACACACAGTATATTCGATGTGGATATTCCAAGCTCGTCCACCAGATACGCATACCTGTAAGTGAGCGCCTTTGTCTTGCCGGTTCCCGCTCCCGCAATTATGCGCACATACCCTTCTGTGGTGGTCACTGCCTCCCTTTGCTGTTCATTCAGTTCATCTATAAAATTATCCATACAGTCCTCCATATATTTGCAAACATATGTTCAGTATAGCAGATTATATCTTTCCTGTCACTACACTCATGGTTTTACACCAGAACGATCTTCACATAAAAAACAGGACAGCCACATCATCTGTGACCGTCCCGCCAACACATCAACGCATTTCATTTATTTTGACTTTTTGTATACCGCTTTCTTAGGAGTGTTCATTCCCTTCGCCTTGAGCTTCTTTGCATATGCGTCATATTTCTTCTTAGGAAGATATATCTTCACATTGCTCTTGACACCCTGGAAAGCATTCTTACCGATAGTCGTTATCCTTGTAGACTTTATGGTAACTTTTCCAAGCTTTCCACACTTGCTGAATGCTGCACCGCCTATGGTCTTAACGTTTCCTCCGATCACAACCGTGGTGAGATATTTGCGTCCTGTAAATGCTTTCGCTCCTACAGCCGTAACATTGAAGTTCACTCCACCGATCTTGACACTGGATGCAACCGTGAGTGACTTGAACTTCTTGTCGCTCTTCTTGCTTGTACTTCCAACAAGTGTCACTGTTCCCTTGCCATTTGAAGCGGCATTTGTCACCTTATATTTCAGATAGCCAGGCACGCCCTTCTGCGCAACTTTATATATCTTGCCCTTGCCAGCCTTGATAGCAAATGTCTTGCTGACGGAGCCTCTGTAATTACCCTTACCAGTGATCTTTACTGTCGCTGTACCGATATTCTTGTTGTTCTTGTACTGTACGGTGTAATCCACACCATTCTTCAGTGTTGTTTTGCCTCTCCTGAGCGCAAGCGATTTAACAGTGATAGGTGATCCTGTGTATGTATATCCATTCTTTTCTATACCGCTTACGACCACATTGTTCTTGGAATTTCCTATGTCTATTCCAAGGGCAGCTACTGACTCATAACGCTTGTACCCACACTTGGTACAGGTAAATGTCTTCTTACCTGCCGCTGTGTCTGTAGGCTTGGTCGTTATCGCTCCCTTGTCCCATGTGTGGTTTGCCAGGCCTGACTTCTCTCCACATGAGCACTGATACCAGTGAGATCTGCTGTCGCTCTTGTACTTATTGCCGTAATCGTGTACATGCTGCTCCGGCTCTTTCTCGACGGTGATCTTTACATTGAATACAACTCCATTGTAAGCCCTGTTCCATCCTGTAACTGATGTCCAGTCATAATTTACTGTGTCTGCAGGCTTGAAGCAAAGCTTGTATGTATTGCCATCCTCAACCTTTGTCGTTCTGTCTGTATACCATGTGTATACTCCATCCTCGCGCTCTGGAAGCTCTATGTCTGCAAGAGTCATATTCTCCTTAGCACTCAGTGAATCTATCGCCTGAGTAAATACTGCATTTGCAGGAAGAATCTGAACAGTTATCTCCACATGCTCTGCTCTCTCGTATACATCCTCATCTTCAGGTACAAATGTTGCAAGGAAAGTCTTTGTTCCAACCTCTCCCACAGATTCATCTGCATTCTCCCAGATGAACATTCCACCTGCTGTCTCAGGCAGGAGTATCTTGCCAACAGTGTCTCCGTATGTAGCTGTGACATTCTCCGGAACTGTAAATACAGGATCCTGCTTTCTCACATACACTGAAAGCTTCACTGCAATTCTCACACTTCCGTCTTCCAGTTCCTCATATGTTCCCTCTGCTGCATTGATCTTGCTCCAGTCATAGTTCGCTGTGTCGTCTGGAACAAAGTATGCATCGTAGGTCTCGCTTGTTCCAGCCTTGCCTACCTGCTGTGTTCCATCTGCCCACATGTACTTTCCTGCTGCCGATGTTGGAAGCCCCACATCCGCAAGGGTCTTGCCGGCATATGCGTCGCCCGCCTTTCCGGCAGTGAATGAAGGTATTCCCTTCTCCACGCTGGATATAATCAGTGTGAACTCAGCCACTGTCTGATTCTGTCCTCTCACCGTGAACTTGACTGTCTGTGCCTCAACACTTGCAGTCTTCGGCGTTCCATATACCTTTCCATCGTATATCACAAGTCCTGCCGGAAGTGTCTGTCCCTTTGCAAGGGAGTATGACACATATCCGTTGTCCACAGCTTCATCATTCTGGATCTCTATGGCTGTCAGATCATATAAAGGCTCATCCTTTGTGGTAGTCTTTCCAACCTGCGCCTTAACTGTATCCTCTGTCTTTGCGAGAGTTATATTTACGGCCTCCTGCTTTGCCATATTTACCGTAACTGTTGCCGGCTCATATGTCATGACGCCGCTCCAGAGACGGTTGTTACTTGTAGTCATGACTGTGTCATCCGGTCCAAATACAACTGAATCCACCGCCATTCCATCTATCGGCTCACCGTCTATTGTGATGTAGAACGACTTGCCACCCTGTATATAGAGTGCATCGTCACCGTCAACACCTGACTTCTTCTGACATCTTGTTGCCGATGAGCTCTTCTCTATCTTTGCATCGCCATCCTTGAAGCAGTATTCTGGATAATCCACATCCAGCTTGTAGAAAATGACGCTGTAATTTTTCAGTGCGTACACCATATCCGGGATCACTGTGGTGAGTATGCTTCCGCTTCCAAGACTTGACGTATATGCAAGCTGCTTCATATTACCATAGTTTACGATCATTGCACTGTTTGTGAGGTTGCCAAATGTAAACTGTGCATCAGCTCTGTTGATGAGCTTTGCATTTGTATTCAAGGTGATCCTCTCACTATTTGCTGCTGTGATATCCCCGTAGTTATCTACTGTTGCTGAAGCCTGAACATTTCCTTTCAGATTCCATGCACCTCTGTTGACCAGTGATCCTGTCATAGTCAGAGCGCCGTCCACATTCCATGTGCCAAGGTTCTCAACATCACCGGTAACTGTCGCTGTCGACGTATTTGTAAGAGCTGCGCCCTCGGCGATGGTCAGCTTTGAATCCTTGAGGATCTCAAGCTGTTTTACCTCCACCTCTCTGTCAAGTGTGTAGTCTCCGCCTATAGTTAATTTGCCGGCGAGAGACATATACAGTGAACCCAGACTCTCAACCTGGTAATTGTCAGCGGTGCCCTTTACAGTCGCTGTGGACTTTGCATTCTCGTCTACATACTCTACCTTGCCGACCTTACCGCCTGCCGCAAGTACAAAGTCACCTGTGACAGCGCCCTCTGTTCCTGCCTCAACGTATATATTTCCAATGCTGTGACCATAGTTAAATACCAATGCCTTGCTATGCTCATTGTTGACGTCATTTTTTCTGAGTTCTCCCGACTTTATCTCGGCATACAGATCTCCCTTCACATCTGACTGCTGGACAAAGTTGTTGCACTTCTCAGCGCACCATCTTCCATCAACCACACAGTTCACATTGCCAGATACGGCTGTTCCCGACACTCCGTTGAAGTAGGAGCGCTTGTTCATGTAATCCGCACCGTATATAAATGTATTGTAATGATCAGTTATACCAACTCTTATATCCACATCACCGGATACTGATCCACCCGATGTAACATACATATTCTCAGACTTTGTTGATTCCGGTGTGTACATCTGTGCAGACTTTGCAAATGTGAAGTCTACCTTCTCCGCATTTGTATTGTACGCACCGTATACCACGCTTCCTGCTCTTCCGTCCTCTGCCGTGAAGGTCACTGTCTTGACATCAGCGTTTCCTGCCGCAGCTACAGTGCCTGACACATAACCGTCCATGATCGTCATGGTTACATTTCCATCTATCGTCACGCGGTCTGCCTTGCTGTCAGTTGAACCCGCAGCACATATATTGCCGACATTTCCGCTTCTGAGTGTCACCGATATGTCACCGGTGTATTTATTTGCTGTGTCCGTATAGCCTGATATGCTGTAGCCTGACAGATCATATGTAACCTCTCCATCTATTCTAAGTGGTCTGTTGTCGTCTGCCACTCCGTTGTGATCAGCATCCAGATATACTGAGCTCTTGCTGCTGTCCGATGGATCAACTATTATCACTGCCGAATTTCCACCGAGATCAATGGTCTTATCCTCTGTGTTCACAGATACACCAAGCTTGTTGATATCAGGTATCTCCGTGCCTGCCGGCAGTACCTTGAATACCACTGGGAAATCAACCGATGTTCCATTTCGTCCTGTTATGACAAATGTTACTGTGCTTTCACCTGCATTCTTGGCTGTTCCTGTTATCTTACCCGACTCAAGCACAAGTCCTGATGGAAGTGTCGAACCGCTCTTCAGTCTGTACTGCATGTCAGTTCCATAATCCTTTGTGGTATCTCCTGTAACCTTGAGGATCGTGAGATCGTACGCTGGTGAAGCCGCTGTGTACTTGGTCTCCGCCGCCAGAG
>ENA-OPCG01000957-OPCG01000957.1-human-gut-metagenome-genome-assembly--contig:-NODE-957-length-10681-cov-5.412479_pt1 | contig 10681 bp, 9 predicted proteins | sample MGYA00241248_ERZ501476 | MGnify/ENA primary metagenome ERZ501476 (study PRJEB25962, sample SAMEA2042629) | human gut metagenome | biome: human gut; feature: human-associated habitat; material: faeces... | reverse complement strand
TGAAGCATGGCTACACCATCAAGATTTTCAACACCATCAACTTTCAGAAGTCGATGCACTATAACCCATTTGCCTATATCCATTCAGAAAAAGACATTCTGAAACTGGTGACAACGCTGATTGCCAACACAAAGGGTGATGGAAAAGCCGGTGATGAGTTCTGGACGAAGGCGGAAACGCTGCTCTACTGTGCCTTGATCGGATATATCCACTATGAAGCTCCGGTTGAGGAACAGAATTTCTCCACCCTGATTGAGTTCCTGAACGCAATGGAGGTGCGGGAAGATGATGAGGAGTTCCAGAACCCGGTGGATCTGATGTTTGAAGCCCTGGAAAAGAAAAAGCCGAATCACTTTGCAGTCCGTCAGTATAAAAAATACAAGCTGGCTGCCGGTGTTGTATGCTCTAAAAGACTTCTTAATCAAGCGGTTGGGAAGTCTCTTAGAACACACAACCTAAAACCGAAGAAAGGAGCGCAAGTTATGAGAAAAAATGAGAAAATCACAGCTCTGTACGAACGACTGAGCCGTGATGACTTTGGCAAAGATGATGACCAACAGCGTGAGAGCAATTCCATATCCAATCAAAAGGCAATGTTGGAGGAGTTCGCCGCACGGCAGGGCTTTACAAACATTGTCCATTTCACGGACGATGGCATTAGTGGTACTTGCTTTGACCGTCCCGGATTTTTAGCAATGATGAAAGAAGTGGAAGCCGGGAATGTGGAGTATTTGTGCATCAAGGACATGAGCCGCATGGGTCGTGACTATCTGAAAGTCGGTCAGATTATGGAAATCCTGCGTCAGCGTGGCGTTCGCCTTATCGCCATCAATGACGGCGTGGACAGTGCCAGAGGGGACGATGATTTTACCCCTTTCCGCAACATTATGAACGAGTATTACGCCAGAGACACCAGCCGTAAAATCCGTTCCACTTTCCAGTCCAAAGGCAAGTCCGGCAAGCACCTCACAGGCACGGTCATTTACGGCTATCTCTGGAACGAAGCCAGAGACCAATGGTTGGTTGACCCCGAAGCCGCTGATGTGGTCAAGCGCATCTTTGCCATGACGATTGACGGCTACGGTCCGTATCAGATCGCCAGCAAGCTGAAAGAAGAAAAAGTCCTCATTCCGTCCGCTTACCTTGCCCGGCACGGCGAGGGCGTGAACAAAAATAAGACCTTCAAAGATGTGTACGGCTGGGGTTCTTCCACCATCTGCAACATTCTTGAAAAGCGTGAATATCTGGGACACACCATCAATTTCAAGACCCGAAAGCACTTCAAGGACAAGAAAAGCCATTATGTCCCGGAGGACGAATGGACGATTTTCGAGAATACCCATGAAGCTATCATTGACCAGCAGACCTTTGACCTTGTGCAGAAAATCCGTGGGAATGTCAGACGCTACCCGGACGGCTGGGGCGAAGCAGCTCCCCTCACAGGCTTGCTTTATTGTGCCGATTGCGGCGGCAAGATGTATGTCCACCGTACCAACAACGGCAAGCGTATTTCTCAATATACCTGTTCCCAATACAGCAAAGTCCCAGTTGGAAAGCTCTGCACGACACAGCACCGTATCAATGAAGATGTGGTACTGTCCCTTGTTTCCGAAATGCTCAAAGCTATTGCCGAGTATGCGAAGCATGACAGAGCCGAGTTTGTCCGAGTGGTGCAGGAAGCGCAGTCCAGCCAGCAGACGGCAGAGGTCAAGAAACAGCGGACACGCCTTGCCACCGCAAAGCAGAGAGTTTCCGAGCTGGAAGTCCTGCTCTGCAAAATCTATGAGGACAACATTTTAGGAAAGCTGTCCGACAGCAGATACGCCACTCTGGACGCTCAATACGAAAAGGAACAGTCCGAGCTTACCGCTGAAATCTCTGTTCTGGAAAAGGCTGTCAAGAGCTATGAGAAGCACGAAAAGGACGCTGACCGTTTTATCGCTCTGATTGACAAGTATGAGAACTTCGACAAGCTGACGATTGCCATGCTCAATGAGTTTATTGAGAAAATCCTTGTGCATGAGCGTGACCGCAAGGGCAGTATTCAGACCACACAGGAGGTCGAGATTTACTTCAATTTCGTGGGTCGTTTCGTTCCCCCTGCGTTTGGCGAAGTGGAGCTTACCCCGGAGGAATTAGAGGAAATCCGCAAGCGTGAGGAACGCAAGGACAGGCTCCACCAGAACTACTTGAAGCGGAAAGCCAATGGTAAACAGAAAGAGTATGAGGAGCGCACGAAAGCCAAGAAAAAAGCGGAGATTGAAGCCAGAAAACAGGCAATCCGCACCGAGGATATTGCCAGAGGGGTATTTATCCCGGTGAGCAGTTTGCCGCAGCTGGGACCGAGAAAGGGAGCGTGATTTTATGAAAGAGTTGAAACCGAGAATCCATGAGAACGGTATGGACTATGTGTTGGTGGGCGACTACTATGTGCCGGACTTGAAGCTGCCGGAGGAACGCCGACCTATTGGGCATTGGGGACGCTTGCACCAGTCCTATCTGAAATTGCACCGTCCCATGCTTTACAACGAGCTAATTTTGTCCGGCAGGCTCCACACCGTCGTTGCCGATCTGAACGAGCAGGCGGCAGACAGGCTGGACTTGATTATCCGGCAGATGATGAAAGCCGAGGGCGTGACCGAAGCCATGAAAGCGGAAAATCAGATGTTATGGGTGCAGTCAATGAACTCCATCCGCTGCCGGGCAGAGGAAATCATCAAGACGGAACTAATCTACTGTTGAGAGAGGTAAAGCTATGATTTTGGAAGCCATGTATAATGGGGAGTTTTATCCCTGCGAGACAGTTGTACCTACATCACCGGAATACCGAAAGGCAGTCATAGCCTGTGAAAAGCTCATGGAGCAGTTGTCCCAGCGGCTCAGCAAAGAGGACTATGAGCTGGTGCAGGAACTCCGGGCGCAGACAGCAATCGCCCAATGTGAAGAAAGTGAAAGTCACTTCAAGTATGGCTTTTCCGCTGGGCTGATGTTCAGCAGGAAGCCCATGAACAAGTGCAGCAGAAGAAAGAAAAATAGATGAAGAAAGCCGCCTGAGCAGAAAGAAACTGTTCGGGCGGTTTCAGCATTCGCCAGTAGATTTATTCACACTCTTGTGATAAAATTTACTACAATAAAGAGCGTGATAGCACTAATTTTATGGGGGGATGCTTAATGAATAGAATTTTGAAAAAATTTTTACAGCGGGGTGTCGATTTAAGTCCTGTGGGAGTTGAACTCCGTGAGGATAATACAAATTATTTTTGTACCCCAAAAGGGGCATCGGTTTTTGGATGGGCAGGGATAGATGGTATCCACTTCTGTTTCATTCGTGGATTTGGAGAGATGGTTTTCTCTGTCAGCCCCATGAATACTTCTCCTGATTATGTTCATCCAGTAGCTGAAAATTTTACCGACTTTCTGCGGCTTATACTGGCTTGTGGTGATGTGGCGGCAGTGGAACAAGCGTGGATGTGGAACGAAGCACAGTTTGAAGCCTTTCTCAATGAAAACCCTACAACCCAGGAACAACAGCAAACTTTATCGGAAATTTCAGAGAAGATGAATTTGTTGCCTATGGAACAACCGTGGACATATATCAAAAACCTGCAATCTTCCTTTGATTACAGTCAGATTAAATACACAGAAGATTATTACGATAATGATATGACTTCAGAGGCAGAATTGGTTGCCCCTGAATGGAAGGTCTACTTTGATGGAGATTTCTGGGGACATCGAGGTAAAGACCGTGCCGGAAAAGAGATCAAGCTGGATAAACAATTCGATTGGGCTGGATATCATTGGGTAATTCCGGCAGCTTATTCATGTAGCAAAGGACTTGTCGTTGATTTTTGTATGCGAGTTGATTCAGAAAGCATCCGTGACTTCATGAAAAAATGGAATCTGGACTGGGAAAATGACTCATGTGAAAATTTTACCCGTGAGCAACAGATGCAGATGGAATGGGAAAACCCACTTTGTTTTAACTTCAAACCTTGCTTGAAGTTAAACGAGAAAATATTACAGACAACCCATGGCTGCGCTGTGAGCTTTAATCCTTGTCTGCCAGATGGCGTTATCAATGAGTTGGAAGCAAAATGGGCAATCGACCATTATGGGCTGGATAGTACTTATGGCTGGGTCATATGCAGAGACGTATTTCCTTGGGGAACCAAGCATCACCCTGAAATCAATAAACTTTTTCTTACAATGGAGCAGCAACCAGGACAAGTTCCAGGCTCACATTTCAAAGTTCACGCACCCGGAGATTCATTTATGTTTTCCCATCCTGTTAGCGGAATAACCCATACACTGACCGTGCAGGAAATAGAACAGCAGACAGTTCCTCAAAATAGTTTTGGTTCTGATCGCTGGATTTATCCGACACATTATATTGCCATGAGTTATACACTTACCCCTGAACCGATGGAGAACATTTCGGTTTTTGACTGTGATGAAGGCGATAGACCGATAGAAGTTACACCAGACGATCATTCGTTCCGTCCAGTTGGCAGTAGTTCCTGTTTTGTTGTTGGTGTTATTGGTGGTGCAGATGGTCCGACAGCAGTTATATATGGAACAAATTCACAAGAAAAACTTCATGCTGCTTGTTCTGCTCTGCACTTTGAACCGGTTGGTGATGATGTCGAGTGGCGTATCGTGTTCAATGTTACGCAGTTTGACAAAGAAACATTCCCAATTATCTAAAAATACCCTTAGAACTCTAAGGGCGCACTTCTATACTCTCTGTCGAGAGTAGTGCGCCCTGCGGAGCTTCATTCTCCGTCAGCAGAAGAAAACTGCATGACCGAGAATGTTGCGTCACTTCGTTCCGTCAAGGTGGCTACACCCCCTTGCGCCGCTAAAGCGGCTATCCCCTGTGGACTTGCCGTCCGCAAACGGTTTTGACAAACCGTTCGCCGCCAGCAAGTTTGAAAATCAAGAATCTTAATTTGATAAAGGAGTGTGATTCTATGAAAAAGAAATTACCCATAATCCTCTTGGGTGTTATTTTGGCTTGTGTGTTGGTTTTCGGTTTCCTTTATGCAAACAATGACATTGGTAAAACCGCAAACAGTTTAGAAGCAGACATTCGCCAATCTCAAAAAATTTTGGATGATTGGATTGTTGATGGAAGCATTTCCGACACAATGGCTGCATTTATTTCTTACCCACAGGACAAGACAGACCACACTTTTTCTGTCTATGTAAATCGCCCTGGCTTGTCTTTTGGATATTTCTTCCGTGGTGGTGGAGATATAGTTGAGGTTGATGATTACATTGCAGAGTTTGTTGTTGAGGGAAATAACGAAAGGGCATTTATCTCAATGAATACCCAAAATATTGTTCGACTTGAAGTAGATGATGGCAACGGCATTCAGGTGATTGATATTGATAGTGGCAAGCCTTTCGCCATTGTCCTGCCCCTCAATGTAGGAAACATCTGTTTCTATGATACGAATGGAAATGTTGTGGAATATCTTCGCCAACAACTTTGACCAACTTCAATTTACCGAACTGAACACAACAACTGAATACCGAAAAACTGACCGTTGACTGGTCGCAATCTGCGAAAAGTTGACGGTCTTTTTTTATCCCCATTTTCAAAAAAGGAGGTCACGAAAAATGGCAAAACCGAAAAACCTTGAGCAGCTCCGAGCCGAAAAGGAACAGGTCGAGACACAGCTTGCACAGGAACAGCACAAGCTGGAGCGTCTGGAGAACAGAAAGAAGTATCTGGAGAAAGGCGAGAGACAAAAGCGCACCCACCGTCTTTGCAATCTGGGCGGCACGATTGAGAGCCTTGCCCCGGAGGTCAAAGATCTCACACGCACCGAAATGACAGAGCTGATGGAACACATCTTTTCTCTGTCCGAAGTCCAGCGAGCCGTCCGTCACATGGCGATTACTCACACCAACCAAGCGAACAGAGAAAAGGAGTTGAAAGCCGATGGCACTATTTCATCTGAGCGTCACGCAGACTAAGCGAAGCGCAGGACAGTCCGCTATTGCTTCTGCCGCCTACCGTGCCGGGGAGCGATTGTATAGCGAGTATTACGGCGAATACAGCGACTACACCCGCAAGGGCGGCGTGATCTGCTCCGACATTCTCCTGCCGTCCCATGCACCGCCCGAATACGCAGACCGCCAGACCCTATGGAACGCCGTGGAAAAAGCCGAGCGTGGAAAGAACGCCCAGCTTGCATACAGCTTTGACATTGCCTTGCAGAATGAATTTTCCCTTGAGGAAAACATCGCTCTTGCAAGGCAATTTTTGTTGGAGAACTTTGTGAGCCGTGGCATGGTGGTTGACTTCGCCGTACACCAGCCAGACCGGGAGGACGGCGGCATACCAAACCCGCATTTTCATGTGCTTTGCCCCATCCGCCCCATCGAGCAGAACGGCAAATGGGGACTAAAGCAACGCCGGGTGTATGAGCTGGACGAGGACGGCAACCGTATCCGGGACGCAGACGGAAAGTTTGTGTTCAACGCCGTTCCCACTACCGACTGGGGCAGTCCCGAAACGCTGGAATACTGGCGGCAGACATGGGCGGAGCTATGCAACGCCAAGTTTGCGGAAAAGGGGCTTGACGTTCGTATCGACCACCGAAGCTATGAGCGTCAGGGCGTGGAGCTTCTTCCCACCGTCCATGAGGGCGCAACCGTCCGGGCAATGGAGAAGAAAGGCATACGCACCGAAAAGGGCGAGTTCAACCGCTGGATCAAGGCAACCAATGCCGTTATCCGGGACATCAAGAAGAAAATCGCTCTCCTGTTCGATTGGATTGCCGAAGCAAAAGCGGAGCTTGCCAAGCCGCAGGCACCCGACCTTGTTTCTCTGCTGAACGCCTATTACACCCAGCGCAGAGCCGGGGCGTATTCCCAGAAAGGCAAGGTCAGCAATCTAAAGGAGATGAACGAGACTTTCAATTATCTCCGGGCAAACGGCATTTACTCCCTTGAAGATTTGGAAAGCCGTGTCAGCGAACACAGTGCTGCCACAGAGAGCTTGAAGAAAACGCTGGACGAACAGACCGCCCGAATGAAAGCAATTAAGCAGCTCTATGACAGCTCTGCTGCTTTCCAGAGCTTGAAGCCTGTCTATGACGGCTTGCAGAAAATCAAGTTTGAGAAGCCCAGAGCCAAGTACAAGGCAGAGCATGAAGCGGAACTGATACAGTTCTACGCCGCCAGACGAAAGCTGACCGGGGAGTTCCCAGACGGCAAGGTGGATATGAAAAAGCTGTCCGACGAGTATGACGAGCTGGAACAGGCGCACAACACCACCTATGGCGAGTTTAAGACCGTCAGAGACGATTTACACCGTCTTTGGAAGGTCAAGTCATGTGTAGATACTGCCGCCCGATTTAACGAGCGTACAGAGGAACAAAAGCTCCAAAATCGACCCCAAACACGACAGAAAAAGGAGGATATGACACGATGAAAAAATACGACTGGAAGAACGAGTACAACCCCATCCGCAGAACGGCAAAACGCCTTTTGAGCGGAGAAGCTTTGACCGATGGCAGACCGCTTTCCGACCTGATCGAGCTGGACGAACACACCCGGAAATGCCTTGCCTTTGAAGCCACCCTCACCGACCGCCAGATTGATATGTTGCAGGAGCTGGGCTATCTGCCTGTTATCATGAGACAGTACGGCGAGGAATGTGCGAACTGCCCCTACACGCTGGACGAGCGTGAGCATGGCATTTGCAGACGATGCGCTGTTTTCAAGAAGTAAGGAGGACGCCCATGCAGTACACCCAAGCACAGATCGACCGGGCAAACGCCGTCAGTCTGGAAGATTTTCTCCGCACACAGGGAGAGACGCTTATCAAAAGCGGACGGGAATACCGCTGGAAAGAACATGACAGCCTGACCGTCCGGGGAAACAAATGGTTTCGCCACAGCCAGAGCAAGGGCGGCTATCCCATTGATTTTGTCATGGAGTTTTACGGCAAGTCCTTTCCCGAAGCAGTCCAGCTCTTAACCGGCGAAAGCGCCGAGGGACAGAGCGAAGCCAGCACAGCACCGCCCACAGCGTTTCACTTGCCCTTGCACAACAGAACAGCCGACAGAGCAATTCAATATCTTTGCGAAAGCCGAGGTCTCAACAAAACGCTTGTTGAGGCTTTTCTTCTTTCCGGGGATATTTACGAGGACGCAAAGCGGCACAATGTTGTGTTTGTCGGCAGAGACCGAAGCGGTACGCCGAGATACGCCCATGTGCGAGGAACGGCAGACCCATTCAGACAGGACATTGCCGGGTCTGACAAATCCTATCCGTTCCACTATGAGGGAAACGGCAACCAGCTCTTTGTCTTTGAAGCACCGATTGACCTTTTGTCCTTTATCTGCCTTTATCCGCAGGACTGGCAGACAAGGAGCTACCTTGCCCTGGGCGGCGTTTCAGGCAAAGCCCTTGACCGTTTTCTTTCTGAACGCAAGGACACCCGAAAAGTGTTCCTCTGCCTTGACAGCGACACCGCAGGAAGCGAAGCCTGTACCCGACTGGCACAGTCCATTCCCGGCGAGATCGCCGTCATTCGCCTTGTCCCGGCAAGGAAAGACTGGAACGATGTTCTCCGTCAGCAAGGGGACATTCCCAGCCGCAAATTCATAGCCGAGACAATCACGCTGCGAGAGCTGCCCACCGCCCAGCCTGTCCCCATGCTCCGCATGGCAGATGTGGAGCTGACGAGCGTGGATTGGCTATGGTTTCCCTATATCCCCTTTGGAAAGCTGACGATTATACAGGGCAACCCCGGCGAGGGCAAGACCTACTTTGCCATGCGTCTTGCGGCGGCTTGTACCAACCGAAAGCCTTTACCCGGTATGGAGACCCTTGAGCCTTTCAACATCATCTACCAGACCGCAGAGGACGGTCTGGGCGATACGGTCAAGCCTCGCCTGATCGAAGCCGGGGCAGACCTTGACCGGGTGCTGGTCATTGACGACAGCGATGTGCAGCTGACGCTCTCCGATGAACGAATTGAAAAAGCCATTATCGAGAACAACGCCCGACTGGTCATCATCGACCCGATCCAGGCGTATCTCGGTGCCGATGTGGACATGAACCGGGCGAACGAAGTCCGTCCGATCTTCATGCGGCTGGGACAGGTAGCGCAGCGAACAGGCTGCGCTATTTTGCTGATTGGGCACCTGAACAAAGCCGCCGGAATGCAGAGCCTGCAGCGGGGCCTCGGCTCCATCGACATTGCTGCCGCCGTCCGCAGCGTCATGTTCATCGGCAAGCTGAAGCACGACCCCACCATGCGCATCCTGACCCATGAGAAAAGTTCCCTTGCCCCGCCGGGCGTGTCGCTGGCGTTCTCTCTGGGGGACGAGGGCGGTTTCCGCTGGGTCGGCGAGTACGACATTACCGCAGACGAGATGCTGTCTGGCATCGAACCGCAGCGGGAAACCAAGACCCAGCAAGCCAAAGACCTGATCTGCGCCCTGCTTGCCGGAGGAAAGCAGGTGCTCAGCGAGGACATCGACAAGGCGGCGCTGGAAAGGGGCATCCCCGGCAGAACCGTCCGGGATGCCAAGCGTGAACTGGGCGATGCCCTGAAAAGCAAGATCGTGGAAGGCCGCAAAAAGGTCTTTTGGATGGAATAAACCATTTGACTGGCAGAAAATTTTGGCTGGCAAGAAAATCATGGTACACCCACAGTTGCCAGTCTGCCAGCCAAATTCAGAAAATGACGATAAAAGGAGAAATCGAATGGAGAATCAGAATTCGAGTTATTCGGTGCAGATTGGCAAAACCACCTTTATTGTGTGCGTGAAGCAGTCCGAAACCGCCAAAAAGCCGATTGAAAAGATGTTCAAGGATATGTGCAGACATGAGGTCACAAGGGACTTCCTTGCAGACAACCTGATGAATTTAGAAAAATTACCGAAAACCTCTTGACGAAGTCCATCCCGAAGGTACTGGGTATCGGGCGAGGACGAGATTTGCCAAGTTTTTCAATCTGCCGGAACTGATGTCCATGTTCAAGGAGGTTGCGGACATTAAAACATCTGACCAGCTTCATCTGCCTGTGCCCGAAGCAAAGTTTGAAACCGTGGTGGCAAAACCCTCGGAGATTCAAAAGGAAATGGTGCAGGAACTGAGCAAACGTGCTGCAGAAATCCACTCCGGTGCAGTAGATGCCTCCGTGGACAATATGCTCTGTGTCACCAACGACGGCAGAAAGATCGGCTTGGACGTTCGCCTGATGAACCCCATGTTGCCGGATGACCCCAACAGCAAGCTGAACGTATGCGTTCAGAACGTGCTGAAGATCTGGGAAGAAGGCAAAGACCAGAAGTTGACCCAGCTTTTGTTCTGCGACCTCTCGACACCGAAAAACGATGGCAATTTCAACGTCTACGATGACATTCGCAAAAAGCTGGTTGCTGCCGGTGTGCCGGAAAATGAGATCGAGTTTATCCACAACGCCGACACCGAAGCGAAAAAGGCGGCATTGTTCTCCAAAGTGCGCTCCGGCGATGTGCGAGTTTTGCTCGGAAGCACTGCAAAAATGGGAGCGGGCACCAACGTCCAGTCCCGGCTTGTGGCAATGCATCACTTGGATGTTGGCTGGAAGCCCAGCGACATGACCCAGCGCAACGGGCGAATCATCCGACAGGGCAACATGAATAAGGAAGTCAAGGTATTCAATTACGTCACG
>ENA-OPCG01000956-OPCG01000956.1-human-gut-metagenome-genome-assembly--contig:-NODE-956-length-10693-cov-23.693269_pt1 | contig 10693 bp, 13 predicted proteins | sample MGYA00241248_ERZ501476 | MGnify/ENA primary metagenome ERZ501476 (study PRJEB25962, sample SAMEA2042629) | human gut metagenome | biome: human gut; feature: human-associated habitat; material: faeces... | reverse complement strand
TTCTGCTCATCTGTGGGTTCCAGGATGCTGCCAGGCAGGTGAGGGCAGGGAAGGCTACGCAGGAGTCATTGGTTTGGCCAGCCTGCTCCCATTCGTCCCACAATACATCAGGGCGAACACCATGAGGACCGTCATCTGTCCAGAAGTCAGGAAATCCCAAACGGGGAACTCCTGCAGAGGAAAACTTACTCTGTGCATGAATGATGCGAATCTTCTCTTGAAGTGTCATTCGGGCAATGGCATCGTCGATGCGTTGTTCTACAGGTTTGGTGTTGTCGAGATAGACAGGCAACTGACCAGTTTGTTGTGCGCTGGAGGTGGCTATAGCCGCCATCGATAGTGCGCAGGATAGAATGAAATGTTTCATGTTTCTTGTGAATATTATTTCTTATGAATATTAAATTGTTAGTTATGAAAATGCATATCTGTCATTTTCGGTTGCAAAGTTACTAAATAATAAGGTATAAACCGAGTGCTTGCAAAGAAAAAGTGGAAAAATATCATTGGTTATTTTTGTAAGTACCTGATAAAGAAAGTAATATGAAAAATGAAAATGTGGCTAAAAGTGGGAATAAATGAAAATGAAGAATGCGCTGTAGAAATAATTGATGGATAAGAAGGGTGCAAAATATGATACTAATATCAAAAATAGTACTCTGATTAATAGAGCTTGGTGGCAAGGATGAGAACGGCAATGGTTCAACCTCGATAGTCCGTAGGCCGCACGCCAAGGTTATGCGAAACGTAACGGCTAAAATAGGCTGGTGATGAGAATCCGAACATGTCGGAGATTTGCACAAAGGTGAGTGACTTGTCGCGCAACAGACGAGAGATGTCGAGCACCGTGTAGCGGTTAATCCAAAAGTTAGCGGCATAGCCACTGACAGACTTCGACACTTCTGACAGATACTTTGATGTTACACACAACTTGTCTGCATACCAAGTCACTTCCCGGTGAGTGCGATATTCGCCGTTTTCAAGCAAGGAAAGAAAACGGCTCATGAGTGTGGCATATTGTGTGGAAACGTCCTGTTCCTGATAGAGAGAGGCATGGAAATCAAAAAAGTCGATGATGAGCGACTGCACTATATTTATCAACATATCATGATAGAAATGGTGGGCAGTCTGAGCAATGCGTATCTGCAAGTTGTCAAAATTGCGGCGACATTGCTCAAATTGCTCCTCAGTAAGGTGCATGATGGGATTTAGGAACAAGGCCAACTGTCCTTTCATACCATAGTTGCATTGCGGTGTGCATACTTCTATGAATGGTGCAGCAATATAAATCATTATCACACGGAAGCTACTGTCTGCCTTGACCGACTGAACCAGTCTGCCTTGACGCACAATCAACAGGTCGCCACGTTTCATCTCAAGCCCCTTGCCGTTGAACATAATATGACAGCTGCCTTCAAGACATAGCGCATGTCCCAGATAACCTTTATAGGCTTCTGTTCCTATTCCCGACAACGTATCGGTAATGATAATGTTCTTTTTCTGTTCCATAACACATTCAGATGATTGTTCCTACTAGATATAACGATAAACACGCGTATTTATTGTGCTTTGTCGACAATTCTCGAACCGCCAAATACTTCGCTCATCTCCATGGTAGAGAGGAGCTTGTCGATAGCCGCCACCTCCTCTTGCGAGAAACTGATGTCGGCAGCTCCGATATTCTCCTTCAGTCGGCACAGGCAGCGTGTGCCTGGTATTGGCACAATCCAAGGTTTCTTGCTCATCATCCATGCCAACGATATTTGCGCAGGAGTGGCATGCTTCTCCATGGCAAGTTGTTCTATCATTTCAAAAAGACATTTGTTCTTCTCGAAACTGTCCTTTTGATACTGAGGCATTACTGCACGATAGTCAGTCTGCGTGTCAAAAATCGACTCGGTGTTGTAACACTTCGAGAGCAAGCCGTTGGCAAGTGGCGAGAAAGCCACAAACCCCACACCAAGTTTCTCGCACACGGGGAAAAGGCTCTCATGCCAGCGTGCCATCATTGAATAGCGATTCTGCACGGCTGCCACAGGGCATACCCTGTGGGCACGTCGCAGGTATTCCGCTGTTGCTTCTGATATACCCCAATGTAGAATCTTGCCCTCTTTGATAAGCTCACTCATGGTGTCTGCCACTACTTCGGGTTCAACATTCTTGTCTATGCGGTGCTGATAGTAGAGGTCAATGTGGTCGGTACGCAGCCGCCTCAGGGAACTTTCCACCGATTCCCTTATCGCCTCAGGGCAAGAGTCGGTGATGAGCGAATGGTTGCCAGGCAGTTCGGGATGGTCGAAACGTATGCCAAACTTGGTAGCTATTACCACTCTGTCGCGATAGGCCTTTAGGGCCTCACCCAACATCTCCTCGTTGAGGTGTGGATTATCAGGCGTACCATATACCTCGGCCGTGTCGAAGAAGGTATACCCCATGTCCACGGCATCCGCCAACAGCGACATAAACTCATCTTTTTTGACGGGAGTGCCATAGGCATGACTCAGCCCCATACATCCCAATCCTACGGCAGACACACGAAGTCCGCTCATACCTAATGTTCTGAATTTCATTTTGTCGTCACACATCAGTCGTCCAGTTTCCAGTTGAGCACAAACTTCTCAGCCTGTTTGTAGTCCATGTTGATGAAACGCTTCTCTTTGTTAAGACTGCGCATCTGTGCCATTTCCTCATCGGTCAAATAGAAGTCGAACACGCTGATGTTCTCCTTTATGTAGTCGTGACGTGTGGCACCTGGAATTACAGAAAATCCTTCCTGTATGTGCCAGCGGATTATTATCTGCGCCGGAGACTTACCGTGAACCTTGGCTATCTTCTGAATGGTAGGATCTTTGAACAACGCACCATTCGACATCTCGCCACCCAATGGGAACCAGCACTCGAGCTGTATATTGTGCTGCCGGGTCTTCTGTTGCCACTCCTTGCGCTGTGCATACGGATGGCACTCTATCTGCATCACGGCAGGCTTAATCTCGGCAAACTCCATGATGTCGTTGAAAAGCGAATCGGAAGCATCAAAATTGCTGATGCCGAGCGAGCGCACCTTGCCCTGCTTGACCGCCTTCTCCATATCGCGCCACGCTCCGCGATAGTCACCCATAGGCTGATGCACATAAAGAAGGTCTATATAGTCGGTCTGCAAGCGTTCGAGCATCTTGTCGATAGCTTCCATCGTCTTGCCCTCGCCAAATTCGCTAGGCCATAGTTTGCTCGTAATCCAGATTTCGCTGCGTGGGATGCCACTTTCCTTTACAGCCTTGCCCACTCCGCGCTCCACATGGTAGGCGTGGGCGGTGTCTATGTGGCGGTAACCGCATTTTAGGGCATAAGCCACGGCATCCTCAGCCACACTGTCGCCCGGCACGTTGTATGTGCCGATGCCAAAGCGCGGCATCCACTGTCCGTTGTTCAATTGTACATAAGGTTGTCCGTTCACTTCTTTCTCTGTTGCATTAATTGTTGTCGTACCCATTAAAAAGACCATGATGATGGATAAAATTCTTGAAATTTTCATATGCTTTGTTTTTTTAGATAAGCACAGATTGCATTATCGGAGTCATGACTCCAAACACAACTTGTACTCATGTATATTTATGAAATGATTATGAAAAAATTATAGTTTCTCTTTCAGTTTTCTTGCCTGACTTTTGCCGTTCGCCATACCTTCATAGGTGAAGCCGTACATTCCGGCAAAGCGGCTCATGGTGTACTCGCCGTCGTCAATCATCATCTTTGTAGGTGCGGCACCTTGATAGAGGAAGAAGAGTTTCTTGCCCTTGAACGAGCCTGGCTCTATTGGTCCGTAGAAGCGTTCGAGCAGCACGCGCACCGATGCGCAGATGTTGTGCCAATACACTGGCGAACCCATCACCACAATGTCAGCATCCTTCATTTTCTTGTACACCTCGTCAAACTGGTCACCGTCCAGGGTCTGACCATATACGTTGATGCGGTAGTCGGTGAGGTTAAGCGTCTCATACTCCTTGCCTTCAAGCAGTACCTTGGCGAGGGCAGCAGTGTTGCCTTCGCGGTTGGGACTTCCGTTGATGAAGAGAATCTTCTCTTGTTTATCTGTCTGATTATTCATACTCTTATTGTTTGTCTTGCATGATGCGCCAGCCACAAGCATGAGCAGCATAGCGCAAAGGGTCAAAATTCTTTTCATTACCAATTGATTTATCACATAACTTCTTTCAGTATCTCAAATATCTCGTCGCGTGACATCTGTCGGCAGCAGCCGGGAGTGATGAAGCAGGTGTCGGCAGCGGCACGGAGCATCTGTTCGTCGGTGATGCCCATTTCGCTCCAACGTGTTGGCAAGCCTATCTCCTTGATGAAAGCTTCGAGGGCATCAATGCCAAGAGCGGCTGTCTCGGCTTGCGTAATACCCTTCACGCTCCATACCTCTTCTGCCATGCGTGCAAGTTTCTCCTTGCCGGCATCAAGCAAGTGGCGATAGACAGCTGGATGGATTACCGCTAGACCCTGTCCGTGGTTGCAGTCGGTATAGGCTCCTACGGCATGTTCTATCATGTGGCATTGGAAGTCGGTCTGTTTGCCGAGCTTCAGTAGGCTATTCTCAGCCAACGCCGAAGCCCACATCAGTTCATCGCGCGCGAAATCGTCGTTTGGATTTGCTATCAGGCGGCGTAGGTTCTTGATAACGTTACGCATGACAGCCTCGTTTATCTCGTCTGTGAGATTGGTAGTTTGCGGCTTTCCCATATATGTCTCCATACAATGCGACAGTGTGTCGAAAGCACCGCTGACGACCTGTTTCATGGGCAGAGTCTTGGTCAGGTCGCTGTCGAGCACGGCAAAGGAGTGGAATGTTCCGAAGAGCGGCTGCTTGAGTTTCTTCTCCTCGTGGGTAATTACGGCTCCATTATTCTGCTCGGCTCCTGTGCCCGATGCCGTTACGACGGCTCCCATTGGTATGAACTTGGTTGGCATGCGATGGTCATTGTACCAAGCATCCCATACATCCTCATCCATCATGGCTTGAGCCGACACTATCTTGCAGCAGTCGATGACGGAACCACCGCCCACAGCAAGAATAAAGCCAACCTGCTCCGAGCGTGCTATCCGTGCGCCCTCCTGCACCTTGGCGTAGGTAGGGTTGGGCATGATGCCGCCGAAGTCTATCACCGTTTTGCCCGACTCCTCAAGCCATGCCTTTACTTTATCATAGAGTCCTGTGCGCTTCAGTGAAGCACCACCATATGCGAGCATTACGCATTTGGCCTCTACACGTTTCATTTCTTCCTTGATTGCGCTCTCTGCGCATCCCTTACCAAAATGCTGGCGGACTGGGTATTCATAATTGAAACTGTTCATTGTTCAATATCCTTTCTTCTTGTTATTTTGTTACTTCTTCCAACACCTTTCTCAAAGGTTCTGAAGACATCTTACCCAAATTTATTTCCACAATATTGAGTAACGCCGTGAGTTGCTCCTTGGTGATGCCAAGATGCAAACAGATGCCGATGTGTCCTGCCGCCATTGGCTCCACCCCTCCAACACCGGAAAGAAACGAAACCGTTGCCAACTCACGTTCACGGTATGATAGCAAGCCACGCTCGAAGATGTCGGCAAAGAGATGCTCTTTCAGAAACTGGTCGATGGCAGGAGCAAATGCACCATAACCGCTCTTGGGGTGTGCCGAATTGATTCCTGAGAGCGTCTGAAGAATGGCAGCACCACGGTTGTACTTGTTGTCCTCTTGCTTTGCAGATGTTGCTTCCTTGCCCATTGTATCGTTGATGCCTCGCGCCTTACGGTCATCAAGCACTTTCATAAAAGTCTGTATGGCACGCAGACTTCGAGGAAAACCACAATAGGCATAGGCTTGAATCAACACCTCCTTTATCTCGTTTATGGTCATACTAACTTCCAAGCCTTTTGTCAAAGCTGTTGGCAGATGCTCCAAATCACCTTTTCCCGTATAGGAAGCGATGGCTACAATAGCTTGCTCGCGTGCGCTCAACGCATGGTTATCATAGCCAGATTTCGTGGCATAGACGGCTGATGTATATTCCTCATCGGTTACGGGCTGCAACCATGTAGGCTTGTTGATGTTCGGGTTGCAAGAGATGGCGATGTGCGCAAACCAACTGTCGGGCGCTGCACCATGCCAATGTTCCACTCCAGGCGCAATCTCCACTATGTCGCCTGGGAAAAGGCGACGTGCAGCCTTGCCACGTTCCTGATAATAACCGATGCCAGCTGTGGCTATTAAAATTTGTCCTCCCGTATGCGAGTGCCAGCTGTTGCGGCAACCTGGGGCAAAGGTTACGTTTGCCATCGGTACATTGAGCTCTTTTTCCTTGGTTACAGCCGACAACCATACGTCGCCCGTGAAGTTTGGATTAGGCGAGAGTTTTGAGCCTAACGGATATGGTTGCTTGAATGATTCGGCAGTCTGTGCCGTTGCAAATGCGGAAAACGTAACGGCAACAACTGCTGTTAAAATTTTATTCTTTATACACATTTTTTGAAACTTTCTTTAGAGTAATCTGAAACTATAAATTGTTTTCAACAAGCCAATCGTTTAAAAGTTCTGCGAGCCGCTTGTTATTCAAATCCTGCATTAAGAAATGAGTGTTACCGTAGATGCCAATTTTGGGCAACTCTATTAGGGTGGCATTTCCTCCGTGCCTATTAATGGTTTCCACAAACTTGCGGGCCATCTGAAGACGCACACGCCAGTTCTCGTCGCCAAGGTTCTTGCTAGGCTTTTCCGGAATGTAATCACCAAAATAGAGAACGACTGGAATTTGTGTCAACCTGCTGAAATCACTCGTTGATACTGGTATGCCTGCACACCCGCCTGTCAAGCCGTCTATTTTCGGTGGAACCTCGCCTTCGGGGAAAACAAATCCTCCAGGCTCGTATGCTGCCACGGCTTTCACATTCTTATTTTGTATAGCCGTCATCCAACCAGGAAAGCCTCCTGCCGAGTGAGTGACGAGTACACACCTGCCAACTTTGTCGGCAAGAGCTTTGATGGCAGGTACATCCTGACGGTGATCGCTGAGGTCGGGAGTCATCTCACGGAAAAACTGCGACACACTCGCAGAGTCTTTCGGAAACTGTACACCCTCGTTCCACTTTGGATAAATACCCATACGCCAAATGTCGAACCAGAACATCTCATCAGCCAACGGTTTGACTGCAGATGTTGCGGATGTGCGACCAGCCCTGCCTCTGCCAGGCAAGTCCATCACATAACTGCTCCATCTATGACGTAGCATCAAAGTTGAGAACCCATCCCTACCATCGGGTGTCATCTCCCAACATACGCCAGAACCTCCATACCCATGCACATATACAAGAGGTGTACGATGAGGATTGACTGGAATTTGATAATCTACGAAAGCGTGGTTTACGCTAGCTTTTTGTCCTTCTTCTACCTGTGTCGCCCACCCGACAAACTTACTGTTGTCGTAAACGCCTTCATGCTGAATGACAGAACCGCCTACAGAGAAATGACCTTGTCGATCAATAACTAGATTTTGTGCGATTACATTCAGAGCGCAGTTGGCAAGAATTGATATCATTGAAATTATTTTTCTCATATCGCTTTTCAATTTATTATTTCAGTTTGTCTCCAAAGAACGCTATCAGCTTCTTTACGGCTTGTTCTACATACTCCGGAACATATATTGCTATTACTTGGAAATCATATTTATCTGTTGCAGCCATGCCTTCACATTATCAGCCGAACTTGCCGAACGTTCACGCGACACGCTGAAGCCCGTTGCCATCGTTGCCTCTGGTTCCAACTGTGATATGACATTCAGCGAACCCGACCAACCGCTACCGCCATGAGACGAGAATGGAATGATGGTTTTGCCCTTGAAATCATATTTGTCGAAGAACGAGTACATCGCCATCGGCATCTGATACCACCAGATGGGATAGCCCACGAACACCACGTCGTAGTTGTCGAAATCCTCGATATTGGTTGACAACGCTGGATGTACATTGTTCTGACGCTCTTGGTTAGCCTGGTCGGCAAGGTCATCGAAATTGCCAGGATAAGGAGTAGCGGTCTGTATGCGTACCATGTCGCCACCCGTGTTCTGCCGAATCAATTGGGCGAGATACTCCACGCTACCCACCACATTGTCGTTAATCACAAGTCGGCTTGCCGAAGTACTGGCGTCAACACTATCGGGCAGTGGTTCAGAGAAGTAGGCGATGAGCACCTTGTGGTTATTGCCTGGTACAATCTCCTCAGTTCCATTGGGTGTATCGTTGCTGTTGTCGTCGCTGGAACAAGCTGTGAAGCCAATAGCAAACACAGCGAGTATAGAAATAATGATGCTGGAAACTTTTTTCATAAACTTTATTTTTTTGAGTTGATATATTTCTTTCCGTTCTATATTACAATGCCATGAGTAAAATTATCTTCATTGTCATATTCTTGATTTAAAATTCCGCTGCAAAGTTACGAAGAATCAAGAATAGAGGCTTTACGATAAATTCGGGTTGTATTGCACAAAATTCAGATTCATCCGATATTTCGAGTGATGCGACAGTCATGTAGGGCATAAAGCCTGAGAGTGAAATACCGGTCATCCCTGAATCCGTATGCATTACGTTTCATTACTTTTATGTAATATGTAACTTTGTAGCACCAAAAGTTTCTGCACTCTATGCACATACTGCAACGGATGATATTGCCAACATAGTCGTAATAAATAAGCTCTTGATTTTCATATCTGTTTCTATTTGATTATTCTCCTAATGTTCTTGTAAAGGCAAGCGTGGAGAGTTGCCATTTGCCGTTTTCCATCACATATACTTCCGTCACAATAAAGGGGAAACGCACTGCTTTGCCACCGACTACCGAGTTCAGATGAATCCGGCTGTACACCGTTGCCGTACCTGCGGCAAATTTCACCTGTACGTCGTGTATTTCTGCTTTCTTGTACCAGATGCCTCCTGTACGGATGGTTTCCAACTCCTGCTGCTTGCCCCAATAGCCGCCCATGTGGACGAATTGCGAGTTCTCATGGAACAGTTCCGCCAACTTCTCCACGTTCTTCTCTGACATCCAGTCCCATTTGCTGTTAGACAAATCGACTATCGCCTGTTCTTCGGCAGTAAACACTCTCTGATTCTCCTGCGCATTTGCTCCGACCGCCAAAGTCAGGAACATAAACGCCATAATGACTACTGATTTCATATCGCTTTGATTTATAATTATTACTACTGCAAAGGTAATGGTTTTGCAGAAAAGCGACGATATAAAAAAATCGGTAAAAATTGCACTTTTTACCGATTCTTCCTTATTGTTCCGGAAATGATATGCCTTGGAAAGCCTTTATGCAATCCTCGGCGTTAACTAACTCAGGCAACCAGTTGGTGAACGAGTTGTTTATGCAACGTGAATATCTATCATTTGTTAATTGTTAGCCATTTTTTCTTTATTATAGATTTGGTAAGCCAACTCCTGATAATCATCCGTGTAGGGGACAAGCGGCTCAATACGATAGATATCTGCATCGGGTTGTCTTTGAATTTCCTCAGCGAGATTTTTCGTACTGCCGCTCCATGAGAAATAAGTAATAAGTATCCGCATGCCTGTCTGTGCGTGCATGCCCAAAAACATAGTTAAGAGCAATGCCATGAGTGAAATTTTCTTCATTGTCATATTCTTGCTTTAAAATTCCGCAGCAAAGTTACGAAGAATCAAGGAATAGAGGCTTTACTATAAATTCGGGTTGTATTGCACAAAATTCAAATAAACACAGTATTGGACACACAATGAGAATTTATGATACGAATATCATTAAATTGAATGACCAAATCCTCTCTTCTTTGAACTTGTTTCCATGCCTTTTTTGTGTGCCATCCCAATTAGTAAGTTGGTCGGCACAACCATTAGAGCCACCGAGCAGATAAGAACCTCTTTGCTGCCGAATCTATACAGGCTTTAGAGTCCAATCTAATATTATGCTTTACAGCAGATGCAATAATGCCATAGTATATGGAAGCCGATTCTTTGGCTCAGGAGAGGTTTTCTATCCACGGACAATCTCTCCTGAGCCGTATCTTCCTCTTGAAGTATTTGGGCCGCCCTGGTGGTAATCAAAGACTGCATACGATGTGCTTGGTGTACCTGAGCGTATCCAGTGGACGGAAAGCAAGAAATACTTGCCAATCCCTCAGGATGAAATAGAGGCTGCTAAGGGTACTTTAAAGCAGAATGAATATTAATAGTCTGTTCTCCTAGTAATAAGTTATGTTCGGCACTGCTGAACCTATGTTCAACACTGCTGAACTTATATTCAACACTGCTGAACTTATGTTCAACACTGCTGAACATAGCTTTCTTCGTAGTTTAAAAATTAATCTACCGTAAAGCTCGATTTCCTCGACAAGGGAAAGAAGTATGTGGCTACCATCTATCAGGATGCAAAGAATGCCAACTACAAGACAAATCCTCAGGCTTATGTCATCACCAAGAAGACTGTGACCAGCAAGTCTGTCTTGAAGTTGAACTCTGTTGCAGGTGGCGGATTTGCAATTAGCATTCTTGCACAATAACACAATAAAATGCAGAATTTTGAGTTATTATGAAAGAAAGTTTTTTTTGAATTAATAATGTTGCTTCATTAGTGTCCAATAAAAATTGGACACGTTAATTAATTAATCAAATAGTCCCTTA
>ENA-OPCG01000947-OPCG01000947.1-human-gut-metagenome-genome-assembly--contig:-NODE-947-length-10777-cov-8.514829_pt1 | contig 10777 bp, 8 predicted proteins | sample MGYA00241248_ERZ501476 | MGnify/ENA primary metagenome ERZ501476 (study PRJEB25962, sample SAMEA2042629) | human gut metagenome | biome: human gut; feature: human-associated habitat; material: faeces... | reverse complement strand
CCTGGTCGTGGTAGAGACACCACTTGCTCATGATACTACCGCCACGGCTCACGATGCCGCAGAGACGGCTGTCGGCAAGATGCACGTTGTGACGACGGATACCGGCATGGATGGTGAAGTAGTCCACACCCTGCTCGCACTGTTCGATGAGGGTATCACGGAATACCTCCCAGTTCAGGTCTTCCACCTTGCCGTTCACCTTCTCCAGAGCCTGGTAGATAGGCACGGTTCCTACAGGTACAGGGCAGTTGCGGACAATCCATTCACGGGTCTCGTGGATGTTGTCGCCGGTAGAGAGGTCCATCAAAGTATCGCCTCCCCATTTGCAAGACCATACCGCCTTGTCCACCTCTTCCTCGATGCTGGAGGTAGTGGCAGAGTTGCCGATATTGGTATTGATCTTCACGAGGAAGTTGCGTCCGATGATCATCGGTTCACTCTCCGGGTGGTTGATGTTGGCAGGAAGCACGGCACGTCCACGGGCAATCTCATCGCGCACGTATTCAGGAGTGATGTGGGTGTCGATGCCCAACTCCTGGCAGTTCATGTTCTCGCGGATAGCCACGTACTCCATCTCAGGGGTCACGATGCCCGCCTTGGCATAGGCCATCTGGGTGATGTGCTTGCCAGCCTGAGCACGGCGAGGCAACTGGATGTGCTCGAAGCGGAGGTGGTCGAGACTGTGGTCGGCCAGACGCTGCTTACCATATTCGCTGGTGATTTCCTGGAGCTGTTCGGTATCGTTGCGGTCGAGAATCCACTGCTCTCTCATGCGAGGCAGTCCCTTCTTCAAGTCCACCTGATAGTTAGGGTCGCTGTATGGACCGCTGGTGTCGTAGATATACACAGGAGCGTTTGGCTCGGTATGAGGAATGCCGCGCTCATCCTTCACCACCGTAGGAGTGAGGTTCACCTTGGTCATTCCGACTTTGATCTGAGGGAAGAGTTTTCCCTGCATATACGCCTTTTCTCTCTTGGCGTAAGCTTTGTTATCGTTTGGCATAATGTTTAAAGGTAAAAAGGTAAAAAGGTAAAAAGGTAAAAGGGTAAAAAGAGCATTCTTGCTTCTTTGCCTCATCCTTGATGCCTTTTATTATCATATTATATTAGTTGTTGAGGAAAGCGGTGAGAGGAGAACTTGCTTCAGCACAGTCGCTGATGGCTCCGAGACCAGCCTCGTAGGCGCGACGACCACAGATGACAGCCTCCTTGAAAGCCTTGGCCATCTCAACAGGGTCTCCGGCTACGGCGATGGCGGTATTCACCAGGCAAGCGCTGGCACCCATCTCCATTGCTTCTGCAGCATGGCTTGGTGCACCGATACCCGCATCTACTACTACAGGAACAGTAGCCTGTTCGATGATGATCTGCAGGAAGTCCTTCATTCTCAATCCCTTGTTGGTACCGATAGGCGCAGCGAGTGGCATCACGGTAGCAGCACCAGCCTCTTCCAGATGCTTGCAGAGGGTAGGGTCTGCCTGACAATATGGCAATACCACGAAACCGAGTTTCACCAGTTTCTCTGTAGCCTTCAGAGTCTCGATAGAGTCTGGGAGAAGGTAGCGAGGGTCTGGGTGGATTTCAAGCTTGAGCCAGTTGGTACCGAAAGCCTCACGTGCCATCTGTGCAGCGAAGACTGCCTCCTCGGCGTTGCGCACGCCACTGGTGTTAGGGAGAAGCTGGATGTTAGGATTCTGCACGATATGAGCGAGCAGATCGTCCTGCTTGTCTTCGAGTTCGATACGCTTCATGGCTACGGTAACCATTTCTGTTTCAGAAGCCTTGATGGCTTCAGCCATGAGCTGGTTGTTGTTGAACTTACCTGTTCCCAGGAAAAGGCGAGAGTTGAATTCTCTGCCTGCAATTACTAATTTTTCCATTGTTTTTATGATTTATATTTTTATTTTTTTCTTATAGAGGGGGCTGGATTATTGCAGAGTCTGGATAATCGCAGAGCCAGCTTTATAGCAGCGCCAGAATCTCCCTGGTTTCTTCAGCTGGATTTTCAGCATGGAGGATGCAACCGCTGAGGGCGATGCCGTTCACTCCCGTTTTCATGATTTCAGGGATGTCCTCCTTGGTAATGCCTCCGATGGCGACGAGCGGGATGTCGATGCTTTCTTCCTTCATCTTCTGGATGATGTCCTTATATCCTTCCAGTCCGAGGATAGGAGAGAGCTTCTCCTTGGTGGTGGTAAAGCGGAACGGCCCGCAACCGATGTAGTCGGCTCCCGCCTCGTAGTGCGCCTTCACATCCTCAAAGGTGTTGGCAGTACCGCCGATGATGAATCCGTCGCCCAGTATTTTGCGGGCTTCAGCGATAGGCATATCGTTCTTGCCCAGATGCACACCGTCTATCTGTAGTTCCTTCACGAGATCCACACGGTCGTCGATGAGGAAGGTGGCCTGCTGTTCTCTGCACCATTCCTTCACCTGCAGGGCGATAGGGCGCACTTCGTCGTCTGTAGCTCCCTTCATGCGCAGCTGGATCCATTTGCATCCGCCAGCTAATGCCTCACGGACACCGTCGAGATAACCCAACTTTTCATTCTGATGGGAGATGAACTGCAGGCGGAAACGGTCTAATGAAATTTTTGCCATTTTTTAAAATTCTTCGTCATGTTTTTAAAAACCTCACTCTATTATCATAAAGTCATAGCCTATTATCTTGAGTCTATTTATGTTAAAGTCAAACTCAGATTATCCTAAAGTCATAGCTTTATATAGAATCCTTATCCCCCGCAGAAAGCTTTTACGATAACGATGTCAGCGCCTTCGAGGATCTTTGTGGTTTCCCATTCGTCGCGAGGCACCATATTGTTGCTGATGGCAACGGCTACACCTGTGGCAGGAAGATTGAGTTCTTCTGCCAGTTGCTTAACGTTGAGAGCCTGAGTCTCAGTTTCCTTGTTGTTGATATTTACTTTCATAAATCGAATTGTTTTTAAGGGCTATGCTGATAGCCGTTTATTTTAAGTCCTTGTTTTTATCACGGAAAAAGCCCCTAATCCATGGTCATTAGCCATAGAATAGGGGCTTCTTTTCGGATACACCTTCTGATACTCATCTTGCAGTATTCCAGTGTCATTATCCTCTTGGTTATATCATATTTCCCTGCGTCAGCATTATCTGCGTCAGGTTCAATGGGTATAATCTCAGCCGATCTCTCAGCACCCCGTGACATTCATCTTGCAAATATACTGATAATATCCTTAAGTCGTATCAAAAGGGCGGTTTTTTAGTGTATATTAACAGAAATTAAAATGCTATACTTGTGTTATCAACCTTAAATTCCAATGAAACAGTCATTTATATTGGATAAAAATCTCACTTTTATGCTATAAAAATTATCTCTTTAAACTCAATTTGTATAGTACTAAAGCAACTACTTATGGCTGTTGGTGGTGCTTTCCATCTGAAATCACGAAAGTGATGTGTTGTGCTTTTTAGTTAATAAAGTATAATGTTACGCTAAAGAAGTGATGTTTCGGAATTTTTTGCTAAATTTGCAAAAATAAGTATCTAATTTATAAACCTAATAATTTTTTTTAACTATGACTAAGAATGTTTTTAAAATGGCTATGGCATTAGCGATGTTGTTTGTCACAACACAACCGGCTAATGCGCAGTTAGGAAAATTGCTTAAGAAAATTGGTAATACAGTAGAGGCTGTCGCTGATAATAAAGGTGATACCAAGAGTGGAAATGAATATGACAATAAAATACTGCCGTCTGAGTTTGTCATCAGCTCCACAACTTCTACTTCTGGCTCTGTTGTCACCAATCCTTTCAGTAAGGCTGTAGATATCCAGCTTGTTGGAGCCTATGGAAAAAGCACATCAGAGAACTCTGGCACGGTATCGCTTGTGCTGAAAGTGATGATGAAAGCTAATAAATCACGCATTAGCTTTGGAGGCAGAGGCCAGTTCCCTGGTTCTGATGTGGCCAGCAATACGATGTGTATAGATCAGAATGGAGAACTTTACAGTTCTGATAGTCAGACTACATCCGAGAGTTATGATGTCAGCGAGGGGGTGTATGTCAAACTGAAACTTGAAAGTCCGTACAATTTATTCATAAATGTAAAGAAGACTGCCAGAGTTTTGCAGGTGATAAAGCTCGGTCTATATATCGATGCTAACACGACAGGTTATATTACAATGAAGAATGTTCCTGTATTATGGGATGTGAAGCCATAATGATTCGTAATTTTTATATTCATATTAGAAAATCACCATGATGAAACTATTTAAACTTAAATTAGTGTTTATGTCTGCTTTGTTGTCAATGTTTGTCTGCAAGGCTTTTGCTGGGGGTAATCTGATAACAGAGCAGGTGACAGTGACCATAACTAATGGAGAATATCTATCGGAATTGATAAAAGCCGATGATGCTCCACTTATTACCAATCTCAAGATTGTAGGAAACATTGATGGCACGGACATTGCTTACCTGCGTGAATTGATGGGAGTGGGAAAGTATTATGGTATGGATAAAGAAAAAGTGAAGTCTAATTTGCATATACTTGATCTCTCAATGGCGAATATATGTGAAGGTGGAGATTATTACTGTAACTACTCCTATAAAGGTAGGGGGTATCAAGCATATACAGCCAACAACTGTATTACGGCATATATGTTTGCTTCATGCCACTCCCTGACCAAATTGATACTGCCCAACAATGTGATAAGAATTTCTACGTATGCGTTCTATGATTGTTCTGAACTTGAGGAAATCACGCATTCAGATAGGATAACGGAAATAGGAGACCATGCTTTTGCAAAATGTAGCAAACTAAAGGAATTTCAACTTCCTAAATTAGAGAAGCTGGAAGAGGGTACTTTCAGTAATTGCTCGTCTCTCATTTCATTGGAAATACCAGAAGGAATCACGTATTTACCACAGTCATTTGCTAATGGTTGTTCATCACTTAAGAGTGTGAAATTGCCAAACACTCTGACTAAAATAATGTTGTATGCATTTAATGGTTGCAGTTCATTGGAGAGAATCGACCTGCCTGAGACTTTGGAGAGTATAATGAGTAACGCATTTGCAGGTTGTACTTCTCTGAAATATTTTAAATTGCCTGAAGGAATAACTAATTTGGGTGGTTATATTATTAGTCTATGCATGGGGGTAGAGGAGTTACACTTGCCGAAAATTCCTTTGATAATGACCAATTTTACTTTCGCCAATTGTCAGGTGAAGCATTTGTATGCCTATGAGGAAAGGCCTCATAAGATAAATCAATATTTCTTTGATAATATCAATTATTCTACATGTACGCTGCATGTGCCAAAAGGTACGCGTGAGGCTTATGCTGCTGCTTACTATTGGCGCAATTTTGCAACTATTGTGGAAATGGATCATCAAACTGGCATTAATGCTATTGAAACCACTGAACCTGTAGAGGCGAAGAGTTTTTCTATTGATGGTACCCTTATTGAAGGTAAGAAAAAGGGAGTTAATATAATCAAGTATAACAACGGAAAAACGAAAAAGGTTTTAGTAAAGTAGTTACATCCCCATTTCTGTCACGGTCACAGTTGTCACAGTTTTTTCACAACTCTTTATGAAATTTCTTGTTGCTTTTAAAATAAAAACGTACCTTTGCTTTTATCATTGTTTCCGACTCTGTACCCACTTTTATTTTTCCCTGCCCGCAGAAAATTTCTTGCGTGGGCAGGGAGAAAAATATCCCCGGGCAGAGAAGGAAAATTAAAAGAGTATTTGGGGAAATGGGAGTGTCATTAAAAAAGTGTATGATGTAACATTTTTTCTCCCTTAGCTCTTTTATCAAGTCGTTGACAATATATGTATCGCTCATCAAGTGTAGTCCCAGTTCTTGGTCATGAAGCATTCGACAGACATAATCGCAGAAATCTGCAACGCCCTGTCTGTTGATATATGCAGCTTATCAGCCAACTGCGCTATGATACGAGCTATTTTATTCCATAATAAGAAGTCTAACTATAGTTTTGTATTGTCAGAGGAAGAGCAGGAGTAAATTGATGAGAATCAGTTTGATGTCATGGACGATATAATGTTCCCAGATGGTCATGATGACGACGACAAAATGTAATTTGCTCCGCACCTTTTTCGTTTTGTGCCACATTCTGGCACTCGTATTTTGCATAGCCCTGCTAATAAAGGGATGTTGAAATCACGAAAGTGATGGTTGTGATCTACGTGCCATTTGCCATGAATGTGGACCAGTGGATAGGCAAGGGATTGACCGTGGTACAGTTTTCATTGGCTTCGGCAAAGACAAATGTGATGATCCTGAGTAATAGTTTCTTCCTGACCAAAGAGGAAGAAAATTAATTGATCATCTGAAAAATATTTATCAACCCATACTTTGCGGTTGTTCCAAGGGTCTATATGCCACGATGAATAGGTGGCGTATAGACCCTTATGTTGAACATAAGTACTCATGTTCGTGGGCACAAATTGGAAAACGTGGCGTTTTACCATTTATTTACAGCACCCATTCCAACCAATTCTCTGGTGTTACGATGGCTTTTTCCTTCACATCGTATGCAGTAAGAAAGGTATTCGGAAATTGAGTGTTGGCTCTCTTGGGATTCCATTTCATCTCAAACAAAGAGAATTGTCCGTCACACTCCTCTATATAATCTATTTCCTGCTGCTGGTTGGTTCGCCAGAAATAACTGTTCACATATCTACCGGCATACTGATTTGCCTTTAACCGCTCACTGATGAAGAAGTTCTCCCACAAGGCACCAACATCCTGGCGAAGCGAAAGTGGAGCAAAGTTCTGCAAAATGGCATTGCGGATACCATTGTCATAGAAATAAAACTTCTTAGCCTTCTTTAATTCCGTGCGAAGATTGCGACTGAACCCACTCAACTTGAAGATGATATAACATTTCTCCAGCAAATCAATATATTTCTCCACCGTCTTGTTATCTGTTCCCACCGTTTGTGCCAACTCATTATAAGAAACCTCGCTCGTTACCTGTAAAGCCAAAGCTGTAAGCAACTTGCCCAACAAAGCTGGACGACGAACGCTTTCTAAATTGAGTAAGTCTTTATAAAGATAACTGTTGGCGAGATTATAAAGCAGTTCCTTCGCATCTGCTGCATGATTAATGATATCAGGATAAGACCCATAAATAAGTCGATTTTCCAACGTCTGCTTTACACCCAACAGTCCCTGGGATTTGAGTAACTCTCCTGTAGAAACGGGGAAGAGATGGTACTCAAACTTACGTCCGGTCAACGGCTCGTTAAGTTTGTTCTGTAATTCAAACGAGGAAGAACCGGTTACCAGTAGCTGCATATCGGAAAAATTATCTGTGATTCTTTTCAACACCATTCCGATGTTCTCTATCCGTTGTGCTTCATCAATGACTACAATCCGATGATGCCCAATCAGCAGTTTGAGTTCAGCAGAGTTAATCTGTGACAGCATCTGTATCACCTCCGGCTCATCGCAATTCAAAAACAGAGTTGGTTCGTCGTGCTTTTCAAGAATCATTTTGAAAAGTGTACTCTTTCCTACTTGTCTCGCTCCAATCAGGATGATAGCCTTTCCGGCAAACATCCGTGACTCTATCACATCTTGCAGTTGACGTTGTATCATATCATTAACCCCTTTCCATATATTAATAAAGTTCTTTGTTTCAATTTCGGCACAAAGATAAGAAAAAAAAATCCTAATCCCAAAATTTATACTGGTTTTTAGGATTGTAATCCCAAAAATCTGTGTGTTTTTTGGGATTAGGAGCCAAAAAGGCTTCATAGCATCCGTATAGACCTATGATTATCTTAGCAATCTCAAGGCTTCGCTGGTGTTAGAGATTGCATTTTTTTATGTGACAGGACAAGTGTAGTTTTTATCCTCATTTCTGTCACGGTCACAGTTGTCACAGTTTTTTTCTCAACTTCTTATGATTTTTCTTGTTAGTTTCAAAATAAAAGCGTACCTTTGCTCTTATTTATATAAGAATCAGTAAAGGCAAATGGAAATGAACGAAGAATCCATCTTGGCATGGAACATTATTGAAAAAACAAGTGCTAACTTGTTTCTTACAGGTAAAGCGGGAACGGGAAAGACTACTTTCTTGAAACAACTCAAGGAGAAGTCGCCGAAACGAATGGTGGTGCTGGCTCCAACTGGTATCGCTGCCATCAATGCGGGTGGCGTGACGATTCATTCGTTCTTCCAATTGCCCCTGTCTCCTTATCTCCCAGGCACTTCCTTCGGAGGTAATGAGAAGAAAAAATATCAGTTTAGCGCCCTGAAGCGCAAAATCATCCGCTCTATCGACCTCTTGGTGATAGACGAAATCAGTATGGTGAGGAGCGATCTGCTCGATGCCATCGATTCCGTGCTCAGGAGATACCGCAAGCATGATCTGCCCTTCGGAGGCGTGCAGCTGCTCATGATAGGCGATTTGCATCAGCTGGCTCCCGTGGTGACCGACCATGAGGAGAGGATGCTGCGCCAGTATTACGACACACCCTATTTCTTCTCCAGCAAGGCGCTGCAGCAGGCGCATTATCTCACGATAGAACTCAAGAAGGTGTATCGCCAGCAGGACCAGGAATTTATCTCACTCCTCAATCAGGTGCGTGAAAACAAGGCCACGACTGCTACGCTGCAGGCGCTCAACAAGCGATATATCCCCGATTTCATTCCTCCGAAAGAGGACAACTATATCCGTCTCACTACCCATAATGCGCCTGCCCAGCGCATCAACGAGGAGGAACTGGAAGCGCTGCCTTCAAAAGCATACTCGTTTACAGCTGAGGTGGAAGACAACTTCCCGGAGTCCTCATACCCAGCCGATTACAAACTCGTATTGAAGCAGGGTGCACAGATCATGTTTGTGAAGAATGATGTCCAGCACCGCTTCTATAACGGTATGATAGGAGAGGTGGTGAGTATCGACGGAAGCGAGATTGTGGTGAGAAGCCGTGATACGGACGAGGAGTTTGAACTGGAGAAGGCGGAATGGGCGAATGCAAAATATACGCTCAATGAGGAGACCAAGGAAATAGAGGAAACCGTGGAGGGTGTGTTCAGGCAGTATCCCGTGCGACTGGCATGGGCGATTACCATCCACAAGAGTCAGGGCCTTACTTTCGAGCATGCCATCATCGATGCCTCCCGCTCGTTCTCCTATGGTCAGACCTACGTGGCGCTGAGCCGCTGCAAGTCGCTTGAGGGCATGGTGCTCAGTGCGCCCCTTTCGCCTTCGGCCATTATCGGCAGTGGTACCATCGACCAGTTCAACAGTCATCTGGCTTCTCCTACTCCCGAGGTGGTTTCTGCCCTGGAGCAGCAGTATATCCTGCGCTGCATCGGTGAACTCTTCGATTTCTGCGGAATATATGCAGCCTACGAACTGCTGATGCGTTGCTTGGTGGAGTTTTACAATGTGAAATATCCACGGTTGGTGGGAGAGTACCAGCAGATGAACGTGGTACTGAAGAGTTTAGAGGGCGTATCGGAAAAGTTCCGACTGCAATATACGAACATGCTTGCCGTCAATCCGGACTTGAGGAGTGCGGATCTGCAGGACCGCATCCATAAGGGATCGAAATATTTCGGACAGAAGATGGGAGTATTGGTTGATCTGGTGAAGAAAACGAATGTGGCGACCGACAACAAGGTGGCCAAGAAACAGTTTCAGGAGCGTTTTTCATCGTTTGAATTGGAGGTGAATCTGAAGCACCGTCTGCTGAAGTATTCCTCGGATGCCGAGTTCCTGATTTCGGATTATCTGAGGAAGAAGGCCCAATTCCTGCTGATGGAGGAGGATGAGGCTGCGGGTAGTTCCGGCAGGGGAAGAAGCAGACAGAGAGTTAGTAGGAGTGCCGGTGGGGATGCTGACGGGGAACCAAGGAAGCCGAAGGTTCCAACCCGTGAAATCAGTTATGGCCTGTTCTGTCGGGGTATGAATCTCGACCAGATAGCTGCTGAGCGCAATCTCACCAAGGGTACCATCATCGGTCATCTCACGCCATACGTGATGGAGGGCAAGATAGGTCTTCGCACCTTCATCTCTTCGGCTCATGAGAAAAAGTTGCGTGAATTCATGCAGGCTCATCCGGAAATAGAGCATTTCTCGGAGATCAGGGAAGCTGTGGGTAGCACTTTCGAGTATTATGAGATCAAGCTGATACACGACCTGATGGTCATGGAGAAGGGGAAATAAAAAAGAGGGTGTGTCATAAGCCATGATACACCCTTTTTCAATCTGTATTTTCCTACAATAAATGTTAAGACATGCCCTTCTCGATGACACTCCCATTTTCTACAAATACTCTTATAATTTCCCTTCTCTGCCTGGGTATTTTTTCTCCCTGCCCACGCAAGAATTTTTCCGTGGGCAGGGAAAAATAAAAGTGGGTACAGGGGCGGAAATTATGAAACCTGAATCCTTGAAAATTATAGACGGATGAAGAAGCGCTTTTTAGTCACTTAACGAAGCGCTTTATTAGCACTTAACGAAGCGCTTCATTAACACCTAACGATGCGCTTCATTAGACCTTAATAAAGCGCTTTGTTAGATCTCAATAAACTTAGACCTTAACAAAGCGCTTCGTTAGAGCTTATAAATGCGTTTCTTTTGAGGAAATGCTTTATAAAAAAGGGTGCGTCACAGACTTATGACACACCCTCTAAATATATTTTGCCTAAACAAAAATTACTTATTGTTCAAAGCCAAGTCGATAGCTACGGCGATAGCTACAGTAGCACCTACCATAGGGTTGTTACCCATACCGAGGAAGCCCATCATCTCTA
>ENA-OPCG01000922-OPCG01000922.1-human-gut-metagenome-genome-assembly--contig:-NODE-922-length-10993-cov-3.009417_pt1 | contig 10993 bp, 9 predicted proteins | sample MGYA00241248_ERZ501476 | MGnify/ENA primary metagenome ERZ501476 (study PRJEB25962, sample SAMEA2042629) | human gut metagenome | biome: human gut; feature: human-associated habitat; material: faeces... | reverse complement strand
GCCTCGAAGAGGCAATGTCCTGGCGAAGCGTTGTTACTTGTTGTAAAGGTTGTTTGAGTTGTTTTCTTAACTCATCCTAATGACAATGAGGATATTGAGCGGAGAAAAGCAAACTTACCTGTAAAATATTGTAAAAGTTGTATTGGCTGTCTTCTTAGCATGTCCTCGCATTGCCACCGAACACAGAGAGAAAGCTCTCATTTGTCAAACCCTTAAACGAAAGAAAAATCATGGATGAAAAGAAAAGACAGTTATGGCGCTTCGTCATTCAGACCGCCATCTCGATCCTCACGGCCATAGCCACGGCCCTCGGCGTGACGAGCTGCATGGCGGGCGTATAGCCCTCGGGCTTAGGCTTTGCAGCGCGCCCAGCACAGCACGCCCATCACAAACGCAACACGCCCCAAGGCCAGGGCCTTGGGGCGTGCGTATGAAGAAGTCGTACCGACGATGTGATGAAAAGTCCGAGTATAAACGATATGAGTGCTCCTTGTCGTTTGTAATCCACCGGCCTTGCGGCTTAGTCGCGGAGATGCGATTTATGTGGCCCGCCATTGACTTGAAGGAAGCGGTCTCGGGTTTTCTGTTTTATTTGATGACTATCCCGATCGAATCGATACGACCCTTTTTTCTTCTTTCTTGCGTGCAAAGTTAGCATATTATCTCGTTATCACCAAACAATACGCCCACTTTTTCTCCATTTCCCACGATTTTCTTACATCGCTGCGTCGAGCAGGATTTCGGAAAGGGTGGGGTGGATGTGGATCGTGTCGTGGAGATCCTCGACCGTCGCCTCGCGGCAGATGAGGGCGGAGACCTCCTGGACGATGTCGGCAGCATGGGCGCCATAGACGTGGCATCCCAGCAACTTGCCATCCTCGGCGACAAAGAGCTTGAGCAGTCCCTCCGTCTCCTCCATCGCCACGGCCTTGCCATTGCTGCGATAGAACGACTTGCGCACGGTGTAGGGCGCGCCGCTCTGCTTCAGCTGGTCCTCGGTGGGACCCACGCAGGCTGCCTCAGGATAGGTGAAGATGGCGCTGGGGACGACGTCGAGGCGGATGCCGTCGGTCTTGCCCAGGATATGGTTGACGGCACGCAGGCCCTGCGCCTCGGCGGCATGGGCGAGCTGGATGCGACCGTTGACGTCGCCGATGGCATAGACGCCCGGGACGTTGGTCTGCATGTTGTCATCGACGGTGATGCCCTTGCGGTCGTAGGCAACGCCAGCAGCCTCCAGGTTGAGGTGGTCCATGTAGGCGCCGCGGCCCGTGGCGACGAGGACGACGTCGGCTTCCAAATCGACGCGCTGCCCCTTGCGCTCGAAGGTCACGACGGCCGTGTCGCGGCCCTCAGCGCCAGGGACGGTGCGGATGTCCTGGACGCCACTCTGCATGTAGAACTTGATGCCGCGCTTCTCCAGCGCCTTGCGCATGCGCTTGGCGATGTCGGCGTCAATGGGAGGGAGACACTCCTTGAGAAACTCCACCACCGTCACCTCGCTGCCAAACGTCTGGAAGGCGGAGGCAAACTCCATGCCGATGACGCCCGCTCCGATGATGCAGAGGCGGCGCGGAACGAAGTCGATGTTGAGGAGCTCCGTGGAGGTCATGACGTTGCTGCCGATGTGGGGATTGTCGTGCATGAACGGCAGGATCTTCGACTGCGAACCCGTGGCGATGAGGATGTTCTTGGCCGTGTATTGCTCGCCACCGACCTCGACGGTGTGGGCATCGACGAAGTGGGCCTCGCCCTTGACGAGCGTGATGCCGGGCTGGGAGAGCAGCGTGGCGATACCCGAGACGAGCTGGGCCACGACCTGGTTCTTGCGCTCCAGGATGGGCTTGAAGTCGATGCCGTTCTCAGACTTCGGCACCAGCGGGTTGCGATAGAGGTCGGCGTCGTGGGCAAAGCTCTTCGTGGGGATGCAGCCCACGTTGAGGCACGTGCCACCCAGTTCGCCCTTCTCGATGATCACGACCTGGAGGCCGTGCTTGGCAGCATAGCCGGCGGTATGATAACCGCCGGGTCCTGCTCCGATGATGATCAGATCAGTCGTTGTCATGCTGCAGCTGCTTGAAAGTGGTGATCGGATGCTTGGCGGCCAGCACGTCATCGACGCGGCCGATCGGCGTGTTGTGGGGAGCCGACTTCACCTCCTCGGGCGTCTCGCGGGCCTCCTGGGCGATCTTGTGCATCACCTCGATGAAGCCGTCCATCGTCTCCTTGCTCTCGTTCTCCGTCGGCTCGATCATCAAGGCCTCGTGGAAGAGCAGCGGGAAATAGATCGTCGGCGCGTGGTAGCCGTAGTCGAGCAGGCGCTTGGCCACGTCCATCGTCGTGACGCCCGTCGATTTGTCGCGCAGTCCGTTGAAGACAAACTCGTGCATGCAGGTCGTCGGGATCGGGAGTTCGAAGTCGTCCTTGAGCGACTCCTTGATATAGTTGGCGTTGAGTGTGGCGAGCGGGCCGACCTTCTTGACCTGGTCGCGGCCGAGCGTGAGCAGGTAGGTGTAGGCGCGCACGTTGACCAGGAAGTTGCCGAGGTAGGCACCGACGTGGTTGGCCTCCGTGGAATACTCGCCGTCGCTGGCGGGATTCTCTACGACGAAGCGGTCGCCATCCTTGACGACGTGGGGCTTCGGCAGGAACTGTTCCAGGCCCTTGCGCACACCGACGGGACCGTCGCCAGGACCACCGCCGCCATGAGGCGTGGAGAAGGTCTTATGGAGGTTGATGTGCATCACGTCGAAGCCCATGTCGCCCGGACGGGCCACACCGAGGATCGGGTTGAAGTTGGCACCATCATAATAGAGGAGCGCGCCGCAGGCGTGGACGAGCTTGGCGATCTCGGGGATCTCCTTCTCGAAGAGGCCCAGCGTGTTGGGGTTGGTCATCATGATGGCGGCGATGTCGTCGCCCAGGAGCGGCTTGAGGTCCTCGACATCGACGAGGCCCTCGGCGGTGCTCTTCACCTCGACGATATCCAGTCCGCAGACGGCAGCCGAGGCGGGGTTGGTGCCATGGGCCGAGTCGGGGACGATCACCTTCGTGCGCTTCACGTCGCCACGGCTCAGATGGTAGCTGCGGATGATCATCAGACCCGTCAGCTCGCCATGGGCACCGGCGCAGGGATTGAGCGTGAAGTCGTGGAGGCCGGCGAGCGTGGCGAGGCTGTGCTGGAGATTATAGACCACCTCCAGGGCGCCCTGAGCCGTCTCGACGGGCTGCAGCGGGTGGAGGTTGTTGAAGCCCGGCAGGGCGGCCATCTCCTCGTTGATGATGGGATTGTACTTCATCGTGCAGGATCCCAGGGGATAGAAGCCGTTGAGCACACCGAAGTTGTTCTCGCTATGGTTGGTGTAGTGGCGCACGACGGTCATCTCGTCGCACTCGGGCAGCTCGGCGTCCTGCTCGCGGCGCAGCCCGGCGGGCAGCTCGTGATGGGCGAAGCGGTTCTTCGGCAGCGAATAGGCACGACGGCCGGGGCGGGAAAGCTCAAAAATCAGATTTCCGTATAATTTGTTGTTCATCTTTCGTCCTCCTTATTTATTGTTCAAGATAGCGGTGAGTTGATCGATCTCCTCCAGCGTGCGCTTCTCGGTGACGGCGATGAGGAGCTTGTCGTCATCGACCTTGACGCCGGGCAGGATGCCCTGGGCGAGGCAGCGGTCGTAGAAGGCGTCGCGGTCCTCCACGCGGACGAGGAACTCATTGAAGAACGGCTGCTCATAGACGAGCGCAGCCTTGCCCGTGGCGACGAGCTTCTCGCAGAGCGTGTGAGCGCCGTCGAGGCCGATCTGGGCGGCCTCCTTGATGCCTTCCTTGCCCATGATGGAGCAATAGATGGTGGCGAAGAGCGCCATCAGGCTCTCGTTGGAGCAGATGTTGGACGTGGCCTTCTGGCGGCGGATATGCTGCTCGCGGGCCTGGAGCGTGAGGACGAAGGCGCGCTGGCCGCGGTTGTCCTTGGTCTTGCCGACGATGCGTCCGGGGATCTTGCGGATCAGCTTCTCCGTGCAGCACATGTAGCCGGCGTAGGGACCACCAAAGGCCATCGGCAGACCGAGGCTCTGGACATCGCCCACGGCGACGTCGGCTCCCCACTCGCCCGGCGTCTTCATCAGGGCGAGGTCGGCGATGACGCTGTTGATGACGAAGAGGGCCTTCTTGTCGTGGCAGGCGTCGGCCACGCCCGTGAAGTCCTCGACCACGCCGTAGTAGTTGGGCTGCTGGGCGATGAAGCCGGCGATTTGGCCCCCGGCGAGCTGGTTCTTGAGGTCCTCCTTGTCCGTCACGCCGTCCTTCTGGGCGATCTCCTGGAGCTTGATGCCGTGGAAGTGGGCGTAGGTCTTGAGGACGGCGACCGTCTTCGGGTCGAGCGTGGCGCTATAGGCCACGGTGTCGGCCTTGCGCGAGTTGGCGTAGGCCATCATCATGGCCTCGGCCGTGGCCGTCGTGCCGTCGTACATGGAGGCGTTGCTGATCGCCATGCCCGTCATCTCGGCCATCATCGACTGGAACTCGAAGATGTAGTGGAGCGTGCCCTGGGAGATCTCGGCCTGATATGGGGTGTAGGAGGTCAGAAACTCGCTGCGCTCCACGATGTTGGGCACGGCGGAGGGCGTGTAGTGATCATAGACGCCAGCGCCGGCGAAGCAGGTGAACTGGGTGTTCTTCTGGGCGAGCTTGCCGAGCACGTCGCGCACTTCCTGCTCGCTCATGGCCTCCGGCATGTCGTATTCGCCCTTGAACTTCACCTCTTCGGGCAGACCTGCGTAGAGGTCTTCGAGGCTTCCGATGCCTATCTTGGCCAGCATCTGGCGGATGTCATCGTCGGTATGTGGAAAAAACTTATAGGTCATAGTTTAAATAGTAATATGTATAAGAGTAAATGTGAAAACGCTTGCCTGATGAGAAGAAAGGCTTCCACCAGACAAGCGTTAGGTGGGATCGGGGGGCGGGGATTAGTGCTCCTTGGCGCAGAACTCCTCGTAGGCCTTGGCGTCCATGAGGGAGTCGAGCTCGCTCTTGTCGCTCAGCTTCACCTTCATGATCCAGTTGCCGAAGGCGTCCTGGTTGATCAGCTCGGGCTGGTCCTCAAGGGCCTCGTTGACCTCAACGACCGTACCGGAGACGGGGCTCACCAGGTCGCTGGCGGCCTTGACGCTCTCCACGGCGCCGAAATCGTCCTCGGCGGCGAACTCGTCATCTACCTCGGGCATATCGACATAGACGATATTGCCCAGGCTCTCCTGTGCGTAATCGGTGATACCTACATAGGCCTCGTCGCCCTCAACCTTCACATACTCGTGGCTCTCGCTGTAGTAGAGCCCTTCAATTACTTTTGCCATAGTTTTTGTTATTGACACCCCCGAGGCCCGCGCCCCAGGAGGGGTGGGGGAGTGGGGATGTGGTCATGAATTTTTAAATTGTTATCTGGGAAAAATTGTTCTTGATAGATTACTTCTTGTAGTGCTTGTCGTAGAACTTCTTCTTGACGACGGTGCCGGGGAAGGTCTTCTTGCGGATCTGCACCTCCACGCGGTCGTCCATCTTGACGGAAGCATCGACCAGGGCCACGCAGCAGCTGCCCTCGACGGAGATGAGGCGGTAGCCCGTCGTGACCTCGCCGACCTCCTGGCCGTCCTTGAGCACCTTGTAGCCATGGCGGGGCACGGCGTTGCCGTCGAGCTTGATGCCGCGCAGACGCTGGGCAGGACCCTCGGTCTTCTGCTTCAGCAGGGCCTCCTTGCCGATGAAGTCGTCCTTGTCAAACTTCACGAACATGCTCAGGCCGGCCATCACCGGGGTGATCTTGTCGCTCAGCTCGTCGCCATAGAGGGGCAGGCCCACCTCGAAGCGGAGGGTGTCGCGGCAACCGAGACCGCAGGGCTTCACGCCAGCCTCGATCAGCTTGTCCCAGCAGCGGCGGATGTACTCGTGGGAACCGTAGAGCTCGAAACCGTCCTCGCCCGTATAGCCCGTGCGGGAGATGAGGATGGGCTCGCCGTCCTTCTCCAGCGTCTTCACCTCGTAGAACTTCAGGTCGCTGCAGGCAATCTCCAGCACCTTCTCGATCGTGGCCTCGGCCTCGGGACCCTGGATGGCGAGCTGGCCGTAGTAGTCGCTCTCGTGGCTCAGCACGACGTCGAAGCCCTCGGTCTGCTTCTTGAACCACTCCACGTCCTTGTCGATGTTGGCGGCGTTGATCGTGAAGATGTAGTGGTTCTCCTCCAACTTGCAGATACAGGTGTCATCGACCACGCCACCGTCCTCGTAGCAGAACATACCGTAGATCACCTTGCCCGGAGCCATCGGACGGACGTCGTTGGTGAAAATGTAGTTGACGTACTTCTCGGCCTCGGGACCGGTGATGCGCACCTCGCCCATGTGGCTCACGTCGAACATACCGACGTGCTGGCGAACGGCATTGTGCTCGTCAATAATGCCACTATACTGGATCGGCATGTCAAAACCGCCGAACGGGGACATCAGGGCTCCCAAAGCCACGTGCTTATCATGAAGACAAGTCTCTTTCATCACTATATCCTTTCTTTAATTATTTAGTTATTTTGCGTTATTGATTTCAGCGCAAAATTACAAAAACATTTTTGAGGGTACAAACTATTTGGTTTGTTTTTTCGTTAAAAACATTAAATCCGTCACTTTGAACCTAAGTGGTTTAAATTCAGTCCAAAGCGAAACGTTTTTTGGCCGTGCGGGTCGTTTCGAGTAAGGTAAATCGGCGAAACGCCAACACTTTGACAAGTGGACGGGGAAATGTCTTGCTCGCCCATTAAAAAAAACATAATTTCTGAGGGCAAAATGATAGGCCGGGGCCGTGATGGTGAGGGCAAAATGAGAAAAAGAAACCCAGCAAACGGGAGATTTATCAGAAAAACGCACCACCAACTATTGCACGTCACGAACCATTGTCGTAACTTTGCACCCCTCCAGCCGACGCAGCAGCTCGGCGAAGGACGAAGAACAAGCAACGCAATAGTCATATATTTATATATAGAGCGACATTTGCAATAGTCACTTTTAGAATCATTGATAAAATATGGAATCAAAGCAAGACATCAACGACTTCGAACAGGCGCTACGCACCGACCTCCACCAGTATCTCCTCTCCCTCGACAAGGTGGATGAGCGTCTGCCCGAGGCGCCGGACATCGAGGGGCTGTGGCCGAAGATCGGCGAGAGCTATCTGCCCGACGGGATGCGGGAGTTTGCCGACTATCCGACGGTCTCGCTCGGCTGGATGATGTTCCTGGGCATGGCGATAGCAAAATACTGGGACACGGACTGGGAACTCTATAGCAAGGTGGCGGATTTGTACCATTATCTAAGGGACCAGCGCGACTACGACCACCTCGACGACCATATCTGCGAGAAAGTGCTGCTGCTGACGGAGGAGGAGCGACAGGCGATGGTCAACGTCGTGGCCGAATGCGCCGCACGCACCTATCACCAGCTCTGCCACGGCAGTCTCCAGCCTGGCACGCCCGAAGCCTTCCGGGGCTATGTGGCGGCGCTCCACCAGCTCTACCTCATGGGCATGGCGATGGAACTGAAACGGCTGGGCTATCACATGACGAAGTGGGGCTAAGGACTGTGCCAAGGGGGATAAGGTATTGCGCAGAGGGGCTAAGGACTGTGCCAAAAGGGATATTTGTTTGTGGCCGCAAACCACATTCCTCGTTAAAATACTTTAATGAGTGATGGTCGTTTGGTGTTTTCTTCATAACTTTACCCCCTGATTTTATGAGATAATTCGGTAAAATGAGTAAATATAGATACTTGACGGTCCTTTTGGCCTTGTCCTTGGCGCTCTGCCTGAGCTCCTGCTTCAAGGATGAGCCGCTCAACGCGGAATGCGACATCGAGCAGGCCTACCTGCGCGCGGGCGAGCACCTGGGCAGTTGGTTTCTCTTCGATTCCGACACGCTGCGCAACGTGCAGTCTGATCAGACGACGATAGAATTTACCATGAGCGGGCAGGCGGACCTCACGCGCCTGGCTCCCTACTTCCGCATCAGTCCGGGCGCCACGATCTCGCCGGCCAGCGGCAGCGTACACGACTTCTCACAGGGCGCCGTGGAATACACGGTCACATCGGAGGACGGCCAGTGGTCGCGTACCTACCTCGTCAGTATCAAGAAGATGATCGAATTTGGCAGCGCCCATGACTTCGACTTTGAGCACTGCCACCTGGACAAGGGATTTTATGTTTGGACCGAACCGTGGCAGGATCAGGACGGACAGGTCACGCAGGAGCCGCTTTGGGCCACGGGCAACCCGGGCTACAAGATCAGCAACAGTTCGACGGCGCCGGAAAACTATCCCACGGCGCCCACCGAGGCGGGACACGAGGGCAAGGGCGTGCGCCTCATGACCTGCCGCACGAGCGGGCTCGCCGACATGGTACAGAAACCCATTGCGGCTGGCAATCTCTTCATCGGCCAGTTTGACCCGTCCAACGCGCTGCGCGACGCGATGTCGGCCACGAAGTTTGGCCGCCCGTTCAGTTTCGACACGCCGCCCAAGGTCTTCACGGGGTGGTATAAGTACAAGGCTGGCCCGCAGTTTACCGACCGCTTCATGAACGTGCTGGAGCAGCGCGACTACGCCACGATCTACGCCGTGCTCTACGACAATCACAACGCCAAGGGCGAGGCCATCTGCCTCTATGGCGACAACGTGCAGACCAGCGACCGGGTCGTGGCGCTCGCCCGCCTCGACAATATCGACGACACGCCGGAGTGGACTCCCTTCACGCTCAATTTCATCTATCGCAAGGCCGTGGACGCTCAGAAACTCAGGACGGGAGGCTATAGCCTGGCCATCGTCTGCTCGTCGAGCACGAGCGGTGCCGAGTTTATGGGGGCCGTCGGCAGCACGCTGTGGGTGGACCAGTTTAGGGTGGTCTGCGAATAGCGACTATTTTAGAATCGACTATTTGGGGAATCTACCATTTGGGGAACCACCCATTTGGGAAATCCACCATTTGGAGAACCCACTATAAATAGGAAATGTAAGAACAGAGACTACGATGAGAAAAATCATACTTGGGGCCCTGCTGGCGACGATCAGTCTCGGCGCGTGGGCAGGCGAGAAAGACCAGGCGGGTGGGAGCGCATGGAACCGCTTCCTCCACGGCTACCGCTACCACGCCCACGTCGGCTACCACATCGGTGGCACGGCGCCCATAGGAATGCCGGCCTCGATACGCACGCTCCACAGCTATCGGCTGCGCCCCAACTTCGTCCTGGGCGTCGATGCCTACCACGCCATCTCGGGCAGGTGGGGATTCGTCGGCGGACTCCATTTCGAGGAGAAGGCGATGCGGACGGACGCGGGGGTGAAGGGCTACCACATGAGGATCGTGCGCGGGGGAGAGGAGCTGGAGGGCGTCTTCACGGGCAGCGTGGTGACGAAGGTGGACATGAGCCTGATCACCGTGCCGCTGCAGATCGCCTACGACCTCAGTCCGCACGTGCGCCTGAAGGCGGGTCCCTACGTGAGCTACGTCACCTCGCGGAAGTTTGAGGGATGGGCCTACGACGGCTACCTGCGCCGACGCGAGGAGGGCCACGACAAGCACGATCCAACGGGACAGAAGGTGATGCTGGGCCACAACGACGGCGAGCGGGGCAACTATGATTTCTCCGACGACATGCGATCCTGGCAGATGGGCATAGACGTAGGCGCCGACTGGTATATCACGAAGCGCTGGGGAGCGAAGGCCAGACTGTCATGGGGACTGACGGGCATCTTCCACAGCGGTTTCGACACCATCGAGCAGACGATGTATCCCATCTATGGCACGCTCGGCGTGGTCTATCAGCTGAAATAGGGATTTTCTCCCCTCCCTGCAGCCGTTGCGCTGCCAGGCCAAGGGTTCAGAGAAATCAATATCATCCGGTCCGCCCGTGGTGATGTCCTCGGACCCGAAGGGAGAGTCAAGAGTGTGTAAAATAAAAGAAGCTATTCTTATAACAATAATTATTAATCAAAAAAGTTTAGATGAAAATGAAAAAGTTTTTTTATTTGATGGCCATGGTTTGCTCCATCGGCCTCTTGGCATCTTGTGGTGGTGATGATGATGATGAGGGTGGCGGCAGCGGACCCAGCGGAAAGCGTTTGCCGGCCATCGAGGGCACATGGAACGTATGGAGCCAGGGTGATGACATCAATGGCTACCAGGGTTCTGCACAGATCACCTGGGAGGTGGTGGATGACGCCAAGATCAACATCGACCTGGGTACGGGTACGGCAATGCCTATCCCCATCAAGACGACGCTTGTGCCCCTCGCCAACAGTCTGGCCAACAAGTTCCTGCCCAGTCTGCTGAAGAGTGTCACCTTCACGGCCGACGGTCAGATCAACGCCATGGTGGCTGGCGATATCGACGATGGCCACACGCTGTGGAGATCGATCAACGGCTATTCTTCCTACACCGTGATCAACGACCAGCTCATCATGCTCCACGTCAATGCTGACAAGGCTACGGAGCGTATGGACGATCCCGAGCTCAAGGCGCAGGTCCGTGCTATCCTCGTCAAGTATAGCGCCATCCCCATCAACATCCGTTGGAATGGTCCGGACAATCCTTACTTCTATGTAGATAAGGCCTTCATGGAGCCGCTGATCGCCACGATGGTGGGCGTCGTCAACAAGATCCCGACCACGGGCTGGGATTATGATGACATCAAGACCTTCAAGATGATCAAGGGCCTGCTCAACCAGCTCCCCGCCGTCATGGAGCAGACCACGAAGTTTGAGGCGGGTATCGAACTGACGCGCTAATCCTCCGCTCCTTTCGGAGCAACCCTCCGCATTCTAACGGAGTAGTATAAGAATAACATCGCCAAGGGGTGTGACAACGGCTTTCGCCATTGCCACACCCCTTTTCCGTATAGTTGCAAAGACTACCCCAGTTCGGGATAAGAAATAGTTCATAAAAAAGTTGGTAGTCTCACAAATA
>ENA-OPCG01000883-OPCG01000883.1-human-gut-metagenome-genome-assembly--contig:-NODE-883-length-11357-cov-3.016015_pt1 | contig 11357 bp, 9 predicted proteins | sample MGYA00241248_ERZ501476 | MGnify/ENA primary metagenome ERZ501476 (study PRJEB25962, sample SAMEA2042629) | human gut metagenome | biome: human gut; feature: human-associated habitat; material: faeces... | reverse complement strand
AATAGTGTATACAAGCAAAAATATACTAAGAACTAATCATATGGTACAGGGGCTGTCGTACACAAAGTACGGCAGCCCATCTTTTTATAGAAAACAAAAGCCCCCGGACATAAAAGTCTGAGGGTTTTCTTCATTATATATAGTGATTTATGGCAAGCATCCCCCGCAGGAGGGGAATGTAACCGGCAAGCTGCCTATCCGAAAGCAAAATAAATTTCCAAAGCTTAGTATAATAAAAGGCAAAAAAAGTCCTGCGCAGCATCTGAAATGCACGCAGGACTATGAAACTTGCTATGAAAATTTCGGCTTACAGGTCTTCCCCATCTTGTTGAATCGCACCTTTAACCTTGTTCATGCGCTGCCATACATAGGCAACAGCAACAAGCGCAACACCGATACCGTCGGTAAATACGCCAGGGATAATCATGCAGATACCGCCAACGAGGAACAGAATACGCTGCGGAATGTTCAGCAGATTGTTGCAGAATCCGATCATCGCCATGGAAGCACCCCACATACCGACAATCGCGGTGAAGGCGCTGTAGCAGATGGTAAACGGAGTTGCGTTGATCATCAGCAGCTCAGGTGCCAGCACGAAGATGTACGGTACGATGAACGCAGCAATCGCCAGCTTAGCAGCGATAACGCCGGTACGCATCGGGTTAGCACCGGCAATACCTGCGCCGGCATAAGCAGCCAGAGCAACAGGCGGTGTAACGTCGGCAACGATACCGAAGTAGAACGCGAACATGTGCGCTGCCAGTACCGGTACATTCATCTGCACCAGAGCAGGTGCTGCAATGGTAGAGGTAATTACATAGTTAGCAGTTGTCGGCACGCCCATGCCCAGAATCAGAGAAGTGATCATGGTGAAGAACATTGCCGGCAGCAGATTACCGCCTGCCAAGTCCAGCAGAGCGGTTGCAATCTTCAGGCCTACGCCGGTTTTGGTAACAACGCCGATGATGATACCTGCAGTTGCACAGGCAATCAGTACGCCAAGCACGCCCTTGGAGCCGTCAATGAGGCCTTGGACGATTTGCTTGAAGCCGATGCGGGTGGATTTACGCAGGCAGGCGCAAACGATGGTCAGCACGATGGCTGCCAAAGCAGCACGCATAGGAGTATAACCGCTTACGAGCAGGTAAACGATAACGATTAACGGAATAGCCAGATGGCCTTTTTCGAGGAACAAAGTCTTGAACTTCGGCAGCTGGTCACGCGGAGTGCCCTTCAGACCGAACTTTTTAGCTTCGTAGTGAACGCCCAGCCATACGCCGATGTAGTACAGCATCGCCGGGATTACGGCAGCCTTAACAACATCAAAGTACGGAACGCCTACAAACTCTGCCATCAGGAAGGCAGCAGCGCCCATAACAGGAGGCATCAGCTGACCGCCGGTAGAAGCAGCAGCCTCAACAGCGCCTGCAAAAGCCGGACGATAACCCAGCTTTTTCATCATCGGGATGGTGAAAGCGCCGGTACCGGCAACGTTACCAACGGAGCTGCCGGAAACAGTACCCATGAGGCCGGAGGACAGTACGGCAACCTTCGCCGGTCCGCCTGCTGCCCAGCCTGCAATAGCGTTAGCAATATCAATGAAGAATTTGCCGAGGCCGGTGGTTTCCAGATATGCACCAAAGAGGATGAACAGATAAATAAAGGTAGAAGATACACCCATAGGCGTACCGAAAATACCCTCGGTAGTGAAGAACAGATGGTCAAACATTTCCTGCACGCCAACGCCGCGATGCGCCAGAATACCGGGAACGTAAGGACCTAAGAAGGCATACAGCATGAAGCAGAAAGCAACGATAATCATCGGCCAGCCTACTACGCGGCGCGCTGCTTCAAAAACCATTATCGTACCGATAAGGCCGACGATGAAGTCGGTTTCCGTGTTCATGCCGGCACGCAGCACCAGCTCCTGATAGTTCACAACCAGATACATGGCAGTACCTGCGCTGAGCAGTGCCAGGAAGGCATCAAAGGGATGCATCTTGCTGCGTGACCAGGAATGTCTGCTGGGATACAGCAGGAAAATCAATAAAAAGCCGAAGGCTAAGTGAATAGCGCGCTGCAGATGCGCGTCCAGCACACCGAAGGTGGCTGTATATAATTGGAAAAGTGCAAACAGAATACAGATTGCGGAAATAATTTTACCCCACACACCTGTAAGCTCACGCTTGTCTGATTCTTTGTCAAATTTTTGCAATACCTCTTCTGCTGAAAGCTCTTTTACTTTCTTTTCTTTTTCAGACATGGGTATCAGCTCCTCTCATTTAATATAATAAAACCTAAAAGTACCGTTCCAGCCAGTACTGATATCGATACATGGCCTTCACTGTTACCGCAGTCCCCTGCCCGTACAGAGCAATCAGGTCGTAGCTGTCGCCACCGTGGACAATATGCGGCATTGCCTGCTCGGATATACGCAGGGCAACCTCCTTATAGGGACGGTTCATCTCCATATCAAACTTACCGTCGGCAGTCTGCGTCAGCTTGCCGTCGGCAGCGGAATAAGGATAGCCCCAGCCCAGCGAGGAAAAGCGGGTGTGCGTCATGGTCATGTTATTTGCGCCGTTAACCCTGAAATAATCATTCCAGGCAGTTTTTTCCACCGAATGCGTCAGGCTGATGTACCATTCATCACCTGCCGCTGTGGCAAAAGTAACAGCTCCCGAAGTTCCCTCAGGTATAATCGCCACCACCAGGCGCGTACTATACCACCCCAAAAGCATTAAAACAACGCTTACAATAATTACTAAATTCTTTACTGGGAAAAAAGACCGGCCACCGGCAAACGCCGGTTTCCGGTCTTTGAAGTTCGGCATCATTTAAAATCCTTATTTTTCGTTAAAGAATTTTTCAGCACCCGGGTTCAGCTTAATGGACATGCCGTCTTTAGCAGTATCTTTGCTGATAGCATTTGCTGCGGAGTGAGCAGATTTCATACGGTCAAGGTTGCCGTACAGAGCTTTAGCAATTGCATAAGCGGTGTTTTCGTCCATCTTGTCGGTTACTGCCAGCATGCATTTTACTGCTACTGCGGTAACGTCAGCATCCTGCTTCGGATAAGTACCGGCTTTGATAACCAGCTTGGTGTAGAACGGATATTTTTTGATCAGAGCGTCAGCCTTGTCAGCATCAACCGGAACCAGTACAACGTCGTTCTGAGTTGCGATATCCTGAATAGCAGCGGTCGGATGGCCTGCGGTTACGAAAGCAGCATCAACGTTGCCGTCTTTCAGAGCACTTGCAGCTTCACCGAAGGACAGGTATTGAACCTTAATATCATCATATTTAATGCCATATGCTTCCATGATCTGGCGAGCGTTAGCTTCGGTACCGGAGCCTGCAGCACCTACAGCGATGCGTTTGCCTTTGAAATCAGCAACAGATTTGATACCGGATTTTTTCAGGGTAACAATCTGTACGGTTTCCGGATACAGAGTTGCAAGACCTTGCAGGCCGGCAACCTGTTTGCCTTTGAACATTTCAGTGCCGTTGGCAGCATAGTAAGCAATATCATTTTGAATAAAAGCAATTTCAACCTTGCCTTGGCTGAGCAGGTTTACGTTTGCTACGGAAGCGCCGGTAGATTGTGCGGAAGCATTGGTACCCGGAATATTTTTATTCAGGATATCAGCCAGAGCACCGCCTAACGGGAAGTAGGTACCAGAGGTACCGCCGGTAGCAATGTTAATGAATTTTTGTGCAGCAGGTTTTTTATCATCTTTCTTATCTCCACCGCCGCAGCCGGCAATCATAGTAGCCATAACCATGATACCAAGTAAAAAAGCCAAGAGTTTTTTCATAAGAGTTCCCCTCCTTTAATATACATATGTGCTAAGATAACAAAATTCACGCAGCAACATATTGTTATTCTTCTTATTCGTCAACATTGTGTAAAATCCTGCTGAAAAATTCATAAAAACGTCATGTATACAGAATACATTGGCATAAAAATGCAGATTCTATGAAAAATTCTTGCTATTTTGTGATTTTTAATACAGCTTTTCTGCATAAATTGCTGTGAAATCATTTCATTATAGATTCATTTTGCTTATTTCCGTAATCTATGTTACAATAATAGCGTTATGTTTATTGCTTTTTTTGATAAAGCGAGAGTCATCAAAAACATCTTTTTAAGGAGTGAATAATATGAGTTCCGGAGCTTATTCTTTAAGACTCGCTCGTACCCTGTACGAAAATGTTTATCATGCTATGCTGTACAATGAAAACCAACAGCCTATCGGTGATCTGGAAATTATTCCGAACATCCCTCTCGACCGCAGCCAGGTTCCTGAGGATGCACCGGAAGTACCGGCTTATCTGCTGGTAATCGTAAAAGACGCTGATATCAACAAGGACAACCTGATTGATTTCGAAGAGCGCGCTTCCTATGCTCTGCTGAAACGCTTCTCCACCGAAGTTATCAACTTCCAGCACTGCAAATTCTACTATCCGTCCCCTGCCTTCATTTTTGAACAGCCGGACGCAGTAAATGGTGGCACTGAGCCCATGCCGCTGCAATAATTTAAACTGAAAAACTCCGCTCCCTGCTGCCTGTGCAGTAAGGAACGGAGTTTTTTTGTGCCTAAACTTTTGTAATCAAGCCTCCGCAGCTGCCTTGGCAACCGCTTCGGACATACTCTTGACGTATTCGTAAACGTGCTCGGGAGAAGCCTCGCCGTATTGTGCCACTATTTTTTCAATCGCACTGCCGACAATAGCGCCGTCACTGGCCTTGGCCATCTTGTAAGCCTGCTCGGGAGCAGCGATACCAAAGCCTACAGCCACCGGAATATCGGTAGCCTTGCGCACCTCTGCCACAATGCCGTCGATATCGGTAGTGATATTGCTGCGCACGCCGGTAACGCCTAAGGAAGAAACTACATATACATAGCCTTGGGCAACAGCGGCAATTTTCTGGATGCGGTCCTTGGAGGTTGGCGCAATCAGCGGCACCAGGGCAACGTTATGCGGTTCGCTGAACGGACGCATCTCCTCGCGCTCCTCGTACGGTATATCCGGTATGATGACGCCGTCTACACCTGTTTCTTCGCAGCGGGTGAAGAATTTTTCCGCACCGTAGGCATAAATCGGATTAGCGTAGGTCAAAAATACCAGCGGTACCTGTGTTTCCTCGCGAAGCTCCGCTACGAGATCAAAAATTTTATCGGTAGTAGTGCCTGCAGCCAACGCGCGCATATCCGCTTTTTGGATAACCTCGCCCTCAGCCACGGGGTCGGAGAAGGGAATGCCGAACTCAATTAAGCCTGCACCGCCCTTAATCATGGCTCTCACCAGCTCCTTAGTTGTAGCAAGATTGGGATCGCCAGCGGTCACAAAGCCGATAAATACCTTTTTCTTTTCGTCAAATGCCTTTTGTATTCTATTCATGTAAATCAACTCCCATATAACGTGCGATTGCGGCAACGTCCTTATCACCGCGACCGGAAATATTTATAACCATAATCTTGTCCTTCGGCAGAGTCGGTGCCAGCTTCATAGCGTAGGCTACGGCATGGGCACTTTCGATTGCCGGGATAATGCCTTCTGTTTTGGAAAGATAGTTGAAGGCGTCAACTGCCTCCTTATCGGTTGCAGGAACGTATTCCGCACGGCCGATGTCATGCAGATAAGCATGCTCGGGGCCAATGCCAGGGTAATCAAGACCGGCGGAGATGGAATAAACCGGAGCAATCTGGCCGTATTCATCCTGCAGGAAGTAGCTCTTCATGCCGTGGAAGATGCCCAGCTTGCCGTTTGCCATGGTTGCGGCGTTCTTGGGATTGTCTACGCCCAGGCCTGCAGCCTCTACGCCGATTAAGCGCACGTCCTTGTCCTCGATGAAGTCATAGAACATACCCATAGCATTGGAGCCGCCGCCTACGCAAGCCACCAACACGTCAGGCAGGCGTCCTTCCTTTTCCAGCATCTGCGCCTTGATTTCCTCGCCGATAATCTTCTGGAAGTCACGCACAATTTCCGGATACGGATGCGGGCCCATAACGCTGCCCAATACATAGTAGGTATCCTCAACACGTTCGGTCCATACGCGCAGCGCTTCGTTTACTGCATCCTTCAGGGTACCGGTGCCGCTGCTTACAGGCACAACCTTCGCACCTAAAAGCTCCATGCGGAACACGTTGAGCGCCTGACGCTCGCAGTCCTCCTTGCCCATGTAAACAACGCATTCCATGTTCATCAGCACCGCTACGGTAGCAGTCGCAACACCGTGCTGGCCTGCGCCGGTTTCGGCAATAACACGCTTTTTGCCCATCTTCTGCGCCAGCAGAATCTGCCCTAATACGTTGTTGATTTTGTGGGCGCCGGTGTGGTTCAAATCCTCACGCTTCAGGTAAATCTTGCAGCCACCCAAGTCCTTGGTCATCTTCTCTGCATAATACAGCAGGGACGGTCTGTTGGCATATTCGCGGTACAAGCGCGCCAGCTCCGCCTTGAATTCGGGATCATTTTTAAATTTTTCATAGGCAGCCTCTAATTCCAGTACTGCGTTCATCAAAGTTTCCGGCATGTATTGACCGCCGTGAATACCATATCTACCTTTTGTCATCGTTATCTCCCCTTACCTCCGCTATAAATGCGGCAATTTTTTCCGGGTCCTTCAACCCTTCTGTTTCTACGCCACCGCTTACATCTACGGCAAAGGCGTTACTGTTTTTCAATACATCTGCAACATTCGCTGCCTCAAGACCGCCTGCGATAAAATACGGTCTGCTGATTTTTTCATCTGCCACCAGCGCTAAATCAAAACGCTTGCCGGTGCCGCCGTACTGCCCCTTGGTATAGGTATCAAAGAGCAGGTAATCGCAGGGATAGGCTTGCAGATTTTCAAAGGAGCCTGCGTCCTTCACGCGGACTGCTTTGATAATCGGCAGCTCCGTCTGCAGCCGCAGCCTTTTGCAGTAGGCTGCATCCTCGTCACCGTGCAGCTGGATGATATCTATCGTCCTGCTTTCGGCCAGGCGTACAATATTATCTATTTCGGCATTGACGAAAACGCCGACTGCCTTAATCTGCGGGTTAAGCATTGCCTTCAGCTGTGCTGCCTGCTGCTCCGTCACCTCGCGTTTGGTCTTGGCAAAAACGAAGCCTATATAATCCGGCAGCAGCCTGTTGACGCATTCTATATCCTGCGCACGCTTCAGGCCGCAGATTTTAACCTTTACCTTACGCATCACGCATCTCCTTCAGCATCGCCGCCGCATCCGCACTGCGCATCAGGGCTTCGCCCACCAGCACCGCCTGCACGCCTGCCTGCTTCAGCGCCTGCGTATCAGCTGCGCATTGAATGCCGCTTTCCGCTACGAAGAGCTTGCTTGCGGGAATCGCATCCCTCAGGCGCAGGCTGTTTACCGGGTTCACGCTGAAATCCTTGAGATTGCGGTTGTTCACGCCGATGATTTCCGCCCCCGCCGCCAGTGCCATCTGCACCTCGCCTGCAGTGTGTGCCTCCACCAGAGCGCTCAGCCCCAGCTCCTGTGCCTGCGCCAGGTATTCGCCCAGCTGCGCTGCACTCAGCAGGCTGCAGATAAGCAGAACCGCGTCAGCACCGATGCATTTGGCTTCGTAAATCTGGTACTCATCCAACGTGAAATCCTTCCGCAGAAGCGGCAGCTCCACTCTTTGGCGCACCGCCTGCAGGTAAGCATCGCTGCCCTGAAAGAACCTCGGCTCCGTCAGGCAGGAGATGGCTGCTGCACCGCCTGCCTCGTACTCCGCAGCCTTGCGCAGGTAGATGTCTGTAAAATCGGGAGCAATCACGCCCTTCGAGGGGGATGCCTTCTTCAGCTCGGCGATTACACTCAGGCCGGGGGCGGCAAGCGCTGCCCTGAAATCCTTGCCCTGCGGTCTGCCCTCTGCCTCATCACGCACCGCGTAAAGGCTTTTGTGCGCTTTGAGCGCCCGCACACGCTCTTTGGTATATTCCGCAATCTCATCTAAAATCATAATCTAACCTCTTTAATCAGCTTATTTATTGCTCAGCTCAATCAGCTTTTCCAATGTCTGCAGCGCCTTGCCGCTGTCAATCAGCTCTGCCGCCAGCTTCACGCCATCCGCAAAGCTCTCAGCCTTGCCGCCGATATACAGGCTGGCGCCGGCGTTCAGCAAAACTGCATTGCGTTTCGGTCCCTGCGCTCCCGCCAAAATGTCGCGCGTAATCTTAGCGTTTTCCTCCGGCAGACCGCCTACCAGATCAGCCTTAGTGCAGCGCTCCATGCCGAAGTCCTCAGGCTTGATAACGTAATTTTTCATCCAGCCCTCCTTGAACTCGCAAACGGTAGTCGGTGCGCTCAGCGAAATCTCATCCAGTCTGTCCTGACCGTAAACCACCATGCCACGTTTAACTCCCAAATTCATCAGTACCTGCGCCAACGGCTGAACCAGATACTCGTCATATACACCCAAGAGCTGCATCTTCGGGCTGCCGGGGTTCGTCAAAGGTCCGAGAATGTTGAATACGGTGCGGATGCCCAGCTCCTTGCGGATAGGTCCTACATATTTCATCGAGGTGTGGTATTTCTGTGCAAAGAAGAAGCACATGCCAACTTCATTTAACAGCTCCACGCATTTTCCCGGGTCCTGCTGAATGTTTACGCCCAATGCCTCCAGGCAATCCGTTGTGGAAATATTGAAGCTGTTGGAGCCGTCACCGCCGGTACCGACGATTTCAAAGATGTCCATGCCTGTTTCACATTTCAGTGCGTGGTCACGCATCGCAGCGGCGCAGCCGGCAATTTCATCGGTAGTTTCCGCCGTAGTGCTCTTGGTAGAAAGCGCTGCCAAAAAGGCTGCGTTTTGCGTTGCACTTGTTTCACCGCTCATAATCTCGTTGATTACGTCATATGCTTCGTTATAGGTTAAGTCCTCTTTGCCGACGATTTTTACAATAGCTTCTTTAATCATTTTTAATTCCTCCCATAGTTTACGCTAACATTCTACGAGAAGGTCTATCACAGTTTTGTTATACAAAAAAGCCTGTCCTGAAGCTGCTTAACTTTTCTAAGCAATTCCAAGGACAGGCTGTAAATACTTATACCTGCGGTACCACCTTGTTTCGCCGCCATTGCGACGCGCTCTCGCAGAGTGCCATCACACTCCTCACCTTTAACGCCGGTGTTGCGTTGCCGAATACTCTCGCCGAAGCGATTTGACAGCACCCTCAACGGTCCATTTATCAGCCTGCATCTCTATCCGGCTCCCACCTGCCCGAACTCTCTGTAAGCGCATCTGCTGACTTAATCTCCGTCTCAACGGTTTGTGGTCTTTTTTGAAGTTGTGCCTAGTTTACCACTGCGGATATCTTTCGTCAACAACTTTGTACAAAATCTTGCAGATTTTTTTATTCATCCGTGATTTTGTAAAGCAGGTTACAGATTTGTAATAAAAAACGCTCTGCGTACTACCGTCAGTAATACGCAAAGCGTTAAGCTTACCTGCTAATATATTTTCTGCTTCTCCCTACTCCGATAGGTGCCAGCCTACCTGCATCACACAGCTCCTGCAAAAGCATATAAGCCTTAGTTGTTTTCACCTGCAAGGCATCCTCAACCTGCTTGCGGGTAACATAGCCCTGCATAGCAGCCAGCTGCATTACTTTGTCATTTTCATCCGCAAAGCCATAGCATTCCTGCGTTTCGCTGATGCCCAGCTCCTTGGCCTGCACCTCATTAATATTGGGCAAAACAACCTTAAAGCCACCGTAAACCGCAATAAATTCCGGCCTTGCCGCAGTATCCAGATAGCTTTGTTGAATTTTTTCAATCCCCGTACCAAAGCTCTCTATTAAACGCAAGCGGTAGAACACAGCAGCCAATGCAGGATTGCGCGTCTGCGATACGCCGATAAAAATTGTTTCCATTTTTAAGCCCGTAACAAGTCCACCCAAAGAGATAAACTCAATGCGGTCATCGTAAATATTAACCAACGTGCTGCCGCTGAAGCTGTAATCACGGTGCACAAGGCAATTCAGCAGCACCTCACGCACAGCCTCAGGCGGATAATCCTGCGTATCTACACGCTCCAAGCCGTGAAAGGTTGCCTTAGTCTTATTATAATTATCTATAAATGCGTAAGCATCGTAAAGCTGCTGCAGCAAGGAACCGGTAAACTCACGTCTGTCGCGAAAAACCGCTCTCGTACTGCCCTGAAAAACCGCAACCTTCAGCGAATGCTCGCACTGCTCGGAAAGCAGCAGCGCCAGATTCGTGTACAGGCCATCGTCACCGATGAGCTTAAGAGTGCGCAGCTGCGCCTCATCCAATTTCAGCTCACGCTGCCGAAAATGCTTGCGTAAAGCAGTAAAGGTCAGCTCCTGCTGCATACTGCGCATGCTTTCATAGCTTTTACCGTTAACCTCTATTAGCATACGGCGAATGCCTTCATCGCTCAGCTGCTGGTTGCTGCTGCCCTGCCTGATATAAACACCGCTGGGCTTTAAGCCTTTTTCACGAATATAATACGGTCTGCTCGTGCCGTTTTGCACCGCAACCTCAATAATCTGTTTGCCTTCCCTGGTAACTGCGCGTATTTTGACAAATGGCATAACATCCGGTGCAATGCTGTCCTTAAGCGTGTTGGCTGTCTGCTGCATTACCTCGTCTACATTCTGCAGACCGACAACCTCTCCTGCATCGTTAACGCCAATATATAAAATTCCGCCCTCTGTATTGGCAAAAGCAACTACTGTTTTTTTGATGTCACTGACATACAGCTCTTTAAACTCTCTGTCGATATTCTCATACGCAAGTGTTTCTTTTGTCATTAGCTTTCGTTCCTTTCGTTTTCTTTTATTTTACATCATTTCAAGAAAGAAAGCAACAAAAAACGCTCTGCGTACTACCGTCAGTAATACGCAAAGCGTTAATAGACCAAACTTAAACTACTGCCTCAATGATAACCTTATCCCCTACATTGATCCGCTGCACTCCTGCCTGCTTATTTTTGTTAAAGCTAAAGCTCAGCAGATAGCCAACCTTAGTATGATAAGCATCAAGATAAGCAGCTAATTGGCTTTCACCGCGATTATTATATTCGTTTCCGCGCCAAATTTTCATTTCGATAATATACTGCTCACCATTATAATCAACTATCACATCTGTTCTGCATAAATCCCTTGTACGCGCTTCGACATAATAGTTGCCGGTTCCGTTGATTATAGGACGCAAGTACAGCAAAAAGTACTTTCTTCCCTCCTCCTCCAGAAAGCGCTCATCACACGAACCGAAAATATCATTAAAATGCACAATGAATTTTTGGAGCACCATTTCCATATCCAGTCTGCCATTAGTTATAAACTGATTCTTATCCTGCAGAGATGATTTGTA
>ENA-OPCG01000882-OPCG01000882.1-human-gut-metagenome-genome-assembly--contig:-NODE-882-length-11367-cov-6.798975_pt1 | contig 11367 bp, 10 predicted proteins | sample MGYA00241248_ERZ501476 | MGnify/ENA primary metagenome ERZ501476 (study PRJEB25962, sample SAMEA2042629) | human gut metagenome | biome: human gut; feature: human-associated habitat; material: faeces... | reverse complement strand
CTTCTTGTACTACTTGTCTGTTTATGTAAAATCTTTCAAAGAACTCTTTCTTTATTGCTAGCGAGAAGTGTATTTCTCAAAAGCGAGTGCAAAAGTACTAACTATTTCCCATTCCACCAAACATTTCGAGGAAAAAGTTTCAAAAAAGTTTCAATTTTAACAAGCGTTTACACTTTCGTGAACAATAATCGACATCGCTCCTTATTATATATATGCGCACGCCCCAGTGTGCGTGAGCGTGCACATACGCAGGCGCAAATAAAATAATGTCATGCTTTCTCGCTCCTGAAAGAAAAGCAAATAAGCAAAATGGAATAACACCGAAAGAAAAGGCAAACAACATAGGAGGAAAAGATAGATAGCCAAGAAGGAAAAGAGAAATAAGACCGACGGGAGCGAGACTATGCTTCGTCGGGACCGACGCTCCTAGGCATCCTTGCCGACATACGCATACGTCCATGCATTCACAATCCATTTGCTTTCTTACTGAAACACTATACACAACAAGGAAAGTATTACTGATTCGCTTGACACGCCAATAATTCTTTACATCCTCCCCACAAACCCACATTTCCATCCACTAGAGAGCTGACGCTCCCTAACTAGGTAAAAATTCACGCCTAACTAGGAAAGATTTTTTTCCTAACTAGGGAGAAATGAAAGTGGTACTAGGACGGCGAATACATCTACCGCCACAACAAGAAGCCACATCGCGACTTTCTTTTGACACAGAATCAAGAGGGAGAGATTGTAAAACTAAAAAATGGAAGAGCGGAAAGATGTTACAGATTTACCACCTCTTTTAACAAGAAAAGAATACGTGTTTTTTCCAATATACCAAAAAGAATATGGCGAAAGTACATTCAATCGACTTAAATCAAGCATTTCCATAAGCCATTGCTTCTGCATTTATAGAATCATGGATACGCTGAAAGTCTCGCTGTTGTTCTGCTATCCACTCCTTTTTACGCTGCTTCATCTTACGATAAGCTGCTATCATTTCTTCTCTACTATTATATTTTACCAACTTATACTCCATAATTTTCTCCTTTAATTAATTCCTCCGCAAATATACGACGAAAAAACGAAATCACCAAACTTTTCAGAAGAAAAGCATAAAAACTCGCCAAATATCTTTGATTTATCGAAAAGAAAGCATGTCTCTATTTCTAGAAAAATGGCTGTTACCATACATGCAAAATAGGGTTCACCCATCGTCATTTTCCTTCACCAAGGGTTCACCATTTGTACCTTCAAAAGCTACTATCATGAATACAGGTGAAGGGTGGGTTCACCCATCGGAAGCCCAGTGTTTATCGGCTTTCCGAAACCAAGGTGAACGGTGAACCCTCTTTTCTTGCTTTCGTGCGCATACGCGAAAGAATATATAAGAAAGAACACACTTTCATTAGTTTTACGAAGAAAAACACATATATAATATATAAAAGATATAATTATTATATAAAAGGGGTTCACCGATTCAAATGACTAACAAAGGTTGCTCTGTGACTAACAGAAAAAGCTGAATGACTAAGAGAGAATTCTCTGTGACTAGCAGAGAAGAAAAATCCCAGTTGCCATGCTTCCCCAACATGACAACTGGGATAACTTATGCTATATATAGCCAATAAATTCCAGCAAGAATCGCTAATACGATGACGGTTACCACTGTTTTAATCAGACAGGTAGCCACCTTCTTGACAACCAAGAAGCCTACGATGAGCACCACCAAGGCGAAAATGTAATATCCAAAATCTCCCATAATAGAAAACTTTACTTTTACTAAATAATTACTTGAAAAGGCGGCGGAACTCCGTAGGTATCGGTGTCTCAAACTCCATTGGCTGATGCGTCACTGGATGATAGAAACAGAGCACATAGGCATGGAGGCAAAGTCGATGGCAAGGATCATCGCCATTGCCATACTTGATGTCACCACACACAGGATGCCCCATATCGGCAGTATGCACACGAATCTGGTTCTTGCGTCCCGTCTCCAGGCGGAACTCCACCAATGAATGCTCGGTAGAGCGATCCAGCGTATGGAAGTGAGTGACAGCATACTTACCGCCATTGTCAGTAGGACTGCTATAGGTGATATACGCCTTGTTGTCCTTCAGCCAGTTGGCTATCGTTCCCTCGTCCTCTTCCATCTCGCCCGACACCACAGCCACATATCGGCGGTCATAGACATTGTGATGCCAATCATTCTCCAGGGCAAGTTCCGTCTGCTTGTCCTTGGCGTAAATCATCAACCCCGATGTATCACGGTCGAGGCGATGCACCACGTGAGCCTGACAGTTCTGGCGTGTCTTATGGAAATAGTCGTCGAGCACGGTCTTGACATTGAGTGCGGAATGACCCGCCGCCATGCTCAGGATGCCGACGTTCTTCTCTATCACCACGATGTATCTGTCCTCATAGACGATCTTGATATATCTACTCTTGAATCCATTGTTATTCTTCTTCGACTTGCTCACCGACACCTTCATGCCAGGACGCAAGGCATAGTCGAACTGGGTGACAGTCTTGCCATCCACCTTGATGCCACGCCCCTGGAGGGTCTGCTTGATCTTCGTCTTGCTCTCGCCCTTGATGTTGGCGAGCAACCACTCCAACAAGGGAGCTGGCTTTCCGACCGTATAATGGTCGTACTCATGCTGTTGATGATAATTGTTGTTCTTTGGTCTCATGATAGTGCAAAAGTAGTGTTTTTTGCCCTAACTGCCAAATATATAGCACGTTTTATTGCAATATCTGCTTGTTTTTTGCTCTAAATTTGCGTTTCCCGAATATTTTTCGTAACTTTGCAGCCTAAAATTAATAATATTAAGGTAATACGTAGTAATGATAACAGTAACAAATCTTGCAATCCAATTCGGAAAGAGAGTCCTCTACAAGGACGTGAACCTCAAGTTCACTCATGGTAACATTTATGGTATCATCGGTGCCAACGGTGCCGGCAAGTCAACTCTGCTCAGAGCTATCAGCGGAGACTTGGAGCCTAACAAGGGTAGCGTGGAAATGGGTCCAGGCGAGCGCCTTTCTGTCTTGGAGCAGGATCACTTCAAATATGATGAGTTCCGTGTGATGGACACCGTCTTGATGGGTCATCAACCTCTCTGGGAGAATATGAAGGAGCGTGAGCGCCTCTATGCTAAACCTGAGATGACAGAGGAAGATGGCAACCGTGCCGCCGACTTGGAGCTGAAGTTCGCTGAGATGAATGGTTGGGAGGCAGAGAGCAATGCTGCCCAGCTTCTCCAGAACCTCGGCGTGAAGGAAGAGCAGCACGACAAGTTGGTAGGTGAGCTTTCCAATACTGAGAAGGTGCGCGTGATGTTGGCGAAGGCTCTCTTCGGCAACCCTGACAACCTCCTCCTCGATGAGCCTACCAACGACCTCGACCTCGACACCGTAGAGTGGTTGGAGGAATACTTGAGCAATATCGAGCAGACCGTTTTGGTGGTATCCCACGACCGTCACTTCCTCGACTCCGTCAGCACACAGACCGTGGACATCGACTTCGGCAAGGTAACCATGTTCGCAGGTAACTACTCATTCTGGTACGAGAGTTCTCAGTTGGCATTGCGCCAGGCTCAGAACCAGAAGATGAAGGCTGAGGAGAAGAAGAAGCAGTTGGAGGAGTTCATCCGCCGATTCTCTGCCAACGTGGCTAAGAGCAAGCAGACCACATCTCGCAAGAAGATGCTGGAGAAGTTGAACGTGGAGGAGATCCGTCCTTCTAGCCGTAAGTACCCAGGCATCATCTTCCAGATGGACCGTGAGCCAGGCAACCAGATTCTTGAGGTAGAAGGTTTGAAGGCTGTTGATGAGGACGGAACAGTACTCTTCGACAACGTGAACTTCAACATCGAGAAGGGTGAGAAGGTGGTATTCCTCTCTCACAACCCTAAGGCGATGACTGCCCTCTTCGAGATCATCAATGGCAACCGCAAGGCTGACGCCGGTGACTACAAGTGGGGTGTGACCATCACTACCGCTTACCTCCCACTCGACAACACCGAGTGCTTCCAGAGCGACAAGAACCTCGTAGATTGGTTGAGCCAGTATGGTCCGGGCAACGAGGTTGCCATGAAGGGTTACCTCGGAAGAATGCTCTTCAGCGGTGAGGAAGTATTGAAGAAGGTGAACGTGCTCTCTGGAGGTGAGAAGATGAGATGTATGATTGCCCGTATGCAGTTGCAGAACGCCAACTGCTTGATCCTCGACACTCCTACCAACCACTTGGACTTGGAGAGCATCCAGGCATTCAACAACAACTTGGTGGCTTTCAAGGGTAACATCCTCTTCGCCAGCCACGACCACGAGTTCATCAACACCGTAGCCAACCGCATCATCGAGTTGACTCCATCAGGTACCATCGACAAGCTCATGTCTTACGATGAGTACATCTACGACGAGGCCATCAAGGAGCAGAAGGCTAAGATGTACGGATTGCAGTAAGTTTGACACATTAATTAATACATATCATAGAGAGTGCCAGCCTTTTTCTAAGGTTGGCACACTTTTTGTGAAGAGGTGTGTCGAAGAATAGACAATCATTTGTCACTTATAATTTACTATTTATCATTTTAAACGACTATGTCACAAGAAAAAGAAATTAAGATAGAAGACGGCAACGCCAAGGAGCAAGTGGAAAACGAGCAGGTTTCCAACCAGCAAGCAGAGAACACAGACGCTCAACAAGGTGATGCCCAGAAAGAGACTGACACTGTAGCTGACAAAACGGCTGACAGCAATGATTCTGCCGACAAAAAGGCAGAAGAGGCAGAGTTGAACCCATTGGAGAAAGCACAGAAGGAAGTAGAAGAACTGAAGAAGCAGTTGCTCTACAAGACCGCCGAATTTGAGAACTACCGCAAGCGTACCCTCAAGGAGAAAGCTGAGTTGATTCTCAATGGTGGCGAGAAGACGATAGCAGCCATTCTCCCAGTGCTCGATGACTTTGAGCGTGCCATCGCCGACAAGAGCGAGGACCCTAAGGCCATCAAGGAAGGTGTTCAGATGATCTTCAACAAGTTTACCAAGACCCTCGAAGGACTTGGCGTGAAGAAGATAGAGACAGCCGACAAGGACTTCGACGTAGATTATCACGAGGCTATCGCCATGGTTCCAGGCATGGGCGATGACAAGAAAGGCAAGGTCATCGACTGCGTACAGACAGGTTACACCCTCAACGACAAGGTGATCCGCCACGCAAAGGTAGCTGTAGGACAATAATCAACTGAATAAGAACAACAAGTAAACGGGCTTCGAGGCTCACTCAACTAGAGAAAATGGCAAAAAGAGACTATTACGAGGTGCTTGGCGTCGATAAGTCAGCATCTGAAGACGAAATAAAGAAGGCTTATCGAAAGATAGCTATCAAGTATCATCCAGACCGCAATCCTGGCGACAAGGAGGCCGAGGAAAAATTTAAGGAGGCAGCAGAAGCTTACGAGGTTTTGCACGATACACAGAAACGCCAACAGTATGACCAGTTCGGATTCGATGGTCCACAAGGTGGATTTGGCGGATTCGGCGGTGGAGCTGGCATGAACATGGACGACATCTTCTCTATGTTCGGCGACATCTTCGGTGGTCACGGCGGTGGTTTCGGTGGCTTTGGCGGAGGTGCCGTACGCCAGCAATACCAAGGTAGCGACTTGAGAGTGAAGGTGAAACTCAACTTGCAGGAGATTGCCACAGGCGTCACCAAGAAGTTTAAGATTCGCAAGGACGTCACCTGTAGCGCTTGCCATGGCACTGGTTGCGAGGGAGGTGCTCAGCCTGAGACTTGTCCTACTTGTCATGGTACTGGCGCCACCATTAAGACCGTTCGCTCCATGTTTGGCATGATGCAGACTCAGGTTCCTTGTCCTAACTGCCATGGAGAGGGTACCGTCATCAAGCACAAGTGCAAGGAGTGTAATGGAGAAGGCATCGTCAAGGGCGACGAGGTCGTAGAAATCAACATCCCTGCTGGTGTAGAAGATGGTATGTGTGTCACCGTACGTGGCAAAGGTAACGCTGGCAAGCACAATGGCATCAACGGCGACATCCAAGTATTGATACAGGAGGAGAAAAGCGAGATCTTCGAACGTGATGGTCAAGACTTGTACTACAATCTCGTGCTCGACTTCACGACTGCCACCCTCGGTGGTGAGGTAGAAGTTCCAACCATCGATGGCAAGACAACCATCAAGATAGAGCCAGGAACCCAACCAGGCAAGCAAATCCGCTTGAGAGGCAAGGGTCTGCCAGCAGTGCAAGGCTACGGCTATGGCAAGGGCGACATCATCGTCAATGCCACCGTCTATGTGCCTAAGACCTTGACCAAGGAAGAGAAGGAATTGGTATTGAAGTTCAAGCAATGCGAGAACTTTACAGCAGACAATGCCACCAAGAAGTCACTCTTCGAGAGTTTCAAGAACCTGTTTAAATAGACTTTTACAAAGATAATATGATAAAGGAAGGAGCAATTTCATCTTTTCAAGGCAAAGGATGGGATGCTCCTTTTTTGATGATTTTCCCCTCGGCTTGCCTATCATCACCCCTACATATATCATATCCCCTATATATATAATAAGGTATAGGAAAGCCAACAAATCGTCCATTCAAACCGCAGAAGAACATGAACTATCAAGAAACAATAGAATACTTATTCAATAGCACTCCAGTCTTCGAAAAAATTGGAGCCAAAGCATATAAACCAGGATTGCAAACCACCGAAGCCCTCGATGAGCATTTCGGGCATCCTCATCATCAGTTCAAGACCATCCATGTGGCAGGAACCAACGGCAAGGGTTCATGCTCGCACACCCTCGCTGCCATCCTACAGGCAGAAGGTTACAAGGTGGGATTATACACCTCCCCACATCTCGTGGATTTCCGTGAGCGCATCCGTGTAAACGGCGAGTGCATCCCAGAGGAGTATGTCATCGACTTCGTGGAGAAGGAACGCAACTTCTTCGAGCCATTGCACTGTTCGTTCTTCGAACTGACCACCGCCTTGGCATTTAAGTATTTTGCCGAGCAAAAGGTAGATATCGCCGTCATAGAAGTTGGATTGGGAGGCAGATTGGATTGCACCAACATCATCACCCCTATCCTCTCCATCATCACCAACATCAGTCTTGACCACACCCAGTTCCTCGGCAACACCCTGGCAGAAATCGCAGGCGAGAAAGCGGGCATCATCAAGAAAGGTGTGCCTGTTGTGATTGGCGAATACACTTCAGAGACAAAGCCTGTATTCAGAAAGAAAGCGCAAGAAATGCAAAGTCCTATTGTCTTTGCAAGCGACTACAAAAATCAAGAAGTAAGCTTTGCCATACCTATTGAGAATGGTCTCGAATACAACACCAAACGTTATGGCAGACTGATCGGTGAACTTTATGGTGAATATCAAGTGATGAACATGAACACCATCCTGCAAGCCGTCCACATCCTCACCACAAAAGCCGCCCCTATCAAGATAAGCGAAGAGAGCATACGAAAAGGTGTCAAGCATGTGACAGAACTGACGGGCCTGATGGGTAGATGGCAAAAGATACAAGAGCATCCTTTGGTCATCTGCGACACCGGGCACAACGTAGCTGGATGGGAATGTCTGGCACCACAAATCAAGTCGCAACCCTGCCAACAGCTTCGCATCGTTTTTGGCATGGTAGATGACAAAGATGTGGCAACTGTGATGAAAATGCTTCCTAAGGAGGCGATTTACTATTGGACGCAAGCTACCACGAAAAGAGCCATTAAAGTGGAGAAAATCGCAGAACTAGGTCGTCAGAATGGCTTAAACGGAGAAATGTATTCGTCTGTTAATAAGGCATTTAAGGCCGCGCTAGCCGAATCAGACAGCAAGGATTTCATCTTTGTAGGAGGCTCCAGTTACATCGTGGCTGATTTCCTTTCGTAAGATATTTTTTGTTTTTTTAAATCAATAAGTTGCAAAAAAGTTTGTGATAATCATTTTTTTTTAGTTACTTTGCAGTAGATAATAACTTAAGCAATAAAGTAACTAAAAAATAATGATATTATGAGCGCAGAAGTAGAAAACCTCTGTGGTCTGAAAAGAGAAGATTTTCAGACCACTGTGAATGGAAAGCAGACAGACCTTTTCATCTTAAAGAACAAGCAGGGCAACGAAGTTGCAGTAACAAACTACGGTGGTGCGGTTGTAGCAATCATGATGCCTGACAAGGATGGCAACTATGCAAATCTTATCCAGGGTCATGACAACATCCAGGATGTCATCAATTCTCCAGAACCATTCTTGAGCGTACTGATCGGTCGCTATGGCAACCGTATCAAGGAAGGTAAGTTCACCCTCCATGGCAAGGAGTACCAGTTGGCTTGCAATGATGGTCCTAACCACTTGCATGGCGGTCCTACCGGTTTCCACGCACACGTTTGGGATGCCACTCGTATGAGCGACAACGCCGTTGTCTTGAAATACACCAGCCCTTACGGCGAGGAAGGTTTCACTGGCGAATTGGAAGTTTGGGTAGCTTACACATTGACAGACGACAACGAGTTCGTCATCAAATATCAGGCAACAACCAACAAGATGACCATCGTCAACTTGACACACCACGGATTCTTCTCTATCCAAGGTATCGCCAACCCTACTCCAACTATCGACAACATCATCTGCGAGGTCAATGCAGACTACTACTTGCCTATCGACGAGGTATCTATTCCTACAGGTGAGATTTTGAAGGTAGAAGGCACTCCATTCGACTTCCGCACACCAAAGCCTATCGGCCAGGACATCGATGCTGACAATGAGCAGATCAAGAATGGTCAGGGCTATGACCACAACTATGTATTGAACAAGAAAGAGGAAGGCGAGTTGAGCTTCGCTGCCCGCATCAAGGACCCAGCAAGCTGCCGTACCATGGAAGTCTATACTACAGAGCCAGGTCTTCAGATGTACACTGGCAACTTCTTGGCAGGCATTCCTGGTCAGCATGGCGCAACATTCCCACGTCGCAGTGCGGTATGTTTCGAGGCACAGAAATTCCCAGACACACCAAACCACCCATATTTCCCTAGCTGCACATTGAAGCCAGGAGAAACTTATACACAAAAGACAATTTATAAGTTTGGTGTTGACAAATAAGCTTAAAAACAAATAATAAGATAGGAGTAATTGCTTGGCAACCAACCTTGCTAAGCAGTCACTCCTTTTTGTGGAAAAACAAATCATAAAACATTAACAATATCAACTATCAATTCAAAACAATGGAACAAAAAATTGGAAATAGTAACAGTCGTATCGTTGCAATCATAACCATGTGTTTTATCTTTGCAATGATTTCTTTCGTAACCAACATGGGAGCACCATTTGGTAATATTTGGGGTTTCAAATATACCTGGGCATCCATGATGGGTAACATGATGAACTTCGCCGCATACCTCTTCATGGGTATTCCTGCTGGTAAGATGTTGGAAAGCAAGGGTTACAAGAAGACAGCCCTCATCGCTCTTGCCGTAGGTACCATCGGCTTGCTCATCCAATATATGTCAAGCCTCTTCGGTGATGACATCGTAGTATTCACCCTTGAGTCTGGTGCCGTTTGTCTCAACTTGATCATTTACCTCCTCGGTGCATTCGTTTGCGGTTTCTGTGTATGTATGCTCAATACAGTAGTCAACCCAATGTTGAACTTGCTCGGTGGCGGTGGCAACCGTGGTAACCAGCTCATCCAGATTGGTGGTACATTGAACTCACTCACCGGTACCCTCACCCCATTGTTGGCAGGTGTATTGGTAGGTACCGTTACCGCCCAGACCAGTATGAGTGATGTAGCTCCATTGCTCTTCATCGGTATGGCAGTATTCATCATCGCATTCTTCATCATCTACAATGTCTATATCCCTGAGCCACAGGCTAAGAAGGACAATGCCACATACGAGCGCAGCCCTTGGGCTTTCCGCCATTTCGTATTAGGTGTGATTGGTATCTTCTTCTATGTAGGTATTGAGATTGGCATTCCTGCACAGCTCAACTTCTACATTTCTAATATGGACTTCACTGGTGCAGCTTCTGTAGGTGGTGCATTCGCAGCCGTATATTGGTTGTTTATGATGTGTGGCCGTTTCCTCAGCTCCTTCATCAGTGGTGCCGTATCTACCAAGATTCAGATGACAACCGTATCTTTGGTAGCCATCGTATTGCTCCTCATCGCTATCTTCTTGCCAGAGAGCAACACTTTGAACTTCTCTCTCTCAGGCGACTCTGAGATTGCAAGTCTCTTGAAGTTGGATGACCATGGCACAGGTGTCGTAGCATTTACAATCCCTACCAAGTGTGTGCTCATCGCACTCTGTGGTTTCTGCACCTCTATCATGTGGGGTGGTATTTTCAACCTTGCCGTTGAGGGACTTGGCAAATACACAGCACAGGCATCTGGTATCTTCATGATGATGGTAGTAGGTGGTGGCGTGATGCCTCTCATCCAGGATGGTATCGCCAAGGCAGCAGGCCCTATCGCCTCTTACTGGCTCATCATCGCCATGGTGGCATACCTTCTCTTCTACGCCCTCGTTGGTGCAAAGAATGTCAATAAGGACATCGTAGTAGATTAATTTCCGAAACAAACTTCAATTCCCGAGAGCATCACGCTCTTGGGAATAACAAATAATCAACAATTCATTTATTTAACAATCTAAACTATACAACTATGGATATTGAAAAAGTAAGAAGCCGCTTCATCAAGCACTTTGATGGTAAAACAGGTAATATTTATATGTCTCCAGGCCGCATCAACCTTATCGGTGAGCACACCGACTACAATGGTGGATTCGTATTCCCAGGTGCTGTTGACAAGGGTATCATGGCAGAGATTCGTCCTAACGGCACCAACACTGTGATGCTCTACTCTATCGACTTGAAGGATCGTGTAGAGTTCAAGGTGGACGATCCTCAGGGTCCTCGTGCTTCTTGGGCACGCTACATCTATGGTATCTGCCAGGAGATGAAAGCTTTGGGCGTTGATGTCAAAGGTTTCAATGCAGCCTTCTATGGTGACGTGCCTCTCGGTGCAGGTATGTCTTCATCAGCTGCTTTGGAGAGCTGCTTCGCTTTCGCTTTGAACGACCTCTTCGGCGACAACAAGGTTTCTAAGTGGGATCTCGTTTTGGCAGGTCAGGCTACAGAGCACAAGTACATCGGTGTCAACTGCGGTATCATGGACCAGTTTGCTTCTGTATTCGGCAAGGAGGGCAAGTTGATGCGCCTCGACTGCAACAGCCGTGAGTTTGAGTACTTCCCATTCGAGCCTAAGGGCTACAAGCTCTGTCTGGTTAACTCTAAGGTTAAGCACGAGTTGGCTGGTTCTCCATACAACGACCGCC
>ENA-OPCG01000877-OPCG01000877.1-human-gut-metagenome-genome-assembly--contig:-NODE-877-length-11415-cov-9.406074_pt1 | contig 11415 bp, 13 predicted proteins | sample MGYA00241248_ERZ501476 | MGnify/ENA primary metagenome ERZ501476 (study PRJEB25962, sample SAMEA2042629) | human gut metagenome | biome: human gut; feature: human-associated habitat; material: faeces... | reverse complement strand
CCGCCATACCAAGGGGGTGGCGAGATGATAGAGCGCGTAAGCTTCGACCACACCACCTTCGAGCGTCCGCCACTGAAGTTTGAGGCTGGAACGCCTGACTACATCGCCACCAACGGACTTGCCAAGGCGATCGACTACGTCTCAGCCATTGGCATGGAGAACATTCAGGCGTATGAGCACGATCTCACCGACTACGCCCTGCAGCAGCTCCGCGAGATCGAAGGAATGCACATCTATGGCCACAGCAAAGATATGGAGGCTGACGCCGTCATCTCCTTCAACGTCGCCGACATCCACCATGCCGACCTCGGCACGCTCCTCGACCAACTGGGCATTGCTGTGCGCACAGGCCACCATTGCGCCCAGCCTCTCATGGACCGCCTCGGCATACTCGGCACCGTCCGTGCATCGTTCTCCTTCTACAACACGCGAGAGGAGGTCGATACGCTCGTAGCAGGACTACGCCGCGTGATCAAGATGTTCTGAAAATGATTCCGAGGGGCAAAAGATGGAGCCATCTATTGCATTTTTGACCACAAAATTTTGCAATATAAGAAAATCTCCGTAACTTTGCACCTGGATTTTGTCCTATGGTGTAATGGTAGCACAACAGGTTTTGGTTCTGTTTGTAGTGGTTCGAATCCGCTTAGGACAACATACAAAAGGATTCCTTTCCGAAGAGAGGAATCCTTTTGTTGTATTGCCACTTATTATATCGTCGTTTGTTGTATGGTGATTGTTGAAGCGTAGTGAGTTATATTGCGCTTGTATTGTACTGCAACACAACATTTCACTCAAAATAGGCACGAAACGCCTCTGCCTGCTCCTCCAACAATGTGGGTTGACCATTGGCGTAGCGGTTCCACACCTGCTGACACGGAGCCAAAAGCGGAAGGGAAGCCTCGGTAGTACGCATCAGATAAGGGTCGCAAGCCTGGAAGGTCTCCAGCACCTGCACCACCTTCTCGGGCTTCAGTTTCATTAGACGAGCCAGTTCTGCCACCTCGGGCGTGTCCACCACCATGGTATGGGGCACAAGCCGGAAGTAGAGATCGAGGATGAGGACCAGCATGACAGGTTTCAATTCATGGTCTTCGGTCAATGGCAGAAAGAAGTTCTCAAACGTGTTGCGCACCTCCACCCCCTCGTAGAAAGCCTGCTCACAACCGAACCCCTTCATCTTCCGCAGCCGCGCAATGTCTTTTGCAAGCCGACGCGGCTTCTGGGCGTAAGTATTCCAGACCAGTTGTAGCACCAGGCGGTCACGACGGTCCATCTCCTGCAGTTGCTGATGGATGAATTGGGGCGGCAGATGTAGTTCCACAGCAAGGTCAACAGCCTCATGCGCATACACAGCCTTCACGCCCGTAGGACGCTTCAAGTAGAGTTGCAACACGAGCAGCCAGTAGTCATCGTTCCAGAGAGGATGAGTAGCCATACGCATTATCTTAGGTTTTCTATACTTTATCTTTAGATGTAATCCTTATCTACGGCGCACGGGCTGACCGGCCTGGTCAACTCGTTCACCGCTAATATAGATATCAAACGTCGGTCCGTTCGACCAACCGCCGTCAAAGTCCTGCTTGCTGCCTCCCAAGATCTTCACGTCGTCGAGGGAAAATTCCAGCGGGGCGACCTTCAGCGTAGTGGGATTTTCACCATCGATACCGATAAAGATAGCGCAATCAAAGTCAAACTCCACGACGCATTGTTTGCCACCAACATTGAGCGACAGCGACAGAGGCTCAGGTGCAAGGCGCACATAACCCTCCGACTCCTTGTCCGAAAGGCCTCCGGACAACCCATATCTGACCAACAGGTTCTGCAGCGGCGCAGAAGCAACAGCACGCGCCAGGGCCGTATCCTTCAGACAGGGCGCCACGAGGCTGATGGGGAAATTGGGGATGGTAATGCGCTGGTCCCCATAGCCACCTACGACATATTGCAGCGGCGCAGCAGAATCGGGGAGCATGGCCCGAAGCGCACTATCCTTGAAGACAACCAGCCCACCACGCAGGCCAGTGCGGTAGATGCGAAAGTAGCTCATATCGTAAGTGCCTGCCATCGTGTCGCAGATCCGCTTCACGTTGGCCTCTCGATGGAAATAGCTATTGGTCCAACGCGGGGTTGCACTGTGGCAGCTGCCCAACAAACAAACCGTCACAACGGCGAAAACAGAGAAAAGAACAGACTTCAATCTTTGTAGCTTCATATCTTTGAATTTTTAAATAACTGCCTTTAGATAACGAAATCTGCACCGAATTATTGCACCATTGGCCTTTTTATGACCTATTGCCAACAAAAAAAGAAGCACGACCTGATGGAAAACGAGTCTTTTTTTGTAATTTTGCAACGGAATTGAAACAGTCAATGTGTACCAGCTCCTACTGATGATATCATCACAACAACATCACACAATATGCACACCAGCGACTATCTGATCATCTTCATGAAAGTTTTGGGCGCGTTGGCCCTGCTTATCTATGGCATGAAGGTTATGAGTGAGGCGCTCCAGAAGATGGCCGGCTCTCAACTGCGCCACATCTTGGGAGCAATGACCACCAACCGCTTCACAGGAATGCTCACGGGAATGTTTGTCACCTGTGCCGTCCAGTCCTCTTCCGCCACCACCGTCATGACGGTGAGCTTTGTCAATGCCGGTCTATTGACCCTTGCCCAAGCCATCTCCGTCATTATGGGTGCGAACATCGGCACCACGCTCACGGCGTGGATCATGTCGCTTGGCTTCAACGTCGATCTGACCATGGTCGTCTTTCCGGCCTTCTTCATCGGCATCATGCTCATCTATTCGAAGCGACGGCGCTTCATCGGCGATTTCCTCTTTGGCATTGCGTTTCTGTTCTTTGCCCTTGTCCTGCTATCGGCAGCTGGCAAAGAACTTGATTTGGAACACAATCCTGACGCCATCCACTTCTTCTCCTCCTTTGACACCCATAGCCATTTCAACATAGTGGTCTTCGTGCTCATTGGCACCCTCATCACCTGCATCGTGCAGAGCAGTGCCGCCGTCATGGCCATCACCATCCTGCTGTGCTCCACGGGCGTCCTTCCGATCTACTTTGGCATTGCCCTTGTGCTGGGCGAGAACATCGGCACGACGGCCACGGCCAACCTCGCGGCGCTGGGAGCCAACACACAAGCCCGAAGGGCGGCCCTGGCCCACCTGGTGTTCAACGTCTTTGGCGTGGTCTGGGTGCTCTGCCTGTTCTATCCCTTTGTCGATGCGGTCTGCTCCTTGGTAGGCTACGATCCAACGGGCGCTGGTACCTCTCAGACACAGAAGGCAGTCCTCCTTCCGATTGTGCTGGCAGCGTTCCATACCTGCTTCAATGTCACCAACACCTTCCTGCTCATCTGGTTCATACCCCAGATAGAGCGTATCGTCTGCCTGATCATCAAGCCGAAGGCCAAGCAAGACGAGGAGGACTTCCGCCTGCGCTTCATCCAGGCTGGCATCATGAAAACCCCAGAATTTGCCGTACTGGAAGCCTCCAAGGAGATTCACTCCTTCTCTGGGCGCATCCATAGAATGTTTGGAATGGTGCGCGAGTTGCTCGGGGAGCAAGATGGCGAGGCCTTCGTCAAACTCTATTCGCGCATCGAGAAATACGAGGGCATTTCAGACAACATGGAGATAGAGATTGCCAAATATCTCGACCAGGTGAGCGACGCCCATCTGAGCGACGACACCAAGGAGAAGGTGCGCGCCATGCTGCGCGAGATCTCAGAACTGGAATCTATCGGTGACGCCTGCTACAACATGGCGCGCATCATCAGCAGAAAGCGTTCGGGCAAAGATGAGTTTACCGAGGATCAGTACAACCATCTCCACCAGATGTTTGAACTGACCGACGATGCGCTGGAGCAGATGACACAGACCCTGGTGGCCCACCGCGGCAGCGTGGACGTCAACCGTTCTTTCAACATCGAGAACGAGATCAACAACTACCGCAACCAACTGAAGAACCAAAACATCAACGATGTCAATGAGCATAAGTACTCCTATGCCAGCGGCACGATGTATATGGACCTCATCAACGAGTGTGAGCACCTGGGCGACTATGTGGTCAATGTCGTTGAGGCGCGCATGGGCGTGAAGCAGCACGAGCCAGAGCCAAACATAGACTAACGACCGCCCACATCCGCTCTACCAGCACGAGAAGCCCCGACTGTACAAACTCCTGTACCGTCGGGGCTTCTTGCCAATAGGCCTTCCTAGAGCACGCCAGCAAGCCATTCTCCATTGACTCGAGCAAAACACAAGGGCCAGGAAGAATCGCTTGCAAAAAGAAAGGCTGACTCCTTTTGGAAACCAGCCTTTCTTTTTTAGTTTATTTCTTGCAATAAGCAAGCCTTATTTCCTGCTCCAAGCAAGATTACTTCTTGTTCAAAGCGAGGTCGAGGGCAACGGCGATAGCCACCGTAGCACCTACCATCGGGTTGTTGCCCATACCCAGGAAGCCCATCATCTCGACGTGAGCAGGCACTGAAGAAGAACCTGCAAACTGAGCGTCGGAGTGCATACGGCCCATGGTGTCGGTCATACCGTAGGAAGCAGGACCAGCAGCCATGTTGTCCGGGTGGAGCGTACGGCCCGTACCACCACCTGAAGCCACTGAGAAGTAGGGCTTACCGGCGAGGGTGCGCTCCTTCTTGTACGTACCAGCTACCGGGTGCTGGAAGCGGGTCGGGTTGGTGGAGTTGCCAGTGATAGACACATCGACATCCTCGCTCCAGTTGATAGCCACACCCTCGCGTACGTCGTTAGCACCGTAGCAGTTGACCTTGGCACGAGGACCATCAGAGTAAGCCGTGCGATCCACGACCTTCAGCTCGCCCGTGTAGTAGTCGAACTCCGTCTTCACATAGGTGAAGCCGTTGATACGGCTGATGATCATGGCAGCGTCCTTGCCCAGACCGTTGAGGATAACGCGGAGCGGATTCTTGCGCACCTTGTTGGCCATCTCGGCAATCTTGATGGCACCCTCGGCAGCAGCAAACGACTCGTGACCAGCCAAGAAGGCGAAGCACTTCGTCTCCTCGCGGAGCAGACGGGCAGCCAAGTTGCCGTGACCCAGACCCACCTTGCGGTCGTCGGCCACAGAACCAGGGATGCAGAATGCCTGCAGACCCACACCGATAGCCTCTGCGCAGTCGGCAGCAGTCTTGCATCCACGCTTGATGGCAATAGCAGCACCGCAGACATAGGCCCACTTGGCGTTCTCGAAGCAGATACGCTGCGTCTCCTCACACATCAGATAAGGATCAACACCTGCCTCGTCGCAGATCTGATTAGCCTCCTCTACGCTCTTGATGCCCTCAGCGTTGAGAGCTGCAAGAACCTGCGCCTCACGACGCTACTGACTTTCGTAACTTACCTTTCTAATCATAGTTATGTTTCTCCTTATTATTCTTTACGTGGATCAATCGCTTTAACAACACCCTGCTCGGCAGTGGTACGACCGTAGCTGCCCGTGAACTTCTTCACAGCCTCGTTGGCGTCCATACCGTTCTTGATAGCCTCCATCATCTTGCCGAGGTGAACATACTCGTAGCCGCAGACCTGATTGTCCTTGTCGAGGAACTGGCGTGTGATGTAGCCCTCGGTCAGCTCCAAGTAGCGCGTACCCTTAGCCACCGTGCCATAGAGCGTACCCGTCTGTGAACGAAGACCCTTACCCAGGTCCTCAAGACCGGCGCCGATGGTCAGACCGCCCTCAGAGAAAGCGCTCTGCGTGCGTCCATAGACAATCTGGAGGAAGAGCTCGCGCATAGCCGTGTTGATGGCGTCGCAGACGAGGTCGGTGTTCAGTGCCTCAAGGATCGTCTTACCCGGAAGAATCTCGGATGCCATGGCGGCAGAGTGGGTCATACCCGTGCAACCGATGGTCTCCACGAGCGCCTCCTGGATGATGCCGTCCTTCACGTTGAGAGACAGCTTGCAGGCTCCCTGCTGGGGAGCGCACCATCCCACACCGTGGGTGTAACCCGAAATATCAGCGATCTCCTTGGCATAAACCCACTTTCCCTCCTCAGGAATGGGAGCAGGTCCATGGTTGGGGCCTTTGGCCACAACGCACATGTTCTTTACTTCCGATGAATAAATCATAATAGAATTATTAATGTTTTGTATTGATAATATTTATACCGTTCACTTATCAAAAGACAGGCTGCTATCTTGTTGATGTTACCCTGTGAAAGGACCAACGCAACGCCGTGTCCATATTCGCGTACAAAGGTATAAAAAATAATTGATTCCTATACTAAATAATGGGGATTTTATTTCCGCAAGGGCTCTTTTTTGACTAAAAAATGCTAACTTTGTACACAGGTTGCGCCACTCCTGCCCGATGTGGCGAAATCAGAACACTTACACAGCGAAGGCCAGGCAGCTTCATCCGCCCCAAGGCCCCACTTCATAAGACGATACAAAATGAAAAATCATATTGGCAGGACGCTGCTGGTCCTCATACTACTTATCCATTCGCTTACATCGCTGGCCTCCAGCCACAGTAAGTACACACCCCTCATCCGCCAAGTGAGGGGATGGGCGTCGGAAAAGATCCTCTCCAAGGGCGACCAGTTCTTGCAAAACAAGGAGGAGGACAAGGCCCTGGTGATGTACATGCTCGTCTGCTCTCGCACCAACGGAAAGCTGACCATCACGCCCTCCACAGCCATTGAGGGCGTCTCCGCCGAGACCCTCTTCGGCGGCAAGGCCTGCGACATCTTCTCCCTCACGGGACAATTGGTGCGCAAAAACGCCCAGAGCCTCAAGGGCCTTCCCGCCGGCATCTATGTCGTCGATGGCAAGAAGGTCGTGGTGAGATAAGATCGCCACAGACTTAGAGCCGCTGGAGTCTCACACCAAGACTTCCACTTCCACGATCCGCCAGTCGATTTCCCATCGGGGAGGCCCACTGGTGGATTTTCTTTTCTCCCTTGCCTCCACGTATCCACCACGCTTTCATCTCCCATCGTCCTCGCTTCATCCTCCCTCCCCCCAAGTATCATTTCCGTATCGTTTCCGTATTGTTTCCGCTTCCGGAAGCGAGAATGATAGGAGGACGATAGGAGAACGATACGGGAACGATACGAGAACGATACGGGATCAATACGGGATTGATACGAGATCGATACGAGAACGATACGCTCCTACTTCCAAGCAAAGAGATTGATAAAAAGTTTAACTTCTCCAGCAACATTTACTTGTATTATTTTTTACATTATACCAACTCACAACACCCAGTTTCTCATCCAAAAACAAACGACACGCGATTTGCCAAGGCGAGGCATCTGTACAAAGATAACCTTCCGCTCAGCCGAAATCAAGTCGATTAGCATGAATTAACGAACTATTAACTAATTGTCCGTATCCATTTAACAAAGCCCGCACCAAGCAAAAAGCCTTGATTACTGCATTTTCCCACATTCTTACCGCTATTCCAACCGCATTCAAGTCGCTGCAGCCTGCAGCCACAACTCGTATTTTCAGACGATTGAAAATAATAAAAAAACACAACAATTAGGACTAAACTCCCATTACGAGAAATCCAGCCCTTACTATCGTCTTTAGTTAGCCCAAGTTTGACACCCAATACATTTTTTCATCAATTTTTAGGATATCCACCGTTGCTAACAAGTTGATTTTCAACAACCGCCTCCTTTGTTTTTGATTTGTAGTACACAGGAGTTCGTGAAAACGTAGTATTTTACACCCGCAATGCACTTTATGTCCCAGCCCCGATACAACCCGAGGAATCAGCGCGATGTCTGGTACTACCGCATCAAGGAGTCTTTCCACGACCTAACAGGCCGCATTCGTAGCCGTAGCATGCTGAACGTGGGGTTCATTGATGAACCATCCCGCAGCCATATCGTGAAGTACTACGACACGAAGGAGATTGGCGAGTTTCCCAAGCGTCTTGTCCCGTTGTCACGCCGTCCGAGTCTTACCGACCTGGACAGTGCTATCAATTTCAGAGAATCAGAAATTTTTGAGCATATAAGCCATCAACAAACAACAAAGTATTAAAAAAAACAACATGAGACCGAGAAAGAAATTAGATTTTAAAACACCATATGAATGCTTTTACGAATAAATTAAGTAAATTGCAGAAAGTTTTATGTGGCATATAAGAAATCGGATGCAATGCATACGATTTCTGCTTCTACCAATTCCGTATGCAATGCACCCGAAATTCAAAAGTTCTCTCTTTCGTGGAATCACTACCAAATATTGATGCGAATAGATGATTTGGCGGAAAGAAACTTCTATGAGATTGAAGCACAAAAACAAAATTGGGACTACCGATGGCTAAGAAGACAAGTGGCAAGCAGTCTATACGAGCGTATTGCCTTAAGCCGTGATAAGAGTGAGGTCTTCAGATTAGCATTGGAAGGTCAAACTGTAGAAAAAACTTCGGATATCATCAAGAGTCCTATTTCTTTAGAATTTGTTGGACTGAAACCTGATGAAAGTTATAGTGAGTCAAAACTGGAGAATGCCATCATCAGCAAGATACAGAAATTTCTCCTTGAAATGGGGAAAGGCTTCTTGCTCGAAGCCCGACAAAAACGCTTCACTTTCGATGAAGACAACTACTATGTAGATTTGGTGCTCTACAACCGCTTGTTACAGTGTTATGTTCTTATCGACTTAAAAATCGACAAACTCACTCACCAAGACCTCGGACAGATGCAGATGTATGTCAACTACTTTGACCGATATGTAAAGCAGGACTTCGAGAAACCTACCATCGGTATCTTGCTCTGCAAGGAGAAAAACGATGCGTTGGTAGAACTCACTCTTCCTAAAGACGCAAACGTCTATGCAGCGGCTTACCAGCTCTATCTGCCCGACAAAGCCTTGCTGCAAGCCAAGGTGAAGGAATGGATTGAGGAGTTTGAGGAGAATGAGGAGATAAAGAAATTAGAGGAAGATTAAACAAAACTCAGAATGAATACAAAAGCGTTACGCCAAAAGATACTCGACCTTGCGATACATGGAAAACTTGTACCGCAAGACCCTAATGATGAACCTCATCTAAAATTCCTAAAAACATAGCAATCATGCCATCTGGTCTTTGTGCATCAATAGCAGCATCATATCACTGAATACTTTTTGTGCAAAAATAATGCCTTTGAGTGATTTTGTAGGAGCCAAATAATAGAAAATATGTGGTAATATTAAAAAAGTAGTGATTTTTTTGGAGGTTCAAAATAAAAATATTACTTTTGTACTATAATAAAAAACAACAAGAACGGAAAGCCCCACCTGGTGATGAGACTGAGCGCTCAAAACCGGGTGGGGCTTTTTCGCCCCTAAGAAAATAATAATGTATGAAAACAATTGAAGAAGAAATCGACGAATACTTCGTCAGACCTTTAATGAAAATATTTGATGGTGGAGAAGCTCCTGAAGGCTGGAACATTCGCAAAAAGGCAGAACAATACAATCGTTCTTTCCATGACCAGGTGTGGATGATAAAGTTTCATCACAGGATGAAACCTATCTATTGGCGTCTTCTGTCGGGTGACTATTCCGAGAGCATCGATTGTTCTGATGTGCTTTATCCTGTATCCTTATGGATGTATGCCTATGATGAGCTTGGTAAACTCGTAGGCGAGCATAATATAATGGATCTTCTGAATTCTGCATACTACAGAGTGGGCGGACTATATAATTTCTTCCATTTATTGCGATGCATTATGGACCAGTCTTACCGTCCATATATCAAGCAATGGCCAGAGAATGCAATTGATAAGGAGCTAGAGAAACTGGAGGTTAGCGGTGATAGCGTGCGTGGAGAAATGCTGTGCGTTTTGTCGGCTTACCTGATGATAGAGCACACGGATTTGTCAGAAAAACATAAAGATTTTCTGGAGGAACAGCTGGAGCAAAACTGGGATTACTTGACAAATGTGTATTCTTTTATGGTAAGAAGAATCGTTGGGTCTCATTTCAAGGGCTTCGTGCAGATTATCAACAATGTGGCTGTTGCCCAGTCTTTTCATCCTTATGTGCACATATTCCGTAAAGCGGTTCTCATGCGAAAGGATGAATTGTTTGTTACTCCCAAGAGTAAGGAGAAACTGGCAAGACACATGGCAAAACTGGAGGATATCTTGAAGACTACTTCACAGAGAGAAGATTTGGACGAATTGTGCAACATCATCTTTGGATCTGATTTTGAGGAGATGATGAAGACTAGATACATGAGTTATGATGAGCTGGATGAGCAGCGAAGGGAGTTGCAGGATTCTGTGGGGAAGTTGTCTTCTGAAATGGAGAAGGTTACGAAGAAATTTGCCGAGGCTGTAGAGTCGCGCGTGCCCGTTGATTTGATAGAGACGCAGTTGCTGCGTCTGGACCCTTCCACGGCATCAGCCATCTTTGGTAATCTGTCTCTCCTCCTGGCAAAAGACCCGGCATGGGCTAAGATTCAGCCTGAGCTGTCTGAGAAGATTATGCAGAAATTCATGCCGCAAACTCCGGTTGTTAATTGTGGGACTTATTATGGTGAAGGTGCGATGCATGAAGATCATAGGAGTCAGGTCTATCTGGCTCCTGAAAGTAATGCTTCAAATAAAATGATGTTGGATTCTAAAACAAATAGACAATGAATGCATATTATGAGGATGGTGCCGTCCACAACGACCATCATAAGGAGTTAACTATCGGGGGAAACGTAACGGCTGAAGCCCTCAAGCAAATCATGGCAAAATTCTTTGATGATGATTCTGATTCTGAAGGATGCAAACCGGTGGATGATGCGAAAAAAAGTGCTTCCCCGGCTGCCGGAAGAGTGGCTGAGGTGCTCTTTCCCGATAAGAATGGCGAGAAGGATGTGAACCTGACAGAGAAAATGGCGCATGCTTTCGTAAACTATCTCAAGTTGCATCATATCTCCAATGAGCAGATTTCTACCACCGACGGATTGCTTAATAAGAGCGTGGCAGCTTTCTTCCAGTATTGGAGCGGTCGGGGCTACTTGTACTCGGGAACTCCTAATGGGGCATCTATCTCACGGTTCTTGCGAGAAGATTGCCATCTCGAAATGAAGGTTACACAGAAATCGTATGGCGATTATATCAGAAAAAAGATTATCGCAGGTCATATTGATGTTGATGTGGAGGTAAGTGTTGAGGACTATATGAAGTCGCTAGAAGATTGAAACTTTCCGCCGAATAGTGGATGCCGTTTGACGTAAAGAAAATAATTATATCTCTATAAAGTGTTGATATAGAGGGGCAAGACGATGGTTTTGCCCCTTTCTTGTTTCCGCCGAATTCTATTTGGCGCATTCGGCGGAAAAGGCGTAACGGAGCATTTTATCTACTTTTGCCCCAGATTTCAGAACGATACCGGTTCTGAGGTCTGGGGCTTTTGCG
>ENA-OPCG01000866-OPCG01000866.1-human-gut-metagenome-genome-assembly--contig:-NODE-866-length-11514-cov-18.083777_pt1 | contig 11514 bp, 9 predicted proteins | sample MGYA00241248_ERZ501476 | MGnify/ENA primary metagenome ERZ501476 (study PRJEB25962, sample SAMEA2042629) | human gut metagenome | biome: human gut; feature: human-associated habitat; material: faeces... | reverse complement strand
TGCCTATATTACAATCGAATTTTCATTTTCCTAACCCTTAGCAGAATATTTTTTAATGCAAATTTTTAAATAAATGAGAGCTTGGTTGTGCGGATTGCAAATCCGCAAGAAGTAGGTCGAACCTTTTTTGACTCCGGATTGCAAATCCGGAGGAACGCCTAGCGGACTTGCTCCTTCTTCAGATGCTTGTAAAGCCACAGGAAGGCGGGAATGAGGAAGAGATCTGCCATGACCCACGCCACAGGATCGCCGAAGCAGACACCCGTCCACGCCAGGGCAGGCACCAGCCAGAGACTCACACCGCATCTCGCAATCATTTCCATCACGCCACTCAGCATCGAGAGATTGCTGTAACCCAACCCCTGGATACTGTATCTCAAGATGGTGAGCAAACCCAGACAAGGATAGAAATAGTTGGCTATGCGCATAAACTGGGCAGCATAAGTCACCACCTCAGCCTCGCCCTTATCCACGAAGAGCATCATCATCTCGTCGGCAAACGGATAGATGAGCAGGAAGGTGAAGACGAAATAAACCAGCATCATCCTGATGGAAGCCCTTACGCCCTGACCGATTCTATCCAACTTTCTGGCTCCCAGGTTCTGACCGCAATAGGTAGCCATCGCCACTCCGATGTTCTCGAAAACGCAGGTAAAGAGATATTTGATGCGCATAGAGGCTGTAAATGCAGCCACATAAACCGTTCCTAAGGCGTTGTTGGCACTCTGGAGCATGATGAGACCAATGGCGGTAATGGAGAACTGTAAGCCCATCGGAACACCATTGTTCAGCAGAATGCTAATCTTCTTGTTATCAAATTTTCTTTCTTCTCCCTTCGGAATCAGAATCTGCATCTTCTTTTTGATAAACCAGATACAGAGCAGCACGGAGATTCCCTGCGAAAGCCAGGTGGCAATGCCTGCACCCTCTACGCCTAACCCCATGCCGAGAATGAGAATGGCATCAAGAATAATGTTGATAACGGAAGCGGTAATGAGGAAATAGAAAGGCTGCTTCGAGTTGCCTAAGGCGCGGATCTGACCGGAAAGCAGATTGTAGGCGATGGTAAAAGGAATCGCCGCAAACTGCAGCATCAGGAAGATGTAGGCATCATCGAACACCTCCTTCGGCGTATTCACCAGATGCAGAATCTTTCCGCAGAAGATGCAGGAAAGAAAGGTGATGACCACGGCAAACACCACGGCGATGCGGATGCTGTTGCTTACGTAAGCCCGCATCTTGGCATAATCCTTGGCACCGAAAGCCAGGGCGATAGGGATGGCAAAACCGGCACAGGAGCCGTTGCAGAAGCCCATGATGAGAAACATGATGGAGCTGGATGCGCCAACAGCCGCAAGAGCCCCCACGCCAATCCATCTTCCTACGATGGCGGCATCGATGATGAGATACATCTGCTGAAGGATGTAACCCAGGATAAGTGGAATTGCAAATTTGATGATGGCTCGCAAGGGCGAGCCAACAGTCATGTCGTTAGTTGAGTGCATCTCCTATTTTCTGTTTGATTTCTGCCATTTTGTTGCGGCGCTCGATAGAGAACGTATCTCCGTGGGCTTCCACATAATCAAAGAGCATGAACGCCTTGTTCAGGAGTTCATCTCTTGCGGGCTGCCCCACCATGTCAGCCTCGTGATAGTAGAGTTCGGCAAGCATGTCCATCTTGGAGAGTCGCTTCTCCTCGTCCTCTATTCCTGCCATTGCCTTCATCACGTCTTCTATGGTAGCGATGCTGTAGAAGGCGTAAGGGCCTACGTATTGATTGTAGAGCTCCTTAATCTTCTCACGTCTCACCTCCACCTCTTTCTTTTCGAGCATTCTTTCGAGTGCCGCCATAAACTCGCGAATCAGTCGCTGTATGTAGTCTCGTTGTTGCATATTTTTTTATTTTGTTGTTATTGTTGCGTTATCTAATAGACTCATTGGTATTGCCATGACTAAGGCAAAGTTCAAGGAGTATTGTGAGAAGAGTTCCTAAAAACTCTCCTCTACCCCGTACAATGGGACATTCTTCATCCACTCTTGCTCCTTGTATGGCGACATGGAGAAGCGGATGGCTCGCAAGTCGGGATGGACGTCAAAGAAGGCGCGAAGTGACTTGGAACGCAGGTTCTCTTCCGCTTTTACCTCTATCGGAGTTATCACCCCTTGGTGCTGGGCAAGGAAGTCTATCTCCAAGCGAGCGTCTTCCCTACTATAATAATAGGTGTAAATGTCCTGTTGACATAATAGCTGGGTAAGGACGTAGTTTTCCGTGAATGCCCCCTTGCTCTCCGTCATGGCTTTATTGGAGATGAGCATTTGGGCAGGTTCCATCTCGCTCAGCGCACCCAGGAGACCGACATCCAGGAGAAACAGCTTGAAGGCATTGAGGTCTTCGTAAAACTTCAAAGGCATTCCAACTTCTCTTACTCGGGAAATGCGATAAGTGAGACCTGCATCCACCAGCCATTGTATTGCCATCTCAAAATCCTTGGCTCGTGCTCCGCTTCTCACCGCTCCATAGATGAACTTCTTGTTTTCCTTAGCAAGCTGGGAAGGGATGGATTGCCAAACCATGCTGATGCGAGTGGCTTCATTTGGGCTGACATGCTTCGACATGTCACTACGATAAATGGTGAGAATGTTGTTCTGAACCTGTCTGACGAGATTTGCATCGTTAGTTGCAAGATAAGTTTTCACAGCCTCAGGCATTCCCCCTACAAAATAATATTCTCTTAATATCTTGATGAGTTTATCATGAAGTAATGTGATGGTCTTCCAGTCTTTACTTTTCAATATGTTCAGCAACTGTTCTTCGTCTTTTGCCATAAGAAACTCTTCGAAAGACATAGGGTAGAGTCGAATGATATCAACCTTTCCCACTGGGGCGGATTCTCCTTGGTGCATGGCAACGCCTAAAAGTGAACCTGCTACAGCCACATGGTATTCTGGTGCATTTTCACAGAAATACTTCAGCGAGGAAAGTCCCTTGTGAAGTTCTTGTATTTCATCCAGAATGATAAGCGTTTTGCCAGGGATTATAGGCTGTTTGCTAATGGCTCCGATAACCATTAGGACTCGCTTCATATCATAATCTTCTGCAAATATGTTGGCAATCTCAGAGTTTCCATCACAGTTGATGTAGGCAACGTGGTCATATTCCTGTTTTCCAAACTCCTGGAGGATATAAGTCTTGCCTACTTGTCTTGCTCCTGATAAGATTAAGGGCTTTCTGTAAAGGCTCTCTTTCCATGCTTTTAATTGTTCTATGATCGTTCTTTTCATCCTTACATACATTTTGAAGTTGTTAATGATGTTAATAACTTGCTGTTATGATGTTTAAACAGCTCTGCCGGTTGCAAAGATACACTTTTTTACACGAACTTTCAAATGTTTTCAACACTTTTTTACACGAACTTTCATTGTATGCATACACTTTTTTACACGAACTTTCAAATGTTTTCAACACTTTTTTACACGAACTTTCATTGTATGCATACACTTTTTTACACGAACTTTCATCGTACACTTGCATTTTTTACACGAACTTTTCATCGTATTACGTTCATGACAACCGCTTTCCTTGTCTTATTCATCATTATTGAGTCCCTCCACATACTCCCACAGTTTCTTGTAGAAAGGATGCTGGGTCATCGTGTCCTTGTTGCCTAAGATGATGAGCTTCATGCGGGCTCTCGTCATCGCCACGTTCATTCGGCGCAAATCCTTTAAGAAACCAATCTGTCCTTCATCGTTGGAACGAACCAGGGAGATGAGAATCACATCGCGCTCCTGCCCCTGGAAACCATCTACCGTGTTGACGCTGATGAGGCGGCGGTAAGGCTTGAAGAATTCATACTTCTTGATGAGTTTCTTGAGATACTGCACCTGGGCACGATAAGGCGAAATGATGCCTACGTCGATGCCATCGCCCAACACACGTTGCTTGCCTATCTTCGTAAAGTATTCAGCTAAGGTCAGGAGGGTGAGCTCAGCTTCCGCCTTGTTGATACGACCGTAACTCTCGCCCACGAACTGTTCCTTGAAGTTCAAATCAGGATTTTGATTGGCTGCAGATGAAGAAGATGATGTGGAAGCAGAATCCTCAGGAGCATCTTCTCCTTCTATCGTTATCTGATTCTCCTCGTTCGAAGTATCAATCCACGTAATCGGATGGTCGAAATCGAGAATGCTGCGATATTTGATTTGCGGCGCACTCTCCACCTGACCTCCATAAAACCAGTCGCTGGAGAATCGCATGATATCCTCGTTCATGCGGTACTGTATCTTCAAGAGGGTCACTACCTCAGGCTTGTTTTCTGCAATACGCTCCATCAAGGTTTTGCCCAGTCCAGCTCTCAACGCAGCGATACTCTTCACCGTAGGCGGCAACTGACAATGGTCGCCCGCTAAGATCACCCTGCTGGCTCTTCTCATCGGAATCCAACAGGCTGCCTCTAATGCCTGTGCTGCCTCGTCGATAAAGAGGGTGCCAAACTTCATACCTTCCAGCAGACGATGAGCAGAACCCACAAGCGTACAGGCGATCACACGAGCCTCGCCAAAGAGTTCTGCATTAATACGGATTTCTATCTCGGCAGCACGGCTTCTCAGTCTGTCCATCTTCTGATGAAAGCTCTCGCTTCCTTTCTTGCGGTTGGAGCGCAATTCGCGGATAGCCTTGCGTATCGCCAAGAGTTGCGGATAATCAGGATGGCTTTCAAAACGTCGCTCATAGGTAAAACCGAGCATCTTGTCGTTGACCCTTGTCGGATTGCCGATGCGAAGCACGTTGATGCCTCTATCCACGAGTTTTTCAGAAATCCAATCCACCGCCATATTGCTCTGTGCACACACTAATACCTGGCTCTCCCTCATCAGGGTTTCATTAATGGCTTCTACCAGAGTCGTCGTTTTTCCCGTTCCCGGAGGTCCATGCACGATGGCCACATCCTTTGCCCAGAGCACCTCGTTCACAGCTCTTTCCTGGGTAGGATTGAGCCAAGGGAACTTCATGGGTTCAAAGGAGAACCTGCCTGCTTTCTGATGAGAATAAAAAAGGTCTCGCAGATAAGCCAGACGGTTATTCTTTGCCTTCATCGTACGGTCGAGCGCTTCAAACATCAGTTTATAACTCGTTTCATCGAAGGACAACTGCACGCCGATGGGCTCTTCTGTCTGCAAGTCAAGCAAGGAAACAGAATCAGGCACATTAATCACCATTCTGTCACCATCCACATAGCTGACCGTACCGGTAAAGGAAAAATATTTAAGTGAAGAGTGATGAGTGAAGAGTGAAGAATTCTCTTGTCCTTCACTTAAATTCCCTTTGTTTTTGTTAGAAACATCATCTGAAGAGCTATTGAATTCTTCACTCTTCACGCTTCGTTCTTCGCTTTTAAAGAACACGACAGGTCGTCCGAACTCAAAATTGTGGTCAATCTCCTCGTCAGAGGTACGGAACACCTCTATGGATTTTTGATTGAGCGAATTATAGAAGCTTTTGCCTATACGTAGTGGAAACCAAGCGTCACCACGTTTCACCTTGCGTCGCATGCCGATTTGTTCCGTCAGTTTGCGAAAAGCCTCCTTTTCAGTATAATACTCCAACTGAAGAAGAGTGCGTTGCTGCAATAAAGCCTGTATAGGAGAAGTTTGTTCCATTTTTGATTCTTTACTTTTCAAATAAGTTATATATAGAGATAAAACGCATTTTTGGGGGAATTATTATTTGAAAGATTCGGATTTTTATGAAATAAACTTTTAAACTTTATAAAATAAGCAATGGATGTCTATGAGATAAATTGAAATAAGCAATGGATGTCCATGAGATAAAATGGCTTAGCATCAATCGAAACGAATGCGTTAAAGTTGGTTATTTTTATCCCGAGTGTGGCTATTATCAAATCAAAAGTCGTAATTTTGCACTTGAGAGAACAAAAAGCAAGAAGGTTATTTCACAAAGTCAAAGAAGCGAGATGAAGAAAACTATCATTCTAAAAAATACAACTATCGGCTATCATTCGAACGGTCAGAATCGAATCGTAGCCCAAAATATCAACGCCTCTCTGCAAAGTGGCGAACTCACCTGTCTGATAGGTGCGAATGGTACCGGTAAATCAACCTTGCTGCGTACACTCTCAGCCTTCCAACCGCCTTTGGAAGGAGACATTCTCTTATCGGAAACTTCAGAATCTGACGATCTCCTATCCGTCAGCATGTTTTCCCAAAAACAAATAGCTAAATCCATCAGCGTCGTTCTAACCTCTCAAGTGGATGACATCCATCTGAAGGTAGAAGAAATCATCGGTTTAGGGCGCTCTCCTTATTCTAATTTCTGGGGGGCGCTCTCCCAGGAAGACCAGAAGATCGTAGATGAAGCTATTCATGAAGTAGGAATCCAGCCCCTCAAAGGTCGTATCTTCAATACTTTAAGCGATGGAGAACGCCAAAAAGTAATGATAGCCAAAGCCTTAGCTCAGCAGACCCCTATAATCCTGCTGGACGAGCCAACCGCCTTTCTTGATTTTCCAAGCAAGGTGGAAACCCTCCTCATGCTCAAGCGACTGGCCCATCAACTCCAGAAGTCTATCCTTATTTCCACCCATGATGTAGAAATCGCCCTGCAACTGGCAGACAAAATCTGGCTCATGGAGAAGCTTTCAGGCAATCGGAAGGAAAAAGAAAATCACAACGAAAAAGATCATCATGACAAGAAAGAAGAAGACAATTCTATCTTATCCGTAGGAACTCCTCAGGAATTGGCAGACAAGGGTGCACTCTCCCACTTCTTAGACACCCCAGAAATCACTTTTGACAAAAAGACCATGAGAATTCATTTTTCATGTAAATAATCGCATTCCATCACAATTACTTTATTCCATTTCTGTCATCATATTTAAAGCTCTCATATCATACTTTTAGGCGAAAATAGTGCAAAAACTGACAAATAAGTGTATTTTTAACGATTAATGAACCTTTTTTAATGATTTCTATACCTATTTATATATTATTTTTTATATCTTTGCAACCGAAAATCAACAATCGAATAAATACTAACTTAATAAAATACAACTGATGAATAAATTATTGGCATTACTGTTGATGATGAATCTCTCCTGCTTACTATCAACAAGAGCGCAGGCTCCAATGGACGGAGGAGTATGGAAAGACAATACCGGCAAGCACATCAATGCGCATGGCGGAAACATCTTCAACTACAAAGGCACCTATTACTGGTATGGAGAAAGTCGTTCTGAAGACGGAAAACCTTACAGTTCGTTGGGCGTAAGCTGCTTTACCTCCAAAGACCTCAAAAACTGGACCAATCACGGACTCGTACTTCCTGTTTCCGAAGAACCGGGCAGCGACATCGAGGGCGGTTGCATCATCGAGCGTCCGAAGGTTCTCTACAATCAGAAAACCAAGAAATTCGTGATGTGGATGCATCTGGAACTGAAAGGCAGAGGCTACGGAGCCGCACGCTATGCGATTGCAGTTAGCGACACTCCTTTCGGCCCATTCAAGTTTGTACGCTCTGGCAGAGTGAACCCAGGCATCTATCCTGTAGGCTTCGCAAAGCCAGACACCACAGACCTCAAGCACCAGCTTCTCTTCCCGGAAATGAAAGAATGGTGGACTCCAGAATGGCGCAAGCAGATAGAGCGCGGAATGTTCTGGATGAGAGACTTTGCAGGAGGGCAGATGTCAAGAGACATGACCATCTACGTAGATGATGACGGAAAAGCTTACCATATCTATTCCTCAGAGGACAACCTAACTTTACAGATTGCACAATTGACAGATGACTATATGGCTCACAACGGAAGCTACGTAAGAGTAGCTGCAGGTGGACAAAACGAAGCTCCAACTATCTTCAAGAAAAACAACACTTATTGGATGATTACGAGCGGATGTACGGGATGGGATCCGAACGCAGCCCGCATGTTTAAGGCGAAAAACATCTATGGACCTTGGGAACAGCTCCCTAACCCTTGCCGTGGCGAGGGAGCCAACAAGACCTTCGGCGGACAGGGTACCTATATATATAAGGTGGAAACTGCTGCCCAGAAGAAGATGTTTCATGGCGCCGAGTATGTTTTCATGGCAGATATCTGGAATCCGAAGCACCTGAGCGACAGCCGCCATCTTTGGATTCCTATCTCATGGGAAAACGGTATGCCTGTTTTAAAGAAATAACAAAGAACTAACAAACACAACTATCTATGAATTATATATTTAAGACGATTACAATGACTATGCTTCTTGCACTTATCCCATTCATGGGGATAAGTGCCAAGAAGAAAGTGCAAAAGCAGAGCGACCGCCAATATTGGTGCTCGCTTGCCTACAAGATGGCTCAGCCTGTTCTGGAGAACATGGCTAAGGGCGAGTTGCAGAAGAACATGCAGACTGAGTTCAGTCCCAGCTTCGACAACCGCAACAAGAAGGTGCTCTATATGGAGTGCTTCGGCAGACTGATGGCTGGCGTGGCTCCTTGGCTCACCCTCCCTGATGATGCTACTGCCGAGGGCAAGCAGCGCAAGCAGTTGCGTGAATGGGCGTTGGCTTCTTATAAGAATGCCGTTGATCCTCAGAATCCTGACTATCTCTGCTGGGGCATCGGCGGTCAGAACCTGGTAGATGCAGCTTATATCGCAGAGAGTTTCCTCCGTGCTTACGATACACTCTGGAAGCCTCTCGATGAGGTGACCAAGAAACGTTATCTTACCGAGTTTGCCAAGCTCCGCCACATCGACCCTCCTTATACCAACTGGTTGCTCTTCTCTTCAACCATCGAGAGTTTCATGGCGAAGGCTGGCGGTGATTTCGATGAATATCGTGTCAATTCTGCCTGTCGCAAGGTAGAGGAGTGGTATGTAGGGGATGGCTGGTATGCTGATGGTCCTTCGTTCGCATTCGATTACTACAGCAGTTACGTGTTCCATCCTATGTATCTGGAGACTCTTCAGGCAATGGTGGATGCCAAGGTAAATTCCCGTCTCGACTATCAGAAGTATTATGACAGAGAATTGAAGCGCTGCCAGAAGTACAGCATCATTCTCGAAAGATTCATATCTCCTGAGGGAACCTTCCCAGCTTTCGGAAGAAGTCTTCCTTACCGCATGGCTACGATGCAGCCGCTGGCTCTGATGGCATGGTATCAGAAGTTGCCAAAGGATTTGAGTAATGGTCAGGTTCGTGCCGCGCTAACCAAGGTGCTCCATCGCATGTTCGACCAGGAGAACAACTTCAATGAGAAGGGCTATCTTTCTATCGGTTTCTGCGGAAATACCCAGAAGAATGTAGCCGACTGGTACACCAACAACGGTTCGCTCTATATGACAACCCTCGCCTTCATGCCTCTTGGCTTGCCAGCCGACCATCCTTTCTGGACCGATGCAGCACAGCCTTGGACCCAGGTGAAGGCATGGAACAACCAGCAGTTCCCTAAGGATCACCATTGGAAGGACGATATCGTCACCAAGGACAAGTGGTAATTTTTTTAGTTAAGAGTTTATAGATTGTTATGCGCAAGATATTGATGATGCTGGCGGCTGCAGCCTTGGCTTTGCCTTTGAATGCAGCGCAGCCAGCAAAGAAGACCGCTAAGGTCAAGAAACAGAACAAGAAGGAAGTGAAGGCTTCCAAGAAGTGGGATCATGAACAGGTGGTGGAACTCATCACAAAGGTGAACAGCTACTGGCAGACTAACAACAAGCCTGAGGTTCGTGCCTTCTGGGATAATGCTGCTTATCATACCGGCAACATGGAGGTATATAAGATGCTCAAGGACCAGAAGATGCTCGATTACTCTATCCGTTGGGCTGAACACAACGACTGGACGGGTGCAACAGAGGCTAATCCTGCCAAGTGGAAGTACAAGCCATACGGCGAAGGTAAGGATCACGTACTCTTTGGTGACTGGCAGATCTGCTTCCAGACTTATATCGACCTCTATAACATCGAGGCAGCCAAGGGTAATGCCGCTGCTTCAGAATATATGGTGAAGCGTGCCAAGGAGGTAATGCACTATGAGGCTTACTCTCAGCCAACAGACTACTGGTGGTGGAGCGATGCCCTCTATATGGTGATGCCTGTGATGACCAAGATGTATAAGTTGACCGGCGATACCAAGTATCTCGACAAGCTCTACGACAATCTCCTCACCACCGATGAGATTATGCTCGACAAGGAAACCAATCTCTACTTCCGTGACGGCAAGTACGTTTATCCAAAGCACAAGAGTGCCAACGGAAAGAAAGATTTCTGGGCTCGTGGTGATGGCTGGGTTCTCGCAGGTTTGGCTAAGGTGCTCCAGGATATGCCAAAGGACTACAAGCACTATCAGTTCTTCGTAGACAAGTTCCAGAAACTGGCTAAGGCGGTAGCTGAAATCCAGCAGCCGGAAGGTTACTGGACCCGTTCGATGATGGACCCAGAGCACGCTCCAGGTCCTGAGACCAGTGGTACAGCCTTCTTCACCTACGGTATGCTTTGGGGTGTTAACAATGGTTATCTCAACAAGAAGGAGTACAAGAAGGTCATCGACCGTGCCTGGACTTATCTGACAGAGACTGCCGTTCAGCCTGATGGCAAGGTGGGCTATGTTCAGCCTATCGGCGAGAGAGCCATCCCTGGTCAGACGGTAGATGCCAATTCTCAGGCTAACTTCGGTGTGGGTGCCATGCTTCTTACGGCATGTGAATATGACAAGTATCTTGCCATCAAGTAAGATGCCTATATATAATAAGGTATAGAATAGCCTATATATAATAAGGTGTAATTTCAATCTAATGTATAAATAACTGACAAACATGAAACAGAGACTATTCGCTACATTAAGTTTGGCAGGATTGGCTATGACAACCTTTGGTGCAACAAAACCGAAGGCTGCCATTAAGTCGTTGAATAAGACGACCGTCCAGCAGCCAACTTACACAGAATGGCACGACCTTCAGGTGAATGCCATCAACCGTTTTCCGTTGCACACCAATTTCTTCACCTATCCGGCAGATGACTGGGTTTCAGAGAAAGACGGTAAGATCGTGAGCAAGGATATCTTGCACATGAACAAGACGGAGAGCAAGTATTTCCTTTCGCTCGACGGAACCTGGAAGTTCAACTGGGTGGCTAATGCAGACCAGCGTCCTACCGATTTCTACAAGGAAGATCTTGATGATTCCAAATGGAAGACCATGAATCTGCCTGGCATCTGGGAGATGAACGGATTCGGTGATCCGGAGTATGTAAATATTGGTTTTGCATGGCGTGGACATTTCAATGAGCAGCCACCAGCAGTTCCTACCAAGGACAACCATGTAGGTTCCTACCGTCGCATCATTGACATCCCTGCCAACTGGGATGGCAAGCAGGTTGTAGCTCATTTCGGTAGCGTAACTTCCAATATCTATCTCTATGTAAATGGCAAGTTTGCCGGATATACAGAGGATAGCAAGGTGGCTGCCGAGTTTGACATCACTCCTTATCTGAAGAAGGGCAAGAATCTGATTGCCT
>ENA-OPCG01000860-OPCG01000860.1-human-gut-metagenome-genome-assembly--contig:-NODE-860-length-11562-cov-6.132354_pt1 | contig 11562 bp, 12 predicted proteins | sample MGYA00241248_ERZ501476 | MGnify/ENA primary metagenome ERZ501476 (study PRJEB25962, sample SAMEA2042629) | human gut metagenome | biome: human gut; feature: human-associated habitat; material: faeces... | reverse complement strand
TGGTGTTGAATGCGCATCTCAGCCAGTATCCAATCCTAAGACAAAGAAGTCGAAGGGTGGCATACTTATTACCGTCCAAACGATGGATGGATTGTTTATCAAGAAGGGTGGGCTTGATTATGACGGTATGAAGGACTTTGTGTCTAGATTGGAGGGATTATGCTAAGAGTCTCAGGTCTTGACAGCTTCTACTACTTACCCATGCTACATGATATGAGGTACAAGGGTCCTCGTCTCTCAGAGATCATACGTAATACATATCATCGTGACCCTCTCAATGGTGACATCTATATCTATGTGTCTCGTGACCGACGAACAATAAGGTTGTTTCAATATAAGCATCATGCTTATGAGCTTCACGAACGAACTTTCAGTAATGAATATCGATTTAAGAAAGTTGTGCTTCGAGATGGTATTCCTACCTATAAAATGGATTGGAAGACGGTGATGGTTGTTTTGAAATCACCTGTGATAAAGCAGATTAGAATATAGTTATTCGTTAAGTATAATTAACTAATAGTCAGATAGTTATGCGTCTTGTAAATTTGTATAATTCGAATATTTTCAGTATCTTTGCACTACAATACAAAGGTTATGGAACTGGACGAGTTGGGCATAGACATGGAGGCACAGAACTGTCTCGACCAAATTCAGCAGGAGTCTCGGATTTCTGCTGACTATGATCCGTCCCAAGGAATGACAGGAGAAGAACTACATAACTTTTGTAAATTCTTGTATTCGCAAGTTCAGTCCAAGGATGAAGAGATAAGCCACCTTACTGCCAATATAAAAGAGTTGACGGATGAGGTTCGTTTGTCTCGTCTTCAACAACAAGTATACAATAATGAAAATATGGCCTTAGGTGCCACTCATTCTCAAAAGTTGGATGTTGTGCTTCAGCAATTACAAGAAACCAAACAAGAGCTTGCCGATACGAAGAGAAGGTTGGAAACAGCTGAGGTCCTGTTGGCTGATGCCAACGAGAAAAATCATCAGTTGGAAGCTGAACGAAAGAAGCATGCCAAGGAGCGTAAGGATTTGGAGGATGAGATAGCTCTCCTTCGTTCTGATCTTTACAGTGGAAGTAAAAGCCAGCAGTCTGGTCGTTCCGCGGAAGAGGTGGGAGCCAATGATGGCAGGGATGATTTCGATGGGACGGATGCTTCTTTGCCAGAAGAAAACCGTAAGGGGGATGCGTCTTCAGGGTCGAACACTGATGATGCGAAGTCGGAGGAGTCAGAGAACTCGCAACCTGAAGAGCCTAATGGCTCTTCGGAAGGCAAAGGTTCTGATAATGGCACTCCCGAAACTCCATATTCTCCTAATACAATATATCACGGCCCTTCTCGTAAAGGTCGTACTTATAACAAGCATACCGTTGGTACGCCAATTATCCATAAGTGCGATTTGAGTCGCTTGCCAGAAGGTGTGACTTATCGTATTAAGAAGAATCCGAAAAAGATACTCCATACAATAACAAGGGTGGAAGAGCATTGGTTCGAGGAAGTGGTTTTGACTTATCCTGATGGTCACACGGAAACGTATTTTATGCCTCAAGAGAAAGATGAGGACGGCTGTCTGTATGACGAGATAGTGCCCGGTACCCATGTTACATCAGACTTCTTGACGGAAGAAATATCGAATATGTATGACATGGCTTGTCCTGCTTATCGTGAGGTAAAAAACAGGCTGTCCGAGATGGGATTGAGAACTCATCGGCAAAATCTGGCCAACTATGCTGACAAGGGCTATCAAATATTGAAACTGGTGCTTCCGGCATTGAAGGAGCTAGCCTTGGCTCCAGGCTCCAATGTAAACGTAGATGAGACATGGGAGCGCTTTCAGACCCACTTCGGGCACCGTAAGACCTATATGTGGTGTTTGGTGAACCGAAAGGCCAACATTGTGATTTTCTTCTATGAGGATACGGTAGACAAGTATGGCAAGCGGAAGAGTGGCGGTCGAAATCGTGCTGTGTTGAAGGACTTCTTGGGCGATGCCAAGTTGAAGTCTCTTCAGAGTGACGGTTATATTTGCTACATGTATCTCGACGATGACTTGATAGACATTGAACATTTGTGTTGCCTTGCCCACGTTCGTTCCAAGCTAGAGCGTGCGGAGCGTATGGGGTGCAAAGAAGCCTCTTTCCCCATGAGCCTGGTTCGGAAACTTTATAAGCGTGAGGACTTCTATGTAGAGAAAGATTATGATGCCGAAACAATCAAAAGGATGCGCAACGACGAGTATACCCAAGGCATTATAGACCAGCTTCAGAATGAGATGTTCAACTTGATGGCGAACAAGATGGCTGAGTTGCCAAAGCTGATGCAGCAAGCACTGAAGTACCTCCACAAGTTTTGGAAACAAGTCTTCGCCTATCGAAACGATGGTGAGTATTCCATAGACAACATGGCTGCAGAACGAGCGCTACGGCCTCAGACCTTACAACGCAAGGGCTCGTTGTTCTTCGGTAGTGTGCAGGGGGCATTGAGGTCGGCAATGTACAATACTTTTATCCAGACTTGCAAGCAAGTCGGAGTTTCGTTCAGGCAATACTTCAAGGCTTTACTCAAGGCTGTGAAGTCTGGTAGGACGGATTACGAGAACTTGCTTCCGATGACAATTAGTTTGGAGTGATGATTTTTTTAGTGAAAGAAAATTAAAAATGAAATTTGCGGGCTTTGCAAAAGGCCCGCAAATAAAGGCGTTTTGACATTTTTGGACGCTTACAAGCAAGATGATGCCGAATTATTTGCCAGTGTCGAGGAAATGATGGCTTTATAGAAATAAGCCGCCAGAATTTCCGTCCTTCCATGTCGTCCGACAAGTTTTCCGCAGATTTTCCCTCCAAAATTTGCCGTTGTCGTAAAAATCCCATACCTTTGTAAAACAATATATATAATGGCTGTAGAAAGATTGAATATTCAACCAGGCTTGCTTCGTTGGGTCATACGACGAGCAGGAGTTAGCGAAGATAAAGCGATAGAGACTTTTCCTTTGCTTGATGGTTGGTTGTCTCAAGAAAAACAGCCAACTTTGAGCCAATTAAAAAAATTCGCCGCAAAATTTTATGTTCCTTTCGGATATTTATTTATGAGCAACTTGCCTATGGAAAATATTCCGTTCCCGATGTTTCGTGGCGAAGCAGGACAACAAGACCATTTTGACTTGAATGTATATGATACTGTCATGAATGTTCAAGCAAGACAAGAGTGGTTGGAAGAGTATCTTGCTGAAAACGATATAGACACATGCGAATTTGTTGGCTCAATCAACACTAAAACTTCTATAAGTGAGGCCGTCCGTAAATTGAGAACTTTATTGGGCCTCGATGATAGATGGGCTTTTAGTTTGGCAACTCCTGATGCTGCCGTAAGCCTTCTTGGTCAAAAAATGGAGGATATCGGTGTGTTTCTCGCTTATAATGGTGTGGTGGGCAACAATACTCACCGGCAATTGAAAGTGAGTGAATGCAGGGGCTTTGCTTTGGTAAACGAAAAAGCACCATACATTTTTGTCAATAGTGCTGATAGCAAAAGTGCGCAACTTTTTACACTTGTACATGAAGTTGCTCACCTTATGTTGGGAGTTAGTGCTGGACATGCTGGGAGCGAAGTCTTACATCATGAAGCGACTGAAAACTATTGTGATAGGGTGGCTGCTGAGTTCTTGGTTCCCGCGTCCGTGTTGCGGGATGTTTGGACGAATGATACGAAATCTGCATCAAGACGCTTTAAAGCCAGTGAGTTGGTCGTGGCGAGACGTGCTCATGATTTGGGACTCATGTCTGACGCAGAATACAGAGCTTTTTGGGCGATATATAGTCAGCGACAATCACGAATCAAGAAGAATTCTGGAGGAAGCTTCTATTTGACAAGCGTAAAACGTGTTGGACGTAAATTTGCCATTCATGTGAGAAACGCCGTCAACAATAAGCAGTTGAGTTATACAGAGGCGTATCGTTTGACTGGATTATACGGAAAAACGTACGATAATTTTATGACCAATAGCATTTAGTCACGGCATGGAGTATTTATTCGATACAAATATATTCGTAGAGTCCAAGAAGAATTTGCCAATGGATATTTGGCCAACATTCTGGGGAAAAATGATAGAACTCATACGTTCGGGCAATATTCACTCAATAGATAAGGTAAAAGAGGAAATAGACAAAGGCGGTGATGAACTTACAGAGTGGATTCATCGGAATGCGCCACGTGGTTTTTTCTTGAAACAGGATCTATCTGTGATGACAAAAATGGCTGAAACCATTGCTTGGGCAAAAAATAATCCCATTGGTTTCAGTCAGTCCGCTATTTCTGACTACGTAAATGTTGCGGATTCGTATCTTGTTGCGACAGCAGCCGCAAAGAATATGGTTCTGGTCACATACGAGAAAAGTAACCCACAACGACGTAACCGGGTCATGATTCCAGATGCATGCAAAGCTATTGGTGTAAGATCTTGTGATTTAAATACAGCTCTTAGAGAACTTGGAGTTCTTATATAATACAACAAAGCTTCGATTGAAATAATTCTTCTAAAGGAGTTTTTTCTCTGATTTTATTTGTATCTTTGCAATCGTCAAGTTTTTAATATGTTTTCTAATGGCAACGCTTGGATAGGTGAGATTTCTGACATGGAGCGGACAGGATCTTGGTGCTCGGCTGCAGGGAGAATCGCTATGTTGTGGTGTTGTGGAAGATGGGTGTAAAGATGTATATATCAAGAGTAAAGCTATATAACTGGAAGAATTTTCGGGAGTGTGATGTTCGGCTTTCCGAGCGTTGCTTCGTTGTTGGGGCGAATGCAACGGGTAAATCGAACTTCTTGGATGTTTTCCGTTTCTTGCGTGATATCGTAAAGGAGGGGGGGAGGACTTCAGGCTGCCGTGAATGTTCGTGGTGGATTGAAGAAAATAAGATGTTTGGCTTCGAGACAGAAAACGGAGGTATGCATCGAAGTGGATATTTCTGAGAATGGCAAGAAGGAACCTAAGTGGAGATATTCATTGGAGATGGTCAATACGGGTGGTGGTATCCAGACTTTGGCGGCTTTGGTGAACCGTGAGGAGGTGTACAACTATGAATCCAAGGATATGGTCTTGTTGCGAGACAGTTCATACCAAGGTGATGATTCGGAAACAAAAAAATATACTCATCTGGAGCAACCGACGGTCAATGCAAAGTTTAGGGAGGTCAAGGAGGTCTTTCAAACAACAGAATACTTGAATGTGATTCCTCAGTTTGTCAGGGACGCAGACTCGTTTATGTTGACTACGGGAAAGGAGGATTATTACGGACGTAACTTCATGAGGCGTTTGGCTTTGCTGAATGGTAAAACTCGTGATAAGTATTTTAAAATCATCAACGAGGTGCTGCTTATTGCTGTTCCGCAGCTGGAGAACTTGTCGTTCGTAAAGGATGAAAAGGGTGTGCCTCATATTGAGGCTAAGTATCAGCATTGGCGGGCAAAAGGAAGTAAGCAAAACGAGCAAATGTTCTCTGACGGTACAATCCGCCTCATTGGCTTTTTGTTCGCAATGCTTGATGGTACTGGTATCATTCTTTTGGAAGAGCCGGAAACGAATCTGCATGCAGCGATCGTTTCTGCTATACCAGAATTTGTGGCCAAGATTCAGCGCAACAAAAAAAGACAGGTGATCATAACTACGCACAGTTATGAGATATTGTCCAATCCGGGTATTAGGGCTGAAGAACTCGTAACGCTAAAACCTTCTGCCGAGGGTACTGTCGTGGAAAACGGATGTGAGGACAGGGTTGTCACGGCAATGCTCGACGCTGGCCTTAGTGCAGCCGACGCGGCTATGGCAGAAACAAAAGTTGCGAATGTTGACGACCTGGGTAATGTGGAACTTTAAACTGGCATAGACTATGAAAGAGGTTTATGTTGTTGGCGAGGATCCTGTTACCAAGGAGATTGTTTCTCGAATTATTAGGGATTATGGTAAGCAGTCACTTTAGGCCGTATTTTATGATTCGATAAAAAGACATACCTTTGCCCCAACTTTAAATTTGGGACAAAATGAACATAAACGAAGAGGGCAAGTACTATGCCTCCATGGTTCGCAAGTTTCGAACCGAGTACAATAGCAAGAATCTGCATGGGTTCTGTAGCGATCAAAAAGTCAGCTATACCAAGATGCTTCATTGTTTGCGTAACGATTCTTATCGTAAGCCAAGTGCCAAGCCAGCGTGTGCTGATGTCGAACAAGGCTTGCATCCATTGGTGGTAGAGTCCTCAGGTTCTCTTGCAACAGACTCTACACGATCAACAGTTGGGCAGGGTACCGATTTGTTGCTTGATGATATAGAGCTGAACTTTGGTAGCAAAGTCAGCTTACATATAGGTAGCTGTTCCGGTGTAGCTTTGGTTTCACTGATCAAGGAAATGGAGGTAGCGCTATGCTGAGTTTGTCGAGTGGTTTTAATTACTATCTATGCAGTGAACCGGTTACTTTGCGTTATCGTCATGCTGGTCTGCGCAATTACATCAAAAGCCAACTCCATCGCGACCCAACCAATGGCGACGTCTATATCTTTCTTTCAAAGGACAGCCATCGTGTCCGTATCTATTATTTTCATCATCAAGGAGAAATTCTTACGGAAAAGATACTTCGTTCCAACCATTTCGTAGAGCCTGTCTTCGATGAAAAGAAGGGATGTTATCATGTCTCATGGGAGAGCTTTGTGTATCTGGTGGAAGGAATAGTCCTAAAAGACCGTAAGGTTGCTTTTAACGACTTGAATGATGAAAATGGCGAAGAAATAGGTGTTGGAGTCGAAGATGCAGCCTTTGAAAGCAAAGGAAAATCGAACTTTTGAACAAGGCTGTTTGATATATATTATTTAATATAAATCGTTAATATTCAGTGCTTTATAATTTTGTTATCTCAATTATTTTTAGTATCTTTGCAGTATGAAATCAGAAGAGAAATCCATACAAGCTATAAGTGCGCAAGCGCATAGCGAGGCTGCTGACAATAGGCTGCTCCGCAAGAAACTCCAGGCTCGTGACAGGCGAGTGGTGGAGCTTGAGGCTATGGTTTCTAACCTGAACAAACAACTCTGTGAAAAAGTTGACCAGTTGAATGATATGATGCAAAAACTAGTTGCATTCATGACTGGTAATGGAGAGGTTAACCTTTCAGACTCTCTGCGTGAGGCGGTAGTTGCGGGTGTGCGTGCTGAATTTGAGGCGCGTGAGCAAAAACTAAAGGAAACCTATGCAAGAGAGTTGGAAAAGCGTACTTCTGATTTCAATGCTCGCTTAGCGGCTAAGCAAAATGAGATTAACCAGTTGAAGGGCATAAAGGACGAGGATCGTCCTACAACCACTATGCCAAGTGGGTCTAACTCCGACTCATCCATGTCGGCAGAGGCGAAGTTGAAGAGTAGTGAACAGCAAAAGACAAATCTTCAGGTTACAGCCTATGGGCAGCATACCGAGTCTGCCAAATATCATCATGGTAGCCAACAGACGGAGAATGCTGACGACTTGGATCTTAATGGTGAGAATGTACCTGACGAAAAGATAGTTTGCATAGCCAAGGAGTTAAAGGAGCGCGTGGATATGAAAGGGGGCAAGAAGCCTAGACGCGAGCAGCCGCTTTTTGACGCAGCTATTGGTGGTGAGAACGATATTACCCTCAGTCCCGATAATCTTCCACCTGATGCGGTTGATATTGGAGAGGACGTTTCTGTTCGTTATACCTATGTGAAAGGTTTCATTAGGACTTATATCATTCGCCGTAAGAAATACAAGGACTCCAAGGGTAAGTACTACCATGTGAATCTTCCAGATGAGTATAAGAACTGTATGGGCAGAACTCAAGTTACCGAGTCGTTGGTGGCTCAGGTGTTGACGATGCATTTCTATTACCACATCACGATCGGTGACATCGAGGCATGGCTGAAAAGCATGGGCTTGAACTATTCCCATGCGACGGTTGTGGGTTGGATAGAAATAGGTGCCAATATCCTTGAGCCCTTGGACGATCCTCTCCATAAGGAAATCATTGCAACGGGCAATGTCCATGCAGATGAATCCACGTTAGGTTGCAAGGATCAAAGGTTGCCTGGCAAAGGGGAAACCGTTGAGGATGTAGAGGACGAGCTTCACTTCTTCAAGCGTTGGATATTCTGCTACCATGCTCCATTGTCGGGGCTAACTCAGTTCGTGTTTCATGAACGTGGTCGTAGAACCCAGGAGGCTGTCAAAAAGTACTTTGAGGATGTAGTAGAGAAGATTTACCTCCATAGTGATGGCGCTCCTATCTATAAGTGCTATGACGTAGGCGAGTTAATACAACGAATCGCCTGTCTGGTTCATATGCGAAGGCCGTTCTTCAAATTGAAGGATTTTTCGAAAGAAGCCATGACCATGTTGGAACTGTTCGAGGCTATCTTCCGCGAGGACAAGCTGATAAAGGCTAAGTTTTCAACACCCGATGATATTCAGCGAGAGCGACTACTTCGCATTGGCCCAATGTTTAATGACATGAAAGCATATTTGGATAAATTGGCAAAAAACCTTGAGAAGGAGGAGGAACCCGAACTTCTCAAGGCGGTAAACTATGCCCTTGCCGAATATCCTTGTATGTTGCGTTGCTTGAAAGATGGAAATCTCGACCTTTCTAACAACGTGTGTGAGCGACAGATTAGAAGGGTAGCGAAATATCGCAATAACAGTTATTTCGTTGGCAGTCCAGAGGCCGGTGTTCGCTTTGCTCGCTTGATGTCTCATTTCGCAAACATTCGTAGGCACAACTTGGATCCATTAGAGTATCTTTGTGACGTATTCCGTAGAATTAAAACAACGGCAAAGGACAAGCTTACGGATCTGCTTGCTCATAAATGGTATCCAGCTACTGCTGCCGTTTGGGAGTAAGTTGAACTGACCTTTTTCTTAAAAGACAATAAAAATTTGCTCACTTTCTAGCTTAACGGTCCTAAAGTGACGGCTTACGTATATCATAATGCAGACATAGTTGGGACAAGCAAATACTCCAAGGATATTACAAAGGAAATAACACAGAAAGCTGTAGATTTGGTTGAGGAGCGTAAATCTCTGGAAGCAGCATCCGAACCCCAAAAAGAGAAGCAACCCTTGCTCTTTATCAGTCATGCGTCAGCTGACGAGTACATTGTAACAGGTTTGGTGGAGATGCTTCGGACTATTGGATTTAACAAGAAGAATCTTTTCTGTAGTTCTGTACCAGGCTACGACATTCCAGAGGGAGAGGATATCTATGACTTTCTGCTTGGAAAGTTGACAAATTATGAACTCTTTGTCATTTTTGTTCTCTCAGAGTCGTATTACAAAAGTGCTGCTTGCCTAAATGAAATGGGGGCAGCGTGGGTGCTAAAGGCAAACTACTCTACCCTAACCTTGCCAGGCTTTAACATCCCGGAAATCAGGGGCGCAGTCAACCCTCGCATGATGGCTGTTGTCCTTGATGATGGAAAGAGAGTAAAAGGAAAGTTAAACCAGCTTAAGGACAGGCTCATAGAGTTCTTTGGATTGCCCGAAACAGATGATGACACCATCTGGGAGAGCGATAGAGATAAGTTTATAAGCATAGCAAACGCCAGCAAATAATTATGTCAACAATAATTTCTGTAATGAATTATAAAGGTGGTGTGGGCAAGACCACCCTCACCTCTAATATATGTGCCGAGTTGGCATATAGGGGCAAGCGTGTGCTGATGATAGACTTTGACCCACAGTCGAGCCTCACTTTCTCTTTTGTTACCCCCGATGATTGGAAGAGTCATTTGAGTGAAAGCAAGACTATCAAGAACTGGTTTACATTTGATGAAGACAAAGTTGACCAGTTCAAGAATCTCATCATTGCCCCGAAAAGTGCTAACCAAATTATTCGTGAAAAACATGGTGGCATACTAAATCTCGTGGCATCCCACCTAGATTTGATAAATATTGATTTGGAACTGGCGGCTGAACTCAAAGGCGGTACGGCTAAACAACAGCAAAAGAGCTATCTTAAAGTTCACAATGTTTTGCGCGATGGTCTGAAATCGCTGCATAATGTGTACGATTATATTATCGTTGACTGCCCCCCTAATTTTAATATCGTCACCAAGAATGCCATCGTAGCGAGTGACTATGTGATAGTACCAGCAAAACCAGATTATTTGTCAACGCTCGGTATAAGCTATCTACAGCGTAATCTGAATGAATTAATAAAGGATTATAACTACTTTAGCGACAAGATGTCAGAAACAGACGAAACACAGACAAATATAAATCCTGAAATAGTTGGAGTGATATTTACGATGGTACAACTATATGGCGAGATGCCTATCAGTGTTCAACGTCAGTATATCAGTGATGTCAGGCAAAGTCGTGTTCCTGTATTTACCTCTTTCATGCGCGAGAATAAGACCATCTTTGCAGAAGCACCTCAATATCTACTGCCCGTTGTATTGGATAAGCATGGTAGTCGAAAAGATATAGTTAGAGAACTTGAACAAATTGTAGATGAACTAATTGAGAAAACAGATGAAGAATGACATATTATTAAGGCAAATAGAACTATATATTGCTTTCTTGAGAAAGCTTTCTCCCAATGAAATTTATGACTTGGAGAGTGGTACATTGAGCATTAATTTCATCAAACAATATGCTCAATCAACCAGTAATACCTTCGACTCATTCACTTATGGTCAGTATGCAGGAGAGATAAAAAGGATGAGCAGTCGCGAGGAGTGTCTGGCGTATTTTAAGGAGGCAAACCTGCAAAAAAAGGACTTGGAAGGAATCCTGAAATATCTTGGTGTCACTTTCAACAAGAAAGACACAAAGGCAAAACTACAGGCTAAGATTATTGAAAACACCATCGGCAAGAAACTTCGCGACGATGCAATTATAAACAAATAAGAACGACAATGGCACGACCAAGAATATTTATCAGTTCAACTTATTACGACTTGAAGCAGACGCGTGAGAATCTTGACCAATTCCTTCATAGTTTGGGTTACGACACCGTGCGTAATGAGCATGGTGACATACCATATGGAAACAAGGAGGAACTGGAGAAATATTGCTACAAAGAGGTTAGCAATATAGACATTCTTGTGTCAATCATTGGTGGTAGGTTTGGTTCTGATGCAAAGGACAGTGAATGGTCTATTAGTAACGAAGAACTTCGCACAGCTATTAATTCTGGAAAGCAGGTCTATATATTCATAGAGAAAAGCGTTTACAACGAGTATGGCACATACCAGCTTAATAAAGACAATGAGGGAACCAAGTACAGGTATGTTGATGATGTTAGGATTTATCAGTTCATAGAAGAGATTCACAAACTGACCACAAACAACAATATCAAGACCTTCGATTCCTCGTCAGAGATTCAAGAATACTTGAAAGAGCAATTTGCCGGACTATTCCAGTCATTCCTTGAAGCAAGTGCCAAGACCAAGGATTTCAGTCTCTCCAAGAAACTGGAAAACTTGGCTGAGAAGTTTGAGCAACTATCCAGCAAATATGAAGCAACTAACAAAGATGTAGAGCATACTC
>ENA-OPCG01000856-OPCG01000856.1-human-gut-metagenome-genome-assembly--contig:-NODE-856-length-11614-cov-10.241024_pt1 | contig 11614 bp, 11 predicted proteins | sample MGYA00241248_ERZ501476 | MGnify/ENA primary metagenome ERZ501476 (study PRJEB25962, sample SAMEA2042629) | human gut metagenome | biome: human gut; feature: human-associated habitat; material: faeces... | reverse complement strand
ATAATAATATAAAAAAGACAAAAGTTACCAGCTGACGATAACTTTTGCCTTTTCATTTCTCATTTCTAATTTGTAATTTCTCATTTAATTCTATATTTCGCAGCCTGCTCCTCAATATAAGCAGCATCGCTGAAGTAGTCAATACGCATAGCCTTGCGCACCTCATCCATTGTCTGCGCAGCAAATTCACGCGCATCCTCACTACCCTTCTTCAGGATATTGAACACCTCAGGAATATCCTGTTCAAACTCATGACGGCGGGCACGGATAGGGTCGAGCATCTTGTTGAGCACACTGTTCAAGAACTTCTTGCAAGTACCGTCACCGATACCACCCTTCACATACTGCTCTTTCAGTTCATCGAGAGATTTGAATTCAGGCCAGAACTCAGCGAAGTCCTCATCAGTAGAGAAAGCCTCCATGTAGGTGAACACGGCATTGCCCTCCAAGTGTCCAGGCTCCTCCATACTCATGCGAGGCTCACCATTCGACATCTTCTTCACCTTCTTCCAAACGGTCTTCTCATCATCGCTCAGATAGATGCAGTTGCCCAAACTCTTGCTCATCTTCTCCTTACCATCGGTACCAGGAAGACGACGGCAAACCGCATTTTCAGGGAGCAGAATCTCAGGTTCCACCAATACAGGCGCATAGATCTGATTGAATCTGCGCACCAGTTCACGGGTCACCTCCAGCATAGGCTCCTGGTCCTCACCGGCAGGAACGGTAGTAGCCTTGAAAGCGGTGATGTCGGCTGCCTGGCTCACAGGATAGCAGAAGAAACCGAGAGGAATGTTTGCCTCGAAGTTACGCATCTTGATCTCAGTCTTCACGGTTGGGTTACGCTGAACACGAGATACAGTGATGAGGTTCATCAAGTAGGTAGTCAACTCAGCCAATTCCGGAATCATACTCTGGATATAGAGCGTACATTTCTGCGGATCAAGACCAGCAGAAAGGTAGTCGAGAGCCACCTCAGTGATATTCTGTCTAATCTTCTCAGGGTTATCAGCATTGTCAGTCAGTGCCTGAACATCAGCCATGAACACAAACATTTTGTCGAAGTCGCCAGCATTCTGCAGCTGCACACGTCGCTGAAGCGAACCGATATAATGACCCAAGTGAAGTTTACCAGTAGGACGGTCTCCCGTCAATATAATCTTTCCCATTTACTTACAATTTATGTTTTTGACTGCAAAGGTACATTTATTTAGTCAAAAAACAAAATATAACCGCAATTAATTGTCCTAAAAGTGATTGAATTAGAGAAAATACACAGGATATAGTCTGAGGATTTCCCAAAACATGAAGGTTCAACTTGCTAAAAATCAATAAAATACGATTTGATTTTTAAAAGGAAATCAATAATAATATCTCCTGACGAGAGATATTATATTTCGGTGCAAACTTACACAAAAATCTTGAAACATGCAAATAAATGAAAGGATTTTTGAAAAAAAACATCAAAAATCCTTTATTTTCTTGATGTAGATTGTTGAAACAAGGTAAATATTGCCCATTTTAACATTTCTGTAACCTTCTTGTCTTTGCCTTATATTTCTGATTATGATGTGCAGGGCATCAAAATGAATCTTTTTTGATACACACTCATCAAAATCAATAGAAGAAAAGTCATTCACAACTCAATATATTCCTTCTTTTTACGTTATTAGAGCAAAGAATACCTTTATTCTCTTGACCAATGAATAACCTTATTCTTTATTCTATGCATATCATCATAAAAACAGATAATAAGAATAATATGGTTTTAAAAATTGAAATTCCAGAGAATATAATATTAAGCAAAAATGACGAACTTGTCATCAGGTTTACAAACACACAGAATGCAACTTGCACTGTACATACTCTTTCTAACGATTTATCTATCGTCTCTAAAAGTACGGTTGCCAAGCGCCATAACACTTCTCTTCCTTCTTTTGTAAATCAGCTAAGAACACAATTTCTTCAACAGAATAAACTCAGATTAGCAGAAACTTATCAAAGTGCCTTGAACAGTTTCTCTCTATATATTAATAAGGTGGAAATACTGATGGAAGATATAGACAGCAAGATGATAGAAGGCTATGAGAGTTATCTCAAACAGAAGAAGCTCACTCTCAATACCATTTCCTTCTACATGCGGATTTTGCGAGCTATCTACAACAGGGCTGTGAAAAGTGGAGTCATTGCAGATAAAAAGCCTTTCGATCATGTATTCACGACAATGACAAAAACTGCCAAAAGAGCAATACCGATCCAGGTTATACAGAAAATAGCCCAAGCCCATATCACGAATAAGAACGAGGCATTGGCACGTGACCTTTTCCTGTTCAGCTTTTATACCAGAGGTATGTCGTTTGTAGATATAGCGTATCTCAAAAAGACTGACCTCAACAACACGTACCTTATATATAAAAGGAAGAAGACTGGTCAAGAATTAAAAATAGCGTGGCGAAAGGAAATGCAGGAATTGGTGGATAGAAACAGTTCTAAAGACGGTGTCCACTTGCTTGGCATATTAGATGAAAACAGCGAGAAAAGTCTCCGTTTCCAATATCATTATACACAATGTATTATCAACACGGCTTTGAAACGTTTAGGAAAGCAGCTAAACTTAGGAACCAATCTTACCATGTATGTAGCTCGCCATTCTTGGGCTACAATAGCCAGACAGAAGAATATTCCTCTCAGCGTGATTTGCGATGGCATGGGTCACAATTCAGAGAAAACAACTCAAATATATCTACAGAGTGTGGATGCAGAAGCAATTGATCGATGCAACGACAAACTAATTGCTGCCATTTCTAAATCCAATAAGAAGAAGTGAAGGATGAAGAAACTTTCTTGGAATACGAACTACCAAAAGTGTATAATATCTCTCGTCAGGAGATAGAGAAAAAATGCATAGAATAAAGTAGTTAATATATACAATGTTTAATTAATTTTTATCGTATGAAAAGAAAGTATTTTAGCGTATTGCTTATGGGTGCTTTGACAATGACATCCGTAAGCACTCTTACGTCTTGTAAGGACTACGATGATGACATCAGCAATCTGCAGAATCAGATTGACCAGCTTAACGAGTTGGTTAAGAAGATCCAGGGTCAGATTGAAAAGGGTGCTATCCTTGAGTCTGTAACTCCTACATCAGAGGGTGTTACTATCAAGCTGAGCAACGGCAACACTTATGACATCAAGAACGGTGCAACTGGTGCAGCTGGTCAGGATGGTAAGAATGGTAAGAATGGTACTGTATGGAAGATTGGTGAGAATGGAAACTGGTGGGCTTCAACCGATGGAGTAACCTACACAGATACCGGCATGGCTTCTAAGGGTGCCAACGGAAAAGATGGTAAAGACGGTAAGGATGGCATCAATGGTACCGATGGTAAAGACGGTAAGGATGGCAAGTACTACGAGCCAAGAGAATCTACAGGTACATTCTGGGAGATTGATGGCGACAAAGCAACAGACACAAAGATTGCTTATCTTGCTCCAGGTACAATCACTGCTGTATGGACTAAGGATGCACTTGAGCTCAATAATGTAAAGGATGCAACAAATGGCAAGGTTACTATCAGTCTTACAACAGACTTGAAGGCCCTTGTATTCGAACCAGACTTCTACTATGGTGGTATTGAGGCTTTGGATGTAGCATCTTACAAGTACAAGCCATTGACTGTAAAGGCTGTTTCTGCTGATGCAAATAACGAAAATGATGCGCCTTCTATCGCAGCAGGTTACAATACTGATGCTGATAAATATTTCACTTATGCACCAGAAATGACTGCTTCATATTTCTTGAACCCATCAAATGCAAAGATAGGTACAGATGTAAAGAACTACAAGTTCATTGCATACGACAAGGAATACGCTACCCGCTCAGTACAGGGTACAGACTTTACTGTTACAAGTGCAAAGGAAGCTAATGGCAAGGTATCAGTTTCTGCAAGCTATAGCGGTGAAGAAATCAAGAAGTTGACCAATGGTAAGGTTACTGTAATTGCATTGCAATACTCAGATAAAGAGAACACAGTTACATCTGATTTCGCTGCATTGAGAAATACCAACTATTATGACTTGGTACTCAACAATCCTAAGGGTGGTACAAACGCTCATACAGATGGTGATGATCACCTTTACACAACTGCAGCAGCAGCTATTGCAGCAGCTCCAACTGCAAAAGTAGCATTCAATACAACCATCGATTTGCGTAAGTGTGTTAATACAGACCGTATGGCTGAGAATGAAACTGGTTGTAAGGCATGGGATGCTAACGCTGCTGAGGGTAAAGTTGAGAAAATTGGCTTCAAATATAAGTTTGAATTAGTTGGTTACGAAGATGGTAATAACCATACCAAGCAGAGTGTTCATGCAGCTATCGCAAGCGATGGTTATACGCTTCGTCCACAAATGCCAAAAGACGGCAAGCAGCAGGCTTATGGTGCTGGTCAGCAGAATGAGGCTACTATTGACAAGGAGCCTTTGGTACGTGTTTCTCTCATCGACACCAAGAACAAGAACCAGATTGTTGCTGTAGGTTACTTCAAGGTAAAGATTACTTCTGTTGCAGAGAGCATTGAGAACCCTACTATCAATATGCCTGTAAAAGAGCAGGGATATACATTGACCTGTGGTGACAATGCATACATGACTCAGCTCTTGAAATGGAACGAAATTGAGGAAATGATTCTTGCTGAGTTGCATACATCTAAGGCAGATTTCCATGACAACTATGCATTAACAGGTTCTGATGCTGATGCTACACAGTATAACGCTAATGGCGCAGTTGCAACTAAGGTTGGTGTAATTTCACAGACAACAGCTGACGTAGATGGCACACAGACACAGGTCCTCAAATGGGTTGTTAAGAACGTTGAAGCTTACAATGCATTTAAATCTGGAAAGACAGCTATCACTACATGGGTTTGCTACCAGCATAAGACTGATGCCAAGAAGAAGGTTTACTTGAAGTTCGAGTGGAACACTAATGGTGTCATCAATATCAAGCCTGCTACATCTTGGGGCAACAGCAACAAGACAAAGGGTTATTGGTATGGTCTTAACAATCCAGTTGCTGGCACAGGTTTCAATGAAATTCATGGCAATGTTGAGGTTGTAGGTACTTCAGACAATCTTGTAAATGGTGCCGTAACTGATGATGCTGATGATGAATTCGTATTCAACATCATGAACACGCTCGTTGGCAATAAGCTGAAGGCTTCCTTACCTTCTCCATACACTGGTCTTAACAGCCAGTTGAACCTCAAGTTCGCATTCGTAGAAGGTCATGGCCTCTATCCAAACGATAAGGGCGATAAGGTTTATGCTGAAAGAAGTCTTACTAATTGCGTTGCAACAATGGATCAGACCAAGGGTATCGTTACATTGAATGACAATGCAAAAGCAAAGGAACTCCTGAATGCTCATGGTCATACTACAGCAACAGAACTTGCAAACGCTTTGACAGCTAAGGTTAAGGTGGTAGCTACTGTATGCTCTGCTGGATATAATGTAACTTTGACAGACAATGAATTTGACATTAAGTTCATCCGTCCTATCACAGTAACCAATGCTACTGCAACATTCACAGATGCTGCTCAGAGTGTTCAGAATTTGGAACTCACCTTCAAGGATTGGCGTAAAATGGGCTTCACCGCTGCTGATCGTTACCCAGCTGCTGCTGACTTCTTCAAGTACTATGGTGTTAAGAAGATTACCTTGGATAAGACTAAGGCTACTACAGATTTGAACGGCAATAGCAGCAACCTGCTCAGCGCTGTTACATCTAAGATCAAGCTCAGCTATATCCCAGCTGCTGGTAATGGTACACAGATTGTTGCTGGTCAATATGGTCAGATCAAGTATGAGAACCTTGGTAATACCGTAGGTACATTCCATATCACCATTCCAGGTTATGTAACTTATGATTGGGGTGAACTCCCTATCTCTGTTACCGTAACAGTTAATGGCACTGCATCAGCAAAGCGTCATTAATCGAGAAATCTCTCATTAAGAATATGATTTTATAGGCAGGCATGATTTTAGGCATGCCTGCCTATTTTCCATTTACATATTAGTCTTTTATCAAGATGAAGAAAATAAGTATTATTTTAGGTATGACAATGGCTATCTTGTGTGCCTTTACAATGGTAAGTTGCAAAGATAAGCCAAAACCATCAAACGGGCAGACCGGTTTCGAACAAAACATGACGAACGAAGACTCCACTGCTGTGATTAATTTAGTCAATACATTTTTCGAATGTGCAGAAAATGGCAGATATGATGAGGCCGCAAGCATGTTGTATAAAGACAATGTTGATACCGTAGAAGCTGAGCCTCAGCCTCTTGACAACGAACATATTGCAAAAGTAAAACAGCTTCTCTCCTCTCTTCCAATCAAACGTCACGAAATAGAATATATCAAATTTCAAGAGACTTATTCCAACGAGGTAAAATGTACTGCCATTATAGAAGATGCTCATGACAATGTGCCTGAAATCAAAACCGTATTTTATTTCAAGCCCATTGACTATTTAGGTTCATGGAAACTCTGTTTGATAGATTCATACAACGGAGATATGACTATTGTTAAGGGCAGCAAACAAGACTCTTTGAGTGACGCCTTTAACAAGCAAATGAGAGAAAAGAAAGCAATAGAAAGGAAAAAATAGGAAAAATGAGAAATATTTATGTCGTAATATTGATATTCTTAAGTATGGTTTGTACTGTTGCAGCCAAAGAACAGAAAGGTTATCTCTCTGTCAAAAACTCTAATTTCAACTTTGGCTTATTCCCCAAGAAACAAGTCCGTTCTTGTGTGTTCATCTTACAAAATACAGGGACAAAACCTGTTTTATTGGAGAATGTCACTACATCATGCAACTGCACTGCAGTTAAATACTCCAGACAACCTATTCTGCCTGGTAAAACAGCATATCTTACTGTCTATTACAATGGTAAGAATTATGATGCCGGACATTTCAAAAAGTCTATAGACATCAATTCTACGGCAGAAAATAGTACTTTGCGACTTTTTATTTCAGGTACAACAACAAAATAATATAATTAAAAGACTATGATAACAAGAAAACAAATTGCAGTTGCTGCCTTAATGATATTAAGCACAACAACCGCTATGGCACAAGCCACCTACACTGATAAAGATGGCAATGAGTACATATTCAAGAAGCACGCATTCCTCAACTTGCAGGGCGGTGCACAATATACGCTCGGTGAAGCTAAGTTCAAGGACTTGATTTCGCCTAACGTTCAGGTGGGTGTCGGCTACCAGTTCTCTCCTGTATTCGCCATGCGCCTTCAGGCTAACGGATGGCAGAGCAAGGGTGGATGGGCTGCTTATCGAGAGAAAATCGGTGATACGCCATTCTCTGCTGACTATAAATTCAACTATGTGGCACCAGGATTAGACTTCATGTTCAACTTGAGCAACCTCTTCTGCGGCTGGAATCCAAACCGTGTATTCAATCTCAGCGCATTCGTGGGAGGTGGTGCCAACATCGCGTGGAAGAACGATGAGGTGAACGATATTGCCAAGACACTGGAGTCTCTCGACAAATACAACTTAGAGTATCTCTGGGATGGCACTAAGGTTCGTCCTTTCGGCCGTGCAGGTATCGACTTGGAGTTTAAGGTAAGCAAATCTGTAAGCATCATGTTGGAAGGAAATGCCAACATCACTACCGACAAATACAACTCTAAGAAAGCAGGCAACGCTGACTGGTATTTCAACGCACTTGCCGGACTTCGCATCAATTTGGGCAAGAGCCACACCAAAACTGAACCTGTAAAGGAAGAACCAAAACCTGTTCCAGTTCAAGAGTATGTAAAGCCTGAGCCAAAACCACAGCCTAAGGTGGAGGAGAAAAAGGTGGAGGAAATCAGGCGTGATGTATTCTTCGTCATCAATTCCAACAAGATCACTTCTAATGAGGAGAGCAAGATCAAGGAAGTGGTTGACTTTCTGAATGCCAACCCAGAAGCTAAGGTAGTGGTTACTGGTTATGCTGATGCCGGCACAGGTAATGACAGAATCAATGATGCAATTGCAGCGAAGCGTGCAGCTGCTGTAGTAAAGGCTCTCAAAGAGAAATATGGTATTGAAGAAGCCAGAATTACAGAAGACTCAAAGGGTGCTCGTATTCAACCATTCTCAGAGAATGACAAGAACCGTGTTACTATCATGGTTGCAAAATAAGATATACAAGGGTAAATAATATGGAAGACTTGTTTTTCATACTGTTAATTGTATATATATTCATGTCTCTGACAGGGTTATTTCTCTTTTTCTACGAGCTAAAAAAGAGCACGAAGATAAGAGAATAGCCCTGCAAGATAACACTATACATAATATAAGCTTTTAGTAACTCTCTAATTTAAACATGTGAATTACTTTTATTACAATAGGCACATGTAAATAAAGAAACAAAGAATGCGAAAACACCAAATGGTGCGAAAACTAAGAGGGCGTGTCATAAATCCATGACGCACCCTCTTTTCTATTCTCACAACCTCTTATTTATTCCCCACTCCTTTATTCAAAATATGGATCTAATTCCTTCTTCACATCGAAGCAAGGACAGGCTTTGGCGGAAAACTCGTTGTGGCCATGGATAGTGGCGTGAAAGGAAGAAAATTGAAAATGAAAATGACCGAAAATGACTTTGACCAAATGACCGGAATATTATATTGTAAGTCTGGCAAAGCATTTCAGAATAGTTGTGAATAACCGATTTCGCTCTAAAAAACATTATTTTAGAGTACCAAAAAGGGGATTTTAGTGAAAAAATCCGCAGTTTTGAGCTAATAAGTGAAAGAATAAGCCGAAAAACATGCTTTTCAGAGAGATTTCTTAATACCAATATAATAATTTCGTCTCGATTTGTAAGCATCGCTGTATTTACGATTTGTCCATTAAAAAGTTAAAAACTTAACTATCAATAGAAGAATCTACTTTCCAAATAGATATTGTATAAGTACTTGATGTTGAAGCTTATAACTACAATCATTGGCTTACCATAGATTATCCAATAAGATTTATCAACTTTAGGAATGTTCTATATTTTTGTTATTCGGGCAAAGATTAGCAAACTATCATATAATACCACATTTAATGCTTTCTTTAACGGAAAAAGTTATTTTTGAGGCTATTTTTGCGATTTAAACCCCTCGAAAATGGCGAAAAAATGAAGCAGAAATACACAAATCAAGTACCCAAAATGCTGTTTTAGTAAAGAAACACAACAAAATGATAGGCAAGAAATGGATATTGAACATGGATTTTCTTAGAATTTGAGAGACAGGAGCATATAAGAATAAGATTTTTCAGGAGAGAAAAAGAGGGTTTCAATAATCATATAACACACTGATAATCAAAGACTTCTAATTACATCTTATACACTAAATACTTGCTATGAAGAAAACAAAATCCGGTCAAAATCGGTCATGGTCATTTTCGGTCAAAATGAAATTGGAATCGGTCAAAATGGTCTATAATATAAATATATTTATATTATATTATAGGATGACCGAGCGCCCCCGAAAATGATTTTGACCGAAAATGACCATGACCGGAAATGCCGCTTTTCTAAAATTCTGAGTCACAAGCCTTCATTTTCTTCAAAATCAGTCAAAATGCAGCAATTGATTTTCGAAATGTCGTTATAAAGCACTATCAGTCAGACACTTACAGACACCCCTAAAAAATCTGTAGCGGAAAAATTTGTTTTCAACTCCAAATTGTTGTACCTTTGCACCAGCAATCGAAAGAAAGCTTCTCTTGTACCGAAAGTCAGTCTTCATAGACGACACATTCAAGTCTCGATTGATGTTAGGCGCCGGTCGTCAATGACGACCAAAATAAGGGCAAGAAATGAGGCTTCTGGGGAATTGAAATATCAACCATCTAAACACACACAAAGTATGATTAACTACAGCATTACCATGCGTTCCGTGAGTAGTAACCTCCTTGCCGATGCCGAGGTCTATCTCGTAGCCTGCCGCAGCGTTCAGGCAAATCATAGTAACAGAGCCATAAAGCCTCTAAAATAAGCATAAAAAGTCGGATTTTTTAGAATCTTCGGCTAAAATCACATTATAAAATGCTAAAATTTTTCCTTTTATAATAGATTATCGCAATAAATTATTATTTTTGTAGGATAAAATTCAATAAAAATATGAATGCGTGGCAGAGCCACAGAAAGGAGAATAACAATGAATAAAGAACAACAAGACAGAGCTATGTTTGTATCGTTCTGTATAGAGCAATACGCAAAGACAAAGAATATGGCGACTGAAGATGTGGTGAATTTGCTTGAACAATATGGCATCGCAGAGCATTTCTGTGAGTTCTACGATGTGCTCCACACCCAAGGCGGTCAGTGGCTTGTTGAAGAAATTGACAAAATGATAAACGAAAGAAGATAATGAGCAAAGTATATCATGGAAGTATCGAGGAAGTTAGAAACCCCGAGATACGTCAGCCAAACCATTCTCTCGATTATGGCTCTGGCTTCTACGCAACAACTTCTTACGAACAGGCTAAGAAATGGGTAGAGCGAAGAATGAAAGATAAAGGAGTTTCTTTCGGTTACGTTAATGTCTATGAGTTGGATGACGAAGTAATAAAGGATATGAAATCACTCTTCTTCGAAAAGCCAACAGAGGAATGGGTAAATTTCGTAATGAAAAACCGTACCGAGAGGGAGTTCGCTCACGACTACGATATCGTGTATGGTCCTGTGGCAGATGATAGCGTTTATACTCAGTTCATACTCTATGAGGGCGGCATCATCAGTATGCCGACTCTCATTCAAGAATTGAAGACGTATAAATTGGTTGACCAGTATCTTTTCCACACAGAGAAATCGCTACTTGCCATTAAATTTGTTGAATCAAAAATTATAAAGTTATGAATGCTAAAATAACGCAAGACAACTTGTATATGTTGCTGCCATTAAAGATAGGATGGCTTGCTCCTTGGCTCTCTGAGGACAAGGGCATAAGTCTTACGGATGCAATCAACCGCATCTATCATTCAAAACTATACAAGAAGTTATCTACTGAAAGTACCAAATACTGGCACTTGGGACCAGTGGACTTATACAATGAATTGAAAAAAGAATTTTAAGCTGTAGAAGTGATGCCAACAGACTATAGCGAAAGAACAAATGGTTATAACACCTCCTTATATAAACAGAAAAAACCTCCAGCTTCACAGTTGGGGGTTTTAAACTACAATTTTCTTTAAAACTAATTTACGAAACTAATTCACTGAAGATTGTAAAAAACTTCAGTTGCCTAAGTAACCTTCTTTCACAAGAAAGCTATTAACCACTTTCAAATATGCAAATATACTCATTTTTATTGAAACTACATCATTTTCTCTCTTTTTTTAACAACATTAACGCTAATCCTTAGAATGTAATACAAAAAGGGTGCGCCATGGACTCATGACACACCCTCTCTATCTTTTTATCGTATTCTTTTTAGAACTCTGCGTTCTTTGGTGTACGTGGGAATGGAATCACGTCACGGATGTTCTGCATACCGGTTACGAAGAGAATCAGACGCTCGAAACCGAGACCGAAACCTG
>ENA-OPCG01000852-OPCG01000852.1-human-gut-metagenome-genome-assembly--contig:-NODE-852-length-11641-cov-3.398584_pt1 | contig 11641 bp, 10 predicted proteins | sample MGYA00241248_ERZ501476 | MGnify/ENA primary metagenome ERZ501476 (study PRJEB25962, sample SAMEA2042629) | human gut metagenome | biome: human gut; feature: human-associated habitat; material: faeces... | reverse complement strand
ATTATTATTATGTGATGGCTTTCGTTAACTGGTCTAAGGCACCGGTCATTCTTTCTATGCACCAAACGGAAGAAGAAGCACAGGAGAAAATTAAGCTTTTGGCTATAGAACTGAACAATAAATAATAAAATGCTCCGCCTACCCTAAAAAAAGAGTAAGCGGAGCATTTTTATTGTTGACAAAATGAAGTTAAGTAACTACCCAACCAATTATTTATCTGCCGTATTACTCAGATAAATTATATGATAAACGCAAGCAGGATAAACTATCTTCAAATTTCTCCTGCTTATTTTTTTGCGTTAGGGGGTGAATAAAACGACAAAAAAAGCCATTAGTATAGTGAGAACACAAAAACAACCGCTTAAGCACTTTCCCCAAGCACCCAAGCGGTCATTCACAGCCTTATTCACTTCTCGTACTTAAACTCAAACACGCCAAAGCCCTTTCCCTGCGTCAGATGACTTACGTCATTCAAGCGGAAAACAGCATGCTCATGCCATTTGTTAATCCCCAGAACAGTTACGCTGGCAGGCTGCACATCAACCGAAAAGTTAAACGCCGCCACCTGCTGCATATCCATTCCCAGCCAACGGAAAATAATATTCTGAATCGTGCCCTTATGCGCAACAATCAGCAGATTTTCCTTGTCGACATCCGCACAATGCCACAAGCCGTGTACATTACGGCGATAGAACTCATTGCGCGTTTCACCGCCGGGATAGTTGCGGTGATCCAGCTCCTGCTCGGAAGCAGGCTTGCAAAAATGCTTCTTGGCCTCTTCCTCGGTCATGCCGGCAGCAATACCGTTATTCTTTTCCCTCAGGAAACGGCAATGCTCTATTTCGCCCTTAAAGCCAAGCTCCTCGGCAATAATCTGCGCCGATGCGGAAGCGCGCTGCAAATCACTTGCCAGAATCCGCAGCTTGCAATTACGTCCGGCAAAATCCTTCGCCAGCTTTACCGCAGCAGCCTTTATCTGCGCCCTTCCCTTTTCGGTCAGCTGTGAATCCGTCCAGCCGCCGGTTAATCTTTGCGTATGATGCGTTGCTTCACCATGCCTCACTAAAATAATCATCATTCAGCCTCCGACTATTCTTCGTTATGACTGGCATAGTTTTTGAGCAGCTCAACCTGCGTTTCCAGCAGATGCAGCATATTTTTTCGATGCAGCGCCGCCTTTTTCACCTGCTCGTTATAAGCCTGTTCGGCCATAGCAGCCTTGGCGTCAGCCTCAAAAATAATTTTGCGGCTGCGTTCCTCCGCATCCCCCACCAGTTTACGATATTTAGTATTTGCATCCAGCATCATTCTGCCGGCTTCGCTGCGAGCATCCTCCAGCAGCTTGTTAGCCTCGCTGGCAGCACTGTTGGCACGCTTCTTGCAGACATCCTCTGTAGTAATGCGCAGTTTATCGGCATCTACCTCGGCACTGCTGCGCAGCTTTTCGGCGTAGGACTTAGCTTCCTCGCGCAGCTTGTTGCATTCAGCCATCGCTGCCTGCAGCATGTTATCGGTTTTGTTCTTCGTCTGATTATACAAATCCTCGGCATGCGCCATGGTATCGTCATGCAGCTTCTGCGCCGCAGCCTTCGCTTCGCTCAGCTGCTGCTCGCACTTCACTGCCGTTTCCTTCTCCAGCAGTGCCGCCTTCTTTTCACTGGCGTTCTTCACCTCGTCAGCAGTTTCCTGCGCTACAGCCAATGTACTCTGCATGGTAGCCTCCATCTGCTGATAATATTCCAGCTTGGAGCTGACGCGTTCGATAGTTTCCTTCTGCTCCAGGTTATCCAGATAAAGGTATTCGTATTCCTTAATCAGCTTGGCAAGAAACTTGTCTACCTCTTCTACCTCATAGCCACGAAAACCCTTGGTAAAAGTTTTTTTCTTTAAATCCTCCGGATTAAGCATGGTTTATCCTCCTAGATATAACGCTTCAGCGTTACGCTGATGCGTCCTTTTTTAGTAGTGCCGCGGATTTCCTCAATCTCTACTCGTCCACGGCCGCGGAAGGAAATTACATCGCCCTCGTTCACCGGCTGTGCCGCCTTCTTTGCCTCTTTCCAGTTTACCTTGACATTCAGGCTTTTGATTTCATCCGCCATACGGCTGCGGCTTACGCCATAGCCTGCCGCTGCCACGGCATCAAGGCGCAAATCAGCGACTGTCGCGTTAATCAGCTTAACCTTTTCTTCCTTCTGCAGCAATTCCTCGCGGGGAATTTCCGTAAGCGTTACCGGCGCAGAACCGATCTGCGTCAGATTGCCGGTAAGATAATTCACCAGTGATTTTTCTACTACGAACTGCGCACCCTCAGGCACAAAAACAATATCACCCAAGGCCTCACGCTTGCAACCTGTGCCCATAAACGCACCCAGGATATCGCGGTGCGACAAATCATAATAGCGCTTATCCCAGGCCGCCAGAAAATAGGCCATGCCAAAATCCGGCTGACCGTAAAAATCATCGGCAACAAAGGCAGCCTTCACCCTTTCGGCATTACTGCAGCCGCCGTCACTTTCCAAACGCACATTTTCGTAGTTCGCCGCAATAATTTCCGCAACGTTATAGGCATGAGGATCAAGAAACTCGCTCACACGGAACTTGCGTGATTTATTGGCGCCCTCGGCCAAGTCCAGCAGCTTGGCCGCCAGCTGTTCGTCACCGCCGGCTTTAAAGTAACGCAGAATTTTTTCTCTGTCTGCCATAAATTATTTCCCCTGTAATTCCTTATCTCTTTGCAGCACTGCCTGCACCGCATCATAAAAAGCACCGCGCACGCCATGGTTTTCCAAAGCATGGATACCGGCAATAGTCGTGCCGCCAGAGCTTGTTACCTGGTCGCGCAGCTGTGCCGGATGCAGGCCGCTTTCTACGCACAGCTTGCCGCTGCCTGCCATTGTCTGTGCCGCCAGCTTAATAGCCAGTGCACGCGGCAGACCGGCACGCACACCTGCGTCAGCCAGTGCATCAATAATCACAAAGCAATAGCCCGGTCCGCAGCCGGAAATAGCAGTAATCGCCTGCAATGCTTTTTCATCTACAAATTCTATTTCGCCGCAGCTGCTGAAAATTGCTGCCGCAGTCTGCTTCATCGGCTCGGTTACCGCCTCATCGCAGCAGATGGCAGTCATGCCGGCGCCTGCTGCCAGCGGCGTGTTCGGCATCGTGCGGACTACCGGAAACCCCGGAGCATAGGCATGCAGCTGCTCCAGCGTAACACTGCCCATGATAGAAAGCACCCAGGCATCTTTTTTCATCGCAGCTGTCAGCTCAGGCACCAGTGCCACCGGTGCTACCTGAGGCTTAACGGCAAAGATTACCAGGTCAGCATCCTTTACTGCCTCTTTATTATCCGTAGTAACATTTACACCAAAGGCTTCATGCAGAGTTCGCGCATGTGCCTCAGTCGGCTCGCCTACCGTAATCATCTCCGGCGCAATCAGGCCGCCGCCAAGAATACCTTTGATAATAGCTTTGGCCATAGCGCCGCCGCCGATAAATGCAATCTTCTTTACTGCTATTTGTCCCATGGATTATTTCCCCTCTCGTCAAGCTCGTGCTCTTCACCCGCATCTATATCTACGTTTTTCGGGGCGCAGATAACAATATTGCGGCCCAGCTTTTTCATGCTGCCGCCGATAGCATAAACAGTACCGCTGATAAAATCGGTCATACGCTTGGCAACAACATTGTCTGTCTTATCGTAATTAACAACTACAGCCTGATTATCGCGCAGATAATCGGCAATCTTAGGAGAATCATTGAAATCTACAGGCTCCAGCAGTACAACTGTCATCAGCTTGTCGGCAATAGGCAGGTTAATGGTTTTGCTGCCCATTTTTTCATCTTTAACCGGCTCCGGCTTTGCTGCCGAACCCTTAAAGTTCAAAATGGATTTGCGTTCACGCTTAGGCTCCTCTGCCGGTGCTGCAGCAGCAGGCTCCTTGCTGCCGAAGAAGCGCTTCTTGGGTTTAGCCGGCTCCTGCTCGGTCTTGGCAGGCTTCTGCTCTACTTCTTCTTCGATGATTTCTTCCTCGTCATAAAGACTTAATGCATTCATGATTTTATCAATAATATTCATTACGTCACCAACCTTATCTATGTCTTAAAATTTCAAGCTATAATCACGCTGGCCGAACAAGGCTGTGCCTACACGCACAATGTTGGCACCTTCTTCTATCGCAACTGTGTAATCATTGCTCATACCCATAGACAGAATATCTGCCTGCGGATACTGCTGCTTTAAGCGGGCGAACGCACGGTAGCCTGCCGCAAATACAGGTCTTGTCTGCTCAATATCTTCGCATTTCTGGGCAATAACCATCAGTCCGCGCAAACGTACATGCTTATATTCCGGCAGCTTCGGCAGCAGCGCCAGATAATCCTCTTTATCCAAGCCGGACTTCTGCTCCTCATGGGCAATATTCAGCTGCAAAAGAATATCCTGCACCTTACCGATGCGTTCTGCCTCCTTATCAACCGCAGCCAGCAAATGCTCACTGTCAACCGATTCGATAAGATCAAACAAGGCAACAGCCTGGCGCGCCTTATTCGTCTGCAGATGGCCGATAAGATGCCAGTAGCCGTGTTTGCCCAAGGCCTCCTGCTTATGCTTAGCCTCCTGCACGCGGTTTTCGCCTACGTTGGCAATGCCCAAGGCTTCGATATCCGTAATAATTTCGGGTGGATGATTTTTCGTCACCGCCACCAGCGTTACCTTATCTCCTGTGAGCAGGTCTTTATTTTTACGCTTGTCCAAAGCAGTCGCTATCTGCTCCTGAACCTGCTTTAAATTATCAGCTAACAATGTATTTGCCCCCCAATTCTCAGCAAAATGATTTGTGGCAAAGATTCTGCTTTTTATTATGCTTTAAAAGCTCTTTATCTTTATATTTTAGCATACGTGTAAACCATTGTCACGAATAAAAACAACAAAGAGCTGCCGCACAAAAGTGCAGCAGCTCTCAATAAATTTATTTTCGTTATGATAGCTATTAGTATAACAGCTTGTTGGCAATAACCAAACGTTGGATTTGGTTGGTGCCTTCGTAGATTTGCATGATTTTAGCGTCACGCATCATCTTCTCTACGGGGTACTCTTTGGTGTAGCCATAGCCGCCCATTACCTGAACAGCGTCGGTGGTTACCTGCATAGCGGTATCGGCAGCATAGCATTTAGCCATAGCAGCCTCTTTGGAGAATTCCATGCCCTGGTCACGCATCCAGCAAGCCTTTTGAACCATGAGGCGAGCGGTTTCAACCTTCATAGCCATGTCAGCCAGCATGCCTTGAACCATTTGGAAGGAAGCAATCGGTTGGCCGAACTGACGGCGCTCTTTAGCATATTTAACAGCGCAATCCAGAGCAGCCTGAGCGATACCTACGGAAACAGCGCCAACGAACGGACGAGCGCTGTCTAAGGTGTTCATAGCAATACGGAAGCCTTCGCCTTCGCGGCCTACGCGATAGGACTCAGGAATAACAACGTCTTGCAGAACCAGCTCGGTAGTATTGGAAGGACGGATGCCCATTTTGTTTTCTTTTTTGCCAACGGAGAAGCCCGGAGTGTCTTTCGGAACGATGAAAGCAGTCAAACCACGGATACCGCCGGTTTTACGGGTGTTAGCGAATACCAGGAAGATTTCTGCCAGACCACCGTTGGTGATGAACATTTTTGTACCGTTCAGAGTGTAGGTACCTTCTTCCTTGTTGCGTACAGCGCGGGTAGAAACGCCACCTGCATCACTGCCTGCACCGGGCTCGGTCAGTGCGAAAGCAGCCAGACCGCCGTTGTTCAGGATATCGCAATACATTTTCTTTTGTTCGTCGGTGCCTGCCAGCAGAACAGGTACAGTTGCCAGGCTGTTGGCAGCCAGAGAGGTTGCAACACCTGCACAGCCTTTGCCCAGCTCTTCATAAATGGTAGCAACAGAAATGCTGTCCAGGCCGGGGCCATCTAATTCTTCCGGAACAATAACGTTCAGCAAGCCCATTTCGTTAGCCTTGTCAATCAGGCCGTCACGCATATGGTTTTCTGCATCCATTTCAGCAGCATAAGGAGTAATTTCTTTTTCAACAAACTCCCTTACCATTTCCTGTAATTCTAATTGTTCCTCGTTTAATGCAAAATCCATCATATCCTCCTTGATATCAAGCGGTCTTCCGCGTCATTTCCCTTCCAAATAAACTCAGGTAAGCTCACCATTTGGCGGGTATCTCTTTAAATCTGTCGACGACAAACATTGTTGTTAAAATCGTCCCAATTAAATTCTTTTTGCTGTCAGTCATTTCAGCCTCGATAACCATCGTAGAATGTCCGGAATGCTTAATATGGCTTCGTACCGTTAAGGTTGTCGGCTCATGGACACCTTTGATAAAATTCATGCTGAAATTAAGAGTTGCCACTACAGCGCCCACGCTTGCACCGGTAACACCCAGAACGGAGTCTGCCAAGGCCAACATCACTCCGCCGTGACAAATGTCACGATGATTAAAATGCTTCGCCGGATCAACGTCAATGCTGACTTCAGCACTGCCACACTTTATCTCACCAATATGCACACCGAATTGAGTCATAAAATTATTATCCGTGTACATCTGGCGAATATAGGCAGGAACATCCTTGACCTGCTCCACAGCTATCATCGCCTTTCTTCGGACAGCAGAAAATATTACTGTCAATATATCTTTGATATTTTACCACAAAACAGCGCTTAACTCAACAGTTTCATGCAAAAAAATAAGCTGAAAGGAAAGTTTTAGGGATAATTTTTTCAATAATCGCACTTTGGTATAAGCGCGAAACAAAATGGCTGCCGCACTTTGAGTACAGCAGCCATGCAAGAAGCAGATAAATTAATCGATAATATTTTGCTTGTAATCGTGATACAGAGTCTTGAGCTCTTCCATAGTTGCTCCCATCTCAACTTTAAGCTTGGAAACAGTATCGTAGTCGCCTTCGGCAACAGCTCTGCGGATAGCAGTGAAGATGCTCTTCTCTTCGAAGGAATCCTTAGCCAGCTTAGCACGCAGGTTCTGAATTTTACGCCACATTGCCAGGTCGCAGTCGGTGCAGGTTTCCTGGTTGTGCAAGCGCTTCATATCGATAACAGCCTGATAGTTTTCCGGAATCAGACGAGTCAAAAGCTCGGTTTTCCAGCGAATCAGCGCACCCTGCATGAAGGAGTCGATATATTCCTTTTTCAGGATATTGCCTTGAGTGAGCACTGCAACCTTTTCCGGATATTTTTCGAAAGCGCAGAGATTTTCCCAAACGGTAGCAGGCGGTTCACCGAACAGCTTGCTGCGTTCTTCCGCAGTGAAATCTTCAAATACGTCTTCCTCAGTACGGTATTGACGGTCGGTATCCAGATAGAAGCCCTCTTCGCCGGCCTTCTTGGAAATCTCCTTTTCCAGAGCCTTCAGGTCCTTGCCGGATTCTACGCAAGCCTTGATGCCGTCGAGGCAGGACAGATAGAAGGCAGCAATAGCAATATAGGTATTAGTGTACGGGTTCGGAGAACGCATTTCGATACGGGTAGCCTTATCGTTGTCCAGATCGCGGATCAGGCCTGCCAGAATGGTTCTGTTACGTGACGGATTATCCGGGCTCAGGCCAAGGCTGGTAACGATGCAGACAGGAGCCTCGAAGCCGGGTTTCAGACGGTTCAGAGAGTCAATAGTGCAGGAGATAAACGGATTGGTTACCTCGTAGTTTTTCAAAAGGCCCATGAGAGCGCCGTAGCCGACAGCGGACAGGAAGTCCTTGTGCATATCCTTCGGCGAGAACAGGTTAACAATCTTGCCGTTTTTCATTTTTGCGGCAATGCCTACATGTGTATGCTCACCGCTGCCTGCAACACCGGGAATCGGTTTAGCCTGGAAGGAAACCTCCAAGCCGTTCATGCGGAAAACCTCTTTAACGATGATACGTGCCAAAAGCTCGTTATCCGCAGTCTGAACGCCGCTGCTGAACTTCCAGTCAACCTCAAGCTGCTCCATAACGTGAGTCATATGACCTGCGGCATCAATCTGACCTTTAACGCCGCCACATTCCTTGTGCCCCATTTCAGGCTCCAGGCCGTACAGCTCCAAAGTCTGAATAGTCTGCTCCAATGCAGTACGCACGTTGCCGCGGGTACGCTGCCAGTATTGCTCCTGCATTACCTGAGAAGAGCTCAGAGCCTCCAGCGGTGCGTCCTCACGCGGAGTTTTTACCCAAAATTCCAGCTCGGTAGCACTGGTGAAGAGCAACTTTTCAATCTCAGCAGGATTTACATGCTCCAGACCGGCAATTACCGGATGCTTAGCAAACAAATCCATGATTTCTTTTTCTACATAAGCCAGAGTATCATTCAAAATAGAACGGGAATCAACATGATTGCCGTTGTGAATCAGATAGCAGGGAATGCGCAGAGTACCGATCATGCGACCGCTTTCTGCGTCAAAATGCTCATAGTTATAATCAACAAACCAGTTAACGGTTTTATCAACCTTCATATCAACGCGGGCATCGTTCAGAGTAGCGATACCGGTCAGTACAACGGAGGAGCCGTCAGTCTGTGCTGCGCTGCCTGCCAAAAAGCCATCTATATCCTCGAGGAAAATCTTCATCGGGATTTTTTCGTCGGTATCATTACCGGCAAAATCCACACCCATCAGAGATACAAACTGAATCTCCGGATGCAGAGTCAGAAGTTCACGCAGAGTGCTTTCGTTTTGTTCTTCAGGTTTAATTACATACAGTAAATCTTTGTTGTTCATGATCAGTGCAGCCATAAGGCTGCCTCCTTTCTCAATACTCCCTAATTATCATGCTGCAGAAAAATGCTCCCTACATATTTTCTGCAAGATAAACGAAAAAGGACCTTTTTAAGCATGGACACACTACTTCCTTACTCAAAAAAGTCCTCGTTGACTGTCTTATTATTATAGCAGATATTAAGTGCTTTTGTCCAGCTTTAATTTCTGAGTATAAGATATCATGCAAGCAGGCGGACAAGAATTTCCTCCAGCTTTTCGTAGCCACGTCCGCCCTGACGCAGTTTGATATTCATATCCGATAGTCCCAGCAAAGCTTCCGTCAGACGCTTTTCATCAAAGCGCCTGCTGTCGCGCTCCAAAAATCTGTAGGCATATGGGCTGCGCATCCCCAGCTCATCCATAATGCCCTTCTGGTCGTAGCCTCTGCGCTTCAGCTCCAGATAACGCAGCACCTGACGCAATTTAAAAGCTACGGTTGCACTGAGCGGCAGGATATAGGTTCCGTGCTTGCGTTCGCTCGCCAACAGCTCCAGGCACTGCTTCAGCTTGCCTGCCATAATATAATTGGTCAGCGCAAAAGATGAAGCGTTTGGCAGCAGTGCAAAAACATTCAGCACATCCTCTTCCGTCCATTCTATGCGTCCTGCGGCATAAACTGCCAGCTTGCCGATTTCCTGCTGCAACAAATCCAAGGGAATTTCTTCCTTCACGGGCTCAATATATTCGCTGATGGCGGCCAGCGCATCTCTGGTAAAATGCGCGCCGTATGCTGCTGCCTGCGCATACAGCCAGTCATCCAGTTCTCTTTCCTTAATGCGCTCACACGGACAAATCAGCGCACTCGCTTTGAGCTGCTTATACAGCTTGGTCCGCTTATCCATTTTCTTACTGCTGATTACAAGCAGGCAATAATCCGGTACGTCGCTGACAATCGCCGCCAGCTGCTCCATTTTCTTGGAATCGGTATCATCCTGCAAATCAGCAGCACTGTTTGCTTTGGCAGGCTTTGCTGCCCACAGCTTTTCGTCCTTCAGGAAAATCAGCGATTTGCCGCAGAAGAAGGGATAGCTGTTGACGGCTGCCTGCAATCCGGACAGGTTGGTGTCCTTGTCAAAAACCGTTATTTCGCGGTCAGCCTCCGGCGTATCGCCAAAAACATATTCCGGCAGCGCGGCAATAATGCTGTTGCGGTAGTAATCCTCCTCGCCGCACAAAAGCAGTACCTGCGCCTGCGGCAGCGGCTTATGCTGTTGTAATAGTAAAATCAGGTTTTCCGGTTTAATATCCATCTGTATTCCCTCTTATTATTTTTCTAACGGTACAATAGCTAAGGTCTTGCCTAAAGGTGCAAGTATTTTTAAGATTGTACTGATTTTAGGAATAGATGTACCGTTTTCCATTCTGGCAATTACAGGCTGCTTTACTCCGCTCAAAAGCTCCAATTGCTTTTGGGTTATTCCCTTATCCTGACGTGCTTTAATCAGTTCACCTATTAAGGCAACGCGCAAATCACTTGCAGAAATTTCTTCCGGTGTAAAGATATTCTTTCTGACATCCTGCCATTCATATCCTACTGCACTATTCTTCACTTTCCTCACTCCTTAATTTCTCTCCTTTAATTATAACTTATAAGTTATAATTTGACAACTGCTTCACTGTAAATCAGCATAGCCATAGCATTTTATTCCCTCTGCGTCAAAAACAACTTTAATGCACCCCAGCTCATCCGTTCTGACAACATTGCTGCCTATTGCCTGCAAACGCTCCAGCGTTTCCTGATGCGGATGGCCGTAGCGGTTGCCGCGCCCGCAAGAAATCACCGTCAGCTTAGGCTGCACCTGCTCCAGAAATTCCATACTGCTGCTGTAATGCGAACCGTGGTGTCCTGCCTTCAGCACAGTGTATTGCTGCAGCTGCAGCCCTCGCTCGCGTTCTTCCCCCATGTCGCCTGTAAACAGCACGCTGCCTTGCGCGCTCTGCAGCGCCGCCAACGTGCTGGCTTCGTTTCCCGGCACGGCCTGCTGCGGCACATCAACCAAAACAAGCTCTGCATTATCATCCAACGTATAGCGTTCACCGCTCTGCACCACATGCACCTGCATCCTGCCGGCCTGCGCCAAAATTTCCTGCTGCACCCTTTGGCTTGCCTCTGTAAGTGCTTCATTGGGCAGGAGCAGCTTTTTTACCCGCAGCTGTCGCAATAAATCCGCCGCAGCACCGACATGGTCAAAATCATAATGGCTTAAAAGCAGGATATCCGCTTCACGCTTGCCAAGATAGCTCAGAAATGGTGTTATCACGCGCGTTGCTGTCGAAAGATTTTTTAAGCCGCCGGTATCAATAATTGCCACCCGCTGCGACGGCGTGACGATAACAGCGCAGTCCCCCTGCCCAACGTCCAGAAAATAGCAGGCTAACGGCAGCGTGCAATACTGCTGATAAGCAAGCGTCCCGGCAAGCAGCAAGGCATGCAAAAGCAGGATACAGCGACGCTCCCTGTTGCTCCAAAATTGCAGCCAAGGGAAATCTGCCCACACAAAGAGCGCTGCATAATAGATTACAAAGCAATAAGCAGGCAGCTTGCCGATAACCACAGTGCTGTACGGCAGTTCGGCAAAAAAGTGTGCCTGCGTCAGCACCTGCGCCGTCAGCCAAGCAGCAAGCTGCAACAGATAATCACCGCAGGCAGGCAACAGTGCGCCCACGAGTGCCATCTGCGCGGCAATTTCCAACACCGGCACCAGCACGATATTGCTTACCAGGGCAATCAGCGAAATTTGGTGAAAATAATAAACCTCCAGCGGCAGTACAGCCAGCTGTGCTGCCAACGAAACTGCTGCCGCCTCGCCTATCGGCGCAGGCAAAGCCTGCGGCAGGA
>ENA-OPCG01000849-OPCG01000849.1-human-gut-metagenome-genome-assembly--contig:-NODE-849-length-11681-cov-8.717530_pt1 | contig 11681 bp, 8 predicted proteins | sample MGYA00241248_ERZ501476 | MGnify/ENA primary metagenome ERZ501476 (study PRJEB25962, sample SAMEA2042629) | human gut metagenome | biome: human gut; feature: human-associated habitat; material: faeces... | reverse complement strand
GCAAATTTACAAAGTCCTATTGAATATATAACGCGGGACGCGTCGCCCCCATTAGAGCGCAATGCCCTGGCACAACAGTCCTTTACATGGTTTCTCATTTGCTTTTTAATCTGCAAATCTGATAGAAAACGCTACCACTAATGGGGGCGACGCGTCCCGCGTCGGGCATTAAGTCAAAGGCTCACTGACTGGCGTGCAATCGGTGTAATCCGTGCTATAATATCTGCATGCTTTTACTGGACAGCATTTATTGATAATCAACGGGATTGCAAACCCGAGTGCAGAGTGCAGACAGTTTTACCATTTTCATTTTTCAAGACAGCGGGCTGCGCAATACCCGGCCCACTACATAGCCGTTGGCAGCGGCCACGCTACGCAGCACGTCCTGGAAATAATAGGCCACACTGCCTACAAACGATACGGGCAGGTCGGGACGGCCATAAGAGCAGATGTTGCGTTTGAAAAAGCGGTCAAACTCCTCGTGCAGCAACTGCTGAATGGCGGCATCGGCCTTGTGCTCGCTCAAGAATGGCGCAAAGGAGGCCAAGAAACGGTTGGCAAAAGGTTCACGATAAACGCGCCTTATCATCTCGTCGGCACTGATGGCATAACGGGCGTGGAAGGCACTGCACAGGTGGTCGGGCAACTGGTGCTTGAGCACATCGCCCACCAAACGGCGGCCCAACACGGCACCACTGCCCTCATCGCCCAGAATATAGCCCAAGGGCGACACATTGGCCACCACCTGGCCGGACACATACAGGCAACTGTTGCTGCCGGTGCCCAATATGCAGGCTATGCCGTCGGCACTGCCACACAGGGCGCGCGCCGCCCCCACCAGGTCGGAGTCTACTATCACCTCGTGCAGGGTGGGCATCACGCTGCGCAACGCACGCTCCACCACACCACACTGCGCACCACGACAGCCTGCACCATAAAAGTGTACGGCATCGGGACACACAAAATGGGCGTCGGCCAGCAGTTCCGACGTCAGTATGGCGGCAATCTCTGCCTCGTCGAGCATAAAGGGGTTGATGCCCTGGGTGGCTATGCGTGCCACCTCACTATTGCCGGCCAGCAACAGCCAGTCGGTTTTGGTGCTGCCACTGTCGGCAAGCAATATTATTTTTTCCATTACTAAGCAGGTGTTCAGAATTATTTTACTAATGTTTCGGATTTAGCAAGTGCGGGCAGTGGGGCGCTGCGAAGAAACGCTACCTCTAATGGGGGCGACGCGTCCCGCGTCGGGATAGAGATAGAGATAGGAGTCAGACACGAACGCTACTGCTGCTAATAATAGTTGCATGTTTTCCCGACGCGAGACGCGTCGCCCCCATTAGAGGTAGCGTTCGGTGCCTTTGGCCGCACCCGCCTAAACCCGAAACTTGAGAAAACTAACTTACCCGTCAACTTGTAAACTCGTCAACTTGTAAACCAATTATCCTACTTGATAACCTTCTTTCCACCCTTGATGTAGAGGCCCGGCGCCGTGGGGTTGTTCACCTTGCGTCCGTCGAGGGTGTAAGTGTCGTCGTTGCGGTCAGCCTCGTTGGTAGTGGCGGCATTGATGCCTGTGGCCACAGCGTCGAAGTGGAGCACAAAGCGGTCGGTGCTGTCGCCGGCCTTGGCTGTGAAGCTGTAGCCTGCGGTGCCGTTGAGCTGCAGTTTGGTGCCAGTGAGGCGGTCCTCAAGTGTGACTTGGCCGTCGGGCTGATTGCTGAGGCCGATGGTGTAGGTGCCATCGGTGCCGAAGTGCAGACCGAGCAGTGCCTGGCCATTGTTGAGCGGACGCTCGTTGATGGCGTAGCGTGTGGCGCCGTTGATGGTGAAGATTTGCGACACGGCAGGCTCGGTGCCGGTAAACTTGGCGGCATCGCGGCTGAGGTCGTACTGCATGGTGGCAGCCTCGTTGATGACTACGCGGGTGCGGTCGGCCTGCTGTCCGTCCTTGGCCAGTGTGATGTTGAACACGGTGCGCTGTGCGGCAGTGTGGGCGTTGCTGTCGTAGGCAGCCCTGATGCGCTGCGGTGCGCTGGCCGGTTCTTCCTCTACAAGTGTGCGGGCGTAGCGGTCGGTCTGGCGTCCGTCCTTGAGGAAGGTGATGTTCTCCTGGTCGACGGGGCGCTGCACGAAGAAGGCCTCGGCGGGTGCGAGAATGTAGCTGTCGTCTACCGGGCTGTAAGCCTCATAGTTCTGGTTGTTGCTGTTCCACACCATGAAGGGCGCCCCGAAGTCGAGGAAACGGGTGTCGAAGTAGCTTGGGTAGGGATTGCCAATGAGGTTCCAGCTGCGGTTGTGCTCAAACTCTGCAAGGTGCTCCTCAAGTGCCACGGTACGGTTGTCGGCATTGAATATTTGCTGACGGTTGACGGTGGTGGTGAGGGGACGCACGGTGAATTGGGCGGCATCGTAGTTGCCGTTTTTATCGTTGGGCTTGAAGCACTGCATGATGTAGCCCTTGCCAGCTTGCAGCACGTCGTCGGCCGAGAGGTTCTGCCATACGGCAGCGGTGTTGCCTGCTGCGCGCTCGGCACCCGAGTGGCCGCGTATTACCCATGAGGTGGTGCTGTCGACGGGTACGATGTCGCTCACCTTGACATCGAAGGGGAATGACACGAACTGCCAGCGGTTGGTGGCGTTCCAAAGGTTGATGGTGACGTTTTCGGCACGCATCTCGCCCTTGACAATGAGGCTGGTGGGGCGAAGGTGTCTATAGTTTTCGTTATAATAGTAGTTTTGCTTGTAAGCGTACTTGGCATACGGTGCGAGTACCATGCTGAAGTCGTTGACAGCGAGTTTGCTGCGTCCGCTGATGGTGAGGTTGCCGTGCTGGTAGTCGGTGTTGTCGTGCGAGTCGGTAATCTGGTTGTTGGTGACGGTAAGCTCGATGTCGGGACGGTAGTCGGGGTCGAGCTCGTCGCGCAGGGTGAAGTAGAAGTCCTTGTTAACCTTGACGTACTGCGGCATGAAGTCGGAGGTGCGGAAGGTGTAGAACTGGTTCCAGCCTGTGGCTAATTGATATTCGGCAAGGCTCCATACGGGCACGTAGAGTACGGCCTTGGTGAGGTCGGAGCTTGTCAAGGGACAGCCACTGCCGGTGTTGGGGGGCATGACAGAGCGTGCCTCGATGGTGACGAGGCTGTCGCAGTCGTCGAAGGCACCGCCTGCGCAATATTCTAACGAACTGGGAAGCACGATTTCTGTGGCCTTGTTGTTAGCTAATGCATACACTTCAATGCGTGTCAGTCCTTCGTTAAGGTTGATTTGACGCAGATTGCGGCAGCCAGCGAATGCGGCGTTATATATATTGCGTAGGGTAGAGGGACAGTTGAGGGTGTCGATGGCTGTGTCTTGGAAGGCATAAGCCCAAATGTCGATAAGTCCCTCGTTGAGTGTGACTTTGCTCAGATTGCTATTTCCATTAAAAGCATACCCTCCAACCCATGTGGTTGATTTGGGAAGTGTTATTTCGCGGAGATCGCAGCTTCTGAAAGCATAATCGCCGATACCTGTTATACTGTCGTGCAGTTCGACACTTTGCAGAGATTTACAACCATCGAAAGTATACCACGGAATCTCTTTAAGTTTGGTGGGTATCTTGACCATACGCAAACTGCGGCAAGATACAAATGCGTAGCGGCCTAATGAGGTAAGGCTGTCTGGCAGATGCACTTCTTGCAGTTTCTTTGCTTGACTAAAAGCAGATTCCTCAATGGTCTCGACATTGTCGGGGATATTGACTGATGTCAGTGATGTTTTTTGGAAGGCACAGCTGCCAATCTTTTTGAGAGTGGGCGGCAGCACCACTTTGTCGATGGCCCAACGCTCGTTGAATGCATAGCTTGGTATTTCGTCAATCAGGGCTTTTGACAGGTCGAGCTCGGTGAGGTTGGTCATTTGCCCAATCTTGCTCCAGTCGTCAGCGTTGAGCTCGCCCTCGATGATGAGTTTGTTCACCTCTTGCAGGTAGCCGGCCTCTTCTATTACCACGTGGCCAAGGTCGCCAGCGGCAATTTTGCCTGTGCTGACGGTAACGCCTTCGTCGCCACCGATGAGCACGTTGTGGTCGGTGTTCCATGCATTGACAAGGCGGTAGGCGTGGAAACTCTCGCGGGGGATAATTATTTTGATGTAGCGGTCTGTTGCGTAACCGTCTTCATAGTAACTGTCATCACCTAATGACCCCAATGTGGGTGGCACCTCGGCATTGACTTTGATGCGCTGGAGTTGTGGGCAGTTGTACACAATGTAATTGCCCATGCGCTCCACATTGGCGGGTATTTCGAGGTCGGTAATGGCGCGGTAGTCAGACAAGCCCCAGTCGTTGATGTGGCGCAGGGTGCGGGGCAGGGTGAGTGTGCGCACTTTGTTTTGGTTGTAACGATTGTCGTAGAGGGCCACAACGGCATAGGTTACGTTGTTGTAGCGCACAGTGGAGGGTATGACGAGGTCGGTTACATCGGCATTTTCGGTTTGCAGACCGGTGCAGGCTGCCACCTTGTGGTCTTGGTCGAGGTAGTAGCCCATGTTGTCGATGGTGTAGCGTTGGTCGGTGTTGAACGCCCATTCGTCGATTTTTTGGTTGCTCGACACTTGTACGGCAATGCTCGTTTCGAGAGCCTCGAATGCGGCCAGGTAGTCGGCGCTGGTTGAGGTGTTGACATCGATGGCGCGGCCAAGGGCTACGGCTTCGGAGATGTCGACATAGGCGCCCTCGTTGAGGATAGAGTCGGCCACAACGATGTCCTTTTGAATGAGCGGATAGTACGTTGCAGCTTTGCGCACATCGTTCAGTGTGGCGGCCAGGGTGTTGTAGAGTGCCTCGTCGTCGGGGGCAGCGCTGGAGTTGTCGAGCGCTGTTTGCAGCTCTTGTTTGAGGGCAGGGTAGTCTGCAAGGGCACCGAGGTAGGCTGTGGCGTTGGACTGGGCGTCGTCGGTGGCTATGCCGCTGATGCGGGCGTAGCAATTGTTGTTTTGATTTTCGTAACTCGTGTAGTATGATGCTTTTAGCACATAGCGGCCTGCGGGCAAGTCTATTTGATAGTGTGCACCCTCGGTTGAATTCCAGCGACCTCTACTGATGATGGTACTATCATTTAGTGTGACTTGGAATGTGCCGTAATTGCCGTTATTGCAGGCATAGTTGAAGAAGAGTTTCGTGGGGCGGTTGCAGATAATCTCCCACGACTGTTTGGTGAAGGTGCCGGCTTCCTCATTAGTAGACTGCCAGTTGTTGTGCATCAACAGTTGCGCGAACGGAATGGTGTCGGGCAGCACCTGGTCGGTGTCGCCCGCCCCGCTATTGCCGATGGAGTCGGTGGGCGTGGTGGTGCCTTGGTCGGGCTGCACGGGGCTGACTACCTCAGAACTGTCGGCAATGGCTATGCGCGGTGCACGGCTGGCCATAACCTGCACGGGGCAGAACATGAGGCCGAACAGGGCGAGGGCGCCCACGTGGCGGGCGCAGGCTGCGAAATAACTGCTTGAGGCTATGCCCACTGCGGGCGTGCCTTTACTTAACGGTAACACTTGCGTAGCCTTGTGACTACACATCTTGGCGTTTGTTTTTCCCATAGTAGTGTGTGTTAGTGTTAGGAAAGTTATGTTTGTTGTTCTCTCTATAATTATTATCTCTATCGGGCACTTAACTGGTGTGTATGTGCCACGTATTGTCAAGCACAAATTTACGGGAAATAAACAAACGTTTCAATAGCTTAAATGCGTAGCGTGCGTAAGTGGTCGATTTTCGGGTTTAAGTGGCGCGTTTATGGGCATGAGTGGCAAAGTTTTTTTGATCGTAACCATACGACACGGGCAGATATGTACCCGTTTGGTTGTCAGCCTGTTGGTGCATGTCTGCCCGTTGTCATTATTATTGATGATGTATGTGGGTGGGGTTGGTGCTTGAAGAAACGCGAGCACTAATGGGGGCGACGCGTCTCGCGTCGGGAAAGCAGGCCTCAATTATTAGCAGTAGTGGCCTAATATCAAAGACCATGTGACATGTATATGTAAGGAGGTGTTGGGATGGGATAAGCTGGTATCTGGCATTGCTTACGTCACTCGTTTGCCACCAATCTCAAACTTGCTGGTGTGGAAGAACTCTACGTATCAGAGTCAATGGGACACTCACAAAGTAACCATATCACGCCGTGTGCTCAGAGAGGAGACCATCAAGGTTATGTTAAATCCGAAACTTGAGTAAATAAATTCTCGATGACCTAAAAATGCGGAACAGACACCAAATGTCATCGAGAATGTCATTGATGATTTTTATGGCAAATAAAGCATAACCATTTGAATATAAATGATATAGATCACATATAACCATCGATGGCATCGATTTACTTCAACGCAAAAAACATAATCACAGTTTTACAGCATCACTACTAATTTTTGAAAACAATAATAGATTTGTTCGTGGTGTGTAAAAGTATTAGTACTTTTGAAATATTGATTTTATGAAGTATCTTTACGACTAAATACTAATATACTTATGCAATACCCCCTTATATCAGAATATCTGGCTGCCATTCGTGATGCTCACGATAATCTTGAAAAGCTAAGCCATTTGGTGCCTGTATTGGATAATTATGGCGAGCCGTACCGTAGCAGCGGTGCGTTTGCTGTCGTATTCAAGATGAAAGACGAACAGACGGGAAAGTGTTATGCCCTAAAGTGCTTCACCGAAGAGCAGGAAGGTCGTGCGGAAGCATACCGTAAAATTGCCGAGGAGTTGGAGTTTGTCGACTCGCCTTATATCACTTCCGTGAAGTATCTGGAGAAGGAGCTTTTCGTTGACAGTAACTGTGAGGACGAAGAGTTCCCTGTGTTGCTTATGGACTGGATTGAGGGCGAGACGATGGAGACATACATCGCCGATCACTATATGGACAACCACGCCATATCGATGCTTTGCTACCGTTTCTGCAAGATGGCGGCTTGGCTTCGCTCGCAGTCGTTTGCTCATGGCGACATCAAGCCCGACAATATCATGGTGCGTCCCGACGGTACGCTGACGCTTGTCGACTACGATGGCATGTTTGTGCCGGCCATGAAAGGTCAGAAGTCGCCTACTATCGGCACAAAGGACTTTTCGCATCCACTTCGCACCATCGACGATTTCGACGAAACCATTGACGACTTCGCCTTGGCTTCCATAGCCCTCTCGTTAAAAGCAATTTCTCTTAATCCGTCTCTGCTCAACGAGTATGGAGCGTCCGACCGTCTCCTCTTCTCAGCCGCTGATTACCTTGACTTGAGCAAGAGCAAGACCATGACAGCCCTACAAGACTTGTTGGCAGACGAGGGAACCAGAACCCTACTGTCAATGTTCCTATTAGCCAGTGCCAAAAAGAACTTGTCTATGTGCTCCTTCCGACTGTTCAGCGTAGAGAAGCCGAAGGAAGAAGTGTGGAGTACGGAGGTTACAGAAGAAGATCTTAAAAATGCCGTAGAGGATGAGTTTGGTGTAAAATATAGTAGGGATTGGAAGAGATCGCTTCGTGCGCCACGTAGCTTGAGGGGTGAATATTCAATTAGGGAAGGAGTAAAAGTTATTGGAGACGAGGCTTTTCGGTGGTGCGGATCTCTTATCAGCATAAATATCCCAAATAGTGTCACAACGATTGGAAATTGGGCTTTTGAGGGTTGCAACTCTCTCACCAGCATCACAATTCCGAGTAGCGTAGTTACAATAATTGGTAATCCTTTTTTCTCTTGACATGGTAATTTGAATAATGAATCAAAGGCTTTCATATATGAAGACAATGTTTTATTCAATAAAAATAAAACTACTCTTATTGCATACAGAGCAAAAGAAACAAACTATACAATTCCAAATAGTGTCACAACGATTGGAGAGGGTGCTTTTTACGATTGCGACTCTCTCACCAGCATAAATATCCCAAATAGTGTCACAACGATTGGACGGGGTGCTTTTGAATCCTGTAACTCTCTCACCAGCATAAATATCCCAAATAGTGTGACAATGATTGGAGAGGGTGCTTTTTCAAGCTGTAAATCTCTCATCAGCATAAATATCCCAAATAGTGTCACAACGATTGGAAAGGGTGCTTTTGAGGGTTGCAACTCTCTCACCAACATAAATATCCCAAATAGTGTCACAACGATTGGAAAGGGTGCTTTTGAGGGCTGCAACTCCCTCACCAGCATAAATATCCCAAATAGTGTCACAACGATTGGAAATTCGGCTTTTTGGAGGTGTTGGAACCTTCCCTCACATATCAAGTCTGACATCATTCAACGTTTTGGCGGAAAAGTCTTTAATTCTTAAATAATGATAGCAATAGAATCCAAGCGCAGGAAGCGCGAAAATATACTAAAGAAATATCCTAATGCGGTAATTGCTGATGTCACAAGCCAAGCCACAGACGGATTGGTGAGGTTAAGTCCGTTCTACCCACACGGTGGTATCCCCGTTCCATTCAGCGAGGGCTACACCGCAATGTGCGTTGAGGCGATATGGCAGGGACTGAAAGTGTTTGAAACGGCGGGTGTGGACGTAAATATGTTCGCTAACGACACGATGAAGAACATAAAGCGTACCGTGAGGCGATTCGGTAAACCACTCGGACACCGCAAAGGAGTGAAAGGAACGGAGTTGCTGGGATACATAGAGGCGCGTAAACAAATCTATCTGCCTGCCTACAAGTGGGTGCTTGAGAACAAGGTGGCGAACATCATTGAGCGGTTGAGGGAAGCCAGCAAGACGAAAACAATCGTGCTGCTCGACTATACCACAAACTGCGACATTGACAATCCGAAGACACCCTTGTCGCACGCCTTTCTGATAAAGGCGTACGCTGAAGGGCTGTACCCATTCGGCGACAAGAAGCTACAGACGGAGATACAGCAAATGCCGTCGCTATTCTAAACCTATAAACAAGAAACCGTTATGAACAAAAGAAACGATTGGGAGGAGTTCAAGAAACTCCTCGAACAGCATAACATCACAAAGCTGTATCACTTCACAGACCGCGACAACTTGGAGAACATCATCAAGAACGGCGGTCTCTACTCGTGGAAAGACTGTGAGGAGCGTGGCATCGACATCCCCAAGCCGGGCGGTGGCGGAGCAGGTTCGCTGTCGTGGTCGCTCGACCAGCAGGCAGGATTGGAGCATTACGTTCGCGTCAGCTTCACAAGCAATCACCCTATGATGTACGTAGCCATGAACGAAGGCAGAATATCAAACCCCGTACTGCTGGAAATAGACCCAGAGGTGATATACGATGAGGACACGCGCTATGCCGACCGCAACGCAACACGAAGCGGAGCAAAAATAGGCGGTACACTAAACGACTTCAAGCGGATTCACTTCCAGACCGTAAAGGCAAAGAAGCATTTCGACCTCGATGCTGACGAGCAGCCTTACTATCAAGCTGAGATATTGGTAAAGAATTCAATCCCGTTGAAGTATATCACCAATATCGGCAACTTTGGCATACCTATTCCGAGTCAGCCGCAGCAGATGCAGAGCAAGAACGCTTACACAGCACGTGTAGACCGCGAGCATCCTACAGCATTCATCTTCCTTGTTGACCAAAGTGTGTCGATGAAGCGCTTAACAACTTTCAATGGAGAGGACATGACGCTATCTGAAGCTGTGGCACGAATAGTGAACTCGCAGATAAACGAACTTGTGGAACGTTGCGTGAAGAATAACGAAACACGCCACTATTTCGACATTGCCGTAATAGGATACGGTCAGGAGGCTTACAGCGCATGGAACGGATCGTTGGAGGGTAGAGATTTTGTCACGCCTGAAGAAATTAGAAACAATCCGTTTATGAAAAAGGTGGTTAAGGAAAAAGTGCGCACACGCAAAGGCATCGCAATAAAGGAGGTGGAAAAGAAACAATGGATGACGGCACGTCATGATGGCAGCTGGACTCATATGGACAAGGCATTCAAGCGTGCAGAAGGTCTGTTGGAGAACTGGATGAATCAACACCACGACAAGGACTGCTATCCACCGACAATCATAAACATCACAGACGGAGAATATAACGGTGTGTCGTACGACGATATGCAGCAGTTGTCAAACCAGTTGAAGTCGATGTTTACCAACGATGGCAACGTGTTGCTTTTCAATATCCATGTAGTGCCAGGACATACCGAATCGGTGGTTTTCCCTGCTTCGCTCGATGAGCTGAACGGCAACGGCTATGGCGAAAAGCTATACAATATGGCAAGTCTGTTGCCGCTTAACTACAATGAGCAGATGAGGACCATCTTCGGTGACAAGCAAACAGATATACGCTATCATGCCATGGGTGTGAACACAGGTATGGAACACCTTGTAAAGATGATGAAGATTGGCACCCTGTCAAGCATGTTCGTTAACAATAACCAGTAGGAAGATGTGTAAAAGTGTAAGCATAGCAAAAACTAACGACCACACGCCCAACGAGGACGCTGTGTTCTGCTCACCACTGTGCATAGCCGTATCGGACGGAGCTGGAGGCTGTGGACTCTATGCTGATGAGTGGTCGAGGTATCTGATGGAGCATCTACCAAAGGATGCTCCGCTTTGTTCGTTTGCAGAATTTGATGAATGGGTGGACGGCATTTGGGAGGCGTTCTACAATGAGCATGAAGAACGGGCTAAGGAAGGCGATGGTATCTTGCTTAACAAGTTTTACAACGAAGGCTCGTGCGCCACAGTTGCTGCAGTTTGGAAGTCTAATGATAAAGAATGTAGATGGATAGCGTATGGCGATAGTGTTATTTTTCACTATAATCGTCACACAGGATTACTGGAACATAGCTTTACACGATTGGCCGACTTCAGCAATCCTCCCCGCCTCGTCAGTTGCAAGGACCCATTAGAAGAAGAAGGATTCCGTAGTGGCGTGTTTCCTATTGATGACGCATCCATAGTGTTTGCTGCAAGCGATGCCCTTTCGCATTATGTACTGATGATGTACGAACTGTCGAAAAGTGAGGAGTTTGAAAGCGAACTGATGGAGCTGCGAATGAAACGAACAAGCAATTCGCAACTGCTTCAAATGGCAGAGAAAGAGGCGCTCAAGTTTTACGATGATGTTCTCAATCCTCTTTTAAGAAGTGTAGACTCAGAAGCCGACTTTAAGGAACTGATGGAGTCTTTGTGTGTAAAAAAACTTATTGACACCGACGATTACACGTTGGCAATATTATAAAACAACAATGCGTAACGGAAACAAATAATTTACGACTTCAAACGGCGTTTTTCTTTAGCCAATGATTTTGTTGTGGTTGCTATCAAGCCACTTTTTGATATTTTGGGAGACAAAACCTAATTTGGGTGACGCATTGACGAAGTCAGGAATAGTGTTCACACAACGGAAGTAGCAATAACTCGCCAAGCACCATTTTCATGACGTGCCATGTAGCCATTGTCAACCATGCGCTTTACAAGTTTCTGAACAGCAGACATGTTGATGCCTAACAGGTTTGTCAATTCTGCAAAAGTGATATTCTAATGTCATATTATTCGATGTCTTATGAGGGTGTGTCAAAACTCAATTTGTGCGGGCTGAAAGCCCAATGATTGTCCTTAGCCCTGGGCAAGCGAAGCGGCACCCAGGGTTAGCGTATGTAGGAACAGTTGCGCCCTGTAAGGTAGGGTGTTCAAAATTGGCATCAAAAGCGCGACCGTTTTTGTTGCATTTTAA
>ENA-OPCG01000843-OPCG01000843.1-human-gut-metagenome-genome-assembly--contig:-NODE-843-length-11752-cov-24.655211_pt1 | contig 11752 bp, 10 predicted proteins | sample MGYA00241248_ERZ501476 | MGnify/ENA primary metagenome ERZ501476 (study PRJEB25962, sample SAMEA2042629) | human gut metagenome | biome: human gut; feature: human-associated habitat; material: faeces... | reverse complement strand
CGAGAATGTCTCCGATGGGGCGAGGCTCGTTGCATGTTGTTGAGCCAGCCTGAAAATTAGGATTCAATACCTTTTTCATTGTTTATATCGGTATTAAATTGCCTTCTTGCACTCACGTAGATATAGATAGGCGAACTTCATCCCGTGTCGGAACCGTGCTCAGTTTTTTCTGCTGACATCTGTATATAAAAAATGCAGCAGAAACTCCGATGTCGAAATTTCTGCTGCAAAGATACAGCTGACAGCTGGAGGGGCATTAGGTGAATAATTGATGTTCACCCGTCAGAAAGGCATCCTGTGACATTGGATGCCTATAAAATCAAGCTGTTATAAACGGCAAAAAAAATGACAGGTGAACAATTGTTATCATTAATTGTTCACCTGTCATTTGACATTAATTATCAAAAAGATATCTCACATCATGCATGACCTTTACATCGTAATCATTATTCTTCAGTCTTTCCTTTATCTTATTGCCGTATGTCTTTGGCACTAGGTCAGACTTCAACCCACAATCATCATGAAGAAAACGGAATACTGCAGCACCGCTTACCCCATTCTTGTCCAACATTCCCTGTTGCTCCCATTCTTTAAGGAAACACACAACCGCCTTGTTCAGCTTATCCTTCTTATTGCAGCACAGCCTGTTATTGCTCAGTTTGTGAGCACTCAAGTAGCCCATAAACCGATTCTTCTCGCGTATACGTGTCGGCCCATCCCTGAAGAGCGGCTTCAAACGTGGACCGCAACGCTTGTTGTCTCGTGATGAAGAGACCACATCTGTCTCTTGCTCCGTCTTTTGTGAGGTCTGCCCGCTTGTATTCTGATATAAATCGCCACACACGACCACGTATTGCGTACATGCCTCATCTGGCTTGCAGTCAACAGACACACTGTTTAAGACATTGGCTGCTACAAGCCTCTTTATTATATCTTCGATAAGACGGTCGCGAAGCTGTTTTTTTTCCTCATATTGTATATAGTCAAGTTTCGGCGGATAACTTACATCGAATATTTGGTCGTTCAGCTCCGCTATCTGATCAAATACCCTACTTGTATGTTTTCTTAGCAGATACAGTTCTGTTGCTGCTCTATTACGAAACCGCATTGTGCCTTTGTCTGCCGTAAAATCATTTAACGACTCATACCGCGGACCTCCAGTCTCAAACTCTATCATGACGTAAGAATCGTCCTGAGAAGCAGCAGGAAAAGCCACCAAGGCATCATCATATGGAAGGAAGAGATCTCTGATGAGCATATTTACCCCAAGACCTGGTATCATTTCCGCATTGTTTACATAGCTGAGCCTCGCTAAAACGGCTCTCAGATGGTCTGGGTCAACCAAACGCTCATGATACGGATTTTTTTCATGCGGAAAGATGTCGTATTTATCAATCTCGACATCTTCAAATAAGCCATATCTGTCCTTGTCGGCATCATCCTTAAAGACGTATCCGTCAACCACAGGAGGCTCGGAAACGACTGATGACGATTCATTATCGTAATCTATGCTGTATGTTTTTTTAGGTTTGCGTCTTTCCAGTTCGATAGAGAATGACATGTACGATGCCAAATCATCAAGACCGCCTACACCACTAAACAAGTCTAAGGGCGACGTGCGTAATTCTGATTTTTTTGTCATTAATTATATTTTTATTTTATTTCACACCCGACATGGATGCGAATGAGCTTCAAAGTTACGAAGAAAAAATCACAACTCCAACAAACTCCACTATATAATTGTATGTTTTAGTGCCACCTTCCGCACACATGAAAGCCACTTTGTCTGTTTAATTAGCCATTTTGCTGAATTTACAAGCTACTAATAAACCGCAAACAGACGAACTTGCTAAAAATAGAGAAGGAAATATAAGAGCAAAATAAAAGGATCTCTGTAAACAACTTAATAAATCCACTAACAGCAGTTGCGTGTCTTTTTGTAAGCATACCCGACACATTCTCTGCAACAAAGAAAAAAGGTTGGGTGTCACGCAAAATTCTAATATACTCATAGAACAACTGACCACGGACGTCTTCAATGCCCTTTAAAGAACCTGTCTCACTCCATGATTGGCATAGAGGTCCACCAATTATGCCTGTCACATGATCGGGGAAAGCATCTGAAGGTATATTTCTTATATCTCCCTCTATTAATTTCGTGCTGGGAAACTTCCTGCTTCTACTTCTTGTTTCAAATCCCCTTGTTTACTCTTATCTTGTCTACTGCCAGAGCAAGCAAGTAAACTTGCGAAACTTCAATTAAAAAAATTCAATTAATGTAAACTGTTTATTGAGAATAAAAATGTATCTTTGCATGTTATTTCAAATATTAATATGATGAGTGGATCAAGTGTTGATTCGTATATCAAAGCATAATCCATATAAGAAAAAATGGTACAAATAAATAAAACATTCTCTTTATTCGATTTCTGTAAAAAACGAGCAAGTAAGGTTCAAATTTTTGGAGAAGAGACGCTTGATGAAGATGGTAATGTAATTTCCTTTATTGATCAGGCTGCTCTTGTTACAAATTATTTGCAATTAAAAGACTCGGAAATAAATATCCCCTACGCAAGCAAAGCTGAAAGTATTTTGAATTTATGGTTCGAGTTTATTCGTGGTGAACGTAAGCAGCATCCTAAAGATTTCATAGGGGTGTCAGATTCCGCATGCGCTTATCAGGCTTACCTTTTCCCTAATTTATTTGAAGCACCTTTTCCTACACCAAACAATCCGAAATTCACCTTTATAGATCTGTTTGCTGGTATTGGAGGATTCAGAATGGCTTTTCAAAATTTAGGTGGCGAATGTGTTTTTTCTTCAGAATGGGATGAGCAAGCTAGGAAAACTTATTATTCAAATTATGGAGAAGTGCCATTTGGCGATATTACAAAGGAATCAACAAAAAACAAAATACCCAATGGTTTTGACATCCTTTGTGCAGGATTTCCTTGTCAGGCCTTTTCGCTTGCAGGTAAACGAAGAGGTTTTGCAGAAACAAGAGGAACATTGTTCTTTGATGTAGCAGATATACTTAGACGTTATCAGCCTAAAGCATTCTTCTTGGAGAATGTGAAAGGCTTAGCTATTCATGATAAGGGCAAGACACTTGAAACGATTCTCAATACCCTTGATGAAGTTGGATATGTTGTGCCTGACCCACAGATTCTCAATGCCATGTACTATGGTGTGCCACAACATCGCGAACGAATTTACATAGTTGGCTTCCGTAAGGATTTGGGTGTTAAAAAGGAAGATTTTGTTTATCCAGAAAGACATAAGGATATTCCATGTTGGCTTGATGTTCGTGAGAAGGAACCTGTGCCAGCAAAATACTATTTGTCAGAAACATATATTGAAACATTGAGGAGACATAGAGCCAGACACGAAGCGGCAGGTCATGGATTCGGCTACAAGATTATTGATGACAAAGCAGTTGCCAATGCAATTGTGTGCGGTGGTATGGGTAGAGAGTGTAATTTAGTCCTTGACTTTCGTCAGACAGACCTCACACCGACTACAAATATAAAGGGTGAGATAAACAAAGAGGGCATCAGAAAGATGACCCCTCGTGAATGGGCTCGCCTTCAAGGCTATCCAGATAACTTCAAAATTGTTGTTGCAGATGCTTCTGCCTATAAACAATTCGGTAATAGCGTTGCCGTGCCTGCTATTCAAGCAACAGCTGAACAATTACTTACTACTTTAAAAAGAAAGGAGATAATATGATGTTTTTCTTTTTCTTCTTTGACGAGCAGGGAAATCCTGTAAAAAAGTCATACAAATCAGTTTCTTGGGATAAAGCGGAAAAGAATAAGGGTGAATGGAGTGAACTTTACACTTTGTTCAAGTTGCTTGCAGACCAAAATCTATATCCCATTGAGAAGAGCCAGATAGATGGTGAACGTTTGCGTTTGCCCATCTTGTCAATAATGCGATATATTGATCAAGAGATTGGTGTTGAGTATCTTATTACAGAAGACTCAAATATCAATATGAACATCAATAATGAAGAGCAGAGAGTTGTAGAGAAATCGGAGTTTTCTTATTGGGCAAAACAGTTATTTGCAGAGATATCTTCGGTTAAGAAAAAAGATGCATCTTTTGCTATACCGTCATTAAATGATTTTCGAGACAAAACATGCTGCCCCAAAGTTGCTTGCGTAAATAGAAAAATTGCAGATAATTGTAAAGACAAGTCCGATTTGTATATTGTTATTCATGATACGCTTACAGGACAAACTCCCAAGCAAGGATTCAGCATAAAGTCGGAAATCGGTAGTGCTCCAACATTGGTCAATGCATCTTTGCTAACGAATTTCCATTATCGCTTGACAAAGCCGTTGACACAGGATCAAGTTGACTTGGTAAATAACATGAATGTCAAGCACGGAAATAAATTTATAACTGATGTTACGGGCAGATTGGCAAAAATCAAAGAACTGGGATCTGAGTTGCGATTCTGTGGTATACAACAAAACAAGAATAACGAGGATGTATTCCTTGAGAATCTTATATTGGTAGATTCCTATATGCCACAAATTTTAGCATGGTTGTTATATACAAGTTTTTCTACTGGAGAGAGAAGAATTGACAAACTGACGGAAATGATAACGGAAGCTAACCCTATGGGATTTCCAATGACAGTAAACACCAAACATTACGAAGCGAAAATAAAAAGATTGCTTATGGATTTCGCTTTGGGAATGTTGCCTGGGCAACCATGGGAACAGGCAGATCTTGCATCTGGAGTCTTGGTAGTGAAACCTTCTGGGGATATTGATTGTTATCATGTACTATACAAAGACACTTTGGAGGAATACTTATATCATGACTTGAAGTTTGAAACAGCTTCTGCTACCCGACATGATTTTGCAAGTATCAAAACTGATTCTGATGGAAACCAATACTTCACTTTGAATCTTCAACTTAGATTTATTCAATAAGGGAGTAGAATGTATTTATGAGAATACGCCCCGAAGGGCAGCTGTAATATTCCATTGTTTTTACAGTTGCCCTTCTTGCTTAGGCAAGCGGCCGAGCCGAGTGCAACCACAAATTTGTGTTAACTAAATACTAAGGATTATGGCTAAGATAAAAGTTGAAAATACAGAAATATCTGTTGTTAGTGTGCAAAACGAGGATTATATCTCTTTGACAGATATGGCACATAGCCAAATGCAGGAACACATAATTTTCAGATGGATGAGCCTTAAAAGTACAATAGAATATCTCGGTGAATGGGAAATGCTATATAATCCGAATTTTAATTGTACCGAATTCGATACAATTAAAAATGCAGCAGGAAGTATGCCGATGAAGCCGATGTTCTCAACATAGCTATGTTTGGTATGACGGCAAGGCAATGGCGTGAACAGAATCCCGATAAGAAAGGCAGAAATTTATTGAAGTAAAGACGATTATGGGGCAGCAGAAATATACACAGGCACAACAAGTGATAGATACTCTTCGCAAAACAGGAGGGTATGCTACACTTGGTGATTTGTATCATCTCGTAGATACAAAATCGTGGGCAACTAAGACTCCTAACGAATCAATCCGAAGAATTGTGCAGCAATCTAACGAAATATTTAAAATACAGCCAGGTCTTTGGGCATTGGAGGAATGTCGTGAAGAAGTGATGCGCAAATTCGACATCTGCCCGAAGGAAGAAAAGAGCATTGAGCAATTTACACATGGTTACTATCAAGGACTTATTATAGAGATAGGCAACATGAAACATTATGCGACCTATGTCCCTGCGCAAGACCAAAACCGCAAGTTTCTTGAAAAGCCCCTGAAAGATATTTGCACCACAATCCATATTCCCGATTTTTCGTACGAGAATCTTACAGACAGGGCAAGGACAGTGGATGTCATTTGGTTCAATGAGCGCAAAATGCCAAATAGCTTCTTTGAAGTGGAGCATTCGACAGACATTCAAAACTCAATCACTAAGTTTTGTGATCTACAAGATTTCAATAGCCGCTTTTTGATTGTTGCACCTCAGAATCGCAAGGAACAATTTGACAAAGTGATGAGCAGGACTGCTTTCAAAGAGGTGAAAGAGCGTGTTGCTTTCCATAGTTATGAGAGTATCTATAAGCAATATGAACTAATGTGTATAGCAAGAGTAAGCGAGGGATTTATCTAATTTTCGAGATCAATTGTTAACAATGTAACAATTTGTAAAAATAGTTAAGTACCTTACTCTTATGTATTTGTGAATATTTGAAATGATCTTTTTTGATCACAAAAGTCAAACTATGATCTTTTGAGGTTTTCTAAAGTATTTTGATATACTTTTGTGGCCTAATTATGGAGTATCAAATACAAATAACAGAAAGGTTACAACACTTAGAAACCGTTTCTGCAGCCTCGGAAACCGAAGCTGTAGAATTGGTGCGCAAATATTATAAGGAAGAAAAGATAATTCTTGATTCTGAAAATCTTGCAGATGTTGATTTCGTAGTCGAAAGCCCAAAACAAAGATTATATTACAAATCCCCCAACAACGATTTCCTTCTTGCTCATGGCGACTGTTTCAAACTTCTCAAAGAGTTTGATTTCAAGTTCGACATGATATTTGCCGATCCTCCTTATTTCCTATCCAATGGTGGCATAAGCCTACAGAGCGGAAAGGTGGTATGTGTGGACAAAGGCGATTGGGACAAGGGTAAGACTCCCGAGGAGATGAAGGCGTACAACATGGAGTGGCTTCGTTTGTGTCGGGACAAACTGAAGGATAATGGAACTATATGGATTTCGGGGACATACCACAATATATTTTCTGTGGCAAACTTTCTTACGGAACTTGGCTACAAGATTCTGAACGTTATCACATGGCAGAAGACAAATCCTCCGGTAAATGTATCGTGCCGTTTCTTTACTTACTCAACTGAATTTATTATTTGGGCGAGGAAGTGCAAGAAGGTGCCTCACAAGTACAACTACAAGTTGATGAAAAGGTTGAATGATGACAAGCAGATGACTGATGTGTGGCGACTGCCGGCTATAGGGCGTTGGGAGAAGTCGTGTGGCAAGCATCCTACGCAGAAGCCTCTGTCGGTTTTGACTCGTATCATACTGTCTTGTACGGATAAGGGCGACTGGATTCTCGACCCGTTCAGCGGAAGCTCTACAACTGGTATTGCAGCCAACCTTTGCGAGCGCAAGTTTGCTGGCATCGAGCAATCGGAAGAGTTCTGCCAGATGAGTAGGGCACGACGGGAGGAGCTTGATTTGACTGGCGTAAAAGCTGATTGGAAGCGACACATAACAGACTTCAAGGTTTTAAAATCTCTGGGGAGTCTAAATTTGACAGACGTAGACTATTGTGGTGGCGATAGCGTTTCAGACAATACTGCGCTTGAATACGGCTTATTGCCATTCGATAGCAAGTAAATACTAAAATGATGTATGTGCAGTATTGGCAGATAGTGTAGATGCCACAGCCTATTGGAGAAAACTAAAGCAACGATTGAAAGCGGAAGGAAATGAAACCGTGACAAATTATCACGGTTTGAAGTTGCAGGCTATAGATGGTAAAATGCTTCAAACAGATTGGAACATACCGCTATAATACTAAGTTTGCTTTCCAACAAACCATTTCTATCTCAAGATCTTAATATTCATCAGTTTTAATTCCTCATTATTCATGCGAACCCATTCATCCCAGTCTTCGTCAAATAATTTTAGCAATGGGCTTGGATGTGTCCTTAATAGTTCTGACAAATAAATCTTTGCTTTCTTTTCTCCATCGCGCAGATAAATTGCCTTAATCTTATTAATAGCCATATCTTCGTTATACTCATCATTCAATGAACTGTCACAAACAGCAATTGTCTTTTCAATGTAATAAGCAGCCGAGTCTTTATTATGTTCCCTTAAGTATTTTTCCGACAGAAAGATAAGCCGTAACGGATTATTTGCTTGAAGGGTCAAAACTGCTTGTTCAGCGTTGGCTATAGCCTCATCCATGTGTCCCAAAGAAGAGAAAATCATGGAACGGTGACGATAACAATGCCTCTTACCGATGTTCGTAGTATCAATACTAAGTAAGAAGTCTGAAAGTTTCAATGCTCTTTCGAGCATTGTCGTGTCGTTACGCATAGTCCCCTCAAGGACCATTTTGTCTAAACTATCACGAAGGGTATTGAGATTTTCTTTATTCTGTCCTTTGGCGCATCCTATAATCAATACGAAGAAAATAAAAAAATACGATTTTTTTCATAGAAACTTATTGGCTTGTTATTTAATTCTGAATTCATGATTATATCTTCCCCATGTGTCCTCTTTCTGCGTCATATTGCTACGCAGACGGTAATTTTAATCAATACATAGGCAACTTTCCACTTTTTTTTATTATAGCATTAATCATATTTCTGAATTCTTCGTTTACTTCGTATATTCCATTCTGACAGTATAAATAAAACATTCCTAAATAATATGTATTCAAGATTTGCTCGTTCAAATAGAATATAATTTTTGCTCGAACATTTATAGAAGGATGTATTTCACTTGTTTTTTTAAGAGAATTTATAGTGTCGAAGAATTTGGAGAATTTCATATCTGACACCACGATTATACTATCAAGCGAATGACTGATTAATCCCTTGTCAAACAACTCTGGAGTAATATCAAAAATTGTTCTTAGGTCAGCTTGGGTGTAAACAATTTTGAGCTTGATATTACAAGCACTCAATGTATTAAAACCAAGTAACCATATACCAAAAACAATCAAGCATTTAATACTATTTGTTATCTGTCTCATTATTGTCATTATTTGGATTTACATTTTTAGACTTGGGTACAGATATAACTATTTCATCCATTACAAATGGATTCTTTGGAAATAGGCTTGCTCCGTAAAGTCCTATTGTCACGTGGCAGGCCAATAGGCTTTACCACCAAACTAATGCTGCAAATATACAAAAATAATCTTAATAAACGGATATAATCTTTAAGAAATTTGCTGGTTTGGTGTTTTTTTCTTATGATTTCGGTCGATTTTGCAGAAATCTTTTACATCTGTTGTATGTACTGGAGTTAGTTTGGCAAAAATACACAAATGGTCACGGCTTCACTTTCTTATATAAGAATGTAAATCATGGTTTGAAACTGTACACACTCGGAGTACAAACGAAAACAAGATATGCTTGTGTCGAAAAGGTATATATGAGCTGATGGTAGAGTCGTCATCAACAACAATGGCCCTTATTTGATAAACTCAGCAGGAATACTTGCTATTCATTTTATGATGGGCTTATGTTCACAAGTTTGAGATTTCATGTAAAAAAGTCCTAATTTCTATGTTTCTCTTCTTGCAAATTATGGGATATTAAGAAAAATATCGTATCTTTGTCCCCGAATTGAGGCGTTCTTTGCATATTGCAAAATACAGAAACGAGCAGAAGTCCGCTCGTTTCCATATTGTTACCTATATAATATAGGCAAACGCCCAACTTCTTGATTTTCAATCAAAGTCCAATTTAGAGCGAGTTAGTTTTGTTAACACAATATAGCAGAAATGTTAATGGAATTTCACATAACTCTGCAAGGTGATTTTTGGTGGTTTAGGAAAAATGTGTTAGTCCGAATACCAAACTGCTATCTCCACAATGGCTCATCTTGCCAATGTTTAGGAAATCCCATGGCATTCGTGTCAACTTCTGGATATTGTGACAATAATTCCTTGAACTTAGCACATAATTCATTTTGTGAATCTATGGCATTGAGCCAATATAACAAGCAGCAAAGAACGGAATATAGTCGATTAGCGACTTCGGGCTTATTCATTATCCATGCTTGTTTTAATTTCATTGGAAGTTGGGGCATAACAGGCATCACACGATTCCATACACGCCCATGATGGGCACAACAGTTGCGAAGCGCATTGATGGATTTCATCCAGCTTTCAAGTATTTCTTGCTGAGGAACGTTATAGGAACGAGCTATTTTCTTTTTGGCAGCACCATTGGCGAAATTGAAATACAATTTTGTCAAGCAGCCAAACGATGTCAAATCTATTAGTTTCCAAGCTGGTGGAAAATCTTCCTTGCCATACTTTACATAATGCTCTTTGATAAAATCATCCTTGGAACGCTGCAGTTCTCTATCCAAAGAGGAAAGATTCTCTGCAAACTTATGCTTGTCAACAGCCAAATCGGGATTGATAAACCAAAAAGCTCCATAATTCAAAGAAAACTGGTTGATAACCTTTGCCCGCAAAGAAATCTCAATCTTTTGAATAGCGGAAAATAGTAGGGTTCTAAGTTTGACATCAAACTCATAAAGTCTCACAGCTTTCTCAAATGTTGCATTTTCCTTATAGCTATGCCTGTCTGAAGCTTTGAAAGGACGCAAATATGCTGCAAATCTAAAGTAGCTGACATTCTCAAGAAAAGCATTTGCCTTTCTCTCATCCATAATCACCAATCCCTCATTTTGAAGATTGGCTAAAAGGGTTGCTGTACCAAGTGGTGGATTAATATATTCCATACGCATATAAACAAAAAGTTCCGCCCTGGTACGCTGTTCTATGGGAAGCGTGGCGGATTCTAGTGCTGCAAAGATACAGTTTTTATTTGATTTCTCCAAATATTTTCTTCAAAATCTACTTATCAAATATGTATTTTAACGTAAAAAGTTCTAATTTCCATGTTTTTCCCCTCACAATAATAGAAGTCCTTTTTAGAGCGAGTTATTTTCTTTAACACAATATGGCAGAAATGTTAACGGAATTTCACATAACTCTGCAAGGTGATTTTTGGTGGTGTAGGAAAAATGTAGTACCTTTGCACCTGTAATCAAGAACATTATTAATCACTAAAAAAACTAGAAAATTATGAAGAAAGAAACTTGGAAACAGATTTTTCAGATTGTACTCACAATCTTGACGGCGCTCGGCACTACCCTCGGAGTAACATCATGCATGGGGGTATAAACTATTTTTTCAATCACTTTAAAACAAAAGAACTATGGCAACAAAAGGAACATTGAAGTATCGTAAAGTAACTCGCACTCCTCAGAGCGGACCTAACAAGAACAAGCAAATGTATTACGCAACTGCTGTAACTGACCGTGAGATGAACTTCGAGGAGTTTGTAACTCACATCTCTGAGCACAACTCTCCTTACAGCCGAGGCACCGTACACGGCGTATTGATGGATACGCTCGACTGCCTGCAGGAGCTCATCCTCGATGGCAAGAGCGTACGTCTCTCCGACCTGGGTCTCTTCTCCATCGGTATGACATCACGTGCCGAGGCTACCAAGGACAAGGTATCGGCAGCGAGCGTGGAGGGCGTACACCTAATCGTGCGTAACACCAAGACTTGGAGCAACGCTGAGCTGCGCAAGAAATGCCGCATAGAGGAGTATGACACCTACGGCAACACTACCGACGAGGGCTCTGTGCCGGGCGACGGCAAGGACAACGACGGAGGCGGCGGCTCTACCCCTAGCGGTGGCGACAGCGGCACTACCACTCCTGGCGGCGACAGCGGCACTACCGCTCCTGGCGGCGGTGATGGACTGGAGTAAGCTACGGCTAATAGAGTAGATGTAGGGAGTTACCCCCCCAGCACCGACACACGAAAAAAAGGTCGCTACCCTGATTTGGGTAGCGACCTTTATCTTTATATTTGAATTTTGATGTAATCTAAATTCAACGATGCATCATCTGCAAGGAAATTAATCCTTGAAGAAATCCTTAACAGCCTCGTTTGGTACCATCTTCTCATCGAAAACGT
>ENA-OPCG01000835-OPCG01000835.1-human-gut-metagenome-genome-assembly--contig:-NODE-835-length-11819-cov-21.696617_pt1 | contig 11819 bp, 10 predicted proteins | sample MGYA00241248_ERZ501476 | MGnify/ENA primary metagenome ERZ501476 (study PRJEB25962, sample SAMEA2042629) | human gut metagenome | biome: human gut; feature: human-associated habitat; material: faeces... | reverse complement strand
ACACAAACTATCTCGACTCCAAGCGCATAGCTTTGAATGTGAAATATCTTCTTGATCATTTCGATATAAAGACCAAGCGCTCTGTTCAATGGACAGCCTCGGTGTTGACCAATGTAGAGGAAGTTATAAAAAACTACAAGAAAAAGAAGGAAGATCAGGTTGAAGAAAAGAAAGCGAAGGCTTCCACCACGGGATTCAACTCTATACTTGCCTGCGACAGCGTGCCTATGGCTATAGAATACTATAAGGAACTGGAGCGACAGATGGCTGAGCCGGGTGCCCCACAGCTAAGGATTGCAACCATCTTTACTTCGGCTGTAAACGAGGCAGAGAACGATAGTAACGGTAATATTGAAGAAGACCCTGAAGGCATTAAGGGACTGGACTCTACGAGTAGGGAATTTCTGGATTCCTGCATTGCAAAGTATAACCATATCTTTGGAACCTCATACAATACGAGTGCTGAAATGTTCCAAAACTACTACAAGGATCTTTCCTTGCGCACCAAGAACAAGGATATAGATCTGCTCATTGTGGTAGGTATGTTCCTGACGGGTTTTGACGCAAAATGTCTCAATACGCTCTGGGTAGATAAGAACTTGCGAATGCATGGATTGCTGCAGGCGTTCAGTCGAACCAACCGTATTTTGAATGCCTATAAGAATTGTGGTAATATCGTTTGTTTCCGCAATCTCATAGAAGCCACCAATAGGAGTTTCGGTCTTTTCGGCGACGCTAATGCCAACAGTATTATTCTGATGCGAACCTTTGAGGAATATTACAATGGCTACGAGGAGGATGGGAAACATCAGGCAGGATATAAGGAACTGGCAGAGAATCTTCTGCAGGAATATCCGCTCTGCAAGTTGAATTCTTCCATCCCGCTGGCTCAAAAGATAGGCTTCATCAAGTTGTATGGGCAATTCGTCAAGAAGACTAATATACTGATAAGCTTTGATCAGTTTAATCCGGAAACCCTGGAAGAGCGCAATGCAATCCGCATCATCTGTGAAGGTGACAGGCAGGACTACCAATCTTGGTACCTCAGTTTCTGTGATGATGTGAAAGGCGGAACCACGGGTGGCGGTGGTGGACATACTGGTGGAGACGGAGGTAACGGAACGGATGATTTGGAATTTGAGATAGAACTGATTCGCCAGTTTGATATTGATATTCCTTACATCCTGGCTCTTGTGAAGAAATATCATGATAGCAACTGTGAAGATGCAGATCTTATCAAGGATATTATCCGTTGCATAACATCAAGTCCGAAGTTGAGGGATAAGAAAGACCTCATAGAGGGCTATCTTCATGTCATAAAAGAAGGTAAGGATGTTGATGTTTACGAAGAATGGAAGAATTACATCCGTCAGCAGATGGAAAAGGAACTTAATGCCATTATCAGCGAAGAGAATCTGAAGGAAGAGGCTACACGTGATTTTATCACCAAGTCTCTGCATGATGGTTACGTTGAGGAGAGTGGAATGGCTATTACAACAGTACTGCCCCCGATGCCTATCTTTGGTGCCGGCAATAAACGTGAACAGAAAAAGAAAACTGTCATTGAAAAGTTCAAACGATTCGTAGAACGATTCATTGATTTATAAACTTTTACAATATAAGAAAAGAAAAAGATATAGAAACAGGAGCCTATCCCTATAGGTAGGTGCACGGAAAGCGTTGTCAGCAAATATAATATCTTATCGCTCAGAAACGACCAAACTTCAACAGAAGATAAGCTAACTTCAAGGATGGCAACAAGCGGCGCTCATGTGTGTAGAAGTAAAAAATCTACGACGTGGGCAAGACTTGTATGTATATCTGAAGTTAGGGCTTTGGTCGGCCTCTGAGCGATGATTGCGTATGGGTTTTTGCCCACGCTTTTTTATACGAATAATATGGCAGCAGACAAAACAAGATACTTAAAGGATTTGGAAATGCTCATGCAGGAATATAAAACCTGCTATGGGGATTGTGCTGGCGATAGAACCATTCATAAACTATCGTTACTTATTGCTATGTTTGAAAGTAGCGAAATGTTTGAAAAGATAGGGCAGAACCTTAAAACTAATTTAATCATCGATATTGATAGAGATGTTGATTACGTGAAATGGAGTAATCTGGAAACTTGGATAGAAACTAAATCTAAGACTAATCAGCATGCTTCTTCTTTGACCTATGAGTCGCTGAATATGGACAAATCCTTATTTGCCAATAGTATGGCAGATATGTTGCCACCGGTACCCGAAACCTCATCTGATGACAATAATAAGAATCAATTCGATGGGCTTACCTATATGGAAAGAGATAAGTTCAAGACAACCATCAACAACCTGATGAATAATAATGTATTTAATGATAAGGTTCTTGATTTTGCCATAGATTCTGCACTAAAAAAACTAAGTGCAGCACTTCTGAATATCGCAAATATAATAGAAGCTAAGCATGGGGCAAGTCTTTATGAAGACCTCTATAATAAGCAGTTTTTTGCCTATACCAATAAGATTGGTTTCTCTGTGCTGAAATCTCATAAGGAATGGAGAAAAATGTATTTGGATGATGAAATAACCGAAGAGTCGTTAAAAGTACATGTTCAGAAGGTTCTTATTGAACTCTTCAAGTCTGGCGTATTGGATAATATTGAGGTCAACGTCACCAAAAAGCAGAAGGATGACTATAAGACTGAAATTGATTTTTCCGAGCATGAAATTCCCAAGAAGATGAACGCCAATAAGTTGTATAACTGCTTTAGGAGCATTTGCGTTTTTAAGGGTGGTAAGTATTCTCTGGATAAGGTAAAAGCCGGCAGACTGCTGTTTAAGATAAGAAAGGATGAGGATAAGATCTGTGCTTTCTTTCAGTTTGTATTAACGCTTACTTATGTTTATCAGGATATTGATGAGTTGAGAGAAGCGAATAGAGTGCCTTGTAAGATATTTGATTTCGATTTTTCCAAAATAGAATGCAAATTTAGTGAAGAAGAAGCCAAGAAGTCTGGCATTTATATGCATGCACCAATGGTGCTCACTATTATAGATAAGATGAGTGAGAATATGCCTAAGGCTTACTGGGTATGTTTCTTCTGTGTGTTACTGGAAAAAGAATGGATAGAAGATAATGTGAATGCTTTTTGTAAAAAGATGAATTCAATCTTTAGTGTAGAGCTGGACAAAAGTGCATTGAGTAAAACTATAAATGAACTGGGAAACAAAATCGAGGAATGGGATAAAGGAGATAGAAGGCTGAAAGCAAAAAGAGAGTTTGGCTTAAAGTTCAAAAAATGTATCGATTTTTATGTTCAATATAAAATCGACTCTTTTACGTAGGATATGAGCATAGATAATACCACAAAAAATACATAGATAATACCACAAATTAAAAAACTTAATACCACAAGCAAAAAAGATAGCACCACTCGTACCACATGGTATGGGCGGTGCTTTTGTTTTTTCCCTACCTTTGCATCGTCGAAGAACAAGAAAGCTCAGTAATTTTACAAGGAGATCTTGAAACAACTTCGTACATTTATATTATATGAATAGTAAGATTATGAGAGTGGTGCAGCAGGGCGAGGCTTTCGCCGTGCAAAGCCAGAAGAGTGAGAACGGCCAGATGATGAAGTGCAACATCGTTTTGCAGGAGATGGGTGGCAAGTACGAGAACCAATATGCTGCCGCCATGGTTGGTAATATGGCGCAGTGTAAGTATGCTCCAGGCACACTGGTAGCGGTTACGCTCCGATTCACGGCTCGTGAGTATAATGGTCAGGTTTATCAGGATATCCTGGTTACGGATATTGAAAAGCTTGGTAAGTAAAGCTGAGGCTTGATAAGCAAGGCAGATAATAAATCTTGAATTGAAATAGGTGGAGTAAGAATTGTCCCGGGATAATTTGCGCAAACTGAAACTTACGACACTTCTTTCGTTCATCCCAATTTTAATTTAAGATTTTATGAAAAAAGAACAGAATAAGCAGGTAAATAACCAGCAGGTGAATAACAATGGTTGCCAGCATGTGCAGCTGGGTGGTATGGCTTTCTATGATGAGAGCAAGTGTTTCCTCTTTGCGCCTAATGAGCATGGAGGACGAGAGAAGGTGCAGGGATTCCGTTCGCAGGGCGTTGCCCAGCAGTTGACGGATGGTACTTTTGATTTCGTGAGTAAGCCACGAGTACGTTCTCAGTCGGAACTGATCAGAAAACTGGCTCACGGACGATTGAGCAAGACCAAGGATGGAGCTATCCAGCTCACCTTGAAGGTGTTCTGCGATGAGGGAATCAATATCGGCAACGCTCTGGTGAAGGAGGCTGAAGAGGCTGCAGATGCTTTGGTAGAATACCAGTTGAAGCGATAAAAGAGGTTCAACTAAAAGTATTTGATGTTCAACGTAATAATAGTAAGTAGAAAAACATAGATGAGCTGTTATTTGATAAGGGTGGAGAACGGGCACAAGGTTGCCCGCTCCATCACCTCGCAAGAGGAATATAAACTGATTCGTGGAAGCTACGAGCAGAAGGCTAACCTGCGACTGGCTCGCGAAGGAAACGAAGGGGCGAAGAGAAGACTGGTGCAGTTTAATTATTCCGGACATTATCCGCAAGGGGTAGTGAAGGGTACGAAGCTGCCAAGCCGGGCTTTCGGCTTCGATTTGGATGATAAGCAGGATTTCGAGAAGGCGGCCAAGCTGATGCTGAAGGATCCTGATAAGTATGGTCTGCTGATGCTGGAACGCAGCGCACGACAAGGTGGCCATGCGGTTTGCAAGCGAGAGATGGGCAAGACGATATTGGAGAACCAGGTTAGAATCGCCAAGATGCTGGAGTGCGAGATGGATACTTCGGCTCACGATATTAACCGAGTTTATTTCACGACTTCGGCTGATGCAGACGACTTGCTTTACTTGTCTCCCGAACTCTTCAAGGATGATTACGATGAGGCTGCCGTGGCTGCTGAAGGCAAGGTATTGGAGGAGCGTGAGAAGTATGGGCAGGAGGAACTTCCTCCAGGAGCGCACAAGGCTAACAAGCATTACAAGCCTTGGTTGGAGAATGAGGAAGAGAAGGCTTTGGATTCTCAGATGAATCAAGCGAATCTGAAGAATCAGAGTCAGAAGAACCAGGGAAATCTGCAGAATTCTCAAAAGGTTCAATCCTCTCAGAATCCTCAGAATTCTTCTAAGAATCAGGCTCAGCCTGCTTCCGCTTCATCTTCCAGCAATGATTACCTCGGAATCCCATATTCCGAAATCATTTCGAAGTGGTGGCAGATGTATAATGACGGTCATGAGCCAGTTCGCTCCAACCGCAATACTTTGACCTTCGAGCTTGCCGTGAACCTTCGCCACATCTGTGGCTTCGACCGCAGCCTGATGGCTCAGATCATCCCCTGCTACGATGGTTTCCCTGAGCAGGAGAAGATGGCTTGCATCAACTCGGCGCTGAATGAGAAAATTACGCAAATGCCTAAGCGACTGAAAGATGTGCTTGCCGCTCTGCGACAGGAAAAGCTGAAACAGGGTGCTTCGAATGCTACTGCTGATGCAGAAAGCGAGGCTCTGGTGAATGCGCTGGACGAGGCTAATGCCAAGGACGAAATGTTCTATTTCAATGCTTTGCCTAAGATGCCGCAAGGTGTGCGTGATTCTATCAACGCCGTAGGACCACCCCTGGCAATGCCAGTGATTACCGCCATCTGTCCAGCCATCGGAATGTTAGCTACAGGAGTAAAGGTGGCTGTGCACGGTAAGATGAACTCGCTGAACCTCATCTCCTACATCGCCGGAGATTTTGCCTCTGGTAAGGGAAGTATCGACCCCGTGGTTGATGCATGGACTTCGGAAGTGAAACAGATGGACAAAATGTATCAACAGCAGGAGGACGAATGGCGAGCCAAGAAGCGTGCAGCGAAGAACAAAAAGGAGCAGCCGGAAGAGCCGAAACTGCCCGTAAGATGTCTGACGCTGAACAACACCGTGGCTAACCTAGCCGAGCGTCTGGCTAATACCGAAGGCAAGCACGCCTTCTCGTTTACCCCGGAAGCCGACACCGTGGCGCAGAAATGGAAATCAGCGATGAGCGATTTCTCTGTAATGCTCCGTCAGGCGTATGATGGCACGAGCTACGAGCGTGAGGCAAGAAGTGCAGAAGCTGTGAATGTACACATAGACAGACTGTTATGGAATGTGGTGATGTGTGGAACCCCTGATGCGCTTTACCGTGTGGTGAACAATTATACGGATGGTTTTCAGAGCCGTATCGTAGTGGCTCGCACCCCGGACAATACGTTTACTCCGCTGACGGATAATCTTTTTGTGCTTACAGATTCACAATGCGAGCATATTCATCAGATTGCTCATCTGCTGCCTCTGATGGAGGGTGAGGTGGAACTGCCGAAACTGGAAGCCAAGGGTAGGGATTGGCTGGAGCAGATACGACTGGAGACTATGAAGAATGATGACAAGGTGAAAGCCCGTCAGCGTTTCCGTATCTGTCCTACCACGATGAGAATGATGACCTGCATCATGCTCTGCAAGGTGGCTGAAGCTCTCATTCAGAAGCATGGTTTTCAGGGGGCAGAGAAGCTGCTGAAGCAGAATCCGCTGTTATGGAAGGAAATGATTGTCAAGACGCAGACTCCTACTATGCTTGCAGCCTTCAATATTCTCGCTGATTATCAGTTGGAGAATGCACTCTATTTCTTCCGTAGCCGCATAGAGGATGCTTTCTCTTCGAAGAGCTATTGCGGACAGACGGCTTACGACCGCACCCGCCGTGGCAGAAATGATTCCATCTTCGAGCGCCTGGATGTTACCTTCTCCTTTGAGCAGGCTTTGCAGCAAAGCATAGCCGTGAAGGGAGCTAACGTAACTCGTGAGGTGGTAAGACAGATGCTGAAAAACTGGAAACGGCAGGGATTGATAGGTGTTCTGCCTGATATGCGCTACCAGAAGGTTTCGCCTAGCATCTAAATCCGGTCATTAACGGTCACGGTCATTTTCGGTCATTAAGGATTTTCAATCAAATGAAATCCTTGATGACCCTATCAACGAAATCAATTTAAAATAATCAGTTTCTATGAATATCATCATTTATCGCCGTCGTTTTTCCCGTTGGGGGGTAGATGGTACATTAGTAATAAAGGGTGTAAAGGTTTGTAACACTCTAGAGCATCCTGAGCGTTTGTTGTCTGCTGGTGAGTATAAGATAGCTCTGCTATCCGTTGTCATGAACAAGGATAAAAAGGAGAGCGGAAAGAAAAGTCAGCTGAGCAAGAAAATGCCGATTATTCTGAAGAAGGGATCACATATTCCGACAGACGTTTCCCGTTCTCCTTATCTCATGCCTGGCAATGGTCCGCTGACGTTGAAAAAGGGCTGCATCATCCTGGGCAAGGCAGTGGCTACCGGACTCGTGATTCATTCCCGTGAACACTTCGACCGTCTTTATGAGAGACTGAAGAAGGGGGTAAAGACTTATGAGGGTGTCAGTTTGACTATCATCGATTTGGGGACTGATGAAATCCCCACTGAGATTTAGTTTTTGTTTTCGTAAAAATCATTTTTGATTGTATATATGATGCGCAAGATCAAGGAAATCATCATTCATTGTAGCGCGACCCGAGAAGGTTGCGACTACACCGTAGCCGACATCGACCGTTGGCATCGTGAGCGTGGCTTTTTCTGCATCGGTTATCATTTCGTGATTTACCGTGACGGAAGCATCCACGTGGGCAGATCAGTAGAAGAGGTGGGCGCCCACTGCAAGGGCCACAACACCGTGAGCATAGGAATATGCTACATCGGCGGCCTATCGCAGGATGGCAAGCCGAAGGATACCCGAACCCCACAGCAGAAGGCTGCGCTGAAAGCGCTTATAGAGCAGCTGAAGGAGGAATATCCCGAGGCGACGGTTCATGGACATAATGAATTCTCAAACAAGGATTGCCCTTGCTTCGATGTGAAGGAGGAATTTGGCTAACAGATAGGGAACGCATTGCGTTCCCTATTTTTTGTTATCTATTATTTGCTGATGTAACATGTGGATGTTGCTGATAGTATAGCTTTCTCTTGAATTTTTTGTGAAATGATATGCTAAATAATAATAAAATTGCAGCAAAGCAAGTCTGTTTCTCAAAATTTTCTATTACCTTTGCTAAACGCATAAAATAGATAAACGATGAAAGATATAAATCGAATAAAAGTCGTGTTGGTTATCAATATGCAACCACTGATTTGTGTTATCTAAAAACTAAGGATTATGGCAAAGATAAAAGTTGAAAATACAGAAATATCTGTTGTTAATGTTCAAAATGAGGATTATATCTCTTTGACCGATATGGCACATAGCCAAATGCAAGAGCATATTATATTTAGATGGATGAGCCTCAAAAGTACAATAGAATATCTCGGTGAATGGGAAAAGCTATATAATCCGAATTTTAATTGTACCGAATTCGATACAATTAGAAATGCAGCAGGAAGCAACAACTTCGTGCTTTCTGTAAAGGCATGGATTCAAAGAACAGGTGCAATAGGCATCATGGCAAAAGCTGGTCGATATGGTGGAACTTATGCTCATCGAGACATTGCGTACCACTTCGGAATGTGGATTAGTCCTCGTTTCCAACTTTTGTTGGTAAAAGAGTATCAACGTCTTAAAGCTGATGAGCAGAAACAATTGGCATGGTCTGCCAAGCGGGAACTATCTAAGATAAACTATCGCATTCACACGGATGCTATCAAAGTAAATCTCATTCCTGCGGAGGTGACTCGTGAGCAAGCTGCTATGAAATATGCTGATGAAGCGGATGTACTCAACATCGCCATGTTCGGTATGACTGCGAAACAATGGCGTGAGCAGAATCCCGACAAGAAAGGAAACATTCGTGACTATGCCAGTATCAATGAGCTTATCTGTCTCTCAAATATGGAGAATCTCAATGCAGTGTTTATCAATGACGGCATGGCGCAGTCTGAACGACTAATCAAGCTCAATCAGATAGCCATCCAGCAGATGAGAATCCTTGAAGATACAGGCGGAAGAAACTTATTAAAATAAAGATGAATATGGTGCAGAAGAAATATACTCAGACGCAACAAGTGATAGACACTCTTCGTAAAAGAGGAGGATATGCTACTCTTGGCGATTTATACCATCTTGTTGATACGAAATCTTGGGCAACAAAGACTCCCAATGAATCCATCAGAAGAATTGTGCAGCAATCTGCCGAGATATTTAAAATTCAGCCTGGTCTTTGGGCGTTGGAGGAATGCCGTGAGGAAGTGATGCGCAGATTTGACATCCAGCCGAAAGAAGAAAAAAGTGTTGAGCAATTTACACATGGCTACTATCAAGGACTTATTATCGAGATTGGTAACATGAAACATTACACAACTTATGTTCCTGCCCAAGATCAAAATCGTAAATTTCTTGAAAAGCCATTGAAGGGTCTTTGCTCTACAATTCACATACCTGACTTCTCGTATGATAGCTTGACAGATAGGGCAAGAACTGTGGATGTTATTTGGTTTAACGAACGTAAAATGCCAGATAGCTTCTTTGAGGTAGAGCACTCAACGGACATTCAGAACTCCGTGACGAAGTTTTGTGATTTGCAAGATTTCCACAGTCGCTTTTTGATAGTCGCCCCGCAGAATCGCAGGGAACAATTTGACAAAGTGATGAGCCGAACAGCTTTCAAGGAGATAAAGGAACGTGTTGCTTTTCATAGTTATGAGAGTATATACAAACAGTACGAGCTAATGTGTATGGCAAGATCAAACGAAGAATTTATATAGTTTTAAGATCAATTGTTAATAATGTAATTGTTTGTTAAAACGGTCTAAATATCTGACTCTTATGGATTTGCGCCTTTTTGAAAATGATCTTTTTTGATCACAAAAGTCAAACTATGATCTTTTCGGGTTTTCTTAAGTTATTTGATATACTTTTGTGCCCGAATTATGGAATATCAGATACAAATAACAGAAAGTTTACGACGACTTACAACAGTTTCGGCAGCCTCAGAAAATGAGGCTGTTGAATTGGTGCGTCAATATTATAAAAAAGAACAAATTATACTTGGCTCAGAAGATTTTGCGAATGTAGATTTCTCAATCAAGAGTCAAAAGCCAAAAGTATATTATAAGTCAAAGAAAAATGATTTCATCCTTTCTCATGGTGATTGCTTCAAGCTCCTCAAAGAGTTTGATTTTAAATTCGACATGATATTTGCCGACCCTCCTTATTTCCTCTCTAACGGTGGAATATCGTTGCAGAGTGGTAAGGTTGTGTGTGTAGACAAAGGCGATTGGGACAAAGGAAAGTCTCAAGAGGATATGATGGCATTCAATATGGAATGGCTGCGTTTGTGTCGTGATAAACTAAAAGATAGTGGTACGATATGGATAAGTGGAACTTATCACAACATCTTTTCTGTGGCTAATTGCTTAACCGAACTTGGCTATAAGATCTTGAATGTAATCACATGGGAGAAGACAAACCCACCAGTCAATATCTCATGCCGATATTTCAAATACTCCACAGAGTTCGTTATTTGGGCGAGAAAGATGCAGAAAGTACCTCACAAATTCAACTACGATCTGATGAAAGAGTTGAATGGAGGTAAGCAAATGACGGATGTGTGGCGAATGCCAGCTATCGGTCGTTGGGAAAAAACTTGCGGTAAGCACCCTACACAAAAGCCCTTACGCCTTCTTGTTCGGATGATTCTTGCTTCAACCAATCAAGGAGATTGGATTCTTGACCCATTTAGTGGTAGTTCTACAACAGGTATAGCTGCTAATCTGTGTGGTCGAAGATTTGTTGGACTAGAACGGGAAGAAGAGTTCTGTAAGCTGAGCAAGGAAAGGCGTGAAGAAATTGAAAATTTAAATAGTCAAAATATATTTGTTGAGCATATAGAAGATTTACATTTTCTTGATAGTTCATATATGGTTAATGAAATACCATATGGTGATGAAATTCCGTTTTATTAACGTAAGGGCAGGGATTTCACTTTTGGAGAATGAGATGGAAACTGGAGTTGTAAAATAATTGCGATTGAAGAAAGTAATTTGAAATTCTGGGAATCTGCCAATAAAGGATAAGGATGAAAATAAAATGCGATTTGGTTAATCGTATAAATAAAATAGGGTGGATGCATTTTTATCTGATGCATCCACCCTATGTAAAAATCCATATATTCTTATAGTGGCTTAAACTTTGTCTTCTATCTTTGTGAATAAGCATTTCCCTTTTCTATAATCGTTGGGAGATATTCTATTTTTATCATCAAATTCTAATTTGTAGTTTGCAACATCCCATTCCCAAGCTTCTAGCATTACATAATGTTGGTCATATAGAATCCAAATGAGTTTATCCCAAAGATAATTCGTTGCTTTAGGAACCTTTGTGACTTTACTTCCGGGCTTGCCACTTGGTCTATTAGCTTTTATCTGGTATCTTTGATGATTAAAAACAAAATCTGCACCCTTACTTACTGCTGTTTTATCCTGCATGTAATCAGAATAATCATTTTCTGACATTCCGACTAACATCGCTGCATCATATTCTGATATTACTGAAATAATCTGTGGTGCTACACCATATTTTGATTGCCATTGCAAGGCAATCTCGACAAGTTTATCTCTTAACATAGTAATTTATTTGTGTTGTGTTGCAACATTTACGATTCCCATACGTTGAAATTATTGCTTCGGAAGGGTTATTTTTGCAGTAAAACTCATTTCTCGGAGCAAAAGGGCTACTTTCCGATGCAACATGTGGATGTTGCTGATAGTTAAGCTTTTATCTTTTAAA